>Ga0105053_10000286_pt1 | contig 73574 bp, 80 predicted proteins | sample BON01_FD_78093 | JGI IMG/M metagenome (GOLD analysis project Ga0105053, IMG submission 78093) | Freshwater microbial communities from Lake Bonney liftoff mats and glacier meltwater in Antarctica - BON-01 | ecosystem: Environmental > Aquatic > Freshwater > Ice > Glacier meltwater | place: Lake...
ACGCGACAACCGTATCCTTCGTCATGTGGCATATCCTTTTCTCTGCGAGAACTGCGGCGCGTCAACAACGCCTTGATATGCCACCCAATCTCCCCGTCACCAACTTTCAGCTATAGCTCGCGGAAACGTACGGAGGCGCAAGTTGAGAAAGCCATCCAGTGTTTTCGTGAATTGGCTGAATAGAAGTGAGTAGCTCGCCACGATCCGACGGATCTTACCCCCATCGCCGAAATCACTGGCTGCCTTACTTCCGCATAAAGATTAAGACCCAGTGGCCGAACCTCCCCGAAAACTACTTAGAGAGTTTCGATGCAAGTTAAGGCTACCGTGACTTTACTCGTTGCTTCGGCCCTTGTCGCCAGCTTTGCGTGTGCAGAAACCCCCACAGTCAGATGGGCGACCGTTGATCGGCTGAACATTCGCTCCTGCCCCGCTACCTCCTGCGGGATTACAGGCTGGATCACATACGGCAACAAGGTCACGATCTACGAAGAGAAGGATGAGTGGAGCCGGATCAGTCAGGAATCCAGCGCGATGTGTGAGGACGGGATAAGTGCCGCGATCGACACGGGGAACCGGAATTGTACCTCTGAGAACGGGATACGAGACGGCAAACTCTCTCGCTGGGTCTCGTCGCAACACCTTACGGATGTAGAGCCCAAGCCAGTCAGCGCCCCACTCGGCTGCGAGGGGGACTTGTTAAGCGGTTCCGATAACTACGACCTATATGCGGGCGCGTTCTGCACGGCGGCCCTGCGAATGATTTCTGACGGCACCTGCACCAAGCAGGACTTCAGGAAGTGGGCATGGTCGGCGTCAACGAAAATGGGAAACGGAATTTACTTCACGTATTGTGGAGGCATGGCGCCCAGCAACAGATACTATCTTGATGTAAAAAGCGGCCGCATCTTCCAATAGGCCTACTCCCGACCATCGCGCAGGTCTGAACCGCCCCACCTGTTGCCCCACCCTGCCAACCGTCGGCATCTTACTGGTAGGAACCAAGACGGAGGTTCGATCCCTCCCGCCCCAGCCAACTCCTTTCCTTCGGGAAAGAAACTCGGGCCCCCTTTTAGGGGCCCTTTTCATTGCGGGCTGTCAGGGCAGGCTATCGGCCAGCAGCCGTAGCACCTGATCGCCCGGCACCGCATCGGCCACAAAGGCCTGACCGATCCCGCGCGCAAGAATGAAGCGCAACTGGCCATCCACCACCTTTTTATCCTGCGCCATCAAATCCATAAGCGCCTCTGCCCCCGGCAGATCGCCCGGGATATCGGCAAGATCGACCTTCATGCCTAGGCTTCGCAGATGGGCGCGGACCCGGCTGGGGTCTTCCTGGCTGCACAGCCCAAGGCGCGACGACAACTCAAACGCCAAGGCGCATCCGATGGCAACACCTTCGCCGTGCAACAGACGGTCGGAATAGCCGGTGGCCTTTTCCAGCGCATGGCAGAAGGTGTGGCCCAGGTTCAAAAGCGCGCGGTCGCCCTCTTCGGTCTCATCGCGTGCGACAATGTCGGCTTTCATCTGGACCGAGCGGGTAACGGCATAAAGGCGGGAGTCGGCGTCGCCTGCGGCCATGGCAAGAGCTTTGGTTTCGAGCCAGTCAAAGAATTTAGCGTCGCCCAGAAGGCCGTATTTGACCACCTCGCCATAGCCCGACAGGAAATCGCGCGGGGTCAGGGTGTTCAGCACTAAGGTATCGGCCAGAACCAGACTGGGCTGGTGAAAGGCGCCGACAAGGTTTTTGCCTTGGGTGGTGTTGATGCCGGTTTTGCCGCCAACAGAGCTATCGACCTGCGCCAAAAGCGAGGTGGGGATTTGCACAAAGCGCACACCCCGGCGCAGGGTCGCAGCGGCAAAGCCCACCAGATCGCCGATCACACCACCGCCAAGGGCGATGACGATATCGCGGCGTTCGACCTTTTGATCCAGCAGCCATTCGACAGTGCGGGCGAATTGGGGCCAGCCTTTGGTTGATTCTCCGGGCGGCAGCGCCAGCGCGGTTGAGGTGATACCTGCAGCGCTTAGCGCCGCCGTAAGCCCGGCAAGGTGCAGGCCTGCTACGGTTTCATCGGTGACGATGGCCACGCGGGGGCGGCGCAGCAAAGGCGCAATCTGCGCACCAGCGCGGTCAATCAACCCAGGCCCGATGCGCACCTGATAAGAGCGTGCGCCCAATTCAACATCGACGGTATTGATCATCTCAGCCCTCTTGCGTCCCGTCCGCAGGCACACAGGGCGCCAGCACATCGGGGCGGGTTTTCAGCGCATCAACCACCCGATCCGCCATTTGTTCGATCGAGTATTCGGCGCTGGCATCCACCGCAAGGTCAGCCAGCGCATAAAACGGCAGCCGGGCATTGTTCAGATCCGTCAGGGTCTGGCGCGGATTGGTGGTGCGCAGCAATGGCCGTGTGGTCTTGTGGCGCACACGCTGCCACAAAAGGTCAAGGTCCGCGCGCAGCCAGACCGACACGCCGGCCTGTGCGATCTGGTCGCGGTTGCGCGTTGACAGGAAGGCTCCGCCCCCAGTGGACAGCACACAAGGTTGATCGCGCAAAAGGCGGCCAATCACCTCAAACTCGCGGTCGCGAAAGAAGGATTCTCCGTCGCGGGCAAAGATCTCGGCGATAGAGCGGTCTGCGGCGCGGGTGATCTCTTCATCCGAATCACGGAAGGGAACGCCAAGCAGGCGGGCCACAGCCGTGCCCACCGCCGTCTTGCCAGCACCCATCATGCCCACCATCACAACCGTTTTCTTCAGCCGGACCATCTTTCCCCCGAGGTTCGGACTTTACTTTTGCGACCATAGCGGGCCTTGCCAGCCGATCCCATGCCTTTTCTTTTCAATGCCGTGAACTTTGGCGAAAAGCCATATATATTCGGCATGAAGCCACCGAAGGGCGGTGCCGACGCAGGGCTGGCTCTGGCCTTCTGCAGGGCAGCGCGATAGGCAGCGGGTGGGCACGACGATAAAGGAAAGCAGCACATGGGGCGGATTATCAAGGCGGTGTTGGTGCTTGGTATCCTTGGGTTTCTTGGGCTGACAGGCTATGCTTATCTGGGCGATATTGCGCCTGAGCAGGTAGAGGTCAGAAAGCCCGTGGTGTTGAATACTGAACCCGAACAAGCCAGCGTCAGCGATCCCGCGGTGTTGAATGCGGATTAAGGCTGGTGTGTTGGTCTGCACGGCGTTTTGCGCCGGGCCTGGGCTGGCGGCCGGGGATGATCCTTTGTCTGCGATTGACTGGCTGTCGCAATCGGTGACGGCTGAGGGCACGATCACCGGCCCTGCGGTGAAATCTGGCGCAGCGGCGGCGCCTACGCCCCAACCCGATGAGGCGCCGGTGAGTGAAGGCGGCGCTTTGCCCTCAATGGTGGCGACCACCTCTTTGGATGGGCCATCGCCGGATTCGGTGGGGTTGATTCCTCCTTCGGTGTCCGGGTTTCCGCATGATCTATGGGGGGCGGGGCTAACGCTGGAAGTGGCGCTGGCGGTCACGGTTGATCGCCAAGACAGCCTGCCCGCGTTGCGCCAGTTGTTCCTGACCATCCTTCTGGCCGAAGCAGCCGCCCCCAATGACAGCGAAGGCAAGGGCATCTTGCTGCAAGCGCGCATCGACAAGCTGTTGCAGCTGGGCGCGCTAGAGCAGGCGGCGGCCCTGATCGACATTGCCGGGGGTGAGACGCCCGATCTGTTTCGCCGGGCCTTTGATGTGGCCTTGCTGACCAGCCGCGAAGATCGCGCTTGCGAGACGATGCAGGCCAACCCCAGCCTTGCGCCCACCTTACAAGCCCGGGTGTTTTGTCTGGCACGCGGTGGCAAATGGGACGCCGCAGCACTGACCTTGCATACCGCGCAAGCCCTTGGGCAGGTCACTGAGGATCAAGCCGGGCTGATGGGCCGCTTTCTGGACCCTGATTTGTTTGAGAATGAGCCGGTGCCCCTGCCCCCCATCCCGGTAACGCCGCTGGATTGGAAGATGTTTGAAGGCATCGGAGAGCCGCTTTCCACAACCGATCTGCCGGTGGCTTTTGCCTACGCCGAAATCAGCCCCAACTTCGGTTGGATCGCCCAGATTGAGGCGGCAGAGCGGTTGACGCGGGGCGGCACGATCGCACCCAATGTGATCCTGGGGCTGTATACCGAGCGTCAGTCGTCTGCCTCGGGCGGGGTATGGGACCGGGTGGATGCGTTTCAGGCCTTTGATGCGGCCTATACCGCCAAGGATCCGGCCCGGGTGGCAGCCACGTTGCCCGCCGTCTGGGCCAGTATGCAGATGGTTGAATTGGAAGTGCCTTTTGCCATGCTTTACGGCGAAGGCCTGGCCACGATGTCGCTGCCCGCTGACGACTCGGCTTTGGCCTTTCGGATTGGCTTATTGTCGCCGGGATATGAAACCATCGCGCAGGCGCGCCAGCCTTTGGATGGGACGGAAGCCTTTTTGATCGCCGTGGCCACTGGCAAGCTTGCTGGCGTGGCGGCCCCCAACAGCATGGGCCGCGCGATTGCGCCGGCCTTTCTGGCCCCGGCCCCATCGACCCAAGCGCGCGAATTGCTGGATGGCAACCGACTTGGCGAAGCCATCCTGACCGCGATTGATGAGGTCTCTGCCGGGGTTCAGGGCGACGTTCGCGGCGTGACCGAGGGGCTTTCTTTGCTGCGCGAAGTGCGGCTGGAAGGCGTGGCCCGACGCACGGCGCTGGAATTGATGCTGCTGGAACGGCGGGGCTGACCACATGCCCCCTCCTCCTCCGGCGCTAAGCGACCAATGGATATCGACCTTTCTGGACGCCATCGCCGCCGAATCTGACGCCGCGCGCAACACGCAGCTGGCGTATGGGCGCGATCTGGTTGATTTTTGCGGGTGGGCGGCGGGCAAGGGCCATGCTTTGGCCACTCTGGACCGCGCGGCGGTAGAGGCCTATCTGATCTTTTGTGACGCGCAGGGCCTGTCCAAGGCCACCCGGGCGCGGCGCTTATCCTCTATTCGCCAGATGTTCCGCTTTGCCTTTGAAGAGGGCTGGCGGGCCGACAACCCCGCTTTGAGGATTGCGGGCCCCGGCAAGCCGCATCGCCTGCCGCAATTGCTGTCGGAAACGGAAGTGGAAGCCCTGCTGACGGCGGCGCGCAGCCATGGCCGCACGGCGGATGACCGGTTGCGCAATACCGCCATGATGGAGCTGCTCTATGCCACCGGCTTGCGGGTGACTGAGTTGGTGTCGCTGCCCCAAGCGGCGGTGCGGGGCGATCCACGGATGATCCTTGTCAAGGGCAAGGGCGGCAAGGAACGCATGGTGCCCCTGTCAGCCCCGGCCAAGACGGCGCTGGCCGCATGGCTAGTCCGGCTGGACGCCGACGCCGAGAGCCTGCGCGCGGCGGGCAAACCTGTGCCAAAAGCGCTGTTTCCCGCCAAATCTGCGGCTGGCCACCTGACCCGCCAGCAGTTTTTCGTCATGCTGAAATCGCTGGCCGCGCAGGCAGGGCTTGACCCGGCCCGCGTCACGCCTCACACCCTGCGGCATGCTTTTGCCACCCATCTTTTGGCGCATGGGGCTGATTTGATGGTGATTCAGACCCTTTTGGGCCATGCCGATGTTGCCACGACCGAGATCTATACCCATGTGTTGGACGCGCACTTGAAAGACTTGGTGCTGACGCATCACCCACTGGCCCGCAAGGGCCCTCTTCCGTGATACATGCCCGCAAGGGCACCCTTCCCTGACCCAACCTTGTTAACAGGACATGATGGACACCGCCTTTTGGATCACCACTGCCGCAATTGCCGTTCTCTTGATGATTTCGGCATTCTTTTCCGGCTCTGAAACCGCGCTGACGGCGGCGTCTCGGGGCAAGCTGAAATCACAAGCCGACAAGGGATCGCTTGGGGCGGCGGCGGCGATGAAAGTCACCGAAGACCGCGAGCGGATGATCGGCGCGCTGCTTTTGGGCAATAACATCGTCAACATCCTGTCGGCGGCCTTGGCGACGGCCCTTTTGACCCGGATGTTTGGCGATAGCGGCGTGGCGCTGGCCACCGCAGGCATGACGGCGCTGGTGCTGGTCTTTGGCGAAGTTCTGCCCAAGACGCTGGCCATCACCTTCCCCGAGGCCTTTGCGTCCCGCGTGGCCCCGGTGATCCGGGTGCTGATTTTCCTTTTTACCCCAGTTATTTCAATCGTGCGGCTGTTGGTGCGCGGGTTGTTGAAACTGGTGGGCATCAGCACCGATGCCGAAGCCAATATGCTGGCCCTGCGAGATGAGATTGTTGGCGCGATTGCCTTGGGCCATTCCGAAGGGGCTGTGGAAAAGGAAGACCGCGACCGGTTGTTGGGCGCCTTGGACCTGACGCACCGCACGGTGGAAGAAATCATGCGCCACCGCCGCCAGATCGAGATGGTCGATGCCAATCAGACACCAGACCAGATGCTGACCCAAGTGTTGGCCAGCCAGCACACGCGATTGCCGGTGTTCCGGGGGTCGGATGACAATATTCTGGGAGTGATCCACGCAAAGGATTTGCTGCGCGAGGTTGACCGGCTGGTGCGCGGTGATGAGGCGACGGAAAAGGGGCTTGGGGGCTCGGACATCGCGAAAGTGGCGATGAAACCCTATTTCATCCCCGAAACCACCACGCTGGATGAACAGATGCGTGAATTCCTGAAACGGCGCACGCATTTCGCGTTGGTCGTGGATGAATATGGCACCTTGCAGGGGCTGATCACGCTGGAAGACATTCTGGAAGAGATTGTGGGCGATATCACCGATGAATTCGACGTGGTGTCAAAGGAAGGTCATCTGAAGCGGACCGAGGATGGCGCCTATCTGGTGGATGGCGCGATGACGATCCGCGATTTGAACCGCGCGATGGATTGGAACCTGCCCGATGAAGAGGCCAATACCGTGGCAGGTCTGGTCATTCATGAGGCGCAGATGATCCCGAACGAGGGGCAGGTTTTCAGCTTTCACGGCTTTCGGTTCGAAGTGGTGATGCGGCGCGAAAACCGCATCACCAAGCTGAAAGTGCGCCCGCTTTAGCGTTTGCCGAACAAGGTGCCCAAGACCCCGCGCACCAGTGACTGGCCGCTTTTGGTCCCCAGTTGGCGGGCAAAGGACTTGGCAAAGGTCTCGACCACGGAATCAGACCGGCTGGAGCTGGTCTTTTTCGCCGCCGGTTTTGACGCGGTGCCGCCATCATAGCGACGGCCCTTGTTGAACTCATTCAAATCCAACTGCATGCCGCCCTTTTGCGCATCGTCAGCCTCGGCTGCGGTTGCGGCGGCCTGATCGGCACGGCGGCGCAAAATCTCCCACGCAGACTCACGGTCGATGGGGGTGTCGTATTTGCCCGCTACTGGCGAGGCTGCCATGGTGGCCGTGCGGGCGGCGTCTTCGCAGGGGCCGAGGCGGCTGGAAGGCGGGCGGATCAGCGTGCGCTCGGCCACGCCGGGAATGCCTTTGAGTTCCAGAAACGAGGTAACGGCTTCGCCGGTGCCGACATCGCGAATGGCGTCCTCGATCTGGAACGCCGGATTCGGGCGATAGGTCTGGGCGGCAAGGCGCAGGTCTTTTTGGTCTTTGGCGGTAAAGGCACGCAGGGCGTGCTGCACGCGGTTGCCCAACTGGCCAAGGATGTCACCCGGCACATCGGCGGGGTTTTGGGTGATGAAATAGATCCCCACCCCCTTGGACCGGATCAGGCGGGCGACCTGTTCGACCTTGTTGACCAAGACCTTGGGCGCGTCCTCAAACAACAGATGCGCTTCGTCGAAAAAGAATACCAGCTTGGGTTTATCAGGGTCGCCGACCTCTGGCAGGGTCTCGAACAATTCCGACAGCAGCCACAAAAGGAAGGTGGCGTAAAGGCGGGGCGAATTCATCAGCTTGTCAGCGGCAAGGATATTGATTTGGCCCGCGCCATTGGCATCGGTCAGCATCAGGTCCGACAGGGCAAGCGCGGGCTCGCCAAACAGTTGCGACGCCCCTTGGTTTTCCATGACCAGCAGTTTGCGCTGGATAGCACCCACCGATTCCTTGGACACAAGGCCATAGCGGCCTGTGATCTCTTCGGCATGTTCGGCAATGAAATTCAGCAAGGCTTGCAGGTCTTTCAGATCCAAGAGCGGCAGCTTTTCTTCGTCTGACAGGCGGAAAGCGACGTTCAAGACGCCCTCTTGCGGCTCTGACAGTTCCAGCAGGCGCGAAAGCAGCAAAGGGCCCATCTCAGCCACGGTGGTGCGGATGGGGTGGCCCTTTTCCCCGAAAAGATCCCAGAAAATAACTGGAAAAGCCCGGTATTGAAGATCAAGCCCGATGGTGGCGGCGCGTTTCATAAAGGGCTCATGCAGCTTATGCTCGGCACTGCCCGATTGGCAAAGGCCTGACAGATCGCCCTTTACGTCTGACATGAACACTGGAACCCCAGCGGCCGAAAACGCTTCGGCAAGGATCTGCAGCGTCACCGTTTTACCAGTGCCGGTGGCGCCCGCGATCAACCCGTGACGGTTGCCGAATTTCAGCAACAAGGATTGTGGCAAAGCGTAGCCCTCGCCGCCGCCGCCTACGAAAATGCTGTCTAGATCCGCCACGGTCGGCCCCTTTGCAAAACACTGTCAAACCACCCGGCAAAGCCCGGCGCGTGGCAAACATACAAGGTTAGGCCGGGCGTGCCAGTCATGTTCTGCCGAGCCCAGGGGTTTTCCTGTGTTGGAAAAGGATATTCGGACAGGCCGCCGATCCGTCAGGCCAACCAAGGCCCGTCGATTGCGGCACCTCACAGCCCCCTAGCGACCACTTTTTCGCAAAACAGCCAAAAATTCCGTTGACGCTTTGCACGAAAATCCCTAGCGTCAGGAGAAATAAAGTCGGCCGGTCCGACAGGGAAAAATGAATTTTCGAAGGGCCGGCTTTGCTGGCCCTTTGTTCATTTAATCCCTTATTCCCGAGACAGGGCGCGACGATTTGGCGAAGGTCTGCTGTTGACGGAAATCTGACCTGACAGCCCTGCGCCGTCATGCTACGACACCGCGCATACCAAAGCAGGGTCTCTGGCCCGATAAAGGATCAACTCTTGATGAATACCACCAAACTCACCTCTCTCGCACTGGCCTTTACCTTGGGCCTTGCCTTGCCGATGACCGCTCAGGAAACCACGGCTGAAACCCCAACGGTTGAGGGCGGCGCATCTGCCTCCACCGATCTTGCGATGGGCGTCGAATTGGGTGCAGCACCGGCCGAAGGCGACAGCTATGTGGCGGCAACTTTCGAGGATTGGGAGCAGCGCTGCATCAAAACTGCCAGCGGTGTTGATCCGTGCCAGCTGTATCAGTTGCTGCGCGATGGCGATGGCAATGCGGTAGCTGAATTCATGCTATTCACCTTGCCCGAAGGGGCGTCGGGCCCGGCTGTGATGGGCGCCACCTTCATCGCCCCGCTTGAGACTCTGTTGGGGGCAGGCCTGTCCTTGCAGGTTGATACCAGCAAGGCGCGGGCCTATCCGTTCACCTTCTGCTCCAGCATCGGTTGTGTGGCGCGGATCGGCTTTACCGCCGAAGAGGTCGCGCAATTCAAAAAGGGTGGGGCTACCACGCTTGTGATCGTGCCTTTCGTGGCACCAGACCAGAAAGTGGTGCTGACCGCCTCGCTCAAGGGCTTTACCGCCGGGATTGATGCGGTGACGGCGTCGAACAAGCTGGCCGATGAAGCGGCCAAGGCGGCCCCACCGGCAGTTGAGCCAGCAGTTGAGCCAGCCCCTGCCGAGAATTGAGTTTTATTGATTGATCCCGGCCCCGGTAATGGGGGCCGGGGCCTAAACGGCCCGTAGCGCCAGAACAGCATTCAACCCGCCAAAAGCGAAAGAATTGCTTAGCGCCGCGGCCACATTGGCCTGTCTGGCCATACCTGTAATCACATCCAACCCACAATCGTCAGCAATCACTCGGCATCCTGTGGTGGGGGGCAAAATGCCCTCCCTCAGCGCCAGAATCACCGCCAGCAGTTCCAACGCGCCAGTTGCCCCGATGGCATGGCCATGCCCGCCTTTGGTAGAGCTGACAGGGACCGAACCGCCCTTCCCCAGCACCTGACAAAGGGCCGCAGATTCAGCGCGGTCATTGGCCAGAGTGCCGGTGCCATGGGCGTCGATATAGCCCAGATCCTGCACGGCCAGCCCAGCATCGCCTAGGGCTGCGCGGATCGCCGCAGCAGCCCCCTCTGCCGAAGGGGCGACGATGTCGCTGGCATCCGCCGTCATGCCAAATCCGGCAATCTCGGCCAGCACCGGCGCCCCCCGCGCAGCCGCGTGATCGGCATTCTCCAACACGAAAACCGCAGCGCCATCGCCCATCACCATGCCATTGCGCGCCGCATCAAACGGGCGGCAGGCGTCGGGGGATAGCACCCGCAAGCCTTCCCATGCTTTGACGCCACCAAAGCACAGCATCGCCTCGGCCCCGCCCGCCAGCATCATCGGGGCTTGCCCCGCGCGCACCATCTGAAACGCAAGACCAATGGCGTGGTTGGAACTGGCGCAAGCTGAGCTGACCGAAAACGAAGGCCCCCGCGCGCCATGTCGGATCGAGATATGGCTGGCGGCCGCATTATGCATCAGGCGCGGCACCACCAAGGGCGGCACCCGGTCGCGGTCTTCGGCAAAAACCGCGCGGTAGTTGTCTTCCCAGGTTGAGATGCCGCCTGCAGCGGTGCCGATGATGACCCCTGCGGCGGCCAGATCGGCCCCGCTTAGGCCCGCCATCACAACCGCCTCATCCGCGGCGGCAAGGGCCAGTCGGGTGAAGGGATCCCAAAGGGCCGCCTCGCGCGCGGTCATGTTTGCAAGGCCCGGCCAGTCGTGGATCTGCGCGCCAATCTTGATCGACAACCGGTCAGAATCGCGGAAATTTAGCGGCACGATGCCCGTTTTGCCTTGCGCCATCGCGGCCCAAGTGCCCGGCACATTCGGCGCCAAAGCGTTCACCGTGCCGGCCCCGGTGATCACTACCCTGACCATCAAAGGCCGGTCATTTTGCGGCGATCAAGGCACGCACGCCCTGAACAACGGACGCGACCGAGGCGATATCAAACGCCGATCCCTGCGGGTCATTGGCGTTGAAAGGCACGGTGATGCCAAAGCTTTCCTCAATCGCAAAGATCGCCTCGACCAGACCCAAAGAATCCAGACCCAAACTATCCAGCAAGGCATCTGGCGCGATCTCGGCCGGGTCCAGCAAGGCCTGGGCGGCAATTATGCCAATCACCCGCGTTTCAATAGCATCGCTCATACCCGTCAGCCCTGATCCGCTGGCGGCAAAGCCTTTTCCAACGCCGCCACCTTGGCCGCCAGACGGGGCAAGCGGCGCAGGGCCTTTTGCATCTCAACATGGGATTCCATTTTCACCGCCGGATAGCCCAGCATCACCCGGCCAGCGGGGACGTTGGTGAACACCTTGGTCGCACCACCGCAGATGACATCATCACCGACAAAGATATTGTCATTCACCCCACATTGCCCGCCCATCACCACGCGGTCGCCGATCCGGGCCGATCCGGCAATCCCTACCTGCCCGCACAGCAGGCAATCGCGGCCGATCTGGACGTTGTGGCCGATGTGGACAAGGTTATCCAACTTGGTGCCCGATTCGATGATGGTGTTGCGGATGGTGCCTTTGTCAATGCAGACATTCGCGCCGATTTCGACATCATCCCCGATGGTTACAGCGCCTAGTGAATGTATCCTGATCCAGCTTTGGTCGCGGATTTCCGCGCGTGAACCCAAGGTTTCGCGAATTTCCTCAACCCCGGATTTCTCTGGCGTGACAAAGCTGAACCCATCAGCCCCAATCACGGCACCCGGTTGGCAGATGAAGCGATCGCCAATCTGCACACGGGGCCCGATCCGCGCGCCTTGCAAGATCAGCGCATCGCGCCCGATCTGCGCGCCTTCGGCAATCGAGACATGGCTGGCGATCCGCGCGCCGGGGCCAATGACCACGCCTTTGCCGATGGTAACAAAGGGGCCAATGGCGGCCCCATCACCGATACTGGCCGTGGCGTCGATAACGCTAAGAGGGTGAACTCCGACGGCAATATCCGGACCCGCATCCATCAACCGGGTCAGGCCCGACATTGCCAGCCGTCCGCGCGGGGCAAAGATGGCGGCCTGTAGTCCCATGGCCCGCCAATCGGCGCCGGGCCAGACAATGGCAGCCAGCGCGCGGCCCTTGGCAATCCCGTCGCCATAGCGCGGGTCCATCGCAAGGGCCAGTTGATCAGGACCAGCGGCCAGCGGCTCTGCCGCGCCAGAGACGCGCAAGGTCAGATCGCCTTCGGCCTCGGCCCCAAGGGCGGCGGCGATTTCGGCAATGGAATGATGCATCTGCGGCCTCCGGATCGACGTGCCGCTTTTACTCCTGATCGGGGCCCAAAGCCACCCCGGCCTCTTGCAGCGCATTCCACAACACCGCGTCGCGGCCATAGACATCGCGGCGATAGCCGATGCGGCCCTTGGCCTCTGGATAGGCAGTGAAATAGACCAGATGCACGGGCAAAGGATCATGCAGTTTGACCAGCGTTTCATTGCCGGTTTTCAGCGCGGCCTCAAAATCTGCCTCTCCGGTATCGGTTTGAACCGACAACAGCGCATGAGCCAGATCAAAGGGATCGGCCACCCGGATGCAGCCATGGCTATAGGCGCGAACATCGTTCGCGAACAAGGACTTAGACGGCGTGTCATGCAAATAGATGTTGTACTGGTTAGGGAACATGAACTTTACCTTCCCCAGCGCATTGCCATCCGAAGGCGGCTGGCGCAGGGCAAAAGGGAAGGTCTTGGCGGTATAGCCCGCAAAGTTGACCGATCCGCGTGAGACCACACGGCCCCGCCCGTCAATCACCTGCAAATGCCCCACCGCATTGCGGTTCTTTTGCAAAAGCGGCAGGTATTCCTTGACCGTGATCGAACGTGGCACCCCCCAGGACGGGTTGATCACCATATGCTCCATCGTGTCGGAAAATTCCGGGCTGCGCTGGTCGGGCACGTTTTTGCCGATCACCACGCGGGTGGTGAAAACAGTGCGGCCGCCATCGACGATCTTGGCCATGAATTCCGGCTGGTTCACCCAGATATGCCGTTCCGAGCGGTCGATATCCATCCAGCGTTCGCGTTCCATCGCGACGATGATGGATTTCAGGCGCTGTTCGGGGGCGATGTTGATCTCGGCAATGGTAGAGGCTCCGGCGACACCGTCAGCAGGTAAACCATGCGCCATCTGAAAGGTCTGAACGGCGGTTTGCAGTGTCAGGTCATATTCACCGGTGATGCTGCGGCCCATATAGCCCATGATCATCAAACGGTCGCGCAGGGCCACCACAGCAGGGCCAGTATCGCCCGGCCCCAGCGATTTGGCGGCCACTTCGGGCCCCCATCCGCCAAAGGACATCTGCGCCTCAAGCGCAAGCTTGCCTTTCATCAACTGGGCATAAACATCCGATTGCGGCATCAGGCTGTGTAGCACATGCGCCGGATCCTCAGAGGCGATGCGGCGCAGCAGCAGCGCACTATCCTCAACCGCGATCTCACGCACGATTGTGGAATCCAGCTTTTTCGGCACCAACATCCCTGAGGTCAGGTCATGCGCCCACCGCAGATATGTTTCGGTCATCCGCAGTTCCAGACGACCCCGGTCGCCTTCGGTGATGGCGCTTGCAAAATCGGCGCGCAGGCCTGCCACGTCATAGCGCGCCTCTGGCAAGCCATGGTCGCGCGCGGTCTCAAGCGCCTCGAACAAAGCTGTGCGTCGGGCGGCGTCAACCTCTCCGGTCCACAGCGTCACGTAGCCCGCTTCGCGGTACCAGCTGGCAACCGTATCGTCGCTAGAGGCGGCAGCGGCCAGTGATTGCATGAAGGCCGAAGGTCCGGTCTGCGCCATGGCGGGAACGAAAGCGCCCCCAAAGGCCAAAGATGCTCCTAAGACCCAACCACAAACCTGCCCGCGACGCTGCGAAACTTTCATACAAACCCTCTGACCCATAAATCACACCAGGCGCACACGCTCCTACAACATATAGATTCAGGAATTTCGCGGCCGTGTCCATTGCCTATCAAGCCCTTTCATGGGATTTTCCAAGAAATCAGGCCGATTTTCGTCAAATTGGAAACAAATATCTGGGCGGAGCATGGATCATGGCCCGGGCATATTCAGCGAATTTTTGCCTATTCGCCACAAGGTGGCCGGGAAAGGGCAATCTGCGCTTGGGCATGGAATCAAGCTGTGCCATAACATGGACAAGATTAGGGTCCATATGGAGCCAAACTTCTGCTCAGGCAGGCTAAAAACACTACGGGACAGGCACTGACATAATGACCCAGAATGGTTCGAACGGATTCACGCGGCGTGGGCTGCTTGGCGCATTTGCGGCAACGGCGATCACGGCGGCCCCCTTCTTTTCCAGCACGGTGGCTTATGCGCGGGGGGCTGGCGACATTCGCCGCATCCGCATGTATTCCGGCCGTACCGGTGAAAGCATGGACACGATCTATTGGATCGAAGGCGAGTATATTCCCGAAGCCCTGAAAGAAGTTAACCGATTCATGCGCGATTGGCGTTCGGGCGATACCGTCTCGATGGACCCGCGCAATGTGGACATCATGGCAGCGTCGCACCGCCTGATGGACTCGACCGAGCCTTATATGCTGCTCTCGGGCTATCGGTGCCCGAAGACCAACGCGATGCTGCGGTCAAAGTCGTCGGGGGTGGCAAAGAACTCGCTGCACCTGAAGGGTATGGCTGCGGATCTGCGGTTGTCGTCGCGCTCTACCGGGCAGATGGCCAAGGCGGCTGTGGCCTGTTCGGCGGGTGGTGTTGGCCGCTATTCGCGGTCGAACTTCGTGCATATGGATTGCGGCCCCGTGCGCAGCTGGGGCGGATGATAAAACTAGAGTTTTACGGATAGAAACGCCCCAATTCGGGGCGTTTTGTCATTCTGGGGTGTGGGTTGTTGTTTCCATGATGGAAACGGTCAATCGCCCTGCATGTCTTGGGGTTTGTCGTCTTCTTCCTTGCGACGGCCCCGAAACCCCGTTGCAACGACGAATTTCTCAGAACTGTCAGACCGGCTGGCGGGCGGCTTCACATTGGCCACCTTGGTAAAACTGCGTTTCAGCAGGGTCTGCATCTCATTTTCCGCCCCGCCCGCCAGAACCTTGGCGACAAAGGCGCCGCCCTCTTCCAGCACGTCAAAAGCAAAATCCAATGCGGCCTCGACCAGTGCGATGATGCGCAAATGGTCGGTCCCCTTATGCCCCGAAGCGGACGCGGCCATATCAGACAGCACCACATCGGCGCGCCCGCCCATCCAGGCTTTGACCTGCTCTTCGGCGCCGTCTTCCAGAAAATCCAGCACATGAATCTCAGCGCCTGAAATCGGTTCTACCTCTTGCAGATCAACACCCAAAACGGTGCCAATAGGTTTTTTCGGGTTCTGGCCCAGTGCATTTACCCGCGCGACGGCCACCTGGCACCAGCCACCCGGCGCGCAGCCCAGATCAACCACGCGGATGCCGGGCTTGAAGAATCCGTATTTATCATCCAGTTCCAGGATCTTATAGGCCGCGCGGCCGCGAAAGCCTTCGCGCTTGGCCGATTGCACATAGGGGTCGTTCAACTGCCGCTCCAACCATAGGGTGGAGGAAAGTTTGCGGCCCTTGGCAGTTTTCACCCGCACCCGCAGATCGCGCTGGCCGCGGCCAGAGGTGTTCTTGGCGCCTAAAATTGGCTTATCGGTCATCTGTAAGGCCCGTCTCCCAATACGCCATCGGCGCTCATCTGTGCGTATAGCAGCCCTTCGCGCAAACCGCGATCTGCAACTGACAAACGGTCCGTCGGCCAGATCCGCATCAAAGCCTGCAAGATTGCGGCCCCCGACATAATCAATGTGTGCCGATCCCGCCCGATGCGCGGATCCGTGCGCCGCCCATCCGGGCCCAGTTCCAAGTAATCCCGGATAACCGAGTCGATCTGCGCCGATGTCATGTGCAGCCCGTCAACCTTGGCCCGGTCATAGCGTTTCAGTCCAAGGAAGCTGGCCGCCACAGTGGTCACGGTGCCCGACGTGCCGATGATCTGAAACCCCTTGCGGGTGCCCGTGGCGTGATAGGGGCTAAAGCTGTGCAGGTTTTCTTCGAAAAACCAACTCATCAGGGCAAATCTGGCGGAATCGTTTTCAACATCGGCAAACTGGTCTTTCAGCGTGGCGACGCCCAGCTTGACGCTGATCCAATCCACCACCCGTGCCACCGGACCATCGCCTTGCGCGCCAAAACCCATATGCAGCCGCATGATCGACTTCGGGCGATCCTCGGGGGGGACAGCGGACAGGTCAATCCAGACCAATTCCGTCGACCCACCGCCGATATCGACGACCAAAAGCTGTTCAGTCTCGGGGTTCACCAAGGGCGCGCAAGAGATTACGGCCAGCCGCGCTTCTTCTTCGGCCCCGATGATTTCCAGCGCCAGCCCGGTCTCGCGTTTGACCTGACGGATGAAATCCTTGGCATTCCGGGCCTGACGGCAGGCCTCGGTCGCGACCAGTCGCATCCGGGTAACATTATGGGTTTGCAGTTTTTTCTGGCAAATCCGCAGTGCCTGAATGGTGCGCCCCATTGAGGCGCGGTTCAAACGGCCCGAGGCCTCAAGCCCCGCGCCCAGCTGCACGGTCTTGGAAAAGCTGTCCATGACAACGAACTGACTGCCCTTTGGTTGGGCAATCAGCATCCGGCAACTGTTCGTGCCGAGATCCAGTGCGGCATACAAAGACGCACCGTCAGTGACAGGGGAAGACGAGTCATCACCGGAGGAGCCGCCCAAGGGCTGCTCTACTGCCGATTCTGTCGCGTCCCCCCTGTGGGGACGCTCGGGCGTCATATCCGCCCTCCAAATTTGGTTATCCCCAAGGTAGTCGCGATGGCGCATCGGCGCAAGGTCCGGCTCGGGGCGCAATCGACCTATCGCTTCTTTCGCCGTCCGTTGATATTTCGGTGTTGCGCGGGCCCTCGGGTCGCATCAGACGCGCGCCATGTCGAAAACCGCCATCGGATGACGGGAAGCGACCTCTATCAACAGCGTCAATAGCGGTTAGGAATCAGCAAATGCCCGATATCACCATCGTTTACTGGAGAGACATTCCTGCCCAGGTCATCGTCGGCTCCGGCCGTCGCGGCGGCGCGAAGATTCAACTGCCAGAGCGGTTTGAACAAGCAATCGACCGCTGCGCGATGAAGATCGGCGCCAAGGATGCGGATGCGTATCTGGCCGAATGGCGCAAAGTGCCATCGGGCAGCGCTGAGGGGGATCAGAACGAGATCGCCCGCGCCACCGCCGATCGCTTGATAGAAGACTTCGACACCGCGCGGATCAAACTGCTGATTGAAAATGATGGCTGGGCAAAGGCCTAAGCCAAATGACCTTAAAGGAGCGACTGATGGCCCTGTTTCCGTTCCGTAAAGCTGCCGTTGCCGCCCCTGCGGGCCAAGCCGGTCAGGTTGAAGCCTTTTTGAATGGCTATTCGATCGAGGTGATGCCCCGCACCGCCGAAAAGGTCGCCGATTTCCGCGCTATCCTGCCTTTAGGCACCCGCGTTTATGTGGCCCATATCGAAGGCACGCCCATCGAAGAGATGGTGGCCACAGCCACGCGCGTGGTGGATGAAGGCTTTGACGTGATGCCGCATTTCCCGGCGCGCATCATCAAGGACAAGGCCATGCTGGCCGATTGGGTTGCGCAATACCGCGATGTCGGCGTGCGTCAGGGTCTGTTGCTGGCGGGCGGTGTGGCCAAGCCGCATGGCGATTTTGCCACCTCGATGCAGTTGTTGGAATCAGGTGCGTTTGATGGCTTTGACCGCTTGCACGTCGCGGGCCACCCAGAAGGCAACCGCGACATCGACGCCGATGGATCAGATAAAATGGTGATGGAAGCCGCGCGCTGGAAATCGGCCTTTGCCGAGCGGACGGATGCCAAGATGGCGATGGCGACGCAGTTTTGCTTTGACGCGGCCCCAGTGATCAAATGGGTCGACCGTCTGGCGGCTGAGGGCGTGAAGCTGCCGGTGCATATTGGCGTGGCTGGCCCGGCCAAGCTGCAAACCCTGATCAAATTCGCCATCGCTTGCGGTGTTGGCCCCAGCTTGAAGGTGCTGCAAAAGCGCGCTTTGGACGTGACCAAACTGCTCTTGCCCTATGAGCCGACCGATGTGATCGCCCAATTGGCCGCTCATAAAGTCGCAAACCCGGAATTCGGCATCGAGCAGGTGCATTTCTTCCCGCTGGGCGGTATCAAGACCAATGCTGAATGGGTAACTGCCAATGGTGGTGCCTCTGGCAAGCCTGCAGTTGCCGCCTGAAATACTTCACACAAAGGTTGAATGATGACCCGCACTATTCTGGAATCAAAGACGAAAACAGTTATCATCGGCTTTGATGAGCCCTTCTGTGTGATCGGTGAGCGCATCAACCCGACCGGCCGCAAAAAGCTGGCGGCCGAGTTGGAGCTGGGCAATTTCGACACCGTCATTCGCGACGCGCTGGAGCAGGTTGCTTGCGGTGCCACCGTGTTGGACGTGAACTCTGGCGCCGTTTTCACCAATATGATGGCGAAAGACCCGCGCTACGCCGACAACAACTTTGTCGAGCCGCCGCTGATGAAGGCGCTGATCGAGATCATCCAGCAAACCGTCGACGTGCCTTTGTGTATCGATTCTTCGGTGCCGGGTGCCTTGGAGGCTGGCCTGATGGCCTGCGAAGGCCGCCCGCTGCTGAATTCGGTGACGGGCGAGGAGGACCGGCTGGAGTTGGTTCTGCCACTGGTCAAGAAATACAACGTGCCCGTGGTGGCCATTTCCAACGATGACACCGGCATTTCGGTTGACCCGGATGTGCGCTTTGCGGTTGCCAAAAAGATCGTGGAACGCGCCGCTGATTTCGGCATTCCCGCGCATGACATCGTGGTCGATCCTTTGGTGATGCCTATTGGGGCGATGGGCACGGCGGGCCAGCAGGTGTTTGCCTTGGTGCGGCGTCTGCGCGAAGAGTTGGGCGTGAACACCACTTGCGGTGCCTCTAACATCTCGTTCGGTTTGCCGCATCGCCACGGCATCAATGGCGCTTTCCTGCCGATGGCCATTGGCGCAGGCATGACCAGCGCGATCATGAACCCCGTGCGTCAACAAGAGATGGAGGCGATCCGCGCCGCCAACTTCTTGATGAACCATGACGCAAATGGCGGCGAATGGATCCGCTTTGCCAAGGTGCTGGAAGCGGTCGAAGGCGGGCTTAGCTTTGCCGAAGCCTCCGCCGCCGCCTCCCAAGCCGCCGCAGGCCGTCGTGGCGGTCGTCGCGGTCGCGCCTAACCTTCAGATTTTTCGCAGAAAAATCGTGCCACCGCCCGCAAACTTTCAGCGCGGGCGGTGGGCACCTTATCCACCTCGACGCAAGTAAAGACGTGCAAGGTGTCTAGGCCGCGGTCCACAACCGCATGGTCACTGACCCACCCCCCCATCCCCAAATACGTCCGCAACAACGGCGGCAACCCAGCCAAAGCGCCCCGGCGATCATCCAGATCCCCCACCAGCGCAGGGTATCGCAAAACCTCGTAAGCCTTCACCAACGGTAAATGCGCCGCCGGGCCGATATGCCCCTGCGCCAGCAAGGCCAAGGCGGCGCGATGCGGCTGCCAATCGGTGCCCCGAAATGACGAACACCCCACCATCAGCCCGGCCCCGGCCTCGTCTACCAGCCGGGTCATCGCGGCCCAGGACAGCCGCAACACATCCGGATGCACGCCCCCCGGCGCCAAGCAGAACCGCCCCATCTCGGCAATCGGTCGGGCATACCCGGCCAAAGGCGCCACGTCATAGAACCGCGCGGCATAGCCCTGCGCCAACCCCGCACCCCAGCCAAAGATCATCACCCGGAAATAGGCCAGCAGCACATGGCCCGGCCCCTCAACCATCACATGCGCGCAAAGATCATCCTGCGCATCGCGCTCTTCCATCCCATCAACCCGAGGAAAAGCTGCCTGCCGAAAGGCCATCACGCGCGCGATGTCCGCAGGCGTCTGCGCCAGCCGTGCCCCCCATCCGCCGCGTTGCATAGGAGTCACGCCTGTTTCCTCTCCGCCGTAACAAACCGGCTTACTTGAAAATATCGCCCGCCTGAATCCGGCCAAAGTTCGAGAACAACTGACGGATAAAGCCGATGCCCTTGATATTGGTCTCCGTCACCCGGCGCGAAATCTCGACCACGCGGCCATCTTCCAGCCCGTAGCGGCCGATATTCTCGACCACACCCGACGCGTTGAAGGTCACCGCCAGCACTTGGCGATCAATCTCTTGCGGCTCTTTCGGGCCCAGATGCTTGAACCGGCTTTGCACGTAAAACCAGCCCTCATCGTTCAACAGCCCCTGCGCCGAGGGGCGACCGATCTTCTCAGCCACCGTCTCGCGGGTATCAACACCCACCGCCACATCGGCCAATTCGGTATCCGACGGCACATAGCCATGATTCCGGTAAACCGTGGTGCAGGCCGCCGCCACAAGGCACAGCGCGCACGCCAGCATCAAGCCAACCCTGCGGGCCAGCCCTTGCAGCCAGACGGATCCGATAGCCTTGCGCCAGACCGGCACCATCGTTGAATTCTCAGCCATCCCTGCCCTCTTGCCCGCCGCTTTCCGCGCCTGCTGTATGGTGACACACTTCTCACCCTCCGCCCGGTCGCCGGGCGACGATGCGCCGCCCCACATTGGCCCTTGCGCCTTTGGATAACAGATGCGACCCCCTATATTCAAGAACGACAACGCAGTTCCGCGCGCCGTCTTGGGGCAATCTCCCAAAACCGCCGCCCTATTGGACGATCAAGATGACCGAAACACTCCAGTTCCGCTCTGGCGCCCTGTCGCACCGCAAGCCAACGCGCTTTCGGATGGTTCCCGATGCCGAGGCGCTGGCCAAAATGGCCGAAGAACTGGGCCTGCAGAAGATCAAGTTTCTGTCCTTTGAGGGCGAAATAGCCCCCTCTGGCCGCAGTGATTTCACCCTGATCGCGCAGTTGAAGGCCGATGTGTTGCAAAGCTGTGTGATCAGCCTTGCACCGGTTTTTGCCGGCATTGATGAGACGGTATCGCGCCGCTACAGCACCGATCTGGCCATGCCAGACAACGAAGAATATGAAATTCCGCAAGACGACGGCCCCGAGCCGATGCCCGAAATCATTGATATGACCGAGGTTTTGCAAGAAGCGCTGGCGCTGGCCCTGCCGCTTTACCCCCGTGCGCCGGGTGCAGCGCTGGGCGAGGCGATCTTTGCCGCCCCCGGCACAGCGCCGATCAAAGATGATGATCTAAAGCCCTTTGCCGCCCTTGCCGGACTTGTCCGCAAGGACACAGACGCCAAGGATTAGACGCGAGGCACAAGAACAGGCAGATTCCTGCCATTTCCCCCTAGAATTGGGGTTGCGCCCGGACGAAATCCGACTATGTTCCGCCGCTTGATAAGCTGTGTTTCAGTCCCTGTTTTCTATTGTCTTACAGGGTGATTCACAAAGGAAATCCGGGGCCTGTCCCCACTACCCGAAGGTCTCGCCATGGCAGTCCCACAGAACCGCACCACCAAATCCCGCCGCAACATGCGCCGCTCGCACGACGCTTTGGTTGCCGGAAACCCCGCTGATTGCCCGAACTGCGGTGAGCAAAAGCGCCCGCACCACGTTTGTGGCGCTTGTGGCCATTACGCAGCCCGCGAAGTCGTGGCTGTGTCCAAAGGCGTGGATATCGACGAGGACGCGGCGTAAGCCGCGCCTGGTCAATGACCCGACGCATGCGTCGCCATGGCTGACGGATTGAACATTCCGCGACCCGCAAGCGACGCATCCATTGTCATTTCGGTTGACGCCATGGGCGGCGACCGTGGGCCGGCAACTGTTGTTGCCGGTCTTGTCGATTGTGCATCAAAGATGCCAACCGTCCGCTTTTTGCTGCATGGCGATCAGACGCAGCTGACCCCGCTCCTATCGCGCCACCCAGACATTGCCGCGCGGATCACCGTTGTGCATGCCGAGCGTGTGGTGACGATGAATGACAAGCCCAGCCAAGTCATGCGCCACGGCAAGGGCACCTCGATGTGGTCGGCAATTGACTCGTTGCAAGACGGCTCTGCCGCCGCAGCGGTGTCTTGTGGCAATACCGGCGCGCTGATGGCGGTGTCTATGCTGCGGCTGCGCAAACTGCCCGGCATCAACCGCCCGGCCATTGCCTGCCTGTGGCCCTCTCGCAATCCGGGCGGCTTCAATGTGATGCTGGATGTGGGCGCGGATATCAAAGCCGAGGCTTCTGATCTGGTGCAATATGCCATCATGGGCGCGTCTTACGCCCGCAATGGCATGAACATGACCCGCCCGCGCGTCGGCCTGTTGAACGTCGGTACTGAAGAGCACAAAGGCCGGGCAGAGCTGAAAGAGGCGCATGACCTGCTGGGGGCAATGACCGAAGCCGGAGGCTTTGACTATGTCGGCTTTGTCGAAGGCTCGGATATCCCCTCGGCCCGGGTCGATGTGATCGTGACCGATGGCTTTACCGGCAATGTCGCGCTGAAAACCGGCGAAGGCACGGCCAAGCTGATCTCTGATTTCCTGCGCGAGGCGTTTGGTGTGGGGATTTTTTCCAAGTTGTCGGCCCTTTTTGCGATGAATTCGCTAAAGCGGCTGCAAAAGCGGATGGATCCGCGCCGGGTGAATGGAGGCGTGTTTCTGGGTCTGAATGGCACCGTGGTGAAATCGCACGGATCTGCCGATGAAACCGGCGTTTCCGCCGCAATCCGGCTGGCCGTTCAACTGGCCGAAGCGCGCTTTCTGGAACGGCTGGCCGCGCTGGTTGCATCCGCGGATCGGGCAGCGCAAGATGAGCAAGACGCCGCCCAAATCGGGCCGACCGGCACACAATCCGCCGGGCAGATTGAACCCGGACAAGAGGGCGACCCATCCCAATGACCATTCGTGCCGTTGTCAGGGGCGTCGGGCATTATTTGCCAGACCGGGTCATGCCAAACGCCGAGTTCGAGGCGATGTTCGACACATCCGATGAGTGGATCCGCTCTCGCTCCGGGATCGAGCAGCGCCATATCGCGGCCGAGGGGCAGACCACCTCTGATCTGGCCACGCGGGCGGCTCAGGCGGCCTTGGCCGATGCCGGGATGCTGGCCGATGACATTGATGCGATCATTCTTGCCACCTCAACCGCCGATCTGACTTTTCCGTCAGCCGCCACCATGGTGCAGGCCGCTTTGGGTATGACGCGCGGTTTTGCCTTTGATGTGCAGGCCGTTTGTGCCGGATTTGTCTTTGCGCTGGCCAATGCCAATGCGCTGATCCTGTCGGGGCAAGCCAACCGAGTGCTGGTGATCGGGGCTGAGACCTTCTCTAAACTGATGGATTGGACCGATCGCGGCACTTGCGTTCTGTTCGGAGATGGCGCCGGGGCGCTGATCCTAGAAGGCACCACCGGCAAGGGTGACACCACTGATCGCGGCATTCTGGCGACCGATCTGCATTCCGATGGCCGTCAGCGCCATATCCTATACGTCGATGGTGGTGTCAGCACCGGCACCACCGGCAAACTGCGGATGGAAGGCAAGGAAGTCTTTCGCCATGCCGTTGAAAAGTTGGCAGAAACTGCGCATGCTGCCTTGGACAAGGTTGGCTTGACTGGCGAAGATGTCGATTGGATCGTGCCGCATCAGGCCAATATCCGCATCATCGAAGGCACCGCCAAACGCATGCAAGTGCCGATGGAGCGCGTTGTGGTAACGGTGCAAGACCACGGCAACACCTCTGCCGCGTCGATCCCCTTGGCCTTGTCAGTCGGCAAGGCGCGCGGCCAGATCAAGACTGGCGATCTGGTGGTGACCGAGGCGATTGGCGGCGGTCTGGCCTGGGGATCGGTGGTTTTACGCTGGTAGGCGCGGAAATTACGGTTGCGATGGCACATGAATTGCCCTTGGCAAGTTGTTGATATTGACTCGTAATTTAATCCGCCGCATCCTTCCCATGAAAATAACCCGGGGGGGACGAACCAATGAGCGAGACAACACTGACCCGCATGGACCTGAGCGAAGCGGTTTTCCGCGAAGTCGGGCTAAGCCGGAATGAATCCGCCAATCTGGTCGAAGCGGTGCTGCAACATATGTCCAACGCGCTGTCTGAGGGCGAGACGGTCAAGATTTCGTCTTTTGGCACCTTCTCGGTCCGGGCCAAATCGGCCCGTGTTGGCCGCAACCCAAAGACCGGCGACGAAGTACCAATCTCGCCCCGGCGGGTGCTGTCCTTTCGCCCCTCGCATCTGATGAAAGATCGTGTGGCGGCGGGCAAGAAAAAGTAAAGGGCCGGCTGGATGAGTAAAGCGCCTGACGCCTTTCGCACCATTTCTGAAGTGGCTGATGCGCTGGAAACCCCTGCGCATGTCCTGCGATTTTGGGAAAGCCGGTTTCCGCAGATCAAACCGGTAAAACGCGAAGGCGGGCGGCGCTATTATCGCCCGTCCGACGTGGCTTTGTTGACGGGGATCAAGCGGTTGCTGCACGATGAGGGGATGACAATCCGCGGCGTGCAAAAGGTGTTGCGCGAACAAGGTGTGCGCCATGTTGCCGATATTGCCGATGAGGTGAGCGAGGAAGAACAGGCCTTGGAGGCCGCAATGATCGGGCGGCTGGACCATGAGCCGCAAGAAGAGCCTGAGGCTGTCGAAGAGGCTACCATCGCCGCTCTGGAAACGGCGTTGGAGCCTTCGCGCGCTGAGCCGGAGGCACCAATAACCCTTGAGCCGCCTGCCCCCGCCCCGGTTCAGCTTTCTCCCCCACCAGCCCCGCGCCCAGTAGAAATGCCAAGTCAAGCGGCCCCCGATTCGCCCCCACCCCCCCCCGCACCTGACGAAACCGGCCCAACTTTGGCCGCCCGTCTGCGCGCCCTGCCATTGGGTGGTTTGGCCAAGCGCCAGCCCGCGTTGCACGCCATCGAGGCCCGCATCGCCGCGTTGCGAGAGCGTCTTGCCGGTCACCGACCGGGCGCCTGAGCCGTGCGCGCACCGCTTTTGACGCAGCGGGCGAGTTTCGCCCTTGCCCCTGCCCTGAAAACCGCTAAACAGACTCCGTTGTCGGGCCGTAGCGCAGCCTGGTTAGCGCGTCCGTCTGGGGGGCGGAAGGTCGAGAGTTCGAATCTCTCCGGCCCGACCACTGTAAAACCGCCCGCCTGCGCCGCAGTGCGGGCGGTTTTTCATTCACCCGACAAAGGGGCCAAGCCATGACCACTTCCGGCGTCTTGCCAGATAGCCAGATCCGCGCGCTGATCGCCTCGGGCGGGTTGTTGGCCCAGCCAGAGATCCTTGATGCCCAAGTACAACCCGCCAGCCTGGACCTGCGCCTTGGTGCCACGGCCTACCGGGTGCGCGCCTCGTTTCTGACCGGCCAAAACCGCAGCGTCGACAGCCGCATCGCAGAGTTTGAGATGCACCGCGTCGATCTGACCCAAGGGGCCGTGCTGGAAAAAGGTTGCGTTTATGTGATTCCTCTGGCCGAAAGCCTTGATTTGCCTGCTGGAATTACCGCCGTCGCCAATGCCAAATCCTCTACCGGGCGGCTGGATCTGCTGACCCGGTTGATCACCGATGGCGGAACCGAGTTTGACCGCATCCCCGATGGCTACAAAGGCCCGCTTTACGCCGAGGTCTGCCCCCGGTCTTTTTCCGTGCTGGTGCGGGCAGGGCAAAGGCTGAACCAGATCCGCTTTCGCCACGGCCAAGCGGTCTTGGATGACGCCGCCTTGAAGGTGCTGCACGCGCAAGATCCGCTGGTTGATGGCACCCCGCTGATCTCCGAAGGTTTGGGCTTTTCAGTTGACCTGAAGCCTGCCAAGGGCACTTTGGTTGGCTACCGCGCAAAACCGCATACCGGGGTCGTCGATCTGGACCTGATCAGCCATTACCTGGCGCGCGAGTTCTGGGAAGAGGTGCATTCCGAAGATGGCCGCGTGATCCTTGACCCGGGTGCGTTTTATATTCTGGTCAGCCGTGAGGCGGTGACGATCCCACCCGACTATGCCGCCGAAATGGCGCCCTATCTGGCAATGGTCGGGGAATTTCGTGTGCATTACGCGGGCTTCTTTGACCCCGGCTTTGGCCACGGGTTGGCGGGGGGCAAAGGCTCTCGCGGCGTGCTGGAGGTGCGCTGCCATGAGGCGCCCTTTGTGCTGGAACACGGGCAAGTCGTGGGTCGGCTGGTCTATGAGCGGATGACAAAGCGGCCAGATCGGCTCTATGGCACCGGAATCGCGTCGAATTATCAGGGTCAGGGCCTGAAACTGGCCAAGCAGTTCCGCGCCTGATCAGCGCCCGATCCGGCGGCTAATCCGCGCCAACTGCTGCGCGCGTTTGGCCATGCTTTGCGCGTTCTTGGCCTGTGTCCGCTCTTCCGGCGTCATGTCCTGAGGGCTTTTGCCCTTGCTGGCGACGTGTTTGATTCCGGCATTCATCCCCTTGCTCAGGAACATCCGCATGATCTGCATCAGAAATCGTTCCATGACAGCCTCCCTTTTGGCGGGTCTACCTGCAATCCGGGGCGGATTTGTGGCAGGCTCTAATCCTCGAACAACTCACTTTGCCCGGTCTGGGCTTCTTCTTCGTCATCGCTGGCCGCACCCTGCCCCGGCATCGGTCGGCTTTCCAGCAAACCGGCCGCGCGCAGCTCTTTGATGCCGGGCAGATCGCGGGCGGATTCCAGACCAAAGTGATCAAGGAAACTCTCTGTCACCACAAAGGTCACCGGGCGGCCCGGCGTCATCCGGCGGCGGCCAAAGCGGATCCATTCCAGCTCCATCAACAAATCCACCGTGCCCCGGCTGACTGCAACGCCACGGATTTCTTCAATCTCGGATCGCGTAACCGGTTGATGATAGGCCACAATCGCCAGAGTCTCGATCGCAGCCCGGCTTAGTTTCCGGGTCTCAACCGTCTCACGCTGCATCAAGAATCCCAGATCGGGCGCTGTGCGAAAGGCAAAGGCATCACCCACTTTCACCAGATTGACCCCGCGCCCGTCATAGCGTTTGCGCAGATGCACCAAGGCCTCGGCCGGGTCCGCGCCATGCGGCATCCGGGCGACCAATTCTGCCACCGTCACCGGTTCAGTGCTGGCAAACAAGATCGCTTCCACCATGCGTTCCTGATCGCCCATAGGGGGCGCCGCAAACAGGCTTTCTTCTTTGATGTCAACCTTGTCACTCATGCATCCCTCCGCCGGATCTGGATCGGGGAAAAGGTTTCACCCTGCCGGATGATCACCTGACCGCGCTTGGCCAGCTCTAGTATCGCCGCGAAATGGGCGGCGGTTGATGATCGTCGCGCCATCGGCGTGCCATCCCAACCTTCAGGCAGAAAACTGGTCAGATCAGCCCAATCGCCGACATAGCCGATCAGGCCGCGCATCCGTTCCAACGCTTGTTCCAGCGTGAACACATGCTCGCGGTCCAACACAAAGGGGCGGAATTCATCTTTGGTGCGAATGCGGGCATAGCCACGCATCAGATCCAACAAGGTGGCGTCATAGGTCACCTTGCGGTTCAGGCTGACGCTTTCGGGCAGGCCCCGCACGAAGAAATCACGGCCCAACTGATCGCGCGCCATCAACCGGGCCGCCACATCGCGCATGGCTTGCAGTCGTTCCAACTGAAAGGCCAGATGGGCGGCCAGATCTTCGGCACTGGGCCCCGCATCGCCGGGTTCGGGCGGCAGCAAGAGGCGCGATTTCAGAAAGGCCAACCACGCCGCCATCACCAGATAATCGGCCGCCAGCTCCAGCCGCAACGCCTGCGCCTCTTGCACAAAGCGCAGATATTGTTCGGCCAATTGCAGAACAGACACCCGCCGCAGATCCACCTTTTGCGTCCGGCTTAGGGTCAAAAGCAGGTCCAACGGCCCCTCAAAGCCCGCCACATCGACAATCAGCGCCTCGGTTTCCAGCCGCTCGGCCGCCGATTGGCGCTCCGTCTCGATCCAGTCATCGGATATGGGGTCAGGCATGTAGGGTTCCGGCCAAGAGGCCCGCAAGGTCGGCCTCCAGCGCTGCGATGTCAACCGTCTCGGGCGCCCGCCGCGCGGCAAGGGCTGCCCGCGCGCGCACAGCCGTATCGGCCCGCATATCACCCACCGCAGCGGCAACTTCCACCATCTGCGCCATATCGCCCTTGCAATGCAAAGCAATGTCACAGCCCGCCGCCATCGACGCCGCCGTGCGGCTGGTCAGCGTGCCTTGCAGCGCCTCCATGTTCAGATCATCGGTCATCAAAAGGCCGTGAAAGCCAATATCGTCGCGGATCACCTTGATCAACGCAGGCGACTGCGTGGCGGGTTTGTCGTCGTAATCGGCAAAAATGATATGCGCAGTCATCGCCATTGGCAGATCGTTCAGCGCGCGAAACGGCGCGAAATCGACCCTATCCAAAGTCTCACGCCCCACTCGCACCGTGGGCAAATCCAGATGCGTGTCCATCTGCGACAGCCCGTGGCCGGGCATATGCTTGACCACAGGCAGAACACCGCCCACCAGATAGCCGTCCGCCACCGCCCGCGCAACCGCAGAAACCACAACAGGATTAGTGCCATAGCAGCGGTTCTTAAGAAACGGATGCGTGGCGTCGCGCGCCACATCGGCCACCGGGGCGCAATTGGCATCAATACCCACCGCCCGCAATTCAGCGGCAATAATCTGCGCCTGCAGGCCCATGGCACGGGCGGCATCGTCAACCCGAGCAAAGCCCGCGACCAGGTCAAACGGCGGCTGCCACTGGCGCCAGTAAGGCGCGCGCAACCGCTGCACCCGCCCGCCCTCCTGATCGACCAAGACGGGCGCATCGCGCCCGACCGAGGCCCGCAAATCGCCGGTTAAACGGCGCAGCTGATCGGGCGTTTCCACATTGCGGGCGAACAAAATAAACCCAAACGGGTCCGCATCGCGGAAAAACGCCCGCTCTTCGGCCAGCAATTCCGGCCCGGCACAGCCAAAAATAGCCGCCCCCCGCCCAATCGTCATCTGTGCGCCACTGGGATGCAGGTGGCGCTTTCGGCCACAAGGGCCGAGCAGAACCGCCGCGTATCATCGTCGTCCTGGAACCCCAGCGCCCGCAGGCGGTAAAAGGTGCGTCCGCCGCTTTCGGCCGCCTGTATCACCATCGCCTTGCCGGCCATCAAATCGCCAAACCGCCCCGCTAGGCGCTGCCATTCTTCGCGCGCTTCGCCGTCAGAATCATAGGCCCCGAACTGCACCAGACGGGTGCCCACCGCCAGCGTCGCCGGATCCACTTCTACTGGCTTGATTGTCGAGGCTGCCGCCGAAGCGGTCGCAACCGCCCCAGACCGATCCGGCCGCGGCATCGGCCGCAAAGACCGCGTAATCGCCCCTTCGGGCGCGGGCAGACCAGCATCATCCAGCGAGGCCGTCTCTTCCGGCGCAAAGGCCGCATCAAGGTCGGCCCCCAGTGCCTCACTCAACGCCGCCGCCAAAGCCGGGTCCGTGCTGCCAGAGGCCACAGGCAGCAAAGCCGCCACATGATCCGACCGGGTCGATACATTCGCGCCATCAGAGGAGACCGTCTCGACCAGACCCGGCAAATCCTCCAGCGACAATTCTACGGGTTTGGGGGCCAGAACCAACCGCTCCGACGGGGCGGCGGCAGAGCCAAGGGCGGCCACCTCATTCACCGAAAGGCCTTGATGATCGGCCACCGATCCACCCGGCTCAACCGGGGCCACCCGCATCGGCCCCTCTAGCGCGCGGATCACCGGAACCCCGGCCACGTCGCGAACGGCAAGCTTGTAGCCCCAAAGCCCCATGGCCAGCACCAAGGCAACCGATGCAACCGCACCGCCATATTGCACAATGCGCTGCGCGCGCCCCGGGCCATAAGCCTCGGGCACGCCGTATTCGGCATATTCCCTAACCGCCATATTCGCCTCTGCCTTGGCCGGGTTAACCCCGGACTCTTACGTCTGCTCAACCCGGGCGAGGCGCTTGTATCAGCGCATTTCTTCGACCGGCGTGACCCCAAGGATAGCAAGACCTGCGCAAATAACAACGCTTGTTGCTTTGGCGAGGGCGATTTTCGCCTGTGATGTGGCCACATCGTCCTGGATGAACCGCAAAGACGTGTCATCATTGCCGCGATTCCACAAAGCATGTAGGTCAGAGGCCAGTTCATAGAGATAAAACGCCACCCGATGCGGCTCATTGTTCCGCGCCGCAATCTCGACCAAGCGCGGCCATTCGGCGATCTTTTTCAAAAGTCCCAGCTCTGCCTCATGCGCCAAATGGCGGTGATCGGCGGCTAAAAGGGTGGTGTCATCGACCGCAATTCCGGCCTCAACGGCCTTGCGCAGCACCGAATTCACCCGCGCATTGGCGTATTGCACATAGAAAACCGGGTTGTCCTTGGATTGCTCCATCACCTTGTCAAAGTCGAAATCCAGCGCCACGTCATTCTTGCGCGTCAGCATGATGAAACGGGTGACATCGGCCCCCACCTCTTCGACCACATCGCGCAGGGTGACAAAGGTGCCCGCCCGCTTTGACATCTTGAAAGGCTGGCCGCCCTTCCACAGTTTCACCAGCTGGATCAGCTTGATATCCAACGGCACCCGGCCGCCGGACAGGGCCGAAACGGCCGCCTTCATCCGCTTGACATAGCCGCCATGGTCAGCGCCGAAAATGTCGATCAGTTGATCAAACCCGCGCCGCACCTTGTTGTAATGATAGGCAATATCCGGCGCGAAATAGGTCCAGGAGCCATCCGATTTCATCACCGGACGGTCCACATCATCGCCATGTGCTGTGCTGCGGAACAGGGTCTGAACGCGCGGTTCCCAATCCTCCGGCTCTTTGCCTTTTGGTGGTTCAAGCACGCCTTCATAGATCAGATCCATACCCCGCAAGGTATTGATCGCGGCCTCAATCTCACCCGTGCCATAGAGCGCCTTTTCCGAAGAATAGACATCCATCGACACGCCCAAAGACGCCAGATCCTCGCGGATCATCTGCATCATCATGTCAGAGGCAAACTCACGCAGATCGGCCAGCCAAACCTGCTCGCCCTTGTCCAAAAGCGTGTCGCCATATTTGGCCTTCAGCGCCTCGCCCACCGGAATCAGATAATCGCCGGGATAAAGCCCCTCACGGATTTCCGGCTCCAGCCCATTGGCCTCGCGGTAGCGCTCATAGGCGGAACGCGCCAAGACATCGACCTGCGCGCCGCCGTCGTTGATGTAATATTCGCGCGTGACGTTCCAGCCCGCAAAGGCCAAAAGGTTCGACAGCGTATCGCCGACCACAGCGCCGCGCACATGGCCCACATGCATCGGGCCGGTCGGGTTGGCGGACACGAATTCCACGTTTACCTTCAGCCCGCCTCCAAGGTCAGACTTGCCATAAGACACGCCCGTCGCCAGCACCTCACGCACCACACCTTGCCACAACGCGGGCGACAGCCGCAGGTTCAAGAACCCCGGCCCGGCCACTTCGGCCCCATCAATACGCGGATCGGCCAAGAGTTCAGCGGCCAAAGCCTCAGCAATCTCACGCGGCGGTTTCCCGGCAGGCTTGGCCAAGACCATCGCCGCATTCACCGCCATATCACCATGGGAGGCGTCGCGCGGCGGCTCTACCGCCACCGATGAAAGGTCAAGCCCACTGGGCAAAGCGCCCGAGGCCGTCAGCCGGCCAATGGCATCCGTTACGGCGGTGCGGATTTCCGCGAAAAGGTTCATCTGATCAAATCCTGTGCTGCAAGACTGGCATTGCCAGAGCCTGCAGCACAGGTCAAGCCGGGGCTAGTCCCGCCCGCTGCGCCATTCCTCCAACGCAGCATTGTCTTCGGGCACCGCAGAGGCCCCCGCCGCAAAGGGCATGATCACGGTGCGATTGCGAAAATAGTTGGTTTCCCGTGCGCCAAAGTAGAAGGCAACAATCGCCCCCAAGAGCCACCAAAGCGGCTCTGGCACCGCATTCAGCCCCACCATCCGCGTCGCAAAAGCCACCGGATCAATCATCGCATAGATGAACAATCCCAGCGTGCCAAAGGCCAAAAACGGCCGCGGCAGCCGGTTCAACCCATTCACCAGCCTGTCAAACCACGACAGGCCAGGGTGCTGATATTCCTCTCCCAACTGCCGCAAGGCGGCCATCTGCGCTTCGGCAGACAGCTCCATCCGCTTGGTGGCCGAAGGCACGAAGACCTCTGCCACCCCCTTGGCCGCCAGCCCCAAAGCGCCCAAGGCCGCAGGCCCGCCCAACACCTTGTCAATCACACCCATGCCGCCACCCGCGCGCGATGCTGCGCCTCTGTCAGATGGTATTTCGGCGCGATGAAACTTTCAGCCCGCAAGATCCAGCCGCCTTTGCCACCATCGCGGCGACGGGCGTATTTGCGACTGGCCGGGCGACCATCCGCCACCCCATAGTAATAATTGCGCCGCGCAATCCCGTAGGCATCGGCCAGAAAATCGGGCGCCGCTTCATAAGCCGTTTGCGCCGCGCGAATGGACTGCGGCCCGATCTGGCCATCCGGGTCGCAAGGATACCCCATCTGCGTCAATAGCCGCTGCAAGATCTTCACCGCATTGCCGCCCGCATTCACATACATATCAAAAACCGTTGCATGCAGCACCTGCGGCAAAGCCCGCAATCCGGGCCGGGTAAAGTAATGTTCCACATAAATTTCAACGGCCTGCGCGCGGGTCAGCGCCTTTATATCCGCCTCATCAATCCGCGTGTCACGGTTCACGTCGATCCCCAACCGCCGCAGCGTGTGGATGGTGACGCCGTGATTGGTCGCCCCCCCAGGATCATCAGGGTCGTTCACAAAGCCCCCCTCGCGGGTGACAATTTCCTCGGCAATCTCTTGGACTGACAGCATGAGCTTCCCTCAAAGGCAAAGCTCCCCCGCCGTCAAACTGTTCTTGAAAGATTAACGCCCGCCTGCCCGCCCGTGCGGATCAGCTTTCAGGCTCCAACGCCGGATCTTTGTAATAATCCTGCTGTTTCAAAGCCTCCACGACTTCTTTGGGCATATAAGTCTCATCATGCCGGGCCAGAACTTCGGTGGCGACAAAGGTCTCGCCCTGCATCTGACCCAAAGCGATCATCCCCTGTCCCTCGTTGAAAAGATCGGGCAAAACACCTTCAAAGGTCACCGGAACCGACTGATTGGTGTCGGTGACCAGAAAACTGACCATCGTGCCATCCCCCCGCACCACGCTGCCGTCTTCGACCAGACCGCCGATCCGGAACACCTCTTCCGCGGGCGGCGGGCTTTCCACCACTTCGGTGGGCGAACGGAAAAAGTTAACGGCAGTCGCTGGCACAAAGAAATAAATCGCCGCCACCGCCGCCGTCAGCGATGCGAATGCCATCAAGATCACCTGCACACGGCGGCGCTTTTTCAGACCCTTCATCCCGCGAAACTCTGGCTTGACCGTCATCTGCTTTTCCTTGTCTGTCGCGCCGCATCTACCGTGCATAGATCGGCATTGCCTTAATCTCGGTCAAGCCCGCTGCGGCATAGCGTCCTCAGGGAAACAGCGGCGCAAGCATCAGCCCTGTGGTCTCTTCCAGCCCCAGCATCAGGTTGGCATTCTCCAAGGCCTGGCCAGAGCTGCCCTTGGTCAGGTTATCCAAGACCGCAATCACCAGCACCCGCCCCGGAATCCGGTCCGCAATCACCCCCAGATGGCAAAAGTTCGATCCCGCAATATCGCGGGTCGACGGCAATTGGCCAAAGGGCAGAACCTGCAAGAACGGCTCATTTTTATATGCCTTATCAAGGGTTTGGTGAACGATCTTCGCGTCCCCCTTAACATAAACACTGGCCAAAATTCCCCGGTTCATCGGCAACAGATGCGGGGTAAATTGCACCAGCACCGGACGCCCGGCAAGGGCCGAAAACTCCTGATCAAACTCGCCCAGATGCCGATGCTTGCCGCCCGCAGAATAGCTGTGCGTGCCGCCCGACAATTCCGCATGCAAAAGGTTTTCCTTTGCACTGCGCCCAGCACCACTAACACCCGCTTTCAGGTCGATCAGAATATCATCCAGATCAATGCAACCCGATGAAATCAAAGGGCGCAGCGCATATTGCCCGGTCGCCGCATTGCAGCCTGTGCCTGCCACCAATCGCGCGCCCCTGATCTGGTCGCGGTAAAATTCGGTCAACCCGTATACCGCCTCTTTTTGCATCTCAACCGCCGTGTGCGGCTGGCCGTACCACTTTTCATATTCAGCCGGATCACGCAGCCGGAAATCAGCGCTTAGATCCACAATTTTCAAATGTTTCGGGAGGCTTGCGACCACTTGTTGAGTCGTTGCATGAGGAAGGGCGCAGAAGCACAAGTCAACGTTTGAAAAATCGATTTCTTCGATCTTACACAGACGCGGCAGATCCAAATGACGCAGAAAGGGAAACACCTCGGCCATCGCCATGCCCGCCTTGCGATCCGCCGACAGCGCCGTGATTGTCATCCCCGGATGGGTGGCAATCAGTCGCACCAATTCCGCGCCGGTATAGCCCGAGGCCCCGAGGATCGCGATCCGCTTGGTCATGCTCTGTCTCCCAACAATTCTACTGTTCTTTTCCGCCCAAGTGCCGCCCTTTGCAAGCGGCTTAGCCCGCTGGCACCCATTGCACCGCCTCTACCGAAGGCGCAGCCGTAGCCAACATGACCAAGCGATCAAACCCCAAAGCACAGCCCGCCGCCGGGGGCATCAGAGCCAAGGCGGTCAGAAAATCTTCATCAATCGGGTAGGATTCGCCATAAACCCGCGCCTTGATCGCCATCTCTTCGACAAACCGTGCGCGCTGCTCCACCGGGTCAGTCAGTTCTCCAAACCCATTGGCCAGTTCCACCCCGCACGCGTAAACCTCAAACCGCTCGGCTACGCGCGGATCATCGCCGCAGCGCCGCGCCAAGGCGGCCTCAGCCGCAGGATAACGATCAAGCACCGTCAAGCGGCCCTGCCCCAGATACGGCTCGATCCGCTCGGCCAGCACGCAGGAAAACAGATCCGACCAGCTTTCCCCAACCATATGCTTGACGCCCACCGCGTCCATCTGTGCGGCCAATGCGGCCGCATCTGGCCCCCCCGCCGCATCCATCGTGGCAAAGAGATCAATCCCGGCCAGATCGCGAAACGCATCCGCAACCGAGACCCGCTCAAACGGCAAGGACGCATCGCAAGTCCGGTCCCGATACCGCAGCGGGCCCTGCGCAGCCAGCGCCACCCAAGCCGCGATGTCCTCCATCAACTGGGTGTAGGGTTGGCCGACGCGATACCATTCAAGCATGGTGAATTCCGGCGCATGCAGCGGCCCCCGCTCGCGGTTGCGCCAGACGTGGCAGAACGAATGGATCCGCGTCTCCCCCGCCGCCAACAGCCGTTTCATCGCGAATTCCGGCGAGGTGTGCAGATACATCTGCCGCCCCTGCCCGTCATTGCCGATGGCGGTGGTGGCAAAGGCGTGCAGATGCGCCTCGTTGCCGGGGGAAACCTGCAAAGCGGCAGGGTCGACTTCGATGAAGCCGTCCGCTGCCAGCCAGCCGCGGATCGCGGTTTGAATTCGGTTGCGGGCCAGCAAAAGCGGGCGGCGGTCGGCGTGGCGGGTGGGGTGCCACCAGTGCGTTTGGGTCATATCAGCGGTTCCGGCTGGAAATGGGGGGCAAGATGGGGTATCGAACGCGGCAATACCGCCGCATGGCGGGCCATATCACAAGGAATACGTCGCGTGAAAGTCATCGCCTCTAGCCTGCGCAAAGGCAACGTCGTCGATATGGGTGGCCGTTTGTGCGTCGTCCTCTCGGCCTCCAACTTCCATCCCGGCAAGGGCACGCCGACCACATCCGTCGAGATGCGGCGCATCTCGGACGGGGTGAAGATGTCTGAACGCTACAAGACCACCGATCAGGTCGAGAAGGCCACGGTGGATGAGCGCGACTATGATTTCTTGTATGAAGACAGCGAAGGCTTTCACTTTATGGAGCCGACCACCTACGATCAGATCGTGGTCACGGATGACGTGATGGGTGGCAACAAGGTCTATGTCCAGGAAGGCATGCGCTGCTCGGTGAAAACTTTTGAGGGTGTTCCGATCGCGTTGGAAGTGCAGCAGCGCATTACCTTTGAGATCACCGAAACCGAACCGGTGGTCAAAGGGCAGACGGCATCGTCAAGCTATAAGCCCGCGCTGACGGCGAATGGGCTGCGGATCATGGTGCCGCCGCATATCGGGGTGGGCACGCGGGTCGTGATCAATACCGATGATGATTCCTACGTCGAGCGCGCCAAGGATTGAGGCGTCCTGACTCGGGACGCTACCACCAACCGTTTGATATCAAGGGGTTAGGTTGTGCCTATTAAGGGATTATAAAGCATTTGGGGCGGGCCGCAGGGTCCGCCCCTTGGCTTATCAAGGGGCTTTTTCGCCTGCCTCGACCCGGAAGGGCAGGATGTTCCCGGGGGGCGGCAAGGGGCAGATTGCGAAATCGGTGAAGCCGCAGGGCGGTGTAAAGGCGCGGTTGAAATCTAGGGTGATGGTGTCGCCCGCAATAGACTCGCCAATCAGGAACCGCCCGGCGGCGTAGGTTTCCCCCGCTGTCTTGTCGCGAAAGACGAACATCGGCTTGCCGCCCTTCCAATGGGTGGGCGTCAGGGTGACGGTCTGGCCAAGGTGCGGAAACGTGGCCTGATGGGTCAGGGTCACGGCGGCGATGGAGCCGTCTTTCATAGTAATTTCAGCCGCTTGCGGCGCAAGTTCCGCCCATGTCGCCTGCACGACCCAAGCCGGATCTTCGAGGAAATAGCTAATTTCGACGGCTGGCGTCAGCCGCAGATCGCGCACGCGCAGGGCGGGATTGCCGTCAACGGTGTGGATTTCCAAGAGGAACGGATCGACTTGCAGGAGGGGAAAGCCATCCTCGACCGGCTGGAAGGCTTGGGCGGGTTGATCAGGGCGGGCAAAGGTCGCGCCGTCTGGGCCGAGGGTCAGCGTGCCTAAGAGATCGGGGCCGGAGGGAAGTTGCACCACCTGCCCTGCCCCCACCAGTTGCGGGCCGGGCGCAAGGTCGATGCGGGCGACAAGGTTCAGCCAGCCATCGGAAGCCGTCAAAGCGGCAATCCGAGCGGCGCGGTGGTCGGTCAGGGGGATCATGGCGGCAAGATATGGGCGCGCCGGGGTGTTGTCAAAGGCAGAGCGCGGAGTTGGGGTGACCCCCAACCCAACGAGTAGGCTTTGCAGTCGGGTCGCAAGGGCGGACGATAGTGCCCGCCCTTGCGGACAGAAGATCAACGCTGCTGGATCAATCGTCGATGCGCACGGCAACGGCATCGGCAAAGGCCGAGATCAGCGCGGTGAAGAAGACATCGCTGGAGGCGGTCAGCGTGGCCTCATCCAAATCAGCCGGAAAGAAAGGCCGTGCCTGATCGACGGTGACCGTCAATGTGTAGCTGTTGAAATGCGAATTGTCGTTCAGATCGGTGACGTGAACAATGCCAACCAGTTTGGTATCGGCAAGGCCAGTCACTTCGGTAAAGGAATTGCTGAGTTCGGCCTCGGAGATATCAACCGACAGCTTGCGGCCTTCTTCGCCGATGCGGTCGACCAGACGGGCGGCGATGGCGCCTTGCAAGTCGGTGGCCAGAGTTCCGAAGCGCTCGGCGGCGGCGGGATTGACGATGGCTGTGATATCCATATCGACGGTGATTTCCTTGATCTTGTCACTGCTTTGCGCAAGGGCGCCGGTTGCAAGCATCAACGAGATCAAGAGGGGGGCTGTAATTCGGGTCATGGCAGTCTCCGGGACGCTCATCTGCCGGAATGGCGTGAGCGGCTGAGAGATGTGTTAGGCTGAAATTGCGGGCCCTGCGCTAACGTGCATCAGGGCCGGTCAGAAGTGTGGGGCCATATGCACGGCGCGTCAGGCCGCCTCGAACGCCACTTTGTGGCGCAGGAAGAGGGTGGCTTTGTTGCTGACAGAGGCCGGGTCGCCGGTGGTGAGGAATTTGGATTTCGTTCCCGTGCCGCGCATTTCTGGGCGGCGGGTCAGGTAATCGGCTAGGCTTTCGGCGACGAGGTTGGCTTGGGAATAGAGTTTGACCTGCGGGCCGAGGGCGATTTGGAAGACGCTTTCCAGCATAGGGTAATGGGTGCAGCCGAGGATTGCGGCCTCGGGCTGCGGCATCCGGCGCTTTAGCGCCTCGACATGGCTGCGGATCAGGGCTTCGGCAAGGATTTCATCGCCGGATTCAATGGCATCCACGACGCCGCCGCAGGGTTGCGCTTCGACATCCACGCCGATCGCGCGAAAAGCCAGTTCGCGCTGGAAGGCGCGGCTGGCGACGGTGGCGGGGGTGGCGAAAAGGGCGACATGTTTCACCGCGACTTCGCGGGGGGGCGAGTTGTCACCCCATTGGCGTTCGGTCAGGGATTCGATCAAGGGGACAAAAACGCCGAGGACGCGCTTGCCCTCTGGCACCCAAGTTTCTTGCATCCGGCGCAGGGCGGCGGCAGAGGCGGTGTTGCAGGCCAAAACAACCAGATCGCAGCCCTCTTCCCAGAGCCGTTCCACGGCCGCGCAGGTCAGGGCGAAGATATCATCGGCGCTGCGCACGCCGTAAGGCGCATGGGCATTGTCTCCCAGATAGACAAAGGCCTGATCGGGCAGGCGTTTGGTAATCGCCTCCAGCACGGTCAACCCGCCCAGACCCGAATCGAAGATGCCAACTGCCATGCCCTGCCCCTTATGCAGCGGCCCAGTCCGGCCGCATTCTGACCCGATAATAGGCATAAGGGTCGAAGGGGGGGAAGGCCCCCTTGGTTTCATCCGCCTGTTACACCATTTACATCAATTGAGGTTTTCGCCAGACGCATAGCTTGTGTTAGCGTGGCCGTGGTTTTGAAAGGGTGTTTCGATGGATTGGGACAAGTTGCGGATTTTCCACTCGGTCGCCGAGAAGGGCAGTCTTACCCATGCCGGGGATGTGCTGCATCTAAGCCAATCTGCCGTCAGCCGCCAGATCCGCGCGCTGGAGGAAAGCCTGCATGTGACGCTGTTTCACCGCCATGCGCGCGGGCTGATCCTGACCGAGCAGGGAGAGCTGCTTTATGACACCACGCAAGCCATGGTCAAACGGCTGGATGCCACGGCGGCGCGGATCAGGGACAGCGAGGATGAGGTCTTTGGCGAGTTGCGGGTGACCACGACGACCGGCTTTGGCACCTTGTGGTTGGCGCCACGTCTGGGACGGCTTTATGAAAAATTCCCCAGCCTAAAGATTGATCTAATGCTGGAAGAGCGGGTTTTGGATCTGCCAATGCGCGAGGCCGATGTGGCCATTCGGATGAAAGAGCCGTCTCAGGCCGATCTGATCCGCAAGCGATTGATGAACATAAAGATGCGGATGTTTGCCAGCCCCGAGTATCTGGCCAAGAACGGCACGCCGCAGAGCATGGACGAGATGACCCAGCACCGGCTGATCAGCCAGCACGCAGGCACCCCGCAGGTGCAGGCGGGGGCGACGCTGGTGCAGGAGTTGATGACACATGACATTCCCTCCACCCTGACGGTGAACAACTATTTCGCGGTGTTGCAGGCGGTGATCAACCATCTGGGGATCGGAGTTTTGCCCGATTACATCACCGAGGATTCGCCGCATCTGGTGCGGGTCTTGCCCGATGTGGAAAGCGGCGAGGTGCCGGTATTTCTGGCCTATCCAGAAGAGCTGCGCCATTCCAAGCGGGTAGAGGCGTTTCGCAATTTCGTGAGCGAGGAAATTATGACCTATCGGCGGCGGCAACAGCCTTGAAAACAGGCGAAAATTGCAGCTATGCAAAAGGTGCATATCGGGCATGCTGCACCTGCGGCATTCCATCCCTTGCGCGGTATGCGCACTGCCCCTAAATACAGCGGTGAGGCGATGATTGAGGTTTCTCTCATCGGCTCATACCTCCCTGTTGGACTTGGCCGAGCCTTGTGCTCGGCCTCTTTTTTTCAAACTGCTGGCTTTGCGGGCAGTGCCGCTTTGCGCGCAGTCAGAAACGCCCGGTCGGCTGTTGATGGCGCAAGGGCGATGGCGCGGTCATAGGCGGCATGGGCCTGCGCGTCCTGCCCCAGGCGCGAAAAGTATTCGGCGCGGGCGGCGTGGTAGGGCTGATAGCCATCAAGATCTTCAGCCAGAGCGGTGATCAGGGTCAGGCCTGCCCGCGCGCCCTGCCCTTCGGCCACGGCAACGGCGTGGTTCAGGCGGATGACGGGCGTCGGCTCCCATCGCAGAAGGGATTGGTAGAGGGCGGCGATCTGGGTCCAATCGGGTTTGCCCGGCGCGCAATGCAGAGCGGCGATGGCAGCTTTGATCTGGAAGGGGCCGGGGGCGTGGCGGGACAGGGCAAGATCCAGCAGGCTAGTGCCTTCGGCGATCAGGACGGGATCCCAAAGAGATCGGTTTTGACCACTCAGGGGCACGGTGGCGCCATTTGGGCCGATGCGCGCGGCGTGGCGGGCTTGGGTCAAGAGGATCAGGGCCAGAGCGGCTTCGACCTCGGGCTGTTCGGGGCAAAGAGTGGTCAGGAGGCGGGCGAGGTAGAGGGATTCGGCGGTGAGATCGGCGCCCATTCGCGGCCCTGCGGTGTAGCCTGCATTGAAGATCAGGTAGACGACGGTGAGGACGGCGTTCAGCCTATGCGACAAATCTTCGGGATCGGGGAGTTTGAAGGGGATTCCAGCGGCTTTGATCTTGGATTTGGCGCGAGAGAGGCGCTGGCCCATAGTCGGCTCGGCATCAAGAAAGGCTTCGGCGATCTGGGCGGTGGTCAGGCCACCCAAGGTGCGCAAAGTCAGAGCGACGCGGGATTTTTGGTCGAGGGCCGGGTGACAGCAGGTGAAGATCAGGGCAAGGCGGTGGTCGGGGATTATGGCGGGATCATCGCCAACAGAGGCTTCTTCGGGGGCAAGCACCGCCATTTTTGCCGCACGATTGCCGTCGCGTTTGGCTGTCCGCAAGCGGTCAATGGCTTTGGTGCCTGCGACATGCAAAAGCCAGCCTTGCGGAGAGTGTGGCAGGCCATTGCGGCCCCAATGGATAAGGGCAGAAGTTGCCGCCTCTTGCAGCGCATCTTCGGCCAGTTGGAAATCACGAAAGCGCGCGATCAGGGCGGACAGCAGCCGCCCCCGGTCCTGATCCATCACGGCGGTGAGCGCGCGCGAGACGGCAAGGGCGGAGGCGGCGGTCATGTTATTGGCCTGCCGGATCGTAATCCATCAGGGGCCGCACCTCGACCGTGCCATAGCTGGCCGAGGGGATAAGGGCTGCATATTTCAGCGCCGCATCCAGATCGGGGACATCAAGGATGTAGTAGCCGCCCAAGTGTTCCTTGGTATCGGCAAAGGGGCCGTCCATGGTTTCCACCTTGCCACCGCGCAGGCGCAGCGATGTGGCGGTTTCCACGCCTTGCAGCCCTTCACCGCCCAGCATGACGCCATCGGCCAGCATTTTGGCGCTGGCGTCGGCGTAGCCTTGCATCATGGTGGCAAATTCTGGCGTGCCATATTGCGGTTCAACCGCCGGGGCGCCGTAGATCAAAAGCATGTATTTCATGGGGTTTGTCCTTGGGTTTGCGAGGGTCAGGGTTCAGAGTCCGATGATGTTGACGGCCAGACAGACCATCAGGTTCACCGTCGCCAGAATGTTGGTACCATTGCCAACATAGCGCAGCGGCAAGCTTGCGTTATCGACAGCGCCAAGTCCGAACGGATGGGCTATCCGGCCAATAAGCAGCAGCGCGCCAGAGATGTGCAGATAAATCGACGGGGCGCCCATGCCTTCGGCGAGGATCATCAAGATCAGCACAAAGCTGGCCTATTCGACAAAGTTGCCGTGCTGACGGACGCGCCGCAGCAATTCAGGGTTGCCACCATCACCGTAGGAAATCTTGGTGGCCGCCCGCAGCCCGCTGATGCGGAACCACAGGATCAGGAAGATCACCGCAAGCGGCAGGGCATAGAGCGGGGTCACAGTGAAGAGCATGTCATTTCCTTGGTGTTTCAGGTTTCGATAACCCAAGGACGCTGCCACTGTGCCGATTTCGACAGCCGGTGCAAAAATTTTCTGCGAAAATTTTGGGGCGAGGCGGGATGGGTGGTTTGCCCTTGGGCGGGCTTTGGCATATGAGGCGGTCACGTCTGCCAAGAGGGATGCCATGACCGAGCCCGCCATCACGCCCGACCTGATCGCAAGCCACGGGTTGAAGCCCGATGAATATGAGCGGTTGTTGGAGATTATTGGCCGCGAGCCTACCTTCACCGAGCTGGGGATTTTCTCGGCGATGTGGAATGAGCATTGTTCGTATAAGTCATCCAAGCTGCATTTGCGGAAGCTGCCGACCAAGGGGCCGCAGGTGATTTGCGGGCCGGGTGAGAATGCAGGTGTGGTCGATATTGGCGATGGCCAAGCGGTGATCTTCAAGATGGAGAGCCATAACCATCCGTCTTATATCGAGCCGCATCAGGGCGCGGCCACGGGCGTGGGCGGGATCTTGCGCGATGTCTTTACGATGGGCGCACGCCCCATCGCGGCGATGAATTCTTTGAGTTTCGGGATGCCGGATCATCCGAAAACCGCGCATCTGGTGAAGGGTGTAGTTGAGGGCGTGGGGTCTTATGGCAATGCCTTTGGCGTGCCAACGGTCGGCGGCGAGGTGCGGTTTCACCGCAGTTATAACGGCAATTGTCTGGTCAATGCCTTTGCGGCGGGCTTGGCGGATGCCGACAAGATTTTCTATTCGGCGGCGTCTGGCGTCGGCATGCCGGTGGTTTATCTGGGCGCAAAAACCGGGCGCGACGGGGTTGGCGGGGCGACGATGGCCAGCGCCGAGTTCGACGATACGATAGAGGATAAGCGCCCGACCGTGCAGGTTGGCGATCCCTTTACCGAAAAGCGGTTGTTGGAGGCCTGTCTGGAGTTGATGGCCAGTGGAGCCGTGATTTCCATTCAGGATATGGGCGCGGCGGGGCTGACCTGTTCGGCAGTGGAGATGGGCGACAAGGGCGGTTTGGGCATCAAGCTGCAATTGGATGACGTGCCGCAGCGCGAGTTGGCGATGACGGCTTATGAGATGATGCTGTCGGAATCCCAAGAGCGGATGCTGATGGTGCTGAAGCCCGAGTTGGAGGCTGTGGCGCGGGCGATTTTCGTCAAATGGGATCTGGATTTTGCCATTGTGGGCGAGACAATTCCCGAAGATCGGTTTTTGATCTTGCATGGCAATCAGGTGATGGCGGATTTGCCTTTGTCCAAGTTGGCCTCTTCGGCGCCGGAATATGATCGGCCTTGGGTGGAGACGCCTGCGGCGGCGCCTTTGGGCGATATGCCCGCGATTGGAGCGATTGCGGGGTTGAAGGCGCTGATTTCCAGCCCGTCTTATGCCAGCAAAGCTTGGGTTTATGAGCAGTATGACGCGCAAGTAGGCGCGGATACGGTTGTGACGCCGGGTCTGCCTGCGGGCGTGGTGCGGGTGCATGGCACGGGCAAGGCGCTGGCGTTCACCTCTGATGTCACCCCCCGCTATGTGATGGCCAACCCCTATGAGGGTGGCAAGCAGGCGGTGGCGGAAGCGTATCGCAATTTGTGCGCGGTGGGGGCTTTGCCTTTGGCGACGACGGATAACCTGAACTTCGGCAACCCGGAAAAGCCCGAGATCATGGGGCAGTTGGTGTTTGCCTTGAAGGGGATCGGGGCGGCCTGTGAGGCGCTGGATATGCCGATCGTGTCGGGCAATGTGTCTTTGTACAATGAGACCGATGGCAAGGGGATTATGCCAACGCCGACGATTGGTGCGGTGGGGCTGTTGAAATCACTGGATGAATTGATCGCGGGGCGTCCGGTTGAGGGTGATCTAGCGGTGATGCTGGGCAAAGGGGTTGGGCATCTGGGCCAATCGGCACTGTTGGCCGAGGCCTTTGGCATGGAGGCGGGCGATGCGCCTGCTGTTGATCTGTCGGCAGAGCGGTTGCATGGCGAGTTTGTGCGGGCCAACCGGAAATCGTTTCGGGCCTGTTCGGATCTGTCGGATGGCGGTTTGGCCTTGGCCGGGTTTGAGATGGCCGAGGCGGCGGGCACCGGGCTTTGGATTGATTCTGACGATACCGGATTTTTGTTCGGCGAGGATCAGGCGCGGTATCTGCTGGCGGTGCCGCAAGAATCGCTGGCCGGATTGCAGGCGGCGGCCAAGGTGGCGGGCGTGCCTTTGGCGCTGGTCGGGCAGTTTGGCGGCAGCAAGGTGACTTTGGGCGCGGATGCCGCCCCCTTGGCAGACCTATCGGCCCTGTATAGGGGCGCTTTTGCAAAGGCGCTGGGCGTCTGATGCTGCGGCGGGCAGAGGCTGGCGATGCGGGTCTGATTGACCGGCTTTGGCAAGCTCCGGCCAATGCGCATTGGATCGAGCCGCCTGACGAGGGCGAGATTGCCGCCTCGATCGACGCGGGGCTTTCGTTTTTGTGGGAGGTGGATGGCACCCCTGCGGGCTTTGCGGTGATGATGGCATGGGTGCCGAGGGTGTATGGGCTGTCGGCGATTGCCACCCATCAACGCGGGCAAGGCGCGCCGTTTATGCGCGCGCTTTTGGCGCATGTTTTTACCGAATTGGATGGCCATCGGATAGGCTTTGACGTGACGGCAAATAATGCCCGGGCGTTGGCGCTCTATGCGGCCAGCGGGTTTGTGCCCGAGGGGCGGGTGCGCGAATGCTGGCAGCGCCCGGATGGCGCATGGGTGGATTGTTTGCTTTTGGGGCTTTTGGCGCGGGAGTGGCAGGCATGACCTTGGAGTTAAGGGCGGCTGGCCCAGCAGATATTGCGTTCATCCGCAGCCTGACCACGCGGGCGGATTATGCGCCCTTTATCGGTAATAGCCCTGAGGTGGATCTGCTGGGATGGATCGACAGCCCGGCGGCGGCGGTGCTGCTGGCGGTCGACGATGGCCAGCCTGCGGGCTTTGCGATTTTCCGTGAGATCGGCGATGCTTCGGGCGGGGTGGAGTTGTTTCGCATAGCTCTGGCTGCGGCGGGCGGCGGGCGCGGCGATGCGTTTTTTGGCGCGTTGCTGGATTATGGGTTTCAGGCGCTGGGCGCCAAGCGGATTTGGCTGGATGCCAGCGGCGAGAATCCGCGCGCAATCAATATCTATACAAGGGCGGGCTGCGTGGTTGAGGGGATTCAGCGCCAGCATTGGTATCGCCCCTGTCTGGGGCGCGCGGTCGATCTGCATCTGATGGCGATGATGCGCCACGAATGGCTGGCGCGGCGGCGCTGATCGCCCCTTGCAGGCCCCTGCCCTGCGGCTTACATCTTTGGGGGAAATGACCAAGGAGGCTGCGATGGCGATGGAAGGCAAGGATATCGAGGCGCTGATCCGCGCCAGTTTCCCCGCCGCAAAGATCACCGTGATCGACACGGTGGGCGATGGCAACCATTGGGCGGCCGAGGTCATCGACGAGGCCTTTCGCGGCATGAACCGGGTGCAGCAACAACGCGCGGTTTATGCCAGCCTGAAGGGCAAGATGGACGGGGCGCAGGGCGAATTGCACGCATTGGCGCTGACGACAAAAGTGCCGGAGTGACGGGGAATTCCCGCCCTACCGCCGAAAAGATCGCAGACAACGCTTACGCCGAACGGGTTGAAATGGCCTTCGGCACATCGGAGAAGAGAAAATGAGCGCAGCTGACAAAATCCGCGAGACCATCACCTCCAATGACGTGGTGTTGTTCATGAAGGGCAATAAACTGACGCCGCAATGTGGGTTCTCATCCCGTGTGGCGGGGGTTTTGAACTATATGGGCGTGCAGTTTGCCGATGTGAATGTGCTTGAAGATGCCGAAGTGCGGCAGGGGATCAAGGATTTCTCGGATTGGCCGACGATCCCACAGCTGTATGTGAAGGGCGAATTTGTCGGCGGCTGCGATATCGTGACCGAGATGATGCTGTCGGGCGAGTTGGACTCGCTGTTTGCGGCCAATGGTGTCGAATATGACAAGGACGCCGCCGACAAGATCCGTCAGGCCAACGCGGAGTAAGGGATCGGCGGGGCCTGTGCGGCCCTGCCTTTAATCCGTCTGTTGGCAGGTCAGAACCAGCGTCTCTGCGCCGGGCTCTTTCCAAAACAACGACGCCTCAGCGCCTTTGGTCCACCAGACATAGGATGAACCATCAGAGGGCCAGCCATAGCGCACGCCTGACCCTGCGGGTTCGGCGAAAAGGGTAATCTGGCCGCCGTCAACCTGCAAAACGACCAGGGACATGTCATCGGCATTCACATAGGTCGTCGGAACTGACACGCCCCGATCACAGGTGTAGCGGCTGGTCTGGATGCCGGTCTCTGCCAGCGCGGGCGCGGCACATAAAACCAAGACCGCAGGCTTCAGACGCATCACGCTGGCTTTCTTTCTTCGACTTTTGCGGCCAAGGATTCGGCCCTCGCAGCAATTTCCGCCATAGTTTCAAAGACTTGCGGCGGGATTACTGGCACTTCGACCTTTTGGGCGGCAGGCACCGAGCGGGCTTCGATCTCGGCCAGTTTGGCCTTCAGCTGGCGGTTTTCATCCTCAACAGCCGCGGTGCGGTCGGCCAGCATCAGGCCGGTCATCAGCAGCATCTTGGCTTCGGGTAGGCGGCCCATGGCGGCGATCATTGGCTGGGCTTCGGTGTCCAGCATGGCGGCGGCCGCACTCAAAAAATGCTCTTCGCCGGGCTGGCACGACACCAAGAAGGGGCGGCCGCCAACGGTGATTTCCAGATCAGGCATTCTCGGCCTCCGTCAGATGAGGGTCAAGGGCGGCGGCGATATCATCCAGCTCTGCCATCTCGGACAGGCGGGTGGCGCGCAGCGCGTCCAGTTCGGCCAGCATGGCCTTGTTGATCAGATGCGGCTCGGTCACGCCCGCGGCGGCCGCTTCGCGCATCTGGCGCAATTGTTCACGCAAGGTGACGGTGGTTTTGCGCATACGCTGGAGTTCCAGACCCTGCACATCCAGCTGGCGGGTCATCTTTTCGACCTTGTCCTGCAAGGTGGATTGCAGGCCCAGATCCTTATCCTTGACAGCCTTTAGCCGCTCTTGCAGCTGGGCGGTGACGGTGCGCTCTTCCTCCAGCTGGCTACGCAGGGCGGCCAGATCCGCGCTTCCAGCGGCAGGCGCGGGAGGTGGAGGCGGCGGGACCACGGCCGCAGGCGCAGGCGCGCCTTTTGACAGCCGATCAAGCCCGGTGCCGATACGTTCCAACGCAGAGGTGATCCGCCGTTCTAGTTCGGTGATCTGTTGCATAGTCTGCCCCTTTTCGCCGTTTTGCCGGGCCTGTTGCCGACCGCTTTTGCCATAGCCCAACCGTAGCCCATGCGAATCGCTTGGGAAACCGCGTTTTCGCATCTTAGCGCGAAACCGCGCGGATGCGTCTTGTCTTTCTTCCCAAGGCCTTGGGCGACGCGCTTGATCTTGGCTCCCCCGCCCGATATGCGCAAGGGCAACCACCTTTCCCAGAGGATATGCCCGTGGATATTGCAACGCTTCGCTCTCGTCACCCCGATCATTGGATGCGCGCCACTGCCATTCGCGCTTTGACCCTGGACGCGGTTGCGGCGGCCAATTCGGGCCATTCGGGGATGCCGATGGGCATGGCCGATGTGGCGACGGTGCTGTTTTCGCAGCATCTGAAGTTTGACCCCAAAGCACCGCGCTGGCCCGACCGCGACCGGTTCATCCTGTCGGCGGGGCATGGGTCGATGCTTATCTACAGCCTTTTGCACCTGACGGGCTACGCCGACATGACGCTGGATCAGATCAAGAATTTCCGCCAATGGGGCGCTATTACTGCGGGCCATCCGGAATATGGCCATGTCGAGGGGGTGGAGACCACCACCGGGCCGCTGGGTCAGGGCATCTCCAACGCGGTTGGTTTTGCCATGGCCGAAGAGAATTTGCGCGCCCGTTATGGGGCAAAGGTGCAAGACCATTACACCCATGTCATCGCAGGCGATGGCTGTTTGATGGAGGGGGTTTCGCAGGAAGCCATCGGCATCGCGGGGCGGCAGAAATTGTCGCGGCTGATCGTTTTGTGGGATGACAATGGCATCACCATCGACGGGCGGGTCGATCTGTCGGATGTGACAGATCAAAAGGCGCGGTTTGCGGCTTCGGGTTGGGATGTGTTTGCCTGTGACGGCCATGACCCCGAGGATATTCACCGCGCTTTGACGGCGGCGAAGGCCAGTTCGGGCCCGGCGATGGTGGCGTGCAAGACGCATATCGCGCTGGGGCATGCGGCGCAGGATACGTCGAAAGGCCACGGGGCGCTGACGGATAAGGCGCAGATGGCGGCGGCCAAGGAAGGCTACGGCTGGAAGGGCGGCCCGTTTGAGGTGCCGAAAGATGTGAAGGCGTGGTGGGAGTCTTTGGGGGCCAAGGGCGCCAAGGCGCGGGCGGATTGGGAGGTGCGGCTGGCCGCATTGCCCACCGCCAAGCGGGTGGAATTTGAGCGGATGTTTGCGGGCGATGCGCCGGCCAAACTGACGGCGGCTATTCGGGCGGTGAAAAAGGCGGCGGTGGACGATCATGTCAAGATGGCGACACGGACCGCTTCGGAAAAGGTCTTGGCGGCGGTGAACCCGGTGATGCCGGAAACCTTTGGCGGATCGGCGGATTTGACCGGATCGAACAACACCAAAACCGCCGATCTGGGCGTTTTCGACGTCGATACCCGCGCGGGTCGCTATATGTATTGGGGCATTCGTGAGCATGGCATGGCCGCCGCGATGAACGGCATGGCTTTGCATGGCGGCATCCGGCCCTATTCCGGCACTTTCATGGCGTTCACCGATTATGCGCGGCCTGCGATGCGCTTGTCGGCGCTGATGGGCATTCCGGTGGTCTATGTGATGACACATGACTCGATTGGCTTGGGCGAAGATGGCCCGACACACCAGCCGGTGGAGCATCTGGCGATTTCGCGCGCCACGCCGAACACGTTGGTGCTGCGCCCGGCGGATCTGGTTGAGGTGGCAGAGTGCTGGGAAGTGGCGTTGAGCCAGAAGACCATGCCATCGGTGATGGCGCTGTCGCGTCAGAACCTAGTGCCTGCGCGAAAAGTGCATACCGGGCAGAACCTGTCGGCCAAGGGCGCTTATGTGCTGGTTGAGGCGGGGGTAAAGCGGCAGGTGATCTTGATCGCCACCGGGTCCGAAGTGGAAATCGCCTTGGCTGCGCGCGATATGCTGGAGGCCGAGGGGATTGGCACCCGCGTGGTGTCGATGCCGTCGATGGAGTTGTTTGCGGCGCAAGATCAGGCCTGGCGGAAAAAGGTGCTGCCAGCGGGCCCGGTGCGTGTGGCGATTGAGGCGGGCGTGCGCCAGCCTTGGGATCGCTGGCTGCTGGGAGAGCGCGGCAAAGAGGCCAAGGCCGCGTTTATTGGCATGTCGTCGTTCGGGGCGTCGGCGCCTTATGATCGGCTCTATAAAGAGTTCGGAATCACCGCTGAGGCCACGGTCGCTGCGGCCAAGGCGATGCTGTAAGCTTTGTTTTAGCGTTGTGATTTGGGCCGCGCAGGGTTTGCGCGGCCTATTTCTTTGGGGCTATTGCTGTCCAAAGCAGGGTGATGCCCCGCGTCACCACCGGGATCAGCGCCAGCCCGACGGCCAGCCCGATCACCCCATCAATCGCCGCCGTGACCGCCCATGTGACAAAGCCGTGGGCTTGGCCAATCGCAGTGGCGGTGGTTTCGGCGATGTGGTGAATCTGCTCATACGGCCATGGCCACAGATGCGTGACCTCCAGCCCGTGCAACAGGATCGACCCACCTACCCAGAGCATGGCAATCGTGCCGACAAAGGACAAAACCGCCATCACCTTTGGCATCGCCACCACCAGCCCGCGCCCGAACGACCGCCCTGCCCCGGTATAGCCATTGGCGGCCATGTGCAGGCCCACATCATCCATCTTTACGATCAGCGCCACCGCGCCATAAACCGCCGCCGTGATGAATACCGCCACCAGCGCCAGCGTCGTCGCCTGCATCGCAAGGTTTGGGCTCTCAACGGTGGCAAGCGCGATGGTCATGATCTCGGCTGACAGGATGAAATCGGTCTTGATGGCACCTGCGATCTTTTCCTCCTCCAGATGGGCGGGGTCTTTGGTGTCAAAATCTTTTGCGACCTCTGCATCGCCATGCGGGGCCAGCCAGTGAAAAACCTTCTCCGCGCCCTCAAAGCACAGATAGGCGCCGCCCAGCATCAAGATGGGCGTGATCAGCCAAGGCAAGGCCCAGTTCAGCACCAGAAGGGCGGGCAAAAGGATCAAGACCTTGTTTTTCACCGAGCCTTTGGCGATGCGCCAGATGATGGGGAGTTCACGTTCGGCTGAAAAGCCGGTGATGTATTTTGGGGTGACGGCGGCGTCATCAATGACCACGCCTGCGGTCTTGGCCCCGGCCTTGGCGGCCGCCGCCACAACATCATCAACCGAAGCCGCGGCCACCTTTGCAATGGCCGCCACATCATCCAAAAGCGCCAGAAGTCCGCTCATTTCACCATCCCATACCGATCACACAGCCCGGCATAGCGCAGGTGGCGGATTTGGCAAAGTGGGGGGAATCGCGGAAATCGTTAGCGCAAACGGCGAATGTTCACGCTAACACACGGATATTACGTCGATTTTCGTCTAGGCGCATGGGGCTATCCGGGGTAATCGAAGTCTAGGGGCGTGGAATCGGAGTGCGGCATGACCATCACCATCGGCATTAACGGGTTCGGGCGGATTGGCCGCTGCACTTTGGCGCATATCGCGGAATCGAACCGCAATGATGTGCAGGTGGTTGCGATAAACGCCACCGGCCCGATTGAGACCAACGCCCATTTGCTGAAATATGACTCTGTTCATGGCCGCTTTCCGGGTGTGGTAAAGGTCGAAAACGGCGCGCTGGACCTGGGGCGCGGCCCCATTCGAATGATGTCGACCTATGCCCCCGATCAGCTGGATTGGGAGGGCGTGGACGTGGTGCTGGAATGCACCGGCAAGTTCAACGACCGTGACCGCGCAGCGGTGCATCTGGCGCGCGGGGCCAAGCGGGTTCTTATTTCGGCCCCTGCGAAAAATCCTGATATGACCGTTGTTTACGGCGTGAACCATCGGCAGTTGACCGCAGATCATTTGATCGTCTCAAACGGGTCTTGCACCACGAATTGTCTGGCACCGCTGGCCAAGGTGCTGAATGACGCGATTGGGATTGAGTCTGGCATCATGACCACGATCCACAGCTATACCGGCGATCAGCCAACGCTGGACCGCCGGCATGATGACCTTTACCGCGCACGCTCTGCGGCGATGGCGATGATTCCAACCTCAACCGGGGCGGCAAAGGCCTTGGGCGAAGTGCTGCCAGAGCTGAAAGGCAAGCTGGATGGGTCTTCGGTGCGGGTGCCAACGCCGAATGTATCGGCCGTGGATCTGACCTTTATTGCTCAGAAATCGGTGACCGTGGCCGAGGTGAATGAGATCGTCCGCGAGGCCTGTGCGGGCTATATGGGCATGGTGATGTCCTATGATCCGGAGCCAAAGGTGTCGATTGACTTCAATCACACGCCATTCTCGTCTATCTTCGCGCCAGACCAGACCAAAGTCGTGGGCCGTTCGGTGCGCGTGCTGGCCTGGTATGACAACGAATGGGGCTTTTCCTGCCGTATGGCCGATGTGGCTGGCGTAATGGGGCGGCTTTTGCAATAGCGGGAGGAATCCCCGGAGGCCGCAGTGACTGATCGCATCGCCCTTTACCTTGGGCTTATATTGCTGACCCTGATCGGATTGGATTTTCTTCTGACCGGCGGCAATACCTTGCTGTTTTTGGTCAAGAAGTTCTTTTCCATGATAACATGGTTCGAATTCTGGCGCTAAAGCAGGCGGTAATCCGCACTGCCCCGTTGCAATTTCCGGCGATTTAGCGTTGTTAGCGCTATCGGGGCCAAGGGCCTTTTGCATCGGAAGGACCAGCCATGACCGTCAAAGTTGCCATCAACGGATTCGGACGGATTGGCCGCAACATCCTGCGCGCCATCATCGAATCCGGTCGCACCGATATTGAGGTTATCGCCATAAATGACCTTGGCCCGGTTGAGACCAACGCGCATTTGCTGCGATTTGATTCGGTGCATGGCCGGTTTCCGGCCACGGTAACAACGGGGGACGACTGGATTGACGTGGGCCGCGGGCACATCCGCGTCACCGCGCTGCGCGATCCGGCGGATCTGCCCTGGGGCGATGTCAATATCGTGCTGGAATGCACAGGCATTTTCACGTCAAAGGAAAAATGCGCGGCGCATCTGGCGAACGGGTCCAAGCGCGTGCTGATCTCGGCCCCCGGTGAGGGCGCGGATAAGACGATCGTTTACGGGGTGAACCATCATCTTTTGACGGCTCAGGACATTGTGGTGTCGAACGCCTCTTGCACCACCAATTGCCTCGCACCCGTGGCCTCGGTGTTGAATGCTGCGATTGGCATCGACAAAGGGATGATGACCACCATCCACAGCTATACCGGCGATCAACCGACGCTGGATACGATGCACAAGGATCTTTATCGGGCGCGGGCGGCGGCGCTGAGCATGATCCCCACCTCGACCGGTGCGGCCAAGGCCGTGGGGCTGGTGTTGCCAGAGCTGAAGGGGCGCTTGGATGGCTTTGCCATTCGGGTGCCAACGCCGAATGTGTCGGCAGTGGATCTGAAGTTCATCGCCAAGCGCGAAACCTCAGTCGAAGAGATCAACGCCGCGATCAAGGCGGCGGCGGATGGGCCGTTGAAGGGGATTTTGGGCTATACGCTCTACAAAAACGTCTCCTGCGATTTCAACCATGATCCGCATTCCTCGGTCTTCCATATGGATCAGACCAAGGTGATGGATGGCACGTTTTGTTCAATCCTGACCTGGTATGACAACGAATGGGGTTTCTCAAACCGCATGGCAGATACCGCTGTGGCGATGGGCAAACTGATCTGATTTTCAAGGTCAGCCAGTGCAAAGGCGCCTTCGGGCGCCTTTTTCCATGCGCAAGCCATGCGTTTTGCGCATAGCCGCACCGCAGCATTGGGAATTGTTAGCGTTATCATCGGCCCCTATATCGGAATCATGCGGAAGGAAAAGCAGTCTCCGCAGAGAGGAAAAGAAAATGATGACACGTTTGAAAGAAGCCGCCCGCAAGCGCGCCTTGTACCTGCAGACCCGCAATGAGATTGCGCGGATGCCTTTGGATATCGCCCTTGATCTGGATATCTACCCCGGCGACGCCGCCCAGATCGCGCATGACGCCGTCTACGGCCGCTGAACCAGTGATCTGACCACGATCAAGGGGCCCTCGGGCCCCTTTTGCATGTCAGCGGTATTTCTGGCGCAACGCCTCCTGAACCGGCGGAGTGACGAATTTCGACACATCGCCCTTCAATCGGGCAATCTCTTTCACCAGCTTGGACGCAATGGCCGAGCGCCGCGCATCCGCCATCAAAAACGCCGTTTCAATGCTGGAATCCAGCGCCCGGTTCATGCCAACCATCTGAAATTCATATTCAAAATCCGCCACCGCCCGCAGCCCGCGGATGATGACTCCGGCCCCCACATCGCGGGCGCAATCAATCAACAGATTCTCAAACGGATGCACGATGATCTCGCCACCCGTTTTGACGGCAATGGTGTCACATTCAGCCTGCACCATCGCCACCCGCTCTTCCAAGGTAAACAACGGGCCCTTGTCGCGGTTGATTGCCACGCCGATCACCAGCCGGTCCACCAGCGCCATGGCGCGTTGGATGATATCGACGTGACCCAAGGTTATGGGGTCAAAAGTGCCCGGATAAAGGCCGATGCGCATAAGATTTCCCCGCAAGTTTGCTGTCAGGCGACACGCAACATTATTGCGCGCCGCCTTGCAAGGGCAAACACCCTGCCCCGGCGGTTAGAAGCCTTTGATCATGCCCTCAAGGGCATCTTTTTCGGCGTGCAACTCTTCCAGCCGTGCCTTCACGACGTCGCCGATAGAGATCAGGCCGATCATTTTGCCGCCGTTCAGCACCGGCATATGGCGAAACCGCCCATCGGTCATCTTTTGCAACACCGCATCGGTCAAATCGCCAGACACGCAAGACACCAGTTTCGTGGTCATCAAGCCATCAACGGTGTCGTTCAGACAGCCCGAGCCGCGCTGGCCCAATTCGCGCACGATATCGCGTTCCGAAAGGATGCCCAGCGGGATCTCCCCATCGCGCGACACGATCACAGCCCCAATGCGGCGGTCTGACAAAAGCCGCGCGGCTTCGGCGACCGACGCCCCGGGGGCGACAGTGATAACCCCCTGCCCGGCTTTGGTTTTCAGGATCTGGCTGACAAGCATCGGCGTTCCTCCTCCGGTGGATGTCCTTGCAAGGGTCGGGTGCTGCGAGCTTTGTGTCAAGCCTTTGCTTCCAGTCGCGCCATCTCAATGCGGGATTCCCGGATCAACGCTTCGGCAAAGCGGGTCAGGCGGGCGACGCGGCCATCATCGGCGTGGCGGATCAGCCAAAAGCTGCGGGTCAGGCGGATCTGATCGGCCAGAACGCGGGTCAGTTCGGGGGCGGCAGGCAGCGCAAAGTCATGCACCACACCCAAGCCCGCCCCCTGACGCAAAAGGTTCAACTGCACCGAGACGGAATTGGACGAAAACGTCACCGGCGGCGCGCCTATCTCGGACAGGTAATCCAGTTCCTTGTCAAAGATAAGATCGGGGATATAACCCACAAAGCTGTGCGATTTCAGATCATTGGCCGAGGTGACGGGGTGCCGGGCCAGATAGTCACGGCTGGCGGCAAGGTGCAGGCAGTAATCGGTCAGCTTTTGCACAGTCAGCCGCCCCGCCTCTGGGCGCGAGACGCCAATGGCCATGTCAGCTTCGCGTTTTGACAGGTTAAAGACACGCGGCAGGGCAACGATTTGCACCTCCAGCCCCGGATTTGCCGCACAGATGCGGGTGATCACCGCCGGAAGAAGATAGTTGGCACAACCATCCGGCGCACCAAGGCGGATCTGGCCGGTCAGCCCTTCGGGTCCGGTCAGGGTCTCACGGGCCGCGCGGGTTGCGGCCTCCATGCGTTCCGCATGGGGGATCAGCCGCGCGCCCTCTTCGGTCAACGCGTAGCCTTGCGGGGATTTGGCGAAGAGCCGCGCGCCAATCGCCTCTTCCAGCCGCTGGATGCGGCGGCCAACGGTGGCGGGATCAATCTTTAACCCCCGACCGGCGCCTGACAGGCTTTCGCTGCGCGCCACGGCCAGAAATATCCGCAGATCATCCCAATCCATGCCATACCCTTTGCATTTATGCAAAACCCCTTTGGTATATTGCCACTTTGTTTGGCGTTTCCGCAAGGATAAAAGGGGGCAGCAAATATGGGGGATTCCATGCAAGAGATCGGTCACTGGATCAATGGCAAGTTGGTTGCGGGCACGTCGGGCCGCTTTTCAGACATCTACAACCCGGCCACCGGGGAGGTTCAGGCGCGGGTCGCTCTGGCCACCGGGGCAGAGCTGAACCATGCGATTGCCGAGGCCGCAAAGGCGCAAATCGGTTGGGCCAACACCAACCCGCAGCGTCGCGCGCGGGTGATGATGGCCTTTGGCGCGCTGATCAACGCCAATATGGACAAGCTGGCCGAACTGGTCAGCCGTGAGCATGGCAAGACCATTCCCGACGCCAAAGGCGACGTTCAGCGCGGGCTTGAGGTGGTTGAGGTCTGCATGGGCGCGCCGGCGATGCTGAAGGGCGAGATGATGGATTCCGCTGGCCCCGGCATTGACATTTATTCGATGCGCCAGCCACTGGGCGTGGTTGCGGGCATTACGCCGTTCAACTTTCCGGCCATGATCCCGTTGTGGAAGATGGCGCCTGCCCTGTCGGCAGGCAATGCGATGATCTTGAAGCCGTCTGAGCGCTGCCCGTCGACATCGATGTTCCTGGCCGAACTGCTGACGCAGGCGGGCCTGCCCGATGGCGTCTTGCAGGTGGTGAATGGCGACAAAGAAGCCGTGGACGGGATCTTGGACAGTGAAACGATCCAGGCCGTCGGCTTTGTCGGATCGACCCCGATCGCGCAGTATATCTATGGCCGTGCGGCGGCGAACGGCAAGCGGGCGCAGTGCTTTGGCGGTGCCAAGAACCATATGATCATCATGCCGGATGCCGATATTGAAAAGGCGGCTGACGCTTTGGTGGGCGCTGGTTTCGGGGCTGCGGGTGAGCGTTGCATGGCGATTTCGGTCGCGGTTCCGGTTGGCAAGGCCACGGCAGATGCGCTTATCGAAGCGCTGATCCCGAAGATCGAAAAGCTGAAAGTCGGCCCCTATACCGGTGGCGATGACGTGGATTTCGGGCCGCTTATTACCAAAGCCAGCCAAGAGCGGGTGACCGGGCTGATCGCCTCGGGCGTGGATCAGGGCGCGAAACTGGTGATTGATGGCCGTGGGTTGAAAATCCAAGGCTATGAGAACGGGTTCTTTGTGGGGGCGACGCTGTTTGACAACGTCACCGCCGATATGGAGATCTATAAGCAAGAGATCTTTGGGCCGGTTCTGTCGACGGTGCGCGCAGGGTCGTATGACGAAGCGTTGAAACTGGTGATGGACAACGAATACGGCAACGGCACCGCCATCTATACCGCCGATGGCGACACGGCGCGCGACTTTGCCAGCCGGGTGAATGTCGGCATGGTCGGCATCAACTTCCCCATTCCGGTGCCGCTGTCTTACTTCAGCTTTGGCGGTTGGAAAAAGTCGGCCTTTGGCGATTTGAACCAATATGGCCCCGATGCCTTCCGGTTCTACACCAAGACAAAAACCGTCACGGCGCGCTGGTTTTCAGGAATCAAGGACGGGGCTGCGTTGAATTTCAAGGCGTTGGACTAAGCGAGACTTGACCTTTGAATGATTAATGGTGCCCCCTGCATAAGGGGGCATCGGCATTTCTGGGAGGCGCACTTGGGCACGACGTACCGAATATTTCCCGATCAAGGCGTGGTCTATGTACACTTTCATGGTGTCATCCGCGTCGAGGAAAGCCTGGCGCTTTACCAAAGGTATATTCAGGATCCGGGTTTTCGCCCCGGCCAAAAGCAACTGGTCGACTTTTCCGAAGTGGAGGAGCTGATCCTAGACGTTCCTAAAATCCTTGAAATGCAGGCGTTCAAGGCGGCCCAACTGGCCTGCCTTTCAGCGCAAACCATGATGGGATTTTACGCGCCGACCGAGGTGGGGCGGATGATGGCCGCCATGTCGATCCGCAGTTGGGACGGGTTTGACCACGTCGCCAGCAGCGTTTTGGTGACGGAAGACGAGGTGCTGGCCTTTCTTGGCCTGAAAGAAACCCGCATCAGCGATCTTCTGGCCAAAGCCTGAAACGGGCCTGCGCGGGGTCGTAGGTGTGGCCCGGCTGGTCTGGTTTTTCATCGATCAAGGCACAGGTTTGGGCCATTGGGCCAAGCTGACTGGCATCATGCCCTTGCTGACCGGGCTGATGGGCTTTTGCCCGGCCTATTCGATCTTTGGGATGTGGACCTGCCCGATGAAACGCTAAGCGGCCGCAGCCAGACGGCAGGGGTAGAAGTCTTCGACTTTCACCGCCTCGCCCTCAAAGGTGCAAAAGGAGGCGGCGGGGACTTCGGTCCAGCCGCCTTCATCCGCCTCTAGCGGTTCTGACACCACGGCCATGCCATTGCGGCTGGCCGACCAGCGGTAATAGAGACTGGGGGCGGCGTCATCGGTGGCGTAGCGCACGGCGTAAAGGCGGCGGCCATCGGACAGCGCGGCAGTCAGGCGCATATGCGGCAAGCTGCCCTTTTCGCGCGACAAGCGGATCAGTTTGGCCGTTGCACGTTCCAACGCGCCGCGCGGATCACCATCAAGACCCTCGGCGATGGCGGCAAGAAACAGCGCCTCACTGTCCGTGGCGCCTTTGCGGTGGGGGTAAAGGTGATCGGGAATCATCATATCGGCGTCGCGGCGGAACTTGTCATAGCCGCCGATCTGGCCGTTGTGCATGAAACTCCACACGCCATGCACAAAGGGGTGGCAGTTGTTGCGGCTGGTCGCAGTGCCGGTGCTGGCGCGCACATGGGCAAGAAACAGGCCGGATTTCACCTGCGCGGTCAGTGACTTAAGGTTCGGATCCGACCAAGCTGGCATGATATCGCGAAAGATGCCGGGTTCAGGCCGGTCGCCATACCAAGCGACACCAAAGCCATCGGCGTTGGTCGCCGTATGGCATTGCGTGGCGCAATGGGATTGGTGGATCAGCGAATGGCCGGGGCGGCTGATGATGTCTTCGAGAAAGATCGGCGTCCCGGAATAGGCGGCCCAGCGACACATCAGCGGGCCCCTTTGTTAGTCAGCATTGCACGCGCCCCTTTGGTTTTCTTTTTAGAATACCACGGATTTAGCGTCTTGCGCGGGGAAATTTCGCGCGAATTGTGCCTATTCGCCAACCTCTTCCACGACCATCAGATCGCGCACCGACGCGCCCTTGGCATGGGCCAAAGCGGCCTGATAGGCGGGCGAATTGTAGCACTCGATCGCACGCTCAAGGCTGGGAAACCGCGCGACCACGTTGCGGGCGCGGTCGCGGCCCTCCAGCTGCACATAGCGGCCGGCGCGGGCAAGGAACACGCCACCATGCGCTGCAATCGCGGGGCCTGCGTCTTTGGCATAGCGGCCATAGGCGTCCGGGTCCGTCACCTCGACATGGGCGATCCAAAGGGCTGTGGGCATGTTATCCTCCGATGATGGCTTCGGCTGCGGTGATGGCGGCTTGCGCGCCTGCGATGTCGGCGCCGCCGGCTTGGGCCATGTCAGGGCGGCCCCCGCCCCCCTTGCCGCCCATCGCTTCGGCGGCCGCTTTGACCAAATCCACGGCAGAAAGGCGCGCGGTCAAATCGGGGGTGACGCCTGCGGCAACAGCCGGTTTTGCGCCAGTGTCCGCGATCAACAAGACAGCACCAGAGCCGAGGCGGGTTTTCATCTCGTCAATCATCGCGGGCAGATCCTTGCCCGAGACGCCCGAAAGCACCTGAGCTATGAACTGCACCCCATTGATTTTCTTGGCTTCTGGTCCACCGACCTTGCCGCCCATCGCCACTTCACGGCGCAGGGTAGCCACCTCATTTTGCAAGGCGCGACGCTCATCAAACAAGGCTTTGACGCGGTCAACCACCTCGGCGGAAGACGCTTTCAGCACCGCCGCCACATCGCTAAGCCGGGCATCTTGTTGGCGCAGATGATCCAGCGCTGCCTGACCGGTTAGGGCTTCGATCCGGCGCACACCAGCCGATGAGGCAGAATCGCCCAAGACCACCAACGCACCAATATCGCCGGTGCGCGCGACATGGGTGCCGCCGCAAAGTTCCAAACTATAGGTCCGTTGATAGGCGCCCTTTCCGGAGCCGTCCTGCCAACCCATCGACACCACGCGGACTTCATCGCCGTATTTCTCACCAAACAGCGCCTGCGCACCGATGGCGCGGGCGTCATCGGGCGTCATGATCCGGGTGTCCACTGGGCTGTTCTGGCGGACAAAGGCATTCACTTCGGCCTCTACCCGGGCCAGTTCCGTTGGGCTGACGGCCTGCGAATGGCTGAAGTCAAAGCGCAACCGATCCGGCGCGTTCAAGCTGCCTTTTTGCGCGACATGGTCGCCCAACGCGCGGCGCAACGCCTCGTGCAGCAGGTGCGTCGCAGAGTGGTTGGCGCGAATCTGGGCGCGGCGGGTGTGACTGACCTCCAGCTTCGCGGGCTGACCGCGGGCGATCTGCCCTTCGGTCACGCGGCCGATGTGGAGGAAAACCCCGGCAACCTTTTTGGTGTCGGTGATTTCAACTATGCCGGTATCGGTGCGAAGGAGGCCAGAATCGCCGACCTGACCGCCGCTTTCGGCGTAGAAAGGAGTTTGACTAACAATGACCTGCACGGCCTCACCCGTTGCCGCCGCGCCAATTTCCGCACCGTCGCGGACCAAAGCCTGCACCACGCCTTCGGCAATTTCGGTGTCATAGCCAAGGAATTCACTGACCCCATGCGCCTCGGCCAATTCAAACCAAATCTTGGCATCGGCGGATTCCCCGGTGCCGGACCATGCCGCCCGGGCTTTGGCCTTTTGCTCGGCCATGGCCGCATCAAAGCCTTGCAGATCCACCGCCCGGCCCTTTTCGCGCAGGGCATCCTGGGTCAGATCCAAGGGAAAACCGAAGGTGTCATACAGCTTGAACGCCGCCGCCCCCGGCAGATTTCCGCCTTCGGGCAGATGCGAAAGTTCTTCATCAAGCAGCTTCAAGCCGCGATCAAGGGTGGTTTTGAACTTGGTCTCTTCCAGCTTCAGCGTCTCTTCGATCAGAGATTGGGCGCGGGCCAGTTCGGGGTAAGCCGCCCCCATCTGTCGCACCAAAGCGGGCACCAGTTTGAACATCACCGGATCCTGCGCGCCCAGCATATGGGCGTGGCGCATAGCGCGGCGCATGATCCGGCGCAGCACATAGCCGCGGCCTTCGTTCGACGGCATCACGCCATCGGCAATCAAGAAAGAAACCGAGCGGAGGTGATCGGCGATGACCCGGTGGCTGGTCTTGCCGGGGCCGTCGGGGTCTGCGCTGGTTGCGTGCGCGCTGGCTTCGATCAGGCTGCGCATCAGATCGGTGTCGTAATTGTCGTGCTTGCCCTGCAACAGCGCGCCAATCCGCTCCAGCCCCATGCCGGTGTCGATGCTTTGCATATCCAAGGGCCGCATGGTGCCGTCGGCGAACTGTTCGTTTTGCATGAAAACGTTGTTCCAGATCTCGATGAACCGATCACCATCCTCATCGGCAGAGCCCGGAGGGCCGCCCCAGATATGGTCGCCATGGTCATAGAAAATCTCGGTGCAAGGGCCGCAGGGGCCGGTCGGACCCATCCGCCAAAAGTTGTCATCCGAGGCGATGCGGATGATCCGGTTGTCGCTGATGCCAGCAACCCTTTTCCAGATATCGGCCGCTTCGTCATCGGTATGATAGACGGTGACCAGAAGTTTGTCCTTGTTCAGGCCAAAGTCTTTGGTCAGCAATTCCCAAGCGAAAGCAATGGCTTCGGCCTTGAAGTAATCGCCAAAGCTGAAATTTCCCAGCATCTCGAAGAAGGTATGATGGCGCGCGGTATAACCGACATTGTCCAGATCATTGTGCTTGCCGCCGGCGCGGACGCATTTTTGCGCGGTGGTGGCACGGTTGTAATCGCGCGTCTCTATCCCGGTGAACAGGTTCTTGAACTGGACCATGCCAGAGTTGGCGAACATCAAGGTCGGATCGTTGCGCGGCACCAATGGGCTGCTGTCGACAACGCGGTGGTCGTTACGCTCAAAAAAGCCAAGGAAGGTGGAGCGGATGTCGTTCAGAGACGCCATGATCAAAGGCCTTTCGCGGGGTTTGCCCCCGTTTAGCCGCGCTTTTCGCCCCTGTCCACGGGCGCGCCACTGCAGATGCAAAAAAGGCCGGGGATTGCGTCCCGGCCTTGGATTATTGTGGTCTTGGCTGGTTACTCGTCCAGAACCTCGGCGCTTTCGCTGTCGTGGAAATCAAGACCGTTGGCCGAGCGGATCTTGTCTTCGATCGCCAAAGCGGTGGCTGGGTTGGCCTTAAGGAAGGTCTTTGCGTTTTCACGCCCCTGCCCGATCCGCTCATCCCCATAAGAATACCACGCGCCCGACTTCTCAACCACACCGGCCTTCACGCCCAGATCAACCAACTCACCCGTCTTTGAGATGCCTTCGCCATACATAATGTCGAATTCCACCTGTTTGAAGGGCGGCGCTACCTTGTTCTTTACCACTTTTACACGGGTTGTGTTGCCGACTACTTCGTCGCGATCCTTGATCGCGCCTATACGGCGGATATCCAGACGCACCGAGGCGTAGAATTTCAGCGCATTGCCGCCGGTCGTAGTTTCCGGGCTGCCGAACATCACGCCGATTTTCATGCGGATCTGGTTAATGAAGATAACCATGCAGTTGCTGCGGCCAATGCTGGCGGTCAGTTTGCGCAGCGCCTGACTCATCAGGCGGGCTTGGCTACCCATCTGCATATCGCCCATGTCGCCTTCGATTTCCGACTTTGGCACCAAGGCCGCCACCGAATCGATAACAATCAAGCTGACCGCGCCCGAGCGGACCAACGTGTCGACAATTTCCAACGCCTGCTCACCGGTATCGGGCTGGCTGATCAGAAGATCGTCCAGATTCACGCCCAGCTTCTTGGCATATTGCGGATCCAGCGCGTGCTCGGCGTCGATAAAGGCGCAGACGCCACCCTTCTTTTGCTCTTCGGCAACCACATGCAGGGTCAGTGTGGTCTTGCCGCTACTTTCAGGCCCGTAAATCTCGACCACCCGGCCCTTTGGCAGGCCACCGATTCCCAAAGCGATATCCAGACCCAGCGATCCGGTCGAGGTCGACTCGATCTCCATCGCCGGGCTGTCTGCGCCCAACTTCATGATCGAGCCTTTGCCGAACTGACGCTCGATCTGCGCCAACGCGCTTTCCAAAGCTTTCTGCTTATCCATTTCCCGCTTTCCACCAAGGTCGAAGAGTGTTGCCGCCGACATTTCCGATCCCTTTATCCCACAGCCGCTGATGGGCGGCAATCCAAAGCAATGTTCTATCTATGTTCTCATTCTTATGGAGCGAAATGGAGAACAGATCAAGCCAATTCTCGTAAAATCAGCTTTTGCCTGATTTCCTTAAGAGATAGTTTACACCCACAGCAAAACCGCAGAGTTTGTGGGAAAATTTTGGAAAAGGGGCTTTGATGTTGGTATTTTGGGAAGAGCGGTTGGCATTTCTGGCCACACCAAAGACCGGATCAACCGCCATAGCCTCGGCTCTCGAATCGCTTGCGGCTTTGTCGGTGCAGCGTCCGCCCGTGCTGAAACATACGACCGTGCATCGGTTTCGGCGGTTCGTCGGGCCCTATCTGCAAGCGGCGTCCAAGGCCGATTGGACCGTTGTCGCGCTGATGCGAGAGCCACGCGATTGGTTGAGTTCGTGGTACCGCTTTCGGCAACGCGAAGAAACGGACCCCAGCCGCAGCACCCGCGGGATCAGCTTTGACGCCTTTGTTAAGGGTTGGTGTTCGGACCCGCGCCCTAGCTTTGCAGATGTGGGCAGCCAAGAGCGTTTCTTGCGCCCGCGTCAGGGAGAAGGTGTGGATCGACTGTTTCGCTATGAAGACATTAATACCTTTGTGCACTTTTTGGAAGATCGGTTGGGGTGCGAGATCATCCTTCCACGTCTGAACGTGTCGCCTCCGGGTTCCACCGATTTGTCGGTTGAGACCGAAGCAATGCTGCGCGAAGTCGCGGCGGATGATTTCGCGCTCTATGCAACGCTGCTTCCAGAGGGCGGTTGAGGCAGTACCTCAAGCGGGGATGGCGCCTCGGTCCAATGTTATGGTTGGGGATCAGTGTAGCTGATCCTGAACCGTTGCCGTCAGATCATTCAAGGTGAACGGCTTGGGCAAAAATACCGAATTCGGAATGCGGGCTTGATCTGCCGAGAGGATGTCTTCGGCATAGCCCGAGACAAAGATCACCTTGACGTTCGGCCGCGCCTCAAGAGCCAGTTTGACCCAAGATGGCCCATCCATTCCCGGCATGACCACATCCGTCACAAAGATATCAACTTCCAAACCGGGGTCTTCCAGCGTCTTCAACGCTTCTTCTGCGCAATCAGCCTCAAGCACCGTATAGCCCCGCAGGCGCAACGCCCGGCTGGCAAAGGCGCGCACGGGCGCCTCATCCTCAACCAACAAAACCACCCCTTCGCCTTTCCGGACCATCATCTTCTTGGGAAGGTCTTCGGTCAGGACTTGCGGGGCGTCATCGAGCACTTGCTCATGAATCGGGAAGAATAGCTCAAAGACCGTGCCAGTGCCGGGTGTGCTGTCGACAAAGATGTAGCCGCCCGATTGTTTGACGATTCCGTAAACCGTGGACAATCCAAGGCCGGTCCCTTCTCCAACCTTTTTCGTCGTAAAGAACGGCTCAAAAATCTTTGGCAGCTTGTCCGGCGTGATCCCGGTTCCCGTATCAATCACCCGAATCAGCGCATAATCCCCGCCTGGAATTGTCGCCTTGTCGCGCGCGAGTGGCTCTGTGAGCGTTCGGCTTTCCGTTTCAACCCGGATTGCCCCACCATCGGGCATGGCATCACGCGCGTTCACCACCAGATTCATCAGCACCTGCTCTAGTTGCCGCTTGTCAGCGCGGATTGGTCCCAAGAGGGGGTCGTGTGCCAGTTTCAGGGTAATCCGTTCTCCGACCAAACGGTTAAGAAGGTGGGTCAGGTCCGACAACACCTCCTGCAAATCCAGATTCGCGGGCTTCAACGTCTGCTTGCGCGAGAAGGCCAGCAGTTGGTTCACTAAAGAGCCCGCCCGGTTCGCATTCTGACGGATCTGTTCCAGATCGGCGAAGTCGCTGTCAGAACGGTCATGATGCAGCAAAAGCAAATCGCAATGGCCAGAGATCGCCGTAAGCAAGTTGTTGAAATCATGCGCAATACCACCAGCCAACTGGCCAATGGCCTGCATTTTCTGGCTTTGGGTGAACTGCGCCTCCAGCTTTTTCAGGGCTGTTGCATCCGACAAAACGGCCAAGACGCCAACCCGCCCCAGTTCGACAATGCGCCGCAATTGCACCTGCACAAAGCTTTCATCCGAACCACGGCGCAACCGCAGCACCTCAGATCCGGCGGGAAGACGTTCATCCACCACATCCGACAGCCAATCCGTGACGGGGCGGCCAAGATCTTCGAACAAATCGGCAAATGACAGGCCGGTTACCGTCATATCGCCCAAGAGATCGCGCGCCGCGCGGTTCAAAATCCGCAGCGCCCCGTCAGCATGGAACTTCATCAAGGCCACGGGCACGTTTTCGAAATCCGTGGTCAGCGTGTCTTCTTCGTTCCGGGTCGAGGCCGGGAGAAGGAAAATCTCACGCCGTTCGCCCAGACCTTCAACCTCTGCCACAATCGCACGCACCGGGCCGTTGGCGGCAGAAACCTGCACCTCTTCGCCCGTGCCGAAACGCGGTTGCAAAAATATCCGGTCAAGCCGCTTGGGCCGTTCGCCCAACAAACGCCGCATCGCCTCGTTCGAGAACAAAATGACACCGGCGCGATTGGCCACCACCATCGGCAGGCTGAGCATTTCCGCCCCGCGCCCATTGGGGGTGCGGTCCTGAAACTCCTCAATTCGCCACAAGAATCGTTCTGCCGCGACGCGGTGAACGGACAGGCGCAAGTGCCCGCGCCGCGTGACCACATCTTCGCGCGCGGCCCCAAGGGTGACGGCGCGCAATTGTAGGCGAAACAGCACTGCAGAGGGCGACGCGAATTGTTCATGCAAAACCGCAACCAGAGTGGCCGCGGAATTGTTACCAAACCGCGCCTTAGCCGCCGCGTTGGAAAACAACAGCTGCCCCAGATCATCCGTTGAAAAACAGGGGGCTGCGTCTTCGCCCACCAGTGCAAGCAATTGTGCCGCCAACCTGGCCTCCCGGCGGCGGGCGAGCCAGACAAGCCCGCGCACGATCAAGGCAATTCCGATCAACGACAGGCCCACAACGACGAGCGTTATCTGCACCGCCCGGCCCTGCGCCATCATTGCCAGAATCAGGCTGACGCCCGCGGCGGCCAAGAGCCACGCCATCCGTCCCGACAGCCCGCTTGACGCGGCCATCACAGCCCTGAGTTCGCTTTCCGGTCGTTGCACCCATTCCTCCGTCGCGGCAAGGAAAGTCCGCGCCTCATTAGGCCGTGCAGAGTGTTAACCAGCACTTAACCGCGAAGAGAAAACAGCCGCAAGTTGTTCTGTAAATTATTACTTTCTCTTAACGAGAAAAAAACCAAACCCGTCACCGCCTTGCAAAGGTGAAAAGCGCCGGTTTTCAGTCAGCTGCCAATCGGGATGCACCGCTAGAAAGGCCGTGATCTGCTCCTCGTTTTCCGCGCGCAGCAGGGAACAAGTGACATAGGCAATGCAGCCTCCGGGCGCGGTCAGGGCTGCGGCGCGGGTCAGGATTTCGGCCTGAAGCTGGCAAAGATCGGCCAGCTGGCTTTCACTCAGCCCCCATTTACCTTGCGGATCGCGCCGCCAGCTGCCCGAGCCAGAGCAGGGAACATCTGTTAAGATCACATCATAGGGCGCTGATTTATCAGGGTTATCCGTGATACTGATGCGAACGTCGGCCCGGGCGGCGCGGGCGGGCAGATCGGCCATTCGGCGCGGGTTGGCATCATGCGCCCAAAGTGCCACATCGGCCCGCGCGGCCAAGGCCAGCGCCTTGCCACCACCACCGGCGCAAAGATCCAGCACCCGCTGGCTGCTAATCAATGGAACGGCGTCGGTGACGGCTTGTGAGGCGGCATCTTGCAGCTCAACCAGCCCCTCGGTATAGGCTTTGGAGTTTTGGACTTTCCGTGCATTCCCCGTCACTTCCAACGCGGTCTTCGACAAGGGATGGACAACCGCCGCGATCTCTTCGCGGGCCAGGGCTTCGATTGCTCCGGGCAGATCGGTCTTGCGCAGGTTCACCCGCAAAAACACCGGGGCGCGGTGGCGAAGCGCTTGCAGCGTCGCATCAAAACCATCGCCCAAGGCGGCGCGCAGGCGGGGGGCCAGCCACTCGGGGCAATCCAAAGCGGCCAAGCCTTGCGGATCTTGGCCCGGCTCATCGCCCACTGGGGCGGGGCCGTGGGTCGAACCGTCGAACCAAAGCGTCTCAACCCCGGCGGCACGCGCAGCACCCAGGACAAGGCCACGGCCTGACTCTGCGCCTCCCATAGCGGCAAAGGACCGTTTGCAGCGCAGGCAATCATAGACGATATCGCGCACCGCTGCCCGGTCACCTGAGCCCGCATAGCGCGAAGAACGGCCCCAGCCGGTCAGAACTTTTTCAACGGCGTCCCCGGCCAAAATCCGGTCCAAAGCCGCAATTGCGGCGGCTGCGCGGGCGCCGGGTGTCATCACAGGCTCCGGTAATTCGGGCTTTCGCGGGTGATCTGCACATCATGCACATGGCTTTCCTTCAGCCCTGCCCCGGTGATGCGCACAAAGGTGCAATTTTTACGCATTTCAGCCACATCGGCGCAGCCCGTATAGCCCATGGCCGCGCGCAAACCGCCGACCATCTGGTGCAAAACGGTGGCGACGGTGCCTTTGTAGGGCACTTGGCCTTCGATGCCTTCGGGCACCAGCTTGTCACTGGCCGCATCCTTCTGGAAATAGCGATCAGCCGAGCCGCGGGCCATAGCCCCCAGAGAGCCCATGCCGCGATAGGCTTTGAAGCTGCGGCCCTGATACAGGATCAATTCGCCCGGGCTTTCCTCGGTTCCGGCAATGGCAGAGCCGACCATGGCGCAGCTGGCGCCGCCCGCGATGGCCTTGGCAAAATCGCCCGAGAATTTGATGCCGCCATCGGCGATGATCGGGATATCACCTGCCGCGCGGGCAGAATCCATGATCGCCGTCAGCTGTGGCACGCCGACGCCTGCCACGATGCGCGTGGTGCAGATCGAGCCCGGGCCGATGCCCACTTTGACCGCATCAGCACCCGCTCCAATCAGAGCGCGCGTTGCCTCTGCGGTTGCCACGTTGCCGGCCACCACTTGCACATCGCCACGCTCTTTCTTGATCCGCTCTACCGCCCGGGCCACGCCTTCAGAATGGCCATGGGCGGTATCAATCACCACCATATCCACCCCTGCCTCGATCAAGGCCATGGAGCGTTCAAAGCCCGCATCCCCTACTGTCGAGGCCGCAGCGACCCGCAAGCGCCCCATATCATCCTTGCAAGCATGCGGGTTCAGCACCGATTTCTCGGTATCCTTTAGCGTTAGCAGCCCCGTCAGAACGCCCGCCCCATCAGTCACCAGCAGCTTTTCAATGCGCCGGGCTTTCATCAGGGAAATCGCGGCGTCGCGGTCAACCGGCTCATGCAGCAAGGCCAGGTTATCTGCTGACATCATCACCGACACGGGCGTCTTATCATCAGTGGCAAAGCGCATATCGCGGTTGGTGACGATGCCCAAGACCACACCTTTGGCGTTCACCACCGGAAAGCCAGTAATATTATACCGCTCCATCAACACTTTCGCATCCGCCAGCGTCTGATCGGGGGTTAAAGTGATCGGCGCATAGACGACGCCGGATTCAAACCGCTTCACCCGGCTAACTTCGCGGGCCTGCGCCTCGGTATCCAGATTGCGGTGAAGCACCCCGATCCCGCCCGATTGCGCCATGGCGATGGCCATGCGCGCTTCGGTCACGGTATCCATCGCACTGGACAACAGCGGGATGTTCATGCGGATGGATTTGGTCACAAAAGTCGACGTATCGGCATCTGACGGCAGCACCGAAGATGCGGCCGGAACCAAGAGAACGTCGTCGAATGTAAGCGCCTCGCGAATGTCCATGGGGGTCTCCTTGGAGGGGTTCGTTTGACGGTTCCCCTTTTCACCCCTGCGCGCGATTGGCAAGCCGTTTTCCGGGCCTGTGCCCTTGAAAGACCACCGCACGCATGCACAAAGTGCCGCGCAGATATCGAAAGGCCCAAAATGCAGGTTGCGATCATTGAAAACACCCGGGCCACCAGCCATGGGCAGGTGGGCGTGGCCTTGCATGAGGCGGGGGCGCGGGTGGATGTTTATAAGCCCTGGGCGGGCCAGCCCTTGCCCGCGTCGGTCAATGCCGATGCGCTGGTGGTCTTTGGCGGTGAGCAATCGGCTTTGGACGACCACACCCACCCCTATCTGCCCGCCTTGGCAGAACTGATGGCCGATTTCTCTGCGCAGGATAAGGCGGTCTTGGGCATCTGCCTTGGCTCTCAACTGCTGGCGCGGGCCTTTGGCGGGCAAAACATCTTGGGGGCCACGCCAGAATTCGGCTGGTGCGATGTGACGTTGACCGAAGCTGGGCGGGCGGATCCGGTCATGGGCACCCTGCCCGCGACCTTTCCGATTTATCAGTGGCATTCTGATACGTTTACCCTGCCCGAAGGTGCAGTGCAGATGGCAACGTCGCCCGCCGCCGCGCAACAAGGGTTCCGTATTGGCCGCGCCACCTATGCCACGCAGTTCCATTTTGAAGCCAACCGGGCGGTTGTGCGCGGCTGGCTGCGCAGTTTTTCAGCTGAGATCTTTGCCGCCAAACCCAGCTGGCCTGATCGGTTCGAGGGGGACGCCGCAACTCTGGGCTTGGCCGCCGACGCGCATGGGCTGACGCTGGCGCGGGCTTTTGTGGCGCAGATCTAGGCCTCTGCCGCGTTGGTCTTGGCGGCCAACTGGCCACTGATCCACAGCTTAATCACGCGCCACAGCACCCAAGGGATAAAGCCAACCGCCACCGCCAGAACGCCGAAGCCCGCCCAGACCAACATCGAATCCACTGCGATCAAAGCGCTGGCCAAGGCCGCCAGCGGAAAGGTGAACGCCCCCCAAAGCGCGGAGAACCCTGAGTCGGCCACCCAAGCGCCAACCCAAAGCAGCGCCAGAAAAATCGCCAATGCGAGGCTGGCAAAGACCATTGCCATAGTGCCTTGCCCGGTCAGCGTGGATACGGTGGAAAACAGCGCGGCGGGCGCAATATGAATGGCCAAAAGCGGGCGCAAAGGGGCGGGTGGAATGCGCCGGACCAACTGCACAAGGCTGATCCCCCAGATCACCACCGCCACCGGCAGCGTCGCCCAGATCAACCCGCGCGCCAAAGCCTCTTGCCCCAAAGGGGCCGCAGCCAAACCGCCAATGATGAACCCCACAAAGGTCAGATGCCAGGCCGGGTTCACCCCCCGCCCCTCAGACGGCAAGCGCATCAAGGCCCGCGCAATCGCCAGCGCCATCATCGCATGCAAGGCCAGCCCGGCGTATAAAACCCACAGCGCGACCCCGGGTGCATAGGGCACCAGCACCGCCGCCAGCCCCAATCCACCTGCCGTAGCCGCCGCCATCCCGGCGCGGCCGGGCAGCACCTTCAGATCTTCCCACAAGACCCCGGGCCGCCGCAGCAGCTTGGCCGTGTAGGAAAAGGCCGCAAACACCCATAGCGCCAGAACCAAGCCTGCCAGCAGATCCACCGGGCCCTGCGGCAGCTCCAACGCCCCAAAACCCCGGCGCAAGGCCAGAACCAGCCCAATCGCGCCCAGAATGGCCGGAAACACCGCCGGCGGCATCTTCGCAAATTTGGCCGCCCGTCTAGGCGGGAATTCTGGCGGCGGAAACTGCTTGGGACGAAAGCGGGCGGGGTCGGTGGCCATGGGTCTCTCCTAGATCAGCGCCGAAACGACTCAATTTTGCGGCCCCATGCAAGAGCCGCCAGTGCCGCATCCCGTGGCAACGCGGGCGCGTCCCCCCTCGTATGGGGGGCAAGCCTGCTCTGCCTTTGCCGCTTTCTAGCCCTTGATCATCGGGAACCAGTCTTCGCGCAAGCGCTGCCCCGCCACCATCCCATGCCCCGGATAGGGCGGCGAAGTTGGCCCCGGACCCTCCACATAGCGCGCATCATCGCCGACCAGTCGCAGCGAAAACGCCCGCCGCCGATTGGCCGACGTATTGCCGCGCGCGCCATGCAGCGTGCGATAGTTGAACGCCACTGCATCCCCCGGCTCCATCTGCCATTCCAGAATCCGCATCCCCTCGGCCTCGGGGTCGGGCACCGGCATATATCGGTCATCTTCAGGATAAAAACTGGTCTCGGCCAGCCAACGCGTTGGCAGCACGTCTTTTTCCCAAAGATGACTGCCCGCCACGCAGCGCAAAGAGGCCTCTTTCACCGGGTCCAGCGGGCACCAGAACGATACGGTCTGGCGCCCCTCGACAAAGTAATAGGGCCCATCGGTGTGCCAAGGCGTCGCCTTGGTTGTGCCGGGTTCTTTGACCAGCACATGGTCATGGAACATCTGCACCGTGTCAGACCCCATCAGTGCCGCAGCAACAGCCCCCGCGTCCGATTGAAAAATCGCCGCTTCAAACTCGGGGATCCGGTCCCAGTTGCAATAGTCGTCAAAGAAACTGCCCCCCTCGCCCGGTTTCAGGTTCTGCATCTGATACTTCGGGTCGGCCATGTTCTTTGCCACGCCCTCGCGCAGCGGCCCGACCCAATCGGCAAACAGCCCCTTGATCAGCACTGCGCCATCCGCCTGATAGGCGCGCACCGTTTCCTGACTTACCTGATCCATGTTTTACTCCCCAAATGCAGCCCCGATATGATCTTGCGTAACGCCGCTGGACAAGGCCCCTCGCGCAGGACATTCCTGTCAGGATCACAACAACACCTGAAAGGAAACGAGATGAGCGCCAACAGCTATGAGACCGGGCGGCTTAATCTGCCCTTCGTCGGCATCTCGACCTTTGGAAAGCGGCCCTATGTGGCCGATTGGGGCAATATTAAAGCCGACGCCGCCATCATGGGCGCACCCTTTGATTTCGGCACCCAATTCCGCGCCGGGGCCCGCTTTGGGCCAAGATCCATCCGCGAGGCCTCGACCCTGTTTTCCTTTGGCCATGGCGGCGCCTATGACCATGAGGATGACTGCACCTATCTGGGCGCGGATGTCACAATCGTCGATATTGGCGACGCCGATATCGTCCATACCGATACCGAAACCAGCCACGCCAATATCGAGACTGGCGTGCGCGCCATGCTGGATGCGGGCGCGCTGCCAGTGGTTCTGGGCGGCGATCATTCGGTGAATATCCCTTGCATCCGGGCCTTTGCGGGGCGTGGGCCGATCCATATCCTGCAAATCGACGCGCATCTGGATTTTGTCGATGTCCGCCACGGTGTGCGCCATGGTCATGGCAATCCGATGCGCCGCGCGGCCGAGCAAGAGCATGTGACGGGCATCACCGCCTTGGGCATCCGCAACGTGTCTTCCACCAGCAAGGATGGCTATGACGCCGCCCGCGCCATGGGTGATGATATATTGTCGGTGCGGCAGGTCCGCAAACTGGGGGTTGAGGGCGTTCTGGCCCGCATCCCCAAAGGCGCGCGGCTCTATGTGACGATTGATATCGACGGCTTTTGCCCCTCGATCGCACCCGGCACGGGGACGCCAAGCCATGGTGGGTTCCTTTATTATGAGGTGCTGGAAATCTTGCAAGGTGTTGCAAAGGCGCATGATATCGTCGGTGTCGATCTGGTCGAAGTGGCGCCGGATTACGACCATTCCGGCAGCACGGCCATTCTGGCCGCGCAAGTCTTGCTGAACCTTCTGGGCTTTATCTTCCACGCGCGGGGGAAATAACCCTACCCCGGCAACACCAAAAGCGTATGGCCCAATGCGCGCAATTCTGCCCCTGTGCCCAGCTTGAACCGGGCAAGGCCGGGGGCGGATTCGGTATCCACAGATCCCAGATCCAGCCAGCGCACGCCGGTCGCACGCAAGGCTAAAGCGGCACGATAGAGCATCAGCCCATGCACGCCTTGCGCCCGCGCCGCATCACTCGCCCAACCCAAATGATAACTGGCCGTCGCCCCCTCGACCACAAAAGCCATACCGGCGGCCAAAGCCCCGCCTTGCCGCCACTGAAACAGCGCCAGATTTTGTGGCGGCAGCCCTAGGGTGAACTGCGCAGAATGGGTGCGATAGCCGCGCGCCTTTCTTAACCCTGCCTCAGCCGTCAACAGCTGCGGCAGAATATTGGGTGCTGCGGTGATGCGCGGGCCCGCGCGTTCTGCCGCACACAGACGGTTGCGCCATTTGCCCGCCATACCGGCCCGCAGATCGCCCGACAGATCCCAGATCGCATGATGAAGCGGCGTGATCAGCGGGATCAGCCCCGGCCCGCGCAGATCCTGTTCTGGCGTCACCACGGTGACCCCGGCAAAGCGCGCCAGACGTCGCAACGCATGGCGTTTGTCTGATTCCAAAGCCCCCGGATGCCAGACCGGCCCCCGGCTGACCAATTGCCGGCCGAAACGCCGCAAGACCAAGGCACGGCCTGCACCCAGATCAAGATCCATCACCCCTGCCCCACACACCCGCGCGGCGGCCGCATAGGCGTGGCCTTGCGGAAAGGGATGCAGCGGCGGTTCTGGTGGGCTGAAATCAAACATGTGGCCATTAACGGCCGGGAAAGCTTTACGGGTGATGAATATCAACCATGACAAAGCACAGTTTACCTCAAACCCGCGCGCCCACGCCCCGGATGACCCTTTGGGTGCCGGGTCTGGCCGCGCTGATCCTTAGCCTGCTGTGGCTGGCAGGTTTGGCGGTGCTAGTGTTCTGAATCTGACGCTTGCTACCTGTTTCCTCTGATTTCATCGAGTTTGTCCAGCGCGCGTCGTTCCCGGGTTAGGATATCCTCAGCCGTTTTGGTCCAGGTGAAGGGCTTCGGCT
>Ga0105053_10000291_pt1 | contig 73073 bp, 59 predicted proteins | sample BON01_FD_78093 | JGI IMG/M metagenome (GOLD analysis project Ga0105053, IMG submission 78093) | Freshwater microbial communities from Lake Bonney liftoff mats and glacier meltwater in Antarctica - BON-01 | ecosystem: Environmental > Aquatic > Freshwater > Ice > Glacier meltwater | place: Lake...
GCACCATGCACTTGGCACCATGCACTTGGCACCATGCACTTGGCACCATGCACTTGGCACCATGCACTTGGCACCATGCACTTGGCACCATGCACTTGGCACCAAACAAAGCGTGACGGCGGACAGCGTGGAATTGTAGAGGATTTGGCGACCGACAATGATCGGTAGTGACACTTAACTTGAGGTGACACTTGCCCGAATTTGCCGTATGCAGGATCAACTGGCGTTGCTTCGCAAGACGGAGACAAACAGTGCAAACTGCCGTTGGTCTGCGAGTGGATTCATTGCTGAAATCGATCGCATGCCGCTTGATGTTCGTAAATGAATAGCCAAGTTGAACGCGATCGTCCGAACACCCGCGTCTCACTTGCTGACTTCGCTTTGAACTCCGTGCTCTCCGTGTACTCCGTGGTTAAAAACGAATCGCAGATTTCACCACGGAGAACACAGAGTTCACGGAGGAATGCCGCGTCACAAGTGCCTCATGGATTCGTAATCTATAACGGATGCCGAAAACTGTTGAAAACTAGTACCCGACTCGTCGGAGCCACCGCATTTGTCGTGACACGTCAGCACTTCGGGGTTATCATGCCGGAGCATCTCGCTTTTTGAGTGTAGGCACAGGTGCCATGCACTTGGCACCACAATTAGAGGATCTTGGATTCCCGCGATTGTTGATCTGTACCCCGGCTGAGTTTTTGGGAGACCCAGAAAATGCCACGTAATGAAATACTCGACGAAATCTATGCAGCCCGCGAAATACTGCTTGCCGAACATGACGGTGACCTGCATGCATACATTGAAGCAGCCCGCAAGCGGGCGATTGAATCCGGTCGCACAATCGCCGTTCCAAAGCAACGAACGCCTCAGGCTTTAACTTCGCGAGTACATACGAATGGCTCGGCGGAAGATTGATGGTCGAGCGGAGTGGGCTTTTGGCGAAGACTATAGGTTCTTTCTGCCGGAAAGGACTTCGCGACCAGATCTAAGCTGATATTAGGAGAACGCGACGCCGTTGAGCGGATATCCGCCCTTAAGTTCGCCTTGCGGCAAATTGAAAAATCCTCCTCGGCTAGGAGGACCTACCCAGACCAAGAGATTCGCTAACCAACTGAAATGCCCTCAATGGTCTGCTCCAAAGCGAATCTTGCAATTTGTCTTGTTTAACGTGGACTCTATATCGTCAACCACGGGGGAGTTCACGATGAGTGAAGCTGCAATCAATTTGATAGACGCATTTGCTGCACTGCCGTTAACTGAACGGCATGCAGTTCTGCTTGAACTGGCTCGCATTTCAGAAGACGAAGCTGGGGGTATCACCGACGACGAACTAGAATTCGCTGGCGACCAGGTATTCTCAATGTACGATGCTGATTGATTCTACGCGATTCGCAATCAGGGGATTGACATCCCCCGCTCGCCAAAACGACATCAATTCTGACCGCGCGAAGAACTTGCATCTTGCCAATTCAGCCGCGCGGATGGCATTGCTTATGCACGGACTTTAAGCGGCTGTGTTCAACGTGAGTATAAATCTGTGTCGTGCGGATGCTTGAGTGGCCCAGCATTTCCTGGAGAGCTCGGATGTCGGCACCACCCGCCAACAAATGCGTCGCAAAACTGTGTCGCAACGTATGCGGCCCGATTTCATTCGCGCAACCGACGCGGGCGGCGTAGCGTTGCACAAGTTCCCAGATGGATTCGCGATTCATCACGCGGCCGCTGCGAGTCAGAAACAAATAACCGCTGTCTGCACCGGCAACCGTGACAAGATCAGGGCGTTCATGCAGCAGGTATTTGCGAATGGCATCTGTCGCGACCGGATTCAAAGATACAAGTCGCTGCTTGTCACCTTTGCCCGTGCAGCGACAGTAGTTCTCGTCCAACTGCACGTCATTCTGCTTCATGTTCACGACTTCAGACACGCGACAACCAGTCGCATACATCACCGCCAGAAGTGCGCGGTCGCGAAGATAATAGCGATCGATCGGCCCGATGGGAGCGTCTAACAAGGCATCCACCATTTCCGGGCTGAGCACTTTGGGGAGTCGTTCCCACAGCTTTGGCGAACTCACCAGATCAACGGTGCTTTCCGCGACGACACCTTCCAGCATCAGAAAACGGAAGAACATGCGGACGGCGACAAGATTGCGTCCGACACTGCTGGCCGCCAGTCCGAGCGATTGAAGGTACTCAAGGAACAAGGTGATCGTCGGAACGCCGATTTCGTGAATTCCGACCTTGCCGTTGTCGCGATTCCATGTAAAAAATCGTTCCAGGTCGTGACCGTAGGCCGTCAACGTATTTTTCGACATGCCGCACTCGGCATCAAGATACGTCAGAAAACCTGGAAGCCACGTTGCGGGGTCTCGAAAGGAGGAGACTGCAAACGAGCGACCTTCTGGCAGAGTTTTGCGACGAGTCATAGTTTCGTTCTGCCGAAAAAAAATCGCCGTCACCGTTCATGAGGGGGAAGAACGATGACGGCGACAGCTGGAAACCGTTCGAAAACGGTATTCTTACGTCGGTGCATCCAAAATAAAACATCTTCTCTGGAGCTATTATTGAAATCGTCTCCCTAGGGACCTGGCCTTTGAAGATTCACTGAATTCAGGGTTGTCGTAGTTGTAGGGGAAAAATTGGCGATTCTGTTAGTCGGGAAGCCTTTCCCCAGACTCGCAGGTTCATTAGACTTCCCATCTTGTGGCAGCTTACCGAACCTTCGTGACGTGCCATGAAATTGGAAAAGGGCCTTTTCCAAGGCTAAGTATTCAGGATGCAGTTGTCCGTGTTTTCGGATGTCGGAAAGGAGTCTGATCAATGGCGTTTGAGCCACAACGATTCATTCATGCTGCCAATATCCGGCTTGATGTTCCCGTCAGCGTGCAAACTTCAGAAACGCTGACTGATGAACTTCGTTTCGCATTTGAAGATGCCACTCTGTACGCCTTTGAAGAAGTCATTGAAGCCTCCATTCGGCACGACGTGGATTTTTTGCTGTTGTCAGGCAACGTCTTTATCGAAGCCGATCGCAGCCTTCGAGCGCGGCTGGCACTCCTAAAAGGCTTCAATCGGCTGGCCGAACACAAGATTCAGGTGTTTGTGTTGCCTGGGGATTCCGATCCGCCGGAAGCATGGCGTGCAATCCCCGAAATGCCTGACAATGTGATCGTGTGTTATAGCTCGAACCCGGAACCGGAGGAGTTCTACGTCAACAAGCAACTGGCCACAACGCTGTCATCGTCGATGTGGTTTGGCGAGGCAGATGCGTTTGGAATTCGCGTGCTGGCGAAAGGCACCAATGGAATTCAGCCGTTTCGTATCGGTGTTGTCAGCAAAGCCAAATACGAAGAAACTCGGCGAATGGCGGCGATGGCAGCATCCGCGTCGGATGAATCGCTCTCCGTTTCGCTTGATCATCTCACATCCGGTGAACAAATCGCAGGACTGCAGTCGGAAGGAGAATCCGACGACGAATCCATTCGCGTGCGACATTCCATCGACGCTGAAGACGGTCAAAAAACTCGCAAAACGCCAGACAAGAACCGCCGGATCAAGCGATCTCTGGAAACACTGGAAGCTGGCCCGAGCGATGCGCATCCTTCGCTTGATCCGGGTTTCATCAAATACGTTGATGAAATGCTGCGTGAAGGTCAGTTGAATTTTTTGGCGCTCACCGGTGAACTGGCTCGCACAACACTGTGGCGTGACGAAGGCGTCGTCCACTGTCCAGGTACAACTCAGCCTCGCAGTCAACTGGAAGCGTCTGGTGGTGCATGTTCGCTGGTTGAAATTTCGGGCACTGGCGAAGTTCGAATTTCTTCCGTCGATTCCAGTTGTGTGGACTGGAAAAACATAGAACTCAATGTTGCAGCTCAGACGAATCTTTCATCGATTCTGCAGCAAATGAAGACGATGTTGCTGGAATTGAAACCCAGTACAGCCGATCGCATTTGGTCTGTGCAGTGGATTCTCCGCGGTGCGCTGCCGGTGTTGCAGGACCTGACTCGCAACGATCTGGAAGTGGCCGTCGCTGTGGAACTGGACGAACTGAAACACAGCGGCCGCACGATACGTTTGTTGCATGAGATTCGTTCACTGCCAAACTCGTGGCCAATGGGCGATCCGCCCGACGCACTTGCCGATCAGTTTCAGTTAAGTGTCGGTCGTTCAAAGGTGCTTAGCGACGACGCATTGCAGGCGATGATCGATGGCAGCAAAAAACTTTCCACCGGCTGGAAACAACGCTTGACCTCGCTCTTGCCTTCCGTTGATCCAGAACAAATACTTGCAAAGCTGCGGACTGACGGAGCCACATGGTTCCTACCGGACTTTGGCCTCAGCGACGAAACCACAGATGCAGATCTGGATGATGTGGAATCAGAAGACACAGCAGAGCTTGATGTACATGATAATGATGATGAAATCGTCGAGTCTGATTTGAATGAGGACGACGCGGATGACTAATGTCCAAAGGAAATCGGCATGAAGCTGACGGAAATTGACATCGATCGCTTTCGCATCTGGCGTAGTCTTTTGCTGCGCCTGGACCCGAAAGGTCTGAGCGTCATCTACGGCCCCAACGAGGCCGGCAAGACGACGCTTATGCGTTTCATTCGATCGACGCTGTATGGTTACGAACCGTTATCGACCGAACCCGCATGGCATCAGCCAGACGCTGAACAACCATGGCGTGGCGCTCTGCGATGTGAGCATGGCGGTCGCACATGGCGAATTCACCGTCGCGCGGAACTTACAGGCCGTGGTCGTCTGCGAATCACCGGCGGTCAGGAAGGTGTCGAAAAAGAAACCGCGCTCAATAACATTCTGGCCGGAACCAGTGAAGAAGTTTATTCCGACATCTTCGCTGTCGGAGTGCGTGAGCTGAACCAACTGGCGACGCTGGGCACGAATCAGGTTGCTGAATACATCTATGGCCTTTCGCTGGGACCACAGGGTCGACAAATTCTTGATGCACTTGCTGATATTAAAGAGCGTCGCAAGTCGATGTTTGGCGCAGACAATCGATCCGGTCGCGTGCCGCGTTTGTTCGACAAATATGCCAGCATGGCCGGCAGCCGTCGCAATTCCGGACAGGCTCGCGACAAGCACGCCAAGCTGACTCGCCGACGCCAGGAACTGCTGCACGAAATCGACGAACTTCAGCATCGTGAAAGTGTCATCAGCAACGAATTGCGCGGCCTGCGATTTCTTCAAAACTGCCATAAACCGTGGAAGCGCATCAGGGATCTGCAACTGGAATTGACTCGGCTACTCGTCGTGCCGACCAATCCCACGGAAGCTCTGAAACAGTTGTCGGCTGCTGATAAAGACATGCAGGACGCAACCAATCGTCGCGACAAACACAACGATCAGGCGACTCAGTTTCGAACGCAGGCGGAGCGACTTCAGACCGACGCATTGTTCGACAAAGAACGTTACGCCATTCAGAGTCTGGTTGACCAGAGCGATTGGCTGCGTCAGATTGAAGAACAGATTCGCAATGCCGAAGAACGGTCATCCGAACTTCGCCGCGAACTCAATCATCAAATGACTCAGTTGGGCAGTGGCTGGTCGGTCGACCGCTTGAACTCAATCGACACATCCCCAGCCGCCCATCATCAATTGCTTGCTGCCGCACGCCGATATCAGGATACGCTGCAGCGGCGAGGCAAACTTCGTCGTTGGCTGCGCAGCATGACAAAACGCAGCCAGAAGGAACTTGTCGAACTGAATGCTCAGTTGGATTTCGTCGGCATCCCGGTCGCTGATGCGATCGATCAGGAACAAGCCCGACTGAAGGAACTCGAAAACCTCGGCCGCCTGCGTTTGCAGGAAGAACAGCTTGCACTGAAAATTCAGACCGTGCGACGCGTCATTGATCGTGTTGATACGGACGAATCGATTCCCGAATGGATCGATAAAACTATCACCACGATGGGCTGGATCGGCGCGGCGTTGTGCTTGTTTGGAATCGCGACGTTTTCACTTGGTGGCGAGCCACGTCGAGCGCTCGGCGGAGCATTGGCAGCGGCGGCGTTTGGTTTTGCCGGCATCATGTGGTGGGGCGTGCGCAACGGCCTGCGAAACAACTTCGACGCCAAGGTTGGCATCAAGCTGGATGACATCGCAGACGAAGCGCGTCAGGCGGATCGACAGTTGCGTCTGCTGCAGGATCGCATTGCCCGCATGTCGCTGGCCGATCGCTTCGCAGGTCGCACTGATACTGCTGAAAACTGGCAGTCTTCCACCGCCGAAATGGTGGATCGCATAGGAGGTTGCTCCGCGCGCATCGCGGATCTCGAGGTTCTGCAGCGCCGTCAGACAAGAGCAGCCTCCCGCCGCATGCGTCTGCAAATGCTGCGAGATCGCTACAAGTCGGCTCAGCAAAACGTCAACACCGAGCGTCAGGAATGGTGTCGCTTGCTGACATCAATGGGCATGGATGAAACCGTCCGTGTCGAACAGGCTTTCGATTGGTGGCGTCGCATTCAGGAAGTGCGCGAAATGCTCACGCAATGGCGAAATTCTGCACCGGAAGTCGAAGGCTTGCGACGAATGTTCGAAGCCATGCGACTCCGAGTGGAACAACTGGGAAATCGCCTGACCAATGCTAAGAAACTGAACTTCACTCGTCCGCTGGAAGTGCTGACGTCATGGCAGCAGGAATTGAAAACTCACGACCGCGACCGGACGGAGAAAACTCGACTGCTGACCGACAGTGACTCACGCCAGCGCGATGGACTGCATGCTCAACACCAACTGGAAGCCGCCGAACTTCGCCGCAGCGCCGTGCTGGCTCGGTCCGGCGTGAGTTCTCGCGAAGAATTGGTCAAGCAGCAGGAATCTGAAACGCGGCGAGTTCAGTTGGATTCACCGTTGAAAAAGGCCAACGAAGAATTGATTGATGTTTCTTCGGCCGAAAAAGAATTAGCGATCGTCGAAGATGATTTGGTCCACTTCGACCCGATGAAGGCTCGTGAAACGATCACGGTGCGTACGTCGGAACTGTCCGACGTCGAACAGCGATTGAACAAGAATCACGAAGAACTGGGAAGCCTGAAGCAGGAAATTCGCCTGCTGGAAAGCAGTCGTGATTCACATGCGGAATTCTTTCAAAAGGCTCGCGTAGCATCTGAAATCTACCGCGCGACCGAGGATTGGTTTGCGTTGGAGATCGAACATGATGCTGTAATCCAACTTCGCCGTCGCTTCGAACAGGAGAACATTTCCGGAACACTGGTGACAGCGTCCGACTACATGCACCGCATGACATCCGGTCGTTATCATCGCATCTGGGCACCACTGGGCGAAGACTTCCTGTGCATTGACGATGAATACGGTCAGACGTTTCGAGTCGAACAGTTGAGCGGTGGAACACGCGAACAACTGTTCCTTGCCATTCGTTTTGCGTTGGTTCGCGAGTTCGCAAAACGCGGTGTGGAACTACCATTGGTGATGGACGACCTGTTCGTCAACTTCGACCAGGAACGCACAGAAGCCGCTGCCGATTGTCTGTTGGAAGTCGCCCGCGAAGGCCAGCAGGTTTTGTTTTTCACTTGCCATGAGCACATCGCGCAGATGTTCCAGCAGAAAAAGATCGAACCGCTTTGGCTACCAGGCCATAAGGTGGCATACGACATCATGAAGCCAGAACACGAATCGATGGACACTGGTGCAGACGAAAAAATCGAAGGTGCCGGAGTGGTCTCGAATTCGGACGAACTGCTGGACGACACCTGGGACCAACCGACAAACAGCGATTCCGTGGCAGGATGATCGAAGTAGGTCCTTTCTGCCGGAAAGGACTTCGCGACTTGTCGCGACCTGCGACCAGATCCATGCTGATCGCAGGGCAACTCGACGCTGTTGAGCGGACGTCCGCCGTTGGGTTCGCCTTGCGGCGAAAGTTCAGCCCGGCAGGCTGGACCTACGCAGGTCCTTTCTGCCGGAAAGGACTTCGCGACTTTTATTCAGCCTCTGCGACGCCCGCGCCAGAAATTTTCGCAATGCGGAACCAGCCGTTAGGTTGCTGGCGATCGGCAGTGTTGGCGAAGCGAAGAGGGAGACCGGTTGCAAGTGGATTCACGATGCGGAAGGCAAGATATTCAGCGTTATTGGGGATCTGTGATGACTCCAGCGACAATTGCCAGTTTCGCACTGCGTCGTCTGGCAACAGGCTGGTGATCTTCCAGTCGGTGGGCCATTGCTTGATCGGCGTGCCGTTGTCGTCGAGTGCTGCGACGACGATTTTCCAGTCGTAGTAGAATGGTGCGACGCCTGTGTTGCGTAGCTGGATCGTGGCGCGAGTCTGGTTGGCGTCGCGGACGACAGTGGCGTCAGTCACATGGAATTCATAGCCCATTTTCTGGACGGCGCGAGATGCGTTCTTGATGCGGGTCGCGGACTGTTTCTTTTCACTCATGCCGGTGTCCATGAGCCATGAGGCATGGGTTTCGCGAACACTTTTGTCAAAATCCTGAGCCTGCTTGTGGGCGACCTTGTCGTCGAAGATTTGTCCCCAAAGCTCAGGACGAATTTCGCCTCCGATGGGATGGGTTTTCCATTTCAAAATCGCTTCCTGTCCGGCGGCTTTCAGGGACGGCATGAAGAACCAATCGTCGTCCTTTCGACCAGTGTTCAATGTGGCACACCGAACCTTCCGGGGCTTCCTTCGCTGCGCTGCGTCCAGCCCCGGCCACCCATGCGATGCGTTGAGCCCTCGAGGTTTCTGTCAAAGACCCCATGCGGCTTGCCCGGATCGGTGAATGTGATGGTGAGCTAAAGAACTAATGACAAATTCTGCTTTAAAACTTTCTACAATCGATAGACGAAAAAGTTTGCCGTAGCGCTCCTCTGGTTTGAACTATGAGTAACTCATGAGTCCAGACGTAACGTCGCATTCAAACGTGAGGCTCCCATGAACGGGCTCGTCTATCACATCGTCAGCGGACAAGCATTCTTCACTGGGGTTGCCTTGCTTATGCTGGCGGCTTTTGCTTCGACGCGCACGCGGCCGGTCTTCAGACGGATCACCGTACAGTCGTTTCTGATCGGCGTCATCGCAGTCGTGGTCTCATCGACAGCAATTCCGTATTGGTGTTATGGCGTATCCGGTGGAACGATGCTGGCTTGGATTGCGTCGGCTTTTAGAGTCAAATGGCGTCGGCCAGCCGCCATCGCGATGGGATGTATCTGGCTGATACTGGCATTGTTTGAATTGCCATATCACTTGACTCATTCGCTGGCCTCAGCGAAGACGCGAACGATGACGGTCATCGGCGATTCTGTGACGGCGGGCGTCGATGGCGATGAAACCTCGGAAACATGGCCAAGCCTCTTCGCTCGACAGCATCAGATTGAGGTTCAGGACATCTCGCACATCGGTGAGACAGCTGCGTCGGCGTTGAAGCGAGCGCGAACGCAGTCCATTGAATCGGCCGTCGTGGTTGTGGAAATTGGCGGCAATGACATTTTGGGTTCCACAACGACTGCTGATTTCGCCCGTGATCTCGAAGCACTACTGGCGTTTCTTGAATCTCCTGATCGTCAGGTGATCATGTTCGAGTTGCCACTTCCTCCGTTCTGTCACGAATTCGGCCGAATTCAACGAACGGCGGCAGCGAAGCACAATGTGACGCTCATTCCAAAGCGAGTTTTCTTATCCGTCATTGCTGGCAGTGAATCCACGCTTGATACAATTCATCTGTCTCAATCCGGGCATCAGTTCATGGCCGACACGGTGTGGCAAAGTACGAAATCGGCGTTTCCAACGGAGCTGTTAATTGATGAATAGTGATCCACCGCCTGAAAATCAAAAGTACTTGCGGATTCTTCTGGCGAACTGCATCGCTGCTGTAGTGCTGCTGCATAGCGGAGCCACTGCCTCGAATGGCGACGAACTGCTGACGGAAAAACAACTCACCGATGAGCGACCTCAGCAAGTTGGCGAGGCTATCAAAATCGCAAACGGCTCGATGGTCGTCGTTCGACAACCGAACGCAGCAAAATCATCAAATCAGATCATGATCCATTTTCATGGTGCAACTGAAACGACTCGCCGCGCGCTGGCTCGCAGTCAGTATCGAGGTACGCTGGTGATTGTGAATTTTCCGGGTTTGTCTTCAGCCTACTCAAAACCGTTCATCGACAATCCAAAGCTCGTTCAGACGATCATTCAGCATGCGACGGAAACGGACAAAGATACGACTCAAACACAGCCGCCGAGAATCATCCTGTCATCATTCAGCGCAGGATACGGGGCCATTCGTGAAATACTGAAGACACCCGAACGTTTCGAACAAATCGAGGCAATTGCTGCGGCTGATTCGATCTATGCCGGGCTGGACATGGAATCGCCGGAGCGGATTGTTTCTAAGGACGATATGTCTGAGTTCCTGCGATTTGCGGAACTGGCGACCAAAGGCGAAAAACAGTTTGTGCTATCTCACTCGGCGCAGACAACGCCATACGCAAGCACGACCGAAACTGCGGACTACCTGTTGGAGACGATGCAGATCGCCAGAGTCGCTGACTCTACGACTCAACGACCGCTATTCGCGCAGACATCAAAGGCTCAGCAAGGGAAATTTACTGTGCTGGGATTCAGCGGAGACACAGGCCAGCATCATATGCAGCATCTGCATCAGATCGATCTGCTGTGGAGTTCGCTCGAGGGATTTGAATGAGCGGCGGCCGGATCAGGTGTTTTCCATATGCGCAGATGCCCAAGCAAAGTGTTCTGAAAGCAAGGACGTTTGTGGCAGAAAAATGTTGGGCAGAAACATGGCAGCCATTTTTTTCCCAACAGCTTTCTTCCTCTGACTCATGGGAGAATTCACTTACGTTTGACCCGACTCGAAGAGGAGGAGGAGTGGTCTGGCACCTCCTCTTCGAGTCGGGTTAAACGATTCGATCAACAACTCGCTAGCGCGTACCGGCTGATCAAGGGCAGAGGACGGCACACGGAGTGTGCCTGCTACTTTCGATACCCGATTGCCAAACCGGCAATCGGGTTCACCAGCGAAATACTATGGCAATTCTACAGTCTTGAGGTGCTGCGAGCTGTTGTCTGGATGAACCAGAATCAATGCGGAATGAGCATTCAGCTTGTCCATCTGAATGACACCTGCCATGGATTCCACTTTCTCAAAACCCTGGCCAGCAACTCCACCGCCGCGAACGGGTTCGGTCAACCCTTTGATCTCTTTTAAGCCAGCCGTTGGAATCTTCATCACGCCGCGAGCGCTATTGCTGAGCAGCAGAAAAGACGCGCCGTCTTTTTCATAGGAGATCATATCGAGCGGGCGGTTCATGTTGCCAAGTTCTGCAACTGTTGTGGCCTTCAGTTTTCCACCTGACGCTTCAAGTTCTTTGACGGGAATGCGTACCAGCGGAGTACAGATATATGCACCAAGGATATTAGGTTCGCCGTCAATCATGATCGGCACAAATGTCCGCATTGCAGAACCGTCTTCTGACTTTCCATGAGCCGCATGGTAGATTTCAATTCCCATGCCCTTGTCAGATTCACTGAACGGGAAATTCAGTTCGCGGACAGTCGATGGAGACTCTGCCGTACTCAGGCCAGACACCAGAACCTTGTTTTCAAAGTAGGCGATGTCCGTAATGGATTCCATGCGCCGATTCATCATGCGACGCCCTTCGCCGCTCATTTTGTCTTCCGGTGCATTGGACAGCACGGCTTTGGAAAAGCTGACGTCTTTGAATGACAGCGGCGTGATCTTTCCTCCTCCGTCGATTTTCACGAGAGCCGCTTTGTCGTCAGCAGTCACTGCAACAAACGCCGATCCCGTGCGAGGATTCACAGCAAGATCGTTAATTTCGACCTTTGCGGTGTGCAGCACATCGCCGATGGCCTTTGGAAGGTTGTCGATATTGATCGATGCTTTAGAGGCATCGCCTTCGGTATCGCCGGTTGCGATTGCAAATATTGTCGCTGCCTTCGCATCGCCCACAAACAGAATGTCTTCCGGCCCGAATGCCAGATGAGTCGCCGATTTCATTTCCGGCGTGCCTTTTTCAAGCCCTCGAATATCTGCCGCATGTGTGGCTGCAGATACGAAACTGATCAATGCCGCTAGAGATAACACCTTCAAGTACATTGTAAACTCCTTTGTGATCCGGACTAAGCAGGCTTAAGCGAAATTCGCCGGCTGATTCTCATCGATCGGGAGTGGAATGTAAACCTGGTCGGAGACTGCTGCGTGCATCTGGGTGCAGTCTCGGATTTCGTAGGGAGCGAACTGAAAGCGGATTCTCGGGAGAGCGAGGCTCCTGCCGAGCCGATGATCTTGCAAACACACGGCTCGGCAGGAGCCTCGCCCTCCCATCTTCACGATTAAACGCGACTGCACCCCAGGCAGCGGATGAGGTGAGTATCGAGATCATCTGCTCGCTGACTTTCGAATGTTCCTGTTGCAACACGTCTGCGCACTTTGCCAATCGTGCGGATACAAACAGCGAGCCTGCGTAATCGTCAGATCTGCCCTGGCGTCCCCAAAAGGAAACACGAAATCGTTCACTTGTCCCCGAGATTCACCGGCATCGTTGCAATCGGGGAACTAGAGTTAAAAAGTCCCGGACTACGTTGACGTGGTCAAGGGATTTTATTGCAACGTTTCTGCGACGTTTGTCGCCCTGAATCGTGAGTTCTTCGAGTGTCGAACCCTATTGCTACCCTTCCAATATCTCCCACCGCACAATCGCGGTCCGCAGACTCTGCGCGATCGCAGATTCTGACGATCAACCTGGAAGACTACTTTCAAGCCGGCGTGTTTCACAAGTACATCAGTCCCCGCAACTGGTATCGATTCGAATCGCGACTTCAGAAGAACACCGAAGACACACTCGCCTTACTCGACGAACACAACACCAAAGCCACATTTTTCGTACTTGGCTGGATTGCCGAACGCTATCCGGAACTCGTCCGACAAATCGCGGACCATGGACATGAAATCGGCAGCCGCGGGTTCCTGCATCAGCCGCTACTTAGGCTCAGCGAAACCGCTCGCCACGAAGACCTGGTACGATCGAAAGAATCGCTGGAAGATACCATCGGGCGAGCTGTGACGGGATTCCGCCTGTCCGATGGCTGGCTTAAACGACGAGATCTTTGGTTTTTGAATGAAGTTCAGGAGGCTGGATATCTTTACGATTCCAGTTTGATGCCTCGCCGACGTGATTTCTGGCGTCAGCCATGGCGACGTTTCGTTCATCAGCACGAATGTCGCAATGGATCGCTGATTGAAGTCCCACCATCGACGTCGCCAGTGAGCGGCGCGTGGATGCCAATTGCCGGCGGAAACTATCTGAGGCAATTTCCTGAAAATATGATGCACACTGCGGTGTCGAACTGGATTGAAAAAGAATCGTCGCCGTTTGTCATGTACTTCCAGGTCTGGGAACTGGATGCCGATCAGCCGCGTCTGAGTGTGACGAGTCGCCTCGCAAAAGTTCGGCACTATCGAAATCTGGGATTGTATCGCAAACTGCTGCCTCAGTATCTGAAGACTGCGAAGTTTACGTCAATTGCTCGCCACGCAAAGCTTGCCGACAGTCCCGTCCACGAATTGAATCAACATACTTCTGTTGCGTTGCCACCACGACTGCGAAACGAATGTTCGCAGCCTTGTGTTTCGGCACAAACAATTGCAGAAAAGAACGCTACAACACGAGCCATGCCTGCGCCAGATCGCATTCCGGTGACGCTGGTCATTCCGTGCTACAACGAAGAATCTTCACTGCCTTATTTGCATCGCACAATGCAGCATCTCCGGCACGCACTCTCGGCGAACTGGGATCTTAAAGTTCTGTTCGTGGATGACTGCAGTTGTGATAACACGTATGAAGTGCTTCAAAGCCTGTTCGGCGAAGACTCCGACATTCAGATCGTGCGACATCAAACCAACAAAGGCGTATCGGCAGCAATCCTGACTGGCATCAATGCTGCCAAAACTGATGTTGTCGCATCCATGGACTGCGACTGCTCCTACGATCCACTGGAACTGCAGCACATGCTGCCTTTGATGACAAAGAACGTAGCGATGGTCACAGCATCGCCGTATCACCGCGACGGAAAAGTCAGCAACGTGCCGCGTTGGCGACTGGTTCTTTCGCATACCTTATCCATGATGTATCGACGACTGTTGAAGCAGAAACTATCGACATGGACAAGTTGTTTTCGCATCTATCGCAAGTTGCAGATCGTCGATCTGCCGCTGCACGAAAATGGCTTTCTGGGCACTGCCGAATTGGCTGCGCAGTTGAGTCTGCATGGACGCATGATTGTCGAACATCCGGCGACTCTTGAAGTTCGGCTGTTCGGCTTCTCCAAGATGAAGACCGTTCGTACGATCTTCAGTCATCTGCGATTGCTTTCGAAAGTTCTCGTAGAGAAGCGTCAAAGTCTGCCTGGCTCGCACTGAGCAGCGTTAGACAAAATCACTGTTTTCCAATGCCTTCAGTTCCAAAGAAAGACTCTGCAATGACCGAACGTATCAGTCTTCCATCCGATCAGGATTCCACTGGTCGCACATTTGGACCTGAAGAACTGGAAGCAGTTCGTCAGTGTCTGGAAACCGGAACGCTCACGAGCACCAAAGGCAATTTTGTTAAACAACTCGAAACATCTTTTGCTGCAAAAATCGGAGCGAAATTCGCATACGCATGTTCCAGCGGAACAGCCGCGATCCATTGTGCAGTGGCAGGCTTGAATCTGGAACCAGGCGACGAAATCATCACGACGCCAATCACCGACATGGGCGCGATTACACCAATCATTTATCAGGGTTCGATTCCGGTTTTCTGCGACGTCGATCCTCACACGTACAACGTGACTGCAGCGACAATCGCGAAGTGCATCAGTCCGAAAACCAAGGCCATCATGGTCACGCACCTGTTTGGCAATCCATGCGACATGGCTCCGATCATGGAGTTGGCAAACCGTCATGGCATTCCAGTCATTGAAGACTGTGCTCAGTCATACCTGACCACATACCGTGATCAATACGTCGGAACAATCGGCGCGATTGGTTGCTTCAGCCTGCAGCAGGGCAAGCATATCACGACCGGCGAAGGCGGCATTGTAACAACGAACGACGAAGCACTTGCTCGTCGCATATTCCTGTTTATCAACAAAGCCTGGGGTTACGGCGACGCGAATGCTGACCACTATTTCGTGGCTCCAAACTATCGCATGAGCGAACTTCTGGGTGCTGTCGCTGTGGCGCAATTGTCTAAACTGGATGCAGTGGTGGAATCACGCGTCCGCACGGCGGCCTAGTTGACGACAGCTTTGGCTGGCATCGCTGGAATTGAAACTCCAGAGATCACTGAAAACAGCGTACACACGTTCTGGAAGTACTGCCTGCGAGTTAACGAAAACATCATTCCGGGCGGAACTGTGGCCCTCGGCAAAGCACTGCGAGAGTTCGGAATTCTGTGTGCTCCGCGCTATATCCAGAAGCCCGCGTTTGAATGTCAGGTGATCAAGAATCAGGTGACATTCGGAACCAGCCGTTGGCCATTCACTCTTGCTCGTCCAGAAGCAACGAACTACAGCCGTTGCCATTTCGAAGGCACATGGAACGCTCTGGAACATGTTCTCGTGCTGCCATGGAACGAGAAATACACCGATATTCATATTGAATATCTCGCATCGAACATCCGCAATGCCGTGAAGTCATTGACGACGAAAGTCACTGTGTAATCACGGCATCCATCTTGTTCCGAGGCTCCAGCCTCGGAACGCACTGCACACAAGGCTCCAGTCTTGCGAGCAGCAGGGGGAGGCAGGAGCCTCCGAAACAGTGCGTTCCAGGGCTGGAGCCCCGGTACGAGTTTGAAAACTACAAGATCCCAATGACCTTTGAATGCCGGGGGGACTTCATTGGTCATTGGGTCTTTTCTAAACGCTTTATCAAAATACAAAACACAAATGGTGCCACCCATGATTAGTCGTATCGAACCAACTTTTGTCATCGTCGGTGCCGGCGGTATTTCTCGATCATACGCTCAGGCATTTGTCCAGGGGCTGCCGTACAAGCTAGTCGGCGTGGCTGACATCCGCATCGAATCCGCTCGCGAAGTTGCTGCGATGGTCGAGGCGCCTGGCTACGACAACATCGATACGATGGTTCACGAACTGAAGCCAACGGCCGCTATTGTCTGCACACCGCCATCGACTCATCCTGAAGTCTGCATTCGGTTAATGGAACAGGGCGTTAACGTCCTTTGCGAAAAGCCGCTGGCCATCACGACCGAAGCCGCCATTCGGATGGCTGAAACGGCTGAACGCTGCCACGTCGTTTTTTCAATGGGCTCAAAATTCCGCTTCGTCGCCGACGTCCAGAAGGCTCGCGAAATCGTGGATTCCGGTATTCTCGGCGACATCATTCTTTATGAAAACACATTCGCAGGATTCTGCGACATGTCCAAACGCTGGAACAGCCAGCCAGCCATCAGCGGCGGCGGCGTCCTGATCGACAACGGTACGCACTCTGTGGATATCCTGAGGTTTCTGCTCGGTAACATCACAGAACTGCAGGTTGTCGAAGGCAAACGCATTCAGAATCTGCCTGTTGAAGACACGGCTCACTTATTCGCCCGCACCGAAAGCGGCGCGATGGGAAATATAGATCTGTCATGGAGCCTGAACAAAGTCCGAGCGGACTTCATCAGCCTGTACGGATCAAAAGGAACATTGTCAGTCGGCTGGAAAGAATCTAAATACAAACTGGCGGATCAGAAAGATTGGACCATCTTCGGCAACGGCTATGACAAAGTCGCCGCATTCGGCAATCAGATTAAGAATTTCGGTGGAGCCATCTGTGGCACTGAAGAATTGATCATCACTCCAGCCGATGCCATCGCCTCTGTTCGCGTCATTGAAACAGCATACGCCGCTCTGCAGACAGAACAGTGGCATGCCGTAACACCCGCCGCGCAGTTTCGCCGCCGAGTCAGTTGTGAAAAAGTTGTGACGAAGTAGACATTATCGTCAGTTTTCCATACCCATTGCGGCATTTCGAACATGGCCCGTATACATCCTACCGCGATCATCGAATCCAACGTGGAGCTCGGCGAAGGCACGTCTGTCTGGGACAATGCGCACATTCGGCGTGATACCGTCCTGGGCGACGAATGCATCGTCGGCGGCAAGTCGATGATCGCCTGCGAAGTGCAGATCGGTCATCGTGTCAAAATCAATTCCAACGTCTATATCTGCAACGGTGTTACCATTGAAGACGGCGTGATGATCAGTGCGGGGACGATTTTCACAAACGACCGATTTCCTCGCGCGACAATGCCGGATTTGAAACAACTGCGTTCATCGGAACCTGATGAACATACTTTGACGACGCTTGTTCGTGAAGGCTCAACAATCGGAGCTGGCTGTATCATCGGATGCAATCTGGAAATCGGCTGTTGGGCAATGATCGGCATGGGTTCCATCGTGACAAAGTCTATTCCGGATTTCTGCCTTGCCATCGGCACTCCTGCGCGAGTCGTCGGTGTTGTGTGCAAGTGCGGCGAACCTGTGCATCGGTTTGGCGAACATGATTCTACGACAGTAGTGCAGGCAACATGTCAGTGCGGACTGTCGTATTCCATTAACGGTCACCTGGTTGTGGAAACGGAAGCGGCCGTGGCGGTTTGATTCTTTGTAAATACTATGACACAAACTAAATCACAAAACTGGGCAGTCCTTGGCGGCGGCATCCTTGGCATGACGCTGGCCTTGAGACTCAAGCAGCAAGGCCACAAAGTCACGCTGTTCGAAAGCCGCGCGAATCTTGGCGGCCTTGCCGACGCATGGACAATCGGCGACGTGACGTGGGACCGGCATTATCACGTCACGCTCATGTCTGACATGCTGGCTCGCGAAGTTCTCAGGGAACTCAATCTCGAAGACCAGATGCAATGGGTCGAAACGAAGACCGGCTTCTACACGGACGGCCAACTGCACTCGATGTCGAACACGGTGGAATTTCTGAAATTTCCGCCTCTGCGGATGATCGACAAACTGCGACTTGGTGGCACAATTGCCTACGCGGCACGAGTCAAAAACTGGAAGAAACTTGAGAACATTTCTGTCGGCGACTGGCTGACGAAACTTTCCGGCAAACGCACGTTTGACAAGATGTGGCTGCCTTTGCTGAGATGCAAACTGGGCGAATGCTGGCGTGAAACCTCAGCCGCGTTTATCTGGGCGACGATCGCTCGCATGTACGCAGCTCGCCGCACCGGCCTGAAAAAAGAGATGTTCGGATACTGTCGTGGCGGCTATGCCGTCATTCTCGACAAGTTCACGCAAAAGCTGCGTGAACTTGGCGTCGAAATTCATTGTAACGCCGCCGCGAAGAGTGTTCGCACCGGCATTAATGGACGCATGACCGTTCAATTTGCCGATCACGACCGTGTCTTTGATCGAGTCGTCTCAACGCTGCCAACACCGGTCATGAGCCGCCTCTGTCCTGACCTGACGAAGCATGAAAAATCACTCTTCGACGGTGTGCGTTATCACGGCATCGTCTGCGCGTCCGTGTTGCTGAAGAAAAGCCTGTCGCCGTTCTATGTCACAAACATTACGGACCCCGGTTATCCGTTCACGGCCGTGATTGAAATGACGGCATTGATCGACAGGAAGGAACTGGATGGCAACGCTTTGGTCTATCTTCCTCGCTATGTCGCACCGAACGACGAACTCTTCGATCACAGTGATGCGGAGATCGAACATGAGTTCATTTCCGGCCTGCAACGTATGCATCCGACGCTGTCACTGGCGGACGTAAAGGCCGTTCGCATTTCGCGAGTCCGCCATGTCTTCGCACTGCCGACGCTGGGATACTCGGAACGATTGCCACCGATTGTGACATCGGTGCCGGGACTGTATTCCTTGAACTCGTCACACATCGTGAACGGCACATTGAATGTCAACGAGACCATTAAATTGGCGAATGACTTCGTTGCTGGTCTGAAGGACTTACCTGTCGTAGGACGGCCTTCTCAGGCCGTCGAATTATGCGGCGTTGGATAAACCACTCGTTCCGAGGCTCCAGCCTCGGAACGCACTGCACACAAGGCTCCAGCCTTGCGAGCAGCAGGGAAGGCAGGAGCCTCCGAAACAGTGCGTTCCAGGGCTGGAGCCCCGGAACGAGTTCACAACGATTTACTATTCCCTCTCTGCTAGTCGCCAAAACGCCATGACCAAACCCATCGCCAGCCTTTCGCTCGACCTCGACAACAAATGGTCGTACATGAAAACTCACGGCGATGCTGGCTGGGACCAATATCCCACGTACCTTGACCTCGTCGTGCCACGATTTCTCAAAGTTCTGCACGAACGCGAACTCAAGATGACCGTGTTCATCGTTGGACAAGACGCAGCCCGAGAAGAAAACTTCGAAGCACTCGCATCGATCTCCGCCGCTGGACATGAAATCGGCAACCATTCATTCAACCATGAACCATGGCTGCATCTTTACTCTGAACAGGAACTCGTCAGCGAGTTCGCAAAGACAGAAGAACACCTCGAACGAGTCACCGGACAATGTCCGATCGGCTTTCGCGGCCCTGGCTTCAGTTTCTGCGATCTGCTCCTGCGGATCATGATTCGTCGCGGCTACAAATATGATTGTTCAACATTCCCGACCTACCTCGGCCCACTCGCGCGCATGTACTACTTCATGTCGACGCGACTGACGAAAGAGCAGCGAGCCGAACGAAAACAGCTCTTCGGAAACTTCAGCGAAGGTTTCCGACCGCTGAAACCATTCGAATGGGAATTCCCTGAAGGCAAGTTGACCGAAATTCCCGTCACCACAATGCCGTTGTTCAAAGCACCGATCCACGCCAGCTATATTCTGTATCTCGCACAATTCTCAAAACCATTGGCAAAGACCTACTGGCATATGGCAATGACCATGTGTCGAGCGGCGGGCGTTGGTCCATCGCTGCTTTTGCATCCTCTGGACTTTATGGGCTGCGACGACGACCGTGACCTTGCGTTCTTCCCGGCGATGGGTCGTCCTGCGGAACCGAAGGTTGAACTTGTCGCGTGGATGATCGACACGATGAAACGCCACTACGACATTGTTCCGATGAAAGATCATGCGGCAGCGATTTCGAGCAGAACGACTCACGACAAAGCCAGGAACGCATCGGCATCAGCCTTCCGTGGCCCTCGCTAATCAAATTGTTGCATCGTTATGACACAGTCACCTGCACATAAAAACGCCCTTCTTGCGACAGTCATTCTGTCGCTGGCGGCGACGTTTTGCCTGTGGAAGAACGATGATGACCGCACGCTTCATCCCGACATCGCACACGCCACAAGTTCTGCACGCAATCTGGTGCGCGGCAGTGGCTTCAGTACTGATATCCTCTGCTATGAACAGCACTACCAACAGCAAGCGTGGCCAGCAAAACAGACGGTCTTTCCGTTTGGCTATCCGTCGATGATCGCGGCACTTGGTTCACGTGGCGTTCCCTGGCGAACAGCCGCACAAGTTCTGTCGCTCAGCGGCTTCTTTTGTGTGCCACTCCTGATCTTTGTTGCGGCGCAAAGAATGGGGCGCACACCGATGACTGCCATGCTTCTGGGCCTGTTGTGGCAGTGTGCTCCGATGAACTGGTACAACATACATGAGAAACAGACGGAATCCCTGTTTGTTGCATTCACGCTTGGCAGCATGATTCTGCTCTTTGCAAAAGATCACAGGACCAGTCGATTTGTGTTCGCCGGTCTGTGTGCCGCCATGGCCTGTTCACTGCGCTATGCGGGAGTCTTCTGGTTGCTGACCGTCGGTCTCGTGATGGCTCCGGGAGTGCTTCGAAACTGGAAGCAGGTCGTCCGTGAGGGAGTGTTATTCTTCACAGTTCCTGTCGCCCTCGTCTGTGGGATGTTTATTCGAAATCGGATGATCGTCGGCGAGATCAGCGGCGGAATCCAGGCGATCACTACGAAACCCTGGCGCCTAACTTGCGAAAACGTCTACTACGCATTTTCGAGACTCACTGGACTGGATCAGAATGACTTGCAGTCCCGCCATCCAGCAGAATTGCTTTTTGCGATCGGACTCATCGTCGGCTGCTCCCTTGTGCTGATCAGCCTCGTGCGACAGCGGAAGACACTCTCCGGATTACTGGCTGGCTATTCCATTGGTCGCGCGGCTTGTTTTGCCTACATCGTCGTCACGACAGCACTCCTGACATGGCTCGAAAAAACGACATCGGTCAACCTTTCGCCGCGAATGATCCTGCCTCTGCTTTCGTTCATTCTGCTGGCGACTGCTGACGTCATCGCATTTGCTTGCGACGGATTCAAGGAATCCAGAACATGGCGATACACCGTTGGCAGTGCGGCAGTAGTACTGCTGGCTGGTGCTCTGATCGCGCAGCGCGATGTGTATCAGGAAGTCATACATCAACCCGAACGACTGGGCCTGGTTCGGGATATTTTGTCTGCTCCAGTTTATCGATCCGATCTTCTGGATCCACAAACTGCACACAACTGGAATTCTGAAGATTCCAGTTCAGCCTTGCAGCTCATTCAAGGCAAGCGAGTTCTTACGAATGAAGACCACATGCTGCCCGAAGTCACCAGCGAAGGTGCCCTCGGCCTGACGGCGAGCGTCTACACAACGCGGAAATGGTCAAACGATGAAGTCGAGACACTGGCGCGACAGCAGGGCATCGAACTTGTCGTGCTGTTTACTTCGATCACGCCTCGGGAGTCGAATGCCTTCTTCGATGCATTAATTGCAGACCATGGCGACGAAGCCTTGCCGCACTGGTTAACCCCCGTGCTCGTCACTTTGCATCTGCGTCTGTATCGCGTTGAAGCCCACGCACCGCACTTGTCGATGGCTGCAGATCCCTGAGACTGCAAAACATCTTTTCGGATACGCTTTTTCAATATAGACCATTATTCTCAGGTTCCCAACAATGTCTCCTCTTCGAATGCTGTGTGTCTTTGGAACTCGACCTGAAGCCATCAAAATGGCACCACTGGTCCTTGCGGCGCAGCGGCATCCACAAGTGAAACCGATCGTGTGCCTGACCGGACAGCATCGTGAGATGCTCGATCAAGTCGTGAAGTATTTTGGATTGCCGGTCGATCGTGATCTGAATCTGATGCAGCCGAATCAGTCACTGTCTGATCTGACAGCTCGTTGCCTGCAGATGCTATCGGCGACGATTGCAGAAACCAAACCCGACTGCATCGTCGGACAAGGCGATACCACGACCGCACTCTGCGCGAGTATGGCTGCTTTCTTTGCACGGATTCCGTTTATTCATGTTGAGGCCGGATTGCGAACAGACAGCATTGATTCACCGTTTCCCGAAGAATTCAATCGTCGAGTCTGCTCATTGACCACCGCTCTGCACTGTGCGCCAACGGAAGCAGCGCGACAGAATCTGCTGCGTGAAAACTATCATCCAGACGATGTCGTGGTCACGGGAAACACAGTGCTCGACGCTCTCAAGTTGTCCGTACAGCAGGAACGTCTGAATTCATTCATGTGGGTGCAAAAGCATCCGGATATCGCCGGTCGCCCGATGGTGCTGATTACTGCTCATCGACGCGAAAATCATGGCGATGGCATTCGCAATCTGTGTACGGCGATCGGCCGACTTGCCGACATGTTTCCAAAAGTGCAGTTCGTGTATCCCGTACACCTGAATCCCAACATTCGAGTGCCAGTGCATGAGATACTTTCAAATCGCAGCAACGTGCATCTCATTCCACCCGCTGAATATCCCGAGTTCATCTGGCTCATGGATCAGGCCACGCTGATTCTGAGCGATTCCGGCGGCGTGCAGGAGGAAGCACCATCGCTGCGCAAACCCGTTCTGGTGACTCGCGAAACAACCGAACGTCCGGAAGCACTTTCCGTAGGTGCCACGAAGCTGGTTGGTACCGACCCGGATCGAGTTGTGAATGAAGTTCGTGAACTGCTTACAAATCGCGACGCCTATGCTGCCATGCAGGTTGATGTGAATCCGTACGGAGACGGGCGGGCGGCAGAACGAATTATTCAACTGGCACTCGCCCGATTTGCCCCGCAGCCTTTGTTGGCGTCCAGCCTTTAGGCTGCTGAGACTACGGCGATTCTGTGCTTCTCTGAACATACGCCAACCATGACGACTGCGCGGTCGCAGCCTAAACCCTGTATTCCAACGCTATCGGTTGACATACAGTTTCACGTTATGCGTCGCACGACCACCGGCCACAATGTCAAGTCGGCCGTCACCCGTCACATCGGCGACGACCAGATCTTCGGTGGCGATTCCACCTTCATCAAGAATCTGCTTCTTCCATTCCGAGCCGTTCGAGTTGGATGCATGATACACGTTGACGCCAAACTTCTCTGGCGTGTCGCTGTGTCCGAACGCGATTTCGTCGGTTCCGTCACCGTCGAAGTCCGCAGTCCACAGCGCGTGACCACGAACGAATCCGCTATCGATCACGTGTCGCTTCCACGGCGCACCGGCTGCGGATTGTAAATAGACGGCCAGTTGAGTCCCGTGCATCGGTTCCACAGATGTGAGAAAGCGACCGCCTCCAGCAAGTCGCCCGACTTTCACTTCGCCAGCACCGTTGAGATTGGGATCGTCAGCGCCCGTTACGCCGTCTGCTAAATGTTCGCGCTGCCAGCCAGATTCGGTTCGTCGAATCAGCGACAAGCCTTCGCGACTGGCGGTGATGGTGTCGATCGAATTGTTTCCGTCGAAATCGATATGCCAGTGATTGTGCATGCGATTGAGTTCCGAATCCAGAACGGTGCTGGTCCAGCGACTTGTCGCAGGGCTTTCCGGAATCTCAAATGCCAATAGCCGAACACCGTTGCCCGTACTCGCATTCAACGGCGAAATCACAAGTTGTGGCTTACCCTTCCCCAGGACATCCGCCCAACGCATGCGATGCACGTTTGTTTCTTCACCAATGGCATCAACAGTCCAAAGTCCTTTAGGATCGCTGCCGCGATGAATCCAGTGCAGAGTTCCGGTCTTCGTCCATCCAGCCCCGATTGCAAAATCGACAAGTCCATCGCCATCAATGTCATACGGCGCGATGCACACGTTGTCGAGCGGTGTCTGGTCCTTGAGAATCACATGCGCGGTCCAGGAAGGTTGCTCGTACCAGACAACTCGATTCTCAGTCAACGCGACGATGTCGGAATCTCCGTCATTGTCAACATCGGCGACAGTCACGGCGTAACAGACTTTGCCGACGTTGTCATCAATGACTTTCGCTTCGAACGTCGGAAAATTGTCGTCTGCTGAAACCGTAAGGCTGACAATTGCCAAAACCATAAATGCACTGAATCTGATCATCGTCGAATTGCTCCTCGTGAAATCAACGTCACCATATACAATAGATCTGTTTCGAAGTACTCAGCATAGCAGGATGCCAGAGCGCCAGAAAGCAGGATGGTCTTCCCAGATCGTCCTTGCTCCGAGGCTCCAGCCTCGGAACACACTGCTTGGGAGGCTCCTGCCTCCCGGGATTCCAATTACGCAGATTCAGTGGAGGCAGGAGCCTGCTGTACATTGCGTTCCAGGGCTGGAGCCCCGGAACGAGAATTTATTATTTCACAAAAATCTGTTTGTTACGATTCCAAAGCAATGGCAATTTCTGGTCCTGAATTCCGCACTGATGTCCTGACGGGCCAACAAGTCATCGTCGCTCCACGACGTTCGCAACGACCGTCGTCGTCTCTGCGCGATCCCCTGTTAGATAAACTGGTTGATCCATTTGCAGAAGGCAACGAACACGATACTCCCGACGAACGATTCGCGATCCGTCCAAACAATTCCGCCCCAAACGGCCCCGGCTGGATTCTGCGCGTCGTGCCGAATCGCTATCCATCTGTAGAATCGAAATCGACGTTTCGGGTATCAATGCAGGAAAAGAAGGTCGATGGAATCGCGGAAGCAGACGTCGCCGAAGAACGCGAATTTTTCCCGAGTCGGCCTGCGTACGGAATCCATGATGTCGTAATCGAATGCCCCGACAATCGTGGCAGAATGGTGGAATTGTCCGTCACGGAAATCCAGCAAACATTCATCGCCTGGCGAACTCGGATGCAGCAGTTGATGACAACTCCTTCAATTTGCAACGTCGCCGTCTTTCGCAACGAAGGATTCAGCGCCGGTGCTTCGCTGGCTCACTGTCATTCGCAGATTGTTGCAACAACAGAACTGACTCCACAGGATTTCGCGCGGCATGACCGAGCCAAGCAACATCGGTTGGCAACAGGACGTGATCTGGTACAGGATCTGTGGCTCGCGGAATGTTCCCAGGGTGTTCGTTTCATTGCAAAGACTTCGTTCTTTGGAATCTACTGTCCATTTGCGTCGAGAACATCTTTCCAGATTCGTTTTCAGCCGATCGCTCCAACGCCCGCGTCGCTGGCTGGTGCGTCAGATGCAATGCTGCTGGATCTTGCCGTTGAACTGAAAGCCGCGCTGAACAATCTTGAACAGATTCTGTCAGGGCCGTTCTCCTTCAATGTCACGTTGTCGCACGCTCGGATAGATCAGCCGCCAGCTTTTTCGTGGTATCTGGATGTATTGCCTCGCACGGGTCGCATCGCCGGATGGGAGCTAATGACTGATGTGAATATCGCCACCGTCGCGCCAGAAACGGCGGCGTTGATGCTGCGCGAAATGATCCGTCAGCGGGCCGGCTGAAGCTTTCCAGAAGGACTTAGCAGGTTCGTGGAAGCTCCTGTTGCATTCTGCGCCGTCTGAAACAAATCGCGAATCTGTTCCATACGAGCCCGGTTGACTCCTAAGTCTGAACGGCCCACACGCGAAGCAGATCGGAAATGAATCTGGCTGGATTCAGGCTCCATGTAGAACTCAACATCATCGACAAATCGGAATATCGCACTTCGAAATTCTACACGCAGGTAGATCGTCGTCTTCTCAATAATCTTAGTCCGCGGCATCTGCAACACGATGGCTTCCAGCACATCAATTTCACCGTAAGAATGTTGTTGAACTGTCAACGGCGCAATCCAGTGATCATGATCTTCGGCCTGCGTTGAAACACAGTTTGGTGAATCCGGACAACTCGCGAAACGTCCATCGCGGATGCCTAAATCAAGCGGCGGCGAGGCAGTAAGGCTCAGCAAAAGCATAACGGCCATCCCTGCCAATGAGATGAGCATCACAATTGCGAACGCAATCCACACTTTACGTCTCCACCAGAAAACCACGCTCTGTTCCCAATCAATTCGAGAATAAGTGAAACGAGCGGAACCATTCGTCCATTTCTGGAACATCACCAAGAGACATAAGACGCTGCCGGTTTTGCTCGTCGGGACTGTAACCGGATTCCGACCAGGTAATTAACCAGGGAATTCGCAAGACAATGCACGACGGCATTCTCAGGCTGCTTTCAGTTTAACTCAATTCGAATCCCCCTGAAAGCCCTGCTCGTTCTACGCTGAATCGTGCTTTTGCGTGTCATGCTGGAAAGCCTGACGTACTTTTCGGGACTGTTTTTTTAACGCAGAACATTCAGCAGATTGTTGCGGTCATCCGTCCAGTAAACGACACGATGTTCAGTGTTTGGCGCATCCGGACCACAAACGACGTCCAATGAGCTTGCATCACGCGATAAAAGCATCCAGACAGAATCAAACGCGACGCCGGAATCTGCTCCGCGATCACAGATCTGCACGCGAGCGTCGAGGCCCGACTCCACAGCCAGCGCCCTGACTACAGGTTCAAGATCAAAATACGAATTCGAAATATGCACAGCAAGCATGCCGTTTTTATTGAGATGCCGCGTATAAATTTGCATGGCTTCTGATGTCAGCAGATGAACGGGAATTGCGTCCCCGGAAAATGCGTCCAGCACCAGCATGTCAAAATGTTGATCTGCCTGGCGTTCAAGCACAAGTCGAGCGTCGCCGGGCACGACGTCAACCGTGGCCAGTGAGTCCTGCATAAAGGTGAAATGTTTTTGAGCCAGTTCAATCACATTCGGATTGATTTCATAAAATCGCATGTCATCGCCGGTACGGCCATACACGGCCAACGTTCCTGCACCCAATCCCACAACTCCGATTCGACGTGGTTTGCTGTCATTGCCAGCCAGCAATGCTTTGCCGATTCCTGATGAATACGAATAGTATGTTGATGGTTCGCGACGACCAGCATCGTCCGTAAACTGCCGACCGTGAACGACGCGTCCATGAACCATGTCACGCATTGGGCGGGAATTAGATTCCAATACGTCATCTTCAACACGCAACACGCCGTAGAAATTTCGTTCCACGTCTTTTACATAGTCTGAATGTTGAGTGAAGAATGCAAAGTAGAGGAAAAATACACTCACGAGTGTTAAGCCAAGGTTGAGTGTTGTCGCTTGAGGCACTCGCAATTCAAACTGTTTGTCGGCGCGGAGATACGTTCCAATGCACACCAGCAAGCACGCCAAAATCGCCAATGGCAGTTCAAAATAGCCATCGAAAACAAACGGAGCCAGCAGCCCGACGGCCACGCCTCCTGCAGCACCGCCCGCCGACATTGTCAGGTAAAACGAAGTGAGATATTTCGGGCTGGGCTTCAAGCGAACAAGTTCCCCGTGACACAGCATGCAGACCGCAAACAGATTGGCGAAGAACATAATAATCTGCACGACAACACCAAAGACGCAGCCTCGCGAAAGCATAGTCATGGTCGTCAGTAGACTGATGGCCGTAATTAAAGTCATTGGCCGACGATAGTAGAACCGATCAGATTCAAATGTCAGAATGAAGCTTAGTAAGTACAGTGTCAATGGAATGATCCACAGGAATGGAACAACAGCGATATCCATGCAGACTTCGTTTGTTGTGGCCAATAGCATGACAGACGGCAGCATCGCCAAAATAAACCAACGGGCTCGCGGAAGCTTCGCGTTGTTATCATCTTGTGTCGCAGCGGCAGCCGCAATCTCTGAGCTATTGGAGACTGCCGAAGTGGCTGTCTTCCAACCACACATCAAACAGGAAAGTGCGAATACCAGAAACAAAACGGACCACAACCATGCCTGAGCGGTTGATGAGAAGACAGGTTCGAAAGCAAACGGATAAGAGACCAACGCCAGCAGTGATCCCAGGTTCGACAGAGCATAAAGTCGATAGGGAGAAGTTCCGGGACATGCCGTGCTGAACCATTTTTGTAGCAGTGGTCCGGTCGAGGACAACAGAAAATACGGCATTCCCACGGTCGCCAGCAACAGCAAGGTGATGCGTAATCCGGGAGCTTCGTCTCCCACGGGCTTCCATCCGGTATCAGGCACGATTGGCAGCATCAGAGCCGCCACTGTCAGCAAAAACGCATGAATGATCGCCTGGCGTGGTACGCTTTGGATACGCGACAATAAATGTGCGTAGGCATAACCACCAAACAGCAGCATCTGGAAAACCAGCATGCACATGGTCCAGACGGCCGGAGTGCCTCCGAACCAAGGCAGAATGAATTTTGCCAGTAGCGGCTGCACCTGAAACAACAGGAATGCGCTGGTGAAAATCGTGACTGCAAACAGTACAGAACTGCTTTTGCCAGGTTGTCGATCGGTCATCTTCGTGCATCTCGCCTGCAGAGTTTGCCCAGTGTTTTGCTATGGCCTTTTCCATCCGAAAGGTAGCTTCCAAAACACAACACGGCGGAGGAATCTGTATCTCCGGCGCAGATTCGCGCTGAAATAGCTCTGCGTCGCATGATCATCGCAATCGAACTCCGAAACCAGTTCATGTCGCGAAGAATATGACGATCGTAGCGGCGACCTGATTTTTCGCCGGGACCGAATTCATTCAGTGTTTCAGAAAGTCAACGTACATGCTGCTGTATGTGCCAGGTTTCATATGTCGCGTGATTTTCTGTTTTATTGGGGAAGTCCGCCAGGGTCACTGATCTGCTGAACCTGTTTTCTGAGTCATCATCCATGTCTGAACTTTTCAAGCGCCATCAAACTTTGGTACTGGGCGGACTATTGGTCGTTCTGGGCCTGGTCGCGTTTTGGCGGTCTGTCGCGTTCGACTTCGTGAACTGGGATGACGTTTCGTACGTTCAGCAAAATGAACTGATCAAGAGTTGGTCGCCGTCCAACCTGTGGGGCGTCGCTACAGAAACTGTAACGCGGAATTACGGACCGCTGACGATTTTTTCATTCCTGATCGACCATTCGATCTGGGGGCTGAATCCATGCGGCTATCATGCGACAAATGTCCTGCTGCATCTGGTCAATGGAGTCCTGGTATTCCTACTGCTAAAACAACTGACTGGCAACTCGTTTGTTGCATGGCTGACAGCGGCACTATTCCTGATACATCCAATTCAGATTGAAAGCGTCGTCTGGATTTCGTCTCGCAAAGGTCTGCTGTGCAGTGCCTTTATGCTGTGGGCCGCGATCATCCGCATGAAGCCTGAAGTCACTGCCAAACAGGATGCATGGTATGTTGGCTTGCTGATTGCCGCACTACTTTCGAAAGCACTGGCGATTGTATTTCCACCGATTGTATTGCTTTACGATGTCTTGATTCGACACGAAAAGACTCCCACTGCCATCGCACGGCAAGTGATTCCCGGATTGCTTTCGCTGTTGCTGTTGCTGTACACCGCTGGCGCGCAGAATACCGTTCTGGGCGGCGTGCGTGGACATATGGAGATCAGTCTGCTGCACATTATGGCAATTGATGTAACGATCCTGTGGCAATACATTGGGATGTTGTTCTGCCCAACAGATTTGTGCGTGATGTATGATCCTGCCACAAGCGGCATCGGCCTGAAAGTCTTTTACGGCTGCCTGGCGTGGGTCGCAGTCGGATTGATGTTCTGGAAAATTCGCAAGTCGCACCCGATGTGGATTCTGGGAGCCTGCAGTTTCCTGTTGTTGCTGTTTCCAGTGCTGAATTTCTTTCGCATCACGACTTTGATGAATGATCGTTACTTGTATCTGCCAAGCATCATCGTGTTTGCGATGGCTGCTGGCGCGGTGCATCGTGTTCTGAAATTTGCCGAATCAGAAGCTCCAGATTTTGTTCAGACCATCGGCAACAGCTTGCGAGGAATCCTCGCCGTCGGTTCGATCACTGCCTGTTTGACTCTGACTCTACAGCACTTGCCGGTATGGCAGAATTCTCATTCGCTGTGGACGCATGCGATGGAACAACATCCCAAAATGCCCGTCCTGCGAATTCAAATGGCGCTCACTGTGCATGCTCGAGGTCAGGAGCGTGAAGCCATTCGCCAGTTACAACTCGCGCTGCTGGAATGCCAGCCTGACGACCTTGATCGCGAACGCATGCAAGGCATGATTGATGAATGGCAGATGAAAATCCAACAGCGTCGCAATGTTGCACGGAACATCAACGGGGTCACGCCTCATTGATGCTCTCGACCATGCCAGAGCGGGCTGATTTTAGCAGAGCGTCGCAAATCTGCTGAGTCTGCCGAGACAATGTTAACCACTCGTGGTTGACGTTCCCAGCCAGGATCAACTGACAAAACGCATCCACAAGGCAACGCTCAATGGGTGGATGAAGCACTACGTTTTGGTCCGAAGTGCCATCGGCGTTGTGGACCCAAAATCGAGGTTTGTCGGCATTCCATGGCTTTGTGAAATCGTCACAGACGACAGCCCCATTGGTGCCTGCCACTTCCATCCAGCGTCGTCGGACAGCATCGAAACCCGATTCGAATGTTGCCATCTGATCTTTCGGAAACCAGAGCATACCGTTCATCCGCATGTCAACACCATCCCGCCATTGCGCGGTGGCGAATACGCATGATGGCATGTGTTGCAGCATCCAGAGACTCATGCCGACACAATACCAGCCGACATCCAGCAACGAGCCTCCACCAAGAGCTGCAGAAAATCGCAGGTTGTCATCGGCCAGTGCTTGTCCGGGAAATGTGAACGCCGATGTGACCTGACGGAGTTGACCGAGTTGACCGCTGATCACAATCTCTCGCATCGCCTGAGCTCGCGCCGTGTGATACCACATCACTGCATCCAGCAGGACAACCTGATGCTGGATTGCCGCGTCAATCATTTGCTGAGCTTGTTGAGCGTTAACAGCCAGAGGCTTTTCACACAGGATATGTTTTCCGGCGGCGGCAGCCTTGATTGTCCATTCGCAATGCAAGGACGGCGGCAGTGGAATATAAACGGCGTCAATGTTTTCAGCCGTCAGCAATTTGTCGTAGGAATCATATGCATTGGCAATTCCAAATTCGTCGGCAAGCTGTTGGGCTTTGTCGAGTGAACGACTGGCGACGCAAACAACTTCAGCATGATCAGACGCCATCATCTGAGGCACAACGGTCTTCGTGATCCGAGCCGTGCTCATGATTCCAATGCGAATTTTCGATGGCATGTGCTTATTCGATCGATGGAAAGTTAAATATGGAGTGTTGTTTGTTGATGTGGCAGGCCGTTAAAGCTGGTTGATTCCTGAGGCGCAGTGTTCACGTCACTACTTAGTCACCAGCGGAATCTGTCTTTCGAATTCCGCAATATGCTTTTCGATCGCTTCTGTGTTGTCTGGCGTCGTTGAAGCGATTTTCATTAAGGACGTGATCGCTGCAAGGCAGGCCGCTCCTTGAGGCGTCGCACCGGCTCGTTCGTACACCGATTTAAACAAAGCTGACATCTCCAGTTTTGTCTTAACGGAAAACTGCTTCCATGCGTCTTCAGACGGGCTGCTTCCGACGGCCTTGTAGCGTGCCATGGCGGCCTCCAATGCCTTGACTGCTCCGGTTCGATCGAAACTTCCATTGCCGTTCATCGATCCGGACAGCATCCCGCTTTGCCAAACATAATATCCGCCAGCTCCCACCAGCAAAATTGCGACGAACATGCCGATCACTTTGGGATCAAAGTCGAATGAACGTCCGGAACTTTTCGAAGTTGAGATTGGTCGTGCGGCCATCGCTGCCGCGGCCAGACCGGCTGAGTTGGAACCAGATGACATCGTGGATGAAGATGGCGACGCACCGTATGCCGCTGCCGCCGCTGAATTTTGGAGAGCTTGATTAGGTGACGGAGGATTCCCGGGTACTGCAGCCGAAGCGGCAGTTGATGCAGCAGCCATGGAGTGCATGGGTGTCTTCGGTAGTATCGGCGCGTTGTCGTCATTGAAGACGTCGTCAAAAATTTCGTCCAGCAGTGCGTCTTCGCCCTTGGCACTCTTGCGACGTTTGGGTCGAGGTTTTGTCGCGTTCGTTTTTCCTGTCTTAGTCGAAGTCTTAGTCGAGTCCGTGGCAGAGGCTGCTTCGTTTTGCTGCGGCTGATCGGCGGCGACTGCGGCAGCTACAGTTGGTGAGGCCGCTGTGGGTGTCGGTGGCTGCAACTGCTGTTGCGGAACTGGTGTTAATTCAGGGACTTCAGGGCTATCCACCATTGCGGCATACGCAGCATCGCCCAGACGTTTCTGAGTCGTCGAGGAGACCATTTGTGGATCGACCTCGATGGCTCGGGAAAGTGCGACAGCTCGCATGACACTCGGCAATTGCTCGACGATCTTCCAGAGACCCCGTTCACCACATTTCACGCGATCATTTGCATCGAGCGCGCCGCCTTTGCCAAGTTCGATAAGTTCTTCGAACGACATTGGCCCCATGACCTGACCAAGAGATTCGCAAAACCATTCCTCTTTGTGTTCTTCCCGTGCTTGCTGACGACTTTCGGGTGGTGGCGTTGCTGGCGGCGACGAAACTGGCCGTGACGAAGTTGCCGAAGATGAAGTTGCCGAAGATGAAGTCGGTGCCACGGGCGTGGATGTTTCAATCGATGGTGATATATCTGCATCGACGTCTTCGGCGTATGCACCGCGTCTTGTTGTGGGGCCGGAGTCTTCGAATTCAAACGCCAGTTCCGACAAGTCGCCGATTTCTTCGTTGAACGAACGTGAATCGTCATCCGCGAACAGAGACTCTCGAACATCAGAAATCGGGATCCATATTTCGCTGGATTCCTGACGCACAAGGTCACCGTCACTTAATGTTCCACACTCCAGCAGTTCTCGCAACTGCTCAGCGTTGACCGGACCAAATTCCTCGATCATCAGTTGGTAATACCATCTAGACGACATCACTACCCCTATTTTCATTGGCTAAATAGTTTTTGGTTCGCTTTTCCGGCATGATAACCGCCAACGCGGTCGTCACAAATCGAATCTGCAAAGTTGACCGCTCGTTCGCTGGGAGTCGGCCTGGCGATTCGCCATAATAACTGAAGTGCGTGCCGAATTCCCTGGCTTTGACGCTCTCCGACATCCCACCCTTCTCAGGAGTTTCCTGCCATGACACATCCGAATGAGTCAACTGTATCGACAAAGGCCGATCGAACCGAATGTGAATCTCAAAGTCCCGGTGTTGCTCGTCGAGCGTTTCTGGCAAGCGCGGCAACGTTTACGACGGCTGCGACTCTCACGGCTGCTCGAATGCTAAGTGCGGATGATTTTGATGATGACGCCGCACCGGTCCGCTATCCCGATCCACGTTTAGTTTCACTCGACGACCGCTTCGATAAACTGAAACTTGGCAACACTCCGATTCAGCGCATCCATCACAGTAAGAATACGCTGTGGGCAGAAGGCCCGGCATGGAATGGCGTTGGGCGATATTTGATCTGGAGCGACATCCCTAACAATATTCAGCAGCGCTGGCTGGAGGACGATGGTCACGTCAGCACTATTCGGAATCCTGCGAATAACAGCAACGGCAATACGTTTGATCTTCAGGGACGACAGATCTCGTTTGAGCATCTGACACGCGCGGTCGCCAGGTATGACTACGACGGTACGCGAACGGTGCTGGCGGATTCATTTGAAGGAAAGCCACTGAATGCTCCAAACGACGGTGTCGTGCATCCCAACGGAGATATCTGGTTCAGTGATCCAGGCTACGGGGCATTGATGGATTATGAAGGCGAGCTGTCAAAAAACGATTCGCCCCAGCCGAATCAGAAAGAAGCGATTTATCGCATTGAAGCCAGTACCGGCAAACTGTTCAAGATGACGGATGAACTCTTCAAGCCGAACGGTCTGTGCTTTTCACCAGACTACAAAAGACTCTACGCCGCCGACACAGGATGGTCGCACTATAAAGAAGCGTCCAAACAGATTCAGGTTTGGGATGTTGTGGACGGCAGGAAACTGGCGAAAGGGCGAACGTTTGCGTCCATGGATCTGGTGATGCCGGATCAGACCACAAAGTCCGGGTTTGCGGATGGCATTCGCTGCGATGTCCATGGCAACATCTGGGCCAGTGCAGGCTGGGTCGGTGCAGGTTACGATGGTGTTCATATTTTTGCAGGCGAAGACGGAACTCGCATTGGACAAATTCTTCTGCCGGAAATCTGCAGCAACGTTTGCTTCGGTGGAACAAAAAGGAATCGCTTGTTCATGACAGCGAGTCAGTCCGTCTATGCTGTCTACGTGAACTGCAAGGGCGCGCATCATTGCTGAGAGTGCGTCAGCCTTTCCAGGCCGACTTGTAGAGCTTCATGTCAGGCTGGAAAGCCTGACGTACTTTTCGGGATATTCACAAGTCCTCGTCATGATCGTCACCCTGCGTCAGGTCTGACTTGTTGCACAAGTCAGCCTGACCCGGCTGTCCTGGCTACTCAGACTGACGCAAGGAACCTGAACAGAAGAAGACAAAATCTTTTCGACAAGGCGACTTCCAGCTCCTGAAGTTAATGGTACGTGGTAGGTTTCAGACAATCGCGGTTTGAGCTGTGATGTCACAGGTGTCTGCCGTCTATCAAACTTCGGAAACAGAGGAGCCTTTAATGAGCAGACAATTCTGCTGTGTGATGTGTTGCGGATTGGCATGTCTGGCGATTGGCGTTTCGGGAAACGTCCATGGTGCTGACCGCGTTGCCGTGCAGACGGTGAGCAAGGCTATGCCAAGCCACGGCGGTTTCGCCAGAGCCCCGCAAATGATGGACTCCATGACGGATGGTGGCTATGAAGTCAGCGGCGGTCATGAAGACAGCGGCTTCATGCAGGGCGGCATTGTTGAACCGCCAATCGCTGCAGGACCGTACGGCATGGGCGAATTGGGAATCGCGCCGAAGGGCACAATAGGTCAGACCTACACACGCGTCTCACACCCAGTACCGATGGACAAACATCCTCGCGCCGGAATGCTGGCCGTCAAAGATAACGGAACCGTGCCTTATCTTTCAGTCGGCGTGATGGGTGGCATCAAGATGAAGAATGGTATCTGGTTGTTCGAATCCACACGCCCGCTGGATGTGGGAGCCTGTCAAATCGTCCGTGTTGAAGCTCGCGAAACGCCGCAGGATATTGAACCTTATGCAACGCGCTTTGTACGACTGATCCCCGGACGTATCGTTTATCTGGAGTTCTGATTTGGTGGAGCGACATAGTTTTATGACTCTTCACCTTGTGATATTACACCAGGATTTGTTGAGCCAAAACAATCCTATCAAACGTGATCCCGATCGTATCCCCTGCGATTGGGATTGCTTCGTTTTGGTAGGTCCTGCTTGCCGAGCAGGACTTCGCGGCCCCGCCGCGACCAGCGACATTAATAGATGCCACGTCACAGTCGGGCCGACGGAGATCACAGCAACGATTTTCTGTTCCATTGCGATGCATCCCGCGTACGCTTCGCCTTGCGGCGAAAGTCCTTTCCGGCAGAAAGGACCTACAGGATTTCGTTGAGCCCGTGGCAGGAACTGCCGCTGTGGTTACTGCGATACGCTTAGATACTGCATGATTTGCACTACCAATTGCACCCGGCAAAATTGATAGATTCGGAATGATCCGCACATCCGTCACATTTTAACTCAACCAACAGTGTTCCGAAGTCCGATCCTGAAGAGTAACCGTCACTGTCGGCATATCCGGCATACATTCTCAGAACGGCTCGATCGGAACAATCGATGAAACCCACACGAATTCTTGCCTCGGCCACACTCCTTGTCAGCAGCATAGCTCTGATCACAGCCGCAGGTATCTCTGTCGGCGATGAACCAGGGGTCGTCCGCATGGGCGATCAATCGCCTTCGGCGGATTTTGCTGCATTGCCAACGCCCGAACCGGGCACGTCCGGTGTGGCCACACTGGATGGCGGCCCCGCCGATTCCGGCATGGGGATGTATCCTCAGCCCGCGCCGTACGCTCCATATTTTGAGCGATCGTACGGAGCGACTCAGCAGATTCCGCATTCGGCCTATCAGCCGGCCCAGCCGTTCGGCCCGATCATGATGTTCGAAACGAACATCGGTGACGGTCTGGGATATGAGCAGTCGTATCAGCGACTGAATGCTCGCATCCCGTATCACATCATTCCAAACACGAATGTTTTGATTGGCGACATTTCAGCATCGGTCACTAACAATGGTGACCCGCTGGGGAATGCTGGTTTGATTTATCGCAACTATGACTCGGCACGCAATCGTATCTTCGGCGTGAACGGTTATTTTGATTACGATCAGGGATATGGCAACGGAGACTGGTATCAGGCTGGAGCTGGCTTTGAGTCGCTTGGCAAGTACCTGGACTTCCGATTGAACGGCTATTTCGCGGTCGGTAATGATTCACAGCTTCTGAGCAGCAGTACGTCGAGCAATCTGGCGTTGCTCGGCAACGGTGCGTTCAAAGTTCGCACTGACAATTACGAAAACGCCTACTCTGGCCTACAGGCGGAAACTGGTGGTCCGCTGCCAGTGCTGGGTGATTATGGCATCAACATGTACGCTGGTGCATACTTTCTGCACAACGATAACGGAAAAGATGCGACTGGATTTCAGGCTCGCTGGGAAGCAATGATCACGGAAAGTCTGCGTGTTAACACGTACCTGACCACTGACCGCACGTTCGGAATGAACAGCTGGGTCAGCCTGCAGTACGACTTGCCGAACTACAAAAATCGCCGCGTGCTGCGACGTTCAAGTGTGAGAGATCGGTTGCAGGATCCTGTCGTGCGTGACAACAGAATTCACGTCCACCGCGATACGCAATTCGTGTACAACCCGGTCATCAATACGGCGACGGGAGTTGGCTACAAACTGTTGTACGTCGATCCGAACCGCACGACTGCTGGTGCAGGTACGTTTGAGAATCCATATGGCACACTGGCATCTGCTGCCATCGCCAACAATAGCACCTTTGACATCATTCGCGTTGTTCCGCGAGCAGACGATTCGACCACCAACCTGACGGTGAATGGGGGTATGTCACTGTTTGATGATCAAACATTGTTGTCGTCTTTGAAACCTCTGACATTGGCAGCAGACTGCATTATTCCAGCAGACATTGGTCTGACAACAACTCTGGGTCCACTGATTTCTAACCCAACAATGGTGGCTGGTGGCAGTGTTGTGCGAATTGGCAATAACAATTCAATCATCGGCATGCGAATCGATGCCGCGAACGCTGCTGGCACGGTCTTTGGCAATGGTGTTGTAAATCCGCTGCCGATCACAGACGCAAATCTGACCTGCAATATCTTTACAAACTACACGAATGGTGCTTTGCTGCAGGATGTTTCCGGTCGGATTATTGTTGATCAGAATGAGTTCAATGGCTTGGCGGGTGTCTCATTGGATGGTCTGGACCTTACGGTTGCGGGTGGATCTTCTGTTGACCTGCTGGTTCGCAATAACATTGCCTCCAACAACAGCGGAACTGGCCTGAGCATCGTTGCGAATCCGGGCAGTACGATTCACGCGGACGATCCTAATGGTTTTGGAGGAGTTGCAACAGGGATCGTTAACAACACTACGAACTTCAATGGCACTGGAATCGTGACTGAGGCCCGTGCTGGTTCCACGATCAACGCGGTTGTCGAAGGGAACGTTTCAACGAACAATACCAACGATGGCTTCGTGGCGAGAGCAGATGGCGGCACATATAACCTGTCAAGCCTTGCAACTAACACCTTCAGCAATAACCTCGGTAATGGTGGATTCATTCACTTCCAGAATGGCGGCGTGTTCAACGCCGTATCGGAAGACCTCAACGGAAATGGAACTCTAGATGCAGGGGAAGACCTCAATGGCAACGGTCGTTTTGACCGGGGCATCGTATCGAACACGATGAACCAGAACAGCATTGCAGGGTTGTGTATCTTTGGTGAAGACGCCAGTACGGGAACGTTTGATATTGGTGGTCCAACAACGTCTCTTGGAAATACTTTCCTTGGTAACACCTACGCGGGTATAGCAACTGATCTTCGAGATACTTCTACAGCACAGATTGATGCACTGTTCAATACAATTTCTGGTGGAAACAGCGGCGGGCCAGCAGGTTTGACAATTGTTTTGGACTTCATTGATCCTGGCCAGGCTGGTTTTGTCGATTTTGCCGGAGAGGCACTCGATCCGTTTGATGTTACGAATTTCGGCTTCGCTCCATCACAGTATGACGTGGTGACAAATTCTGTTCTTGATACGGTTCGAAACTACTTCCGTACAATCCCAACTGTAACTCAGGACGCACGCAGTTCCATTCCTGACGGCATGGAGCTCGACATCGACTTTGTGATCGGGGATAACGGTGTTGCTCCATCAAACGGAGCGACTGAATACTACGTCATGAACATCGGTGATGCCGCAGCTGGTTCGACTGCAGCGGGTGGTCTGGCGATTCTCGGTGCAGTCCGAAATGCAACTGGTACCGGACCGAACTTCATTACGCTTGGTGATGACGGCGGTACGGTCTACGCAAACACGCTGACAACGTTTGGTCCGTTGACACCCGCAAATGCATATGACATTCGGGCAGAGTCGCTTAGTGACGCACCAGCCTATGCTGCTTCTGCCCTGACTTCCGGAAATTTAACGTTTACTAGACGAGCATTAGGACTGGTGACTTCACATGAAATCGGCCACAACCTTTCACTTGAACACGTAGACGATACTGGAGCAATAACGCCGACCGGGGCCAATCCAATCATGGGAACACCGGCCGCACCGTTTCTGTTGCCGATTCAGACCCTGATCGAACCTGCTGAATTCGCGTTCTCCGCAACACACCTGTCAGAAGGTCCGGGGGATACAACCCGACAGCAATTTGACATCCAACAATTGGTTGGAGCTGTCGGTGTGCGGGCCGCTGCATCTGGCGACCCAACTGCACACGGAATTATTGTGAATGCGACAGACAATGCCCAGCTTCTGCCTTCGACATTCAACAACAATAGGATCACGGGAGTCAGCCAGGATGGTATCGCAATCGTCATGAACGACAACGCTGTCGCGCAGGGTGTTACGATCCAGTCCAACACAATCACGAACGGTGGTGGCAACGGCGTGCGACTTGAAGCGAATGGTCCGGGTGCGGTGATTCATGCCACCAGCACCATTGGCGGAACGGGAGTCAACGTCTACAGCGGAACGTCTTACAATCAAGGAAATACGATTTCCGGTAACGGTGGCGATGGCTTTCGAGCACTGGCAGCCAACGGCGGTATGATCGACGGAAACCTGTTGAACAACTCTATTACGAATAACAGTGGCAATGGTGCTTCATTCCTGATTGATAACGGTGGATTCATCGACTTTGGTACGCTTCCAAATCGCCGGATCGCCGGTAACACAATTACGGGCAACGGTGGTGCTGGTCTGCTCTTCAATCAGCTTGTTGCCGCAAATAACGAAGCACAGTTGGATGCCACTGTCATTGGAAATACGATTTCAAACAACACTGGCGGCGGTATCGTCGCAAACATGCTTGGACCGAACAATACTCCACCACTTCCACCCGCCATCGTAAACAACAATCGTCTCAACCTGAAGATCGGTGGAACTGCCGCGAGCAGTGCAAATACGATCAATGGAAACAGCGATGTTGGCATCGGTGTGAATGTAGCCGGAAACAGCAAAGCCGTTGTCGATATTCTGAACACGACTGTGACTGGGACCCTGGATGGCCCTGATCCGCTTCGAAACGGTGATGGCCTTGCATTGACACGAGCCGACTCTTCATTGCTGCTGGCGACTGTTACAAATTCCAGCTTCACGGGCAATGCTGGCGACGGTATGGATGTAAATGCTCAGGGGAACGATCGGTTTGATCCGAATCAGCCGATGTCCGGAACAGCAAACATGGTGACAGTTCTGAACAGCATCTTCAATAACAACACAGGCAACGGTGCTCAGTATCGTTTGCAGGGTGATGCAACGCTCATCGGAGATATGACCGGAAGCACGTTCAACAACAATGGCCAGAATGGCACGCTGGTGCAAGCATCACAGAATTCTTCGTTCGGTGATCCAACGGACGGTTTGCCGCCAGGACGACGGTCAATCTTTGATGGCAACACTTTCAATAACAACGGTGTCGATGGTGTGCAGTTGGTCGCGACCGACGATTCACGAGTCCTGGTTGAAATTACCAGCAACCGAATTGCGGCAGGCTCAAGTGCTCACGCCGCAGCCAACACAAATGGTGATACAAGTATCTCCCGTAACGGACGCGACGGTGTGCGTATTACAACACCTGGCGGTCGATCAGACATCCTGATCACATCCGGAACAGGCCAGACGACCATCGACGGCAACGGCACAGCGGCCGGTGGCAACGGCATTCGCTGGGATTCCAGCGGTGACTCACAAGCTTCAGTGCGAGTCACGAATACAACTATCACAAATAGTATCGCCGGTCTGACGGAGGATACCGCAACCAACGGTAATGGGGTTCTGGATCCGGGAGAAGATCTCAACGGCAACGGAACATTGGATCCCGGCGAAGACACAAATGCCAACGCTGACGTCGATGTTGTGGATGGTGATGGTATTCAGGCAAACTTCACCGGCAATACGGATGCGACGCTGATCGTAGGCGGCGTGGGTGAAGGAAACATGATCCAGTCCAACGCCGACGACGGTATTGCTATCACGGCGACCGGAAGGACGGAAAACAGGACAACCTGGTCCATTACTCCACCTGCGGCCGTGACACCAACTGACCTCACGCCGATCTCAGACATTGGTCCTGTTCAGAGACCAACACCAATTATCTCCATCGTTGGAAATACAATTGGTGGCCAAAACAACGGCATTGCAGCCGGAAATCGTGGAGACGGTATCAGCATCAATACGCTGGGCGGGACAGACATCGGGACACTACCCGCGAACGTCGATTCGACGATATCGATACCACCGAGTTTTGCGGACTTCTTTGTCTCCGATAACTTCGGTGCCATTGAAACTGGTGCGATCCCTCAGATTACGATTTCAGACAACTTGATCAGTCAGAATACTCGCCGCGGAGCGAATGTTCTGCTGACTGGTGCGGGTGGCACACGAAACCGCGAATTTGGACAGAATGAGTTTGACCCGATCAGGATCACCTTCACGGACAACACCATTGTGTCAAACGGTGAGGAAGGTATCTACTATCGTGCCGACTCGGATATGACACAAAACCGATTCGTGTACCTGCCAAACTTCCCAATCGTTGGCCCACCTGCGAACGATAACCTGAATTTCAGCCCATTCCGTCCTGAATTCTTCGCTCTCAATGCCGGAAGCATAAACGGTAACACTTCTTACATGCCACGATACCTCAACCTGCGAACCGTTCAGAATAGTTACCTGACAGTCACGGGCAACACGATTAAGACCAACGGGACGGGAGGAGTGTCTGGAGAAGGCTTGTTTATTAAGGTTGGTACGGGCTCCTACGTGGCCGCAGATGTTCAGGACAACGTGTTCGGTGGGAATCTTGAAGAAGACTTCCGAACGGCATCCTTCGTGTCTTCAACCCAAACGTTTAACTCTGTGGATCGAAGTGGAGATGGAACGTTCGACTTCGTTTATCTGGACGACACCGCCCAGTTGGATCTGCGATTCCAGACCAATCAAGGAAATCAGATCGATACATCCTCCCGTGGCGACAATGAAGTTGCCGCAGACGCTATTGGAGCAACGTATACGAACAATGATCCATTGAAATTCAACAATAACATCGGCGGACGTCGAACCGATCTGTTTCAGGTTGACAACGGACCTTTCCTGAACGATCCAAACAACTCGTTTGTCAACTTTGGCCTCACTCAGAATATCCAGAATGCCTTCACCGCCGGTGGATATAACATTCGAGCCGCTGCCGATCCATTGTTCCCGAACATCGGTTTCCCTCCATTCCTGCCATAATGCCTGATTTTCAGGCGAGCGGTAGGGCGTCAGCCCTCCGGTACAAAAACGGCCCTGCCCGGATACTCGCAAAAATGGCAATGAATCGCATCGTACCGGCAAGCTAACGCAGGCCGCTCGCCAGAACGAGTTCAACTCACAGGGGCCGTCGAACATTCGACGGCCCCTGTTTTTTCCTGCGTCAGTCTCCGGATGTTGTTTTACCAAGCATTTGTTATACCCCAAAATTTAATGATGGGTGCTTATGTGTCGATATCGTCAGTCGAATCCGTAATCAACATCGGACGTAGTTTGCTCCAGATGCTTTGCCGGGCTCCAAGGAACATACCTGCCACAAAACCAACGACATGTGCGGCGTTGGCGATCGGGCCAAAGGCCCCACCGATGCACAACAGCATCCAGAGAATCGCCAAAACCAACTGATCGCGTGGAATGCCCAGGCCCTGTTGTGGCTGAGTTCGACCTTTCATCCAGAGGTAGCCAATCAGGCCGAAATCAACCCCTGACATCCCGCCGAAATTCCCCGGTGCCTGTTTCGGATAGTACGTCATGACCCACCAGTATTGACCGATGTTGGATGCGACAGCCAGCACTAGAATCAATGCCACAAATCGCCATGTGCCTCGTGTAAATTCAATCGTTCGACCCAGATTCCTTAGCCACATCATGTTGAAGAAAATATGCATCACGTTGAAATGCAGGAAGATCGGCGTCACAAATCTCCACACCTGACCGCTCTTCAAAATTGCCATCAGTGATGGTTTTCCACGCAGCGGGATGTCTCCAAACGGAGTCTCAATCAAAAGTCCCGGTGCCTCCATGTACAAGGCTTTGAGCAGCGTTGATTCTTCATTATTGCAGGTAGGTAGAATCACGCGTCTCCCTTGACCTGCGGCCTGCCAATCTGTGCAGAGGATCACAACGGCCACGGAAATGCCGATCAGGATCATTGTCGCGGGATAGGTTTTCCACCAACCACCTGTCCATCGATCCTGAATACGGACCTGCAACTTCCTCGCTTTGGCGTCTTTCGCAAGTGACTCGGCCTTTTGTTGTCTGAGCGTCTTGATCGCATCAGTAAACTCCGGAGCATCCGGATTCCTCTTAAACTCAGCCAGCACCTCACGCGCGGCCTCGCGATGATCGTCGTTCAATATCCAGACAACCCACGCATTGTCTTCCGGAGTGACCTCGGCAGGCATTGACCTGGAAGTTAAAACATCCGCCAACAGATTGGCATGTCGTTCATCAGGAAACGTATGGAGTTCACGCATAATGCAGTATCAAATTCTGAGGAATGGGCAATCGTGACCAGTGTATCGACATCACCAACGGTTGTCCCTGCTGCGTCGGCGAGCGGCAGGGCGTTAGTCCTCCGATTTCTGTTCGGGGCGAGTCAATGATTGCATCGCGTTGCCGTGATTGATCGGGCGACTGACGACGCTCCGCTCGCCGGGGTCGTTGAGTGTTTTTACTCGGCACCCAAACAATCGCTGGACGCCGAGTGCAAAAATCACCCACGCTGCCGTGAGACATTCACTCACATTGATTTTAGTCGTACCAAAACGGCGATCCGCAAAAATGAAGGGCACTTCTGACATCCGGCATCCAACACGTTGGCAGCGATAAAGGACTTCTTCCTGGAACGCATAGCCTTTAGCCATCGTCAGATCCCAGTCGATTTCTGCGAGTTTGCTGACTCGATAACATCGAAAACTGCCACTGTTGTCCTGTGTCGGCAGCCCCAGGCAAAGCTTCGCCCACAAGTTGATCGATTGACTCATCAGCTTGCGCCAGGGCGTCCAGCCTGCGACACCGCCTCCTGCAACGTATCGAGAGGCAATGGCCACGTCACACTGCGACATACGTTCGATCAACTGCGGGATATACTTCGGCGGATGACTAAAGTCGGCGTCCAGATTCACGACAAAGTCGACGCCGTTGCTGATTGCGTACCGAAATCCCGCCAGGATTGCTGTGCCCAATCCCAGCTTTCCAGTTCGATGCAGAACCTGCATGCGTGGATCGGCCGCCGAAAGTTGATCGGCCAACGCTCCGGTGCCATCGGGTGAGTTGTCATCGATAATCAGAATCGTCGCGTCCGGTGCAACGGCGTGCAGTTCCGGAATCAGCTCGACGATATTTTCACGTTCATTGTATGTGCAGAGAGTAATCAGTGTTTTTGTCATGGTGCGGCTTCCTTGGCGTCGCGATCGCTCGCAGATTGACTATCTGCGGCCACTGGCGATTCAGGACTCGCAGACCACGTCAGCAGGCTGAGTTCATTTAACCGACGTTCCAGCGACAAACATTCAACGCCCAGTTGCGAACGCAGTTTAAGAACATCAGTCAGCGCCTTGCTGGCGGCGGCCTTCGCGCTCGCGCCGCCTGATTTTCGACGAATCGCGCGAATCAGCAGATTCTTCGGCGTGTGCTCCATATCGATGAATTCCATCACCTGCGTTTGATATCCACACGCCGTCAGCAACGAAGCTCGCATCGTGTCGGTCGCGATGGCTGCAAAACGATCCTTGGTAATCCCATACGATGTAATGGGCGACAATGCCGTCTCCGCCAGCATGTCATTCAGTTCATGCTGGCAGCATGGCACGGCAAGAATCGCGGAACAGTTCCACTGGATCGCCTGGGCAATGGCATCGTCAGTGGCCGTATCACAAGCATGAAGCGAGATCATCAGATCCACAGGCGCATCAGAAAGAAACCCGGAGATATCACCAACATGGAACTCCAGATTTTGCAACGAAAGACTGGTCACAATTTTGCGACACGTGTCGATGACATCCGTGCGACGATCGAGCCCGATGATCTGACACTCCCGTTTCAGAATCGTTGAAAATAAATAATGTGTTGCAAACGTCAGATAACTTTTACCGCAGCCGAAATCAACAATTCGCAGCGGTCGATCCGCTGGCAACGCATCGACGATGTCGTTGATGAATTCCAGAAACCGATTGATCTGTCGGAACTTACGCGAGTGACTGGCGCGCACGCTGCCGTCGCGTGACATGATGCCCGTGTGAATCAAAAACGGACACGGCACACCTTCCGGAATCAGATAGTTTCGAACTCGATTGTGCGATTCCGGTTCGGGGGCTGCGGTGTCCGCTTTGTTGTCAGGAGTCGTCGCTGAAGTTGCCGTCGTCTTGAGAAACCAGACTCCCTTCTTTGACATGCGAGCTTCGCTGATCCCGGAATTCATTACTATGCGTACGTTACGATAGTCGCCTTGGCAAAGTGAATCGAAGGCAGCGATGGCTTCATTCGCGTCCAGATTCCGATGAGTCTGTTGTGTTTCGGTCTGCGAAGAAAATTGAAATCGCTTCGCGTCACGGATTTCTACAGGGCGTACTTCAATGCGGCGAACGGGCTCGGCAGGCAGTTTCGGGCTGCTGAACACGGCTTTTTGCAGACCTCCGGACAGAACCGATTTGCGAAGGAATCGGACAAGTTCTTTGGAATGGTCGGGCATTGTTCGCAACAACTCAAAACTTCGATAAGCTGCCGCATCGGACAGTGGTCCAGGATTACATACGCCAGCAGGGCTGGGTCGTCGCGGCGATTTCACCGCAGAAACAGAACGGGATTAGAGCCAAATGGCCCTCAACAAGAAACAGCAGAAGCAAATTGACGCCGCAAAGAACAAAATTCTGCGTCTGCGAGAATTACTCAAAGCCGCTAAAAACCAGCCGGATGACCCTAAAGAAATCCCAAAGCTGGAAAAGGAGATTGCTGATCTGAACGCGGACATTGAAAAAATTCGCAACGAGTAATCCTGATGCCCGCCGACCCAACGCCGTCAATTTCAATTCCCGATGCGACTTCCCCAGTTGTCGTGCCGCCGACCGTCATCATCGTGCATCCTCGCGAACGACGCAGCAAATGCTCGGTCGAACCGCTGCGCGACCGAGACGGCTTCGTGTTCACCACGTTTCCGCATCCTGTGCCGATCGATATCGCGGGATACGTCCGACTGGGGATTGGCGGCCCGATCCTGTCCGAAGCGGATTCGCATCGAGGTCTCCTGCTGTTGGACGGCACCTGGCGACTTGCCGCGCGGATGGAACCTTTCTATCAACACGTGGAAGTCCGCTCACTGCCGCTTATTCAGACGGCTTACCCTCGCAAGTCTGAGGTCTACTCGGACCCCAGCGAAGGGCTGGCCACGATTGAGGCGCTCTACGCGGCGTTGAGATTGCTGAATCGCGATACGACTGGTCTACTGGATCATTATCACTGGCGTCAACAGTTCATGGATGCAAATCCATGGCTGCAGACGTCGCTCAAATCACAACAACGACCTGTTATACGGGTTCTGCGGTCTAGACCCTAAAATCGGCTTGCGGTAAACTGGAACATGCTGCACGATTAAGCGATATTGCCAAACCTGCGGGGTTACCGCCATGAAACTCGTTGATTTGTGGCGTTACGGCTGTTCTGATTCTGGACGTGAACCCTGGAACCTGTCATCTTAACCCGTTTTCCGGAAGTTCCCGAGATGCCAATCGGTATTCGACGGCAACAGAAGGCGGGCCATGATTGGCTCGAATTGTATTCCGATTTGTGGCTTGAAACTGCTGACGTTTCCAGGATGCTGCAAGTTTGAATTCCCGAAAAATCAACGAGACATTGACGTCTTCCTGTCTTGGTGAGCCTATGCCTGTTGTTCAACGCTGCATTCAGATCCCACGTGGCATTGTTGCTGTCAGCCGATGTCTGCTGATCGTACTGACGCTTTGTATGTCTCCGCCCGAGGACATATACGCTCAGGACAGCGCCGTTCAACCGGCGAGCCCCGCATCAGCTTCGGACGAAGCCGCCACGCCTCAAGCTGATCCTCCACCAATCGAACCGCAGCCGGACAACGCCGCGATCCAGCAGCCAGCCCAGAACTGCATGCAGACGATTATCGATCAGCAGGCGTTGACACGAAAAATCCGCGAGATCAACAATCCTTTGGAGCGTATCGCTGACCCCAAATATCTGCAGCTCAAACGAACGGTCACCACCAATGTTCAAAATGGGACTGACACGGCAGCAGAAATCGAAAACCTGACGCTGACTTTAAAGTACAGACTATTTCAGGCAACTGATCCGGCATTCGTCGCAAACCCTGACAATGTCAAGGGGCTGCTGAATGAAATGGACCGCGAAATTAAACGAGCTGGTAACCAGGCTGGAAATGCGCAGCGCATCAAAGCCTACCGACAAAAATACTGTGATGCTGTCCTTGCAGTGGCAAAACAGATGTTCGATAACAACCTGGACGCTCGTGCGATCGCAATTCAGGTCATTAAAGAACTGAACGTCAACACAACCGGCGCGGGGCTCGTTGAAAATCACCCGGAATCGTTGAGTGCTTTGATCAGTGTGTTGAAAGATCCTGAACAGCCAAATTCGGTGAAAGTGACAACGGCAGAGGCTATCAGCTACGTTCTCACAACGACTTCCGTTGTGCCTCAACAACAGGCCGAAGTCAGTGACGTCATTGCCGATGAACTTGATCGCCCATGCACAGAGCCCGAGTATCAGCTTCACCTGTTGGATACTTTGGCCGATATTACGATTGCCCGAAAACCCGTAGGCGCTCCCGTCACGACCGGTATGCGAACGTTTGTTAAAATTGTTGATGATCGAAGCCGCCGAGTTGACGTTCGCTGCCGTGCTGCTTTCGGCATTGGTCAGGGCGCGTACGACGAACGAATCAACTTCGATCCGCTCGCTTACAAAATTGCCGTTCTTGCGTTGGACGCCAGTCAATTTTTCAATCAAGCACCTAACGTTCCGGCGTGGCAACAATGCGGTATGGATTTGTTCCTGGCTCTTCGGCACGCAGACAAAAACGGCCTCACGAAAAAACTTCCGATGTTGCCGCAAGGTATGATGAACCGTGCTGCTCAGTCCGACGTTGTCAACGGTTCCGGCCCACTTGTTCTGAAGATTGCAATTCCACTCGTCGTGAACAACGCGAAAATCTCGCAAGCCGATCAGGTGGAACTCGACAAATGGATCAAAGCCAACCAAGCCCTCGCAAACAAGGCTTGGGAGTAAATAGTCGGCTGGCCTGAGAAGGTTACGGCTTCCGAATGAAATGTTCCGCAAAACTTCGCACGTGATGACCATTCAACACATGAAACATGCGCAGTTTTTCAATCGTCGCGGCACCAAATCGACTTAACGGAACATGCACGATCTTCTTTTTGTACTTACTCGCCAGCCGACGCCAGCCAGCTCCCGGCGGCTTGTGACTCATTAAAGCGATATGCCGCTCCGTCGAATAATGCAGCCCCGCAGCAATCAGTCGTTCTTCCAGAGTGTCCACAAAATCAAATTGCGGATCTCGCCAGATGTCCTGAATCGGGCGAGGCGGAAACAGAAACATGCAACCGCCGTATCTGGCCAATGCGATGCCGGGGCCGACCATTTCTTCCAGGAAGCTCGTCGCAAAAAGTGACAACGTCGATTCATCCTGATGTTCTGCGTGCCATGTAATACGCCACGGATATTCGCGAGGATCTGCAGGAGAATCAAACAGCATCACGACGCAGTCGATCTTGCCGCGCGCTGGCGGAAAGACTTTGACATGCAATTCGCCGTTGTGCCAGTTCCGCAGCGTCTCGCGAATGTCCAGACCATCCTTCATGCTGGAAGTAAATTTCTCCGTCTTCGCCAGATCGTTTCCGATCAGGTCCAGCGCGGCGTTTTTCACATGTGTACGAAAGCGTTCAATCGAAACGTCTTCAGGAGGCCAACTGCACTGTCCAAAAGGATTCCATGACTTCTGCCATTCAAACTTCGTCTTGCGATCAGGCCGAGCATTCAGACGACAACTTCGCCAGACGACTGGATGTCCAGGCAGGCGGTTCACAGGTACCAGATCCGTGCCATCCGGCAATAAGACTCGATCCACACCAAAGCGAGCTTCCGGCTGATCGTCCACAGGAACAAACGGATAATCGCGAGCCGCTTCAGTCACATGAATCGCGTACTGATCTCCGGCGGTCTGCTGAGACGCCACGACCAGGGTATAAAGATCGGGCGTGAAACGTCGCTCCATCAATGACAAATTGCGAATGTACTTCAGGCAATTCAGCAGCAGTTGAGGCGTAATTCGTCGCGCTCGGGATTTGAATTCCTCCTTGTACATTCCACGGGCATGCAACAGCAACGACTTGATGCCATCGATCGCCATGTTCTCATCATCGTCCAGATCCGCGCGGGCCTGTTCATACTGACCAGTGATGAACGGCAATTCGCCCAGAACAAACGTCAAGGTTCGTGGCGAGACGGCGTAAGACTCAGTCGCAGTTTCAGACCACTCCGGATTTTCCGGACGTTCGACCGCGCTGTTGAATGCATCTCGCAGCCACGGCCAGTCCATAATGTTGCACAAACAAAGTACCGATTCATGCTGCGCAGACAGACGAGACAGTTCACTAGCCATCCAGTGGATGCGATTCCGTTGTTCATCATCTTCCGGTGCGGGCAATGCGGGTAACACGGCCGCCGCAAACTGCTCGGGACTTACACGCTTTAGTGCATAAGGGTCCGGCAACACAGCCGCGCGAGGAATATAGTGATCCGTTTCGATGTCGATAAACGCGCGGATCATGCGTTCCTGCCGTGCAATTCGCAACGCTGCGATCACAGGCTGACACGGATCAATGGGAACATAGCTCGCAACGGCGCGTTCGCCTTCTTCAGCTTCGATTTCCTGTCCAGTCTCGAAGTCTGTCTGAGTCCCGCCAAATGCGGTCATAGGTTCGCGTTGCAGCACGACTGAAACCACCGGCAGACGTTCCACAGCCGCCTCCACGTCCCGCTGAAACGACGGCGACAACGGAACAGCCAGACATGCGAATTTATGTGACAACATCAATCGCCGCACTTCGACCGCAAAGTCTCCACTGCCATGAATGACGGGAAACAGTGTGATGTTGCGACCCAGTGTGAGAACTTTCGAGATGCCAGTCATGATTCATTCTGCAAAATACAAAAACAGGGACGCGCCAAGACAAAATTTGAGTCGCCCGCAGGCTGTTTAATCAGTTTTCACAACCCGACACGTCAGTGAGGGATAAAATTGCCTGCGTTTTTCGCCAAGCATCCCTCGCTGACGCTTCGGGTTGGGATTATTTCCCCAGCCTGCCCTCCGGGGAGGCTCCGTATTCCGGACGGTGCGACGCCCATCCAGCCAGGTTGAAGATGGTACGCATCAGCGACACGGAAAGGAAGCGCTGTGACGGGTGACTAAACGATGGGACGCGAATACGTTATTATTCCCAACGAATCGCAGCATCAAAATTGTCAACCTCACAACAGCGACGCCCAAAATATCTGGCGAAAATCCCGATCCATGACCAACTATCGAGACAATCTCACTGTTCTCCGCCGCGCGTTTCCTCAACCTGTGTCAGATCAGGAACACGATGCATGGTTCGTATTCTCAGTCCTGCGCGCGCTGGACCGTGTTGATGCCATGAAATCGCAACGCCCGATTCTGGGAGAACCTAAAGAAGTCAACTTCGCCGCCGCCATGGATGCGCGGGTTCCCGATGGCATGAGTACCGTCGAACTTGTTGCCCGCGATCTGGTGGATCACCTGGCCGGTATGTTTATCTGGGGACATCCAAGGGCTCAGGTGAATGTCATCAACCCGCCTTGCATCCCCGGAATTCTTGGCACGCTTTTACCCGCCATCTACAATCCGAATCTCTGCAGCGAAGAAGCCAGTCGTGGCGTGGCACTGGCCGAGGCCGAAGTCATCAGCATGACGGCCGAACTGATGGGTTACGATCCGCATCAATCAAGCGGCATATTTACCTTCGGCGGGACTGGCACACTTCTGTATGCGATTCGCATGGGCATCGAACGTGCTTGTCCGGGGACCATGCAAAACGGAATGACGGGCGAACTTCCTGTCATCATCTGTTCCGACCAGGCGCACTATGCTGTCAAGACCGCAGCCTCATGGTTGGGTGTGGGACTCAACAACGTTGTTACGATTCCAACTTCGCCAAACAATGAAATGCGAACCTGTCTGCTGGAAACCGAACTTCGGCGACTGCTGAAAGAAGGCCGTCGCATCGCGTGCATCGTTGCCACGATGGGTACGACTGACGCCTTCGGCCTGGACCCATTGGAACAGATCCATGAAATTCGGGACAACTTTGTGCGGGAATTCTCGCTGGACTATGTGCCGCACCTTCACGCCGACGCCGTCATCGGTTGGGCCTGGAGCGTCTTCCGCGACTACGACTTCGCGCAGAACACTTTAGAATTTCCTGACCGCACTCTACGAGCCCTTGCTGGAGCCAACCGCCGCATTCGTCATCTGCGTTTGGCGGATTCGATCGGTGTTGATTACCATAAGACCGGCTTCGCACCGTACATTTCCAGTGCCTACTTTGTTAAAGATGCTCGGGATTTGCGAAGTCTGGCGCGTGATCAAGCGACGACTCCGTATCTGTTTCAATCGGGCGAATACAATCCGGGGAAATTCACGCTGGAAACCAGTCGCTCGGGCAGCGGTCCCATGGCAGCTCTGGGAGCCTTGCAACTGCTGGGAAAAACCGGGCTGCGAACTTTGCTGGGGCATCTTGTGACGATGGCAGAAACGCTGCGGAATCGTCTAACCGCTCAACCTTCAATCAGCGTGATGAACCCGGAAAATTTTGGTCCGGTGACATTATTTCGAGTCTACCCGGATGAAGTTGATACGTTCGAGTTTCCGAAGCTGGAACAGAGCAACGCCAACTATAGATCTCAACTGCATAAATACAATGAATACAACCGTCAGGTGTTTCGCATCTTACACGCAGAAGCGCTGCGTGGTGACGGTGTGGTGCTTTCGATGACCGATCGATTTCGCGAAACCGACTACGGGGAGCCTGTTGTCGCCATCAAGTCCTACATCATGAGCCCATTTTCAGATCAGCAATACGTCCAGGCCGTGATTGATTCCATCGAGCGCGCCAGGAAGCAGATTTCAGCGACTGGCGATGCGAAGGAGCTGAAACCATGAAGCGTATGACACATCGTCGAACTGTAGCAAACGTCAAGCGTTGACTTGAAGTGCCTGCGATCCTGTTTGGTTGCCACCCATTGATCTCATTGAACCAGGTCACGCAGCGAAACAGCTCTATGCCGCTCATGCCGCGAAGATGAATCTCAGACACCAGAACTCCCGGCACGGGTTTGTGGTAGTCTCGGTAGAACTCCATCGCCGTCATGTAGTCGTGAACATCCACCTTTTGCTGTCGCAGGAAATCGGCCAGCGAATTCCGCACCGAGCCGTCATCAATGATCAGAAAAAAACGAAAACGGCCGTCGTTTCTTCAGTAGGCTGACTTCCAGCTGCGCGTCTCTCAAAAAGCCAACGGTTCGACGGGGCTGAGTGAATAGCCGATGTCGTTTCACGGCCTGTCGCTTAAGTCACCGCAATCCAGCGACTGCCTGCCGCTGAGTGAGCATTTCGACTGGCATCGGCGAGAGGTTATTCATAGTCCGGGTAGGGCAATTCAAATCGTTACGAATTGATCTACACAACCGCACAGGTTAGTTGGCAACGATGAAGTGGCCCATTTGGAATCCTGAAAATCTGTCATGAGAAGTGCTGCGATGACAGGTCTGGCATTTGGAGATGAGAACCTCGATTGGATTTGTTACTATTCCGACATCGCGATCCGTTGACGATCGCCCCGTAGATGGCTTTCCACGCCAATGTTCGATTGTGAGTCACTTCAATGACCAAGAAACCGCCCGTGGTTTACATTTCTTACTGCCGTTCATCTGCTGAAGACACAGCTTTTGCAAAGCAATTGGCCGAGCGGCTAAGGGGAGATGGAGTTCGCTCTTTGCTGGATGTTTGGGAACTTCGCCCCGGGATGGATATTGTCAAGTGGTATGCCTATGCATTATTTGAAAGTGACGTCGCGATATTGCTTGCCTCACGGAATGTTATTAAAAATGACTTCAGGCAGCACGCGGGCCTGGACGATCTGATGGAGTTGCAAGAGGTTTCAGTTGAGCGGGCACTCATCAGACTGATCCCACTTCTGTTCCCCGGCGTATTGACTCAATACTTGCCCAAACCCTTCAAGGGGCGATTCGGGATCAAGATCGAACCTCAGAATCCGGAGCTTGGGTACGAAGAACTTCTCGATGCCCTGCTGGAACGCAAACCGCGCATTGCTCCAACACTGCGCGAACGGAATCCATCATCTCGTGATCCTTTGCAGTCAGTTTTTCTCAAGCGACTTACGCTCTCGAATTTTCGCCGCGCCCAGCAGTTAGAACTCGTCCGATCCGAGGCTGCACCCGACCGAACATCCGGCCCCGGCCAATGGACGATACTTCTGGGCGACAACGGAACGGGGAAGAGTTCTGTGCTTTGGGCGATTGGAATGGGTCTGCTCGATCGAGATCTCGTGCAGGCTATTCTGCCAAGTATTTCGTCGCCACTTATCCAATTCGGCCACAGTGAATGTTCTGTTCAAGTGACAGAAACCTCGACTACGTATCACGTGCAACTGACAAAGCAACAAGGGCGAGAAGCGATAGCAGCTTCTTCTGCCTCGCCAGATTTCATGATCTTTGGATATGGCACTTCGCGAGGATCGGCTTTTGGGGGACCACAGCGGAGCGTTGAACTTGACCGTCCTCTGAATGCGATCAACACACTTTACGCAATTCCGACAAATCTCGTTCATGCAGAAACTTGGATCGAGGGGCTGGAACGCAATGCATTGAAGGCTGGGGAAGCGACGGAATCCGATCAGCTTTTCCAGAATGTTTGCGATGTTCTGAAGAGTGTGTTGCCGGGAATCGACGAGATTGTTCTGGATGAGGAACGGATTCGATTTATCGGTCCGTCAGTCGGTGACTGCACAATAGATTCCTTGAGCGATGGCTATGCCACGACGCTCGGTTGGATGGCTCAACTGAACACCTAAACGTTCGGCAGGTTGATCTTCCGCCTGGAATTCGAGCGGATCAGATTCTGACGGGAATCTGGTTTGGCCTATCTTCCACGCTAGACATCGAAACCCGGCACATGCTGGATGAACATCGAGAAATGCTTCGTGCCGGTAAATCTCAGGAGAATTCCGAGAGGATCGAGATGGAACGACGACTTCGCACGCGACTCGGAAGCTTCGCTGATACTTCTGCAGATCGAGTTGCTCAGGAAATAGTAACTCGCGAACTCGAAAAAGATGCGTCACCTCTGACGAAGTTTGAGCTTGAGACAGTCCGAGAGAAAGTCCAGAAAGCGTTGGCTCAGAAACCATGATGCAGTTTGCGAAACGGCCCGAGGAGGGAAAGCAACGTTTCCAGGAAAAAGCAGCAACGCATGTCTCTTCGTTATCGGGTTTAGAGAACGAAGACGGTGCGCCAGATTTCAGAGCACCGGCATTCTGCTCCCATGATCGGGGATGAAGAATCGGAAGCGGCACTGCTGCTCGATCCCTTCGGAAGGGAATCGCCCTTCTTCCATCTGGCATTCGATGACCTTGGCCAGGTGCAGGCCTTTGAAAACAGTTGTATTGGATACGAAACCATCGTCACTTGTGGACTCGATCGAGAAAGTCTCCGAAGTTCTCGTTACGAGAAAGCTGTTCGAGCATTTGCCCTGTTGAAGGCATTATTCGAAGCTGAGACCACTGATGAAACGAGTGAGATTTTGGTAGACTTCTATGAGCTGGGGCGTGCTCAGTATGTTCACTCGGGAATGGTTCGCTGCGTCTTCATCCAAAATACAGGAATGAGTTGGGACGCTCTCGAAACAGCTATGAGCCCCGACACTTGAGTGATCGAATGGGACAGTTGATTGTCCAGGGCACAAAGCCATTCGGACTCACCAAAGTAGACATCACTCTCCGAGTGATGAACTTCATTCTTTTGCGTGGTTGAATCGAGCCGCTTCCTCTTTGGCTTTGCCACGGTTGCAGCGGGGGCGTCGTCACTCAGAGAGTGACGGCTACTTTGGGGCAACGCAAATGCCGGATCGCTCAGCGACGCATGGGCCACACCCGTCAGTCGCCGAGCCGTCTCCAGCCAGATAGGCGGATACCGTGCTGTTGTCCCAGTTTGCAAAGTCGGCAATGAAATCCAGCAATGCCATTCGCAATTTCTGCATGTCCGCCGGAACCGTCGGATTGAGTATCAGCGTTCCACCCGCCAAGGCTTCCCATCGGGCTCGGCTTTCTGGCGACAACCCCGCTGCAATGTCACGGTGTTCTTCCCGTATCGACGCTCCACCTTCCGACTGCGGCACAGCGAATGGCGCGGCTCGTCGAGAAAACGCTGTCAGAACGATGACCGCAGCTTCACGAAACGTCTTTGGGCAGTTTTCGTCCGCCGGATCCGGGCACAACGCCGCACAAATCACAGCCCGACAAGCCGCCAACGGCCGCCTCGCCCACCAAATATGCAGCGTAGAAATATGCCCATGCCGAATCGACTTCTCCCGCCTCGCGTGAGTGGAGATTCGAGCAATCGGAAGATCGACTTCGATGAGACGTTTGGGGTAAGGCTGGTTCACGTTGAGCGATTGTCCTTCAATTCTTTGGAACTATTTCTGCGAAGATGGCGTCATCCACTGTCTCGGTGGGAGCATCTGCTTTTTTCAGTAGCTCAATTTGCCGTTTCCAAAATGCGCCTGCCCGCTGATACAGACTGACCGTGTCTGGTACGTGTGGGTTTTCAAACAGGACATCCAGGGTTAGAGACAACGATTGCTTGAGGTAATACTCAAGATTTGCAGAAAACAGAGCGAGTCGAAAGCGAACGGGCGCGCCGTGCACAATGCAGCAGCGAATTCGATAGAGCCGTTGTACGTGCCATCGCAGTCTTTGGTGGTGAGATTCAATCTGTTTCGCCATTTCGTGCGGTTTTTGGACCCATTCCGAAACTTGCTTTGCGTGAAACAAAACATGAGGCCGATCGTTGACTGCGGACCATAGTGAGTCTCTTGCAGTTTGATCCCGCAATAGGTGAATCAACCCTTTTACGGTGAGCGAGTTGAGCGATGGACTGCCAGAGCATGTAACGAACTGTTCTGTCCATTCAATTCGGAGAGTGCGAATCGTCAGCACTAAGTCCTGAAGGATCCGCTGCATGTAACCACACAACATGATGTAACTGACATTATCGGTCACCGTCGGCCCGATGTGCATTCCCCCAACTCCGGTCAGCACTTCAAGTCCCATCCACCAGTGGAGGAACTTGTCTGTGTAATTTTCACTATCTCGGCCAAAACGATAACGGCGGAATGCAGTTTCGATGCGGTTCTTAGATTGGGTATCGAGGTGAGAGCAGCCCAGCAAACTGGACAGTCTTTCTGCAAAAGACTTGAAGTCCTCCTGATCAAGCCTGTCTGCTGGGTTAGGCACCGGATTTGCAACCTCCACCAGCATTTCCCTGCCATCACCAGTCCGCCGAACAAAGGCATGCCTCTCAATCTTCAATAAACTCGGTTCAAACTCAAAACGAAGGGCGTCGAGTAATGGTTCTATCTTGTCGCGAGCGAAAATCGCGGCGGAAAGGAAATCTACTGATTGTAAAGTAACCTCTGCGAAAGTCGAGTAGACGTCATCAGTGGCAAAGCGTTCAAGCTGTTTGTCGCCTTCTGGAAGGGCGATTCCAGACTCGCGACTGAGGCTAAAACTCCCGAGATGTGAGATCTGGCGAATATTCCGGCCACCACTGATCCGAAGCTTCACTTCGAACCCTTCCTGCGTTCGTCCCAACTGCTTCAGCATGAACGAAAGGTTTTGATCGAACGAGCGGCCATCGTTGGCAAGAAACTTGTAGTGCCAACCATACAGTTCGCTTAGCTCCCAGCCTTGCGCGACTAAGTCGCTGACAATAGAGTTGGTAAGTGATTCGACGTTTCCCGATTCCGCATTTGAAAGGGCTTTAATGAGGGTGCTGCATAGAGCCTCGAAATAGCCCCTTTGAAGTGAGGAGAGAATGTCCGTAGTTGCGAACTTCATCTCCCGCCGACGAGCACGATTTTCCTCTTTCTCCTTTTCTTTGTCCTTGCCGCTATCACTGGCGTCTTTCAACAAGGGTGGGCGTTCAAGGAGAGGCTTTAGCAGCGCAAAACCTTTTCCAAAAAAAGAACTCACGACATGGTCATTCTGCAGAACAGTCAGGGTTTCGCGGCAAAGCCCTTCGAGTTCCTCTTTTTCGATTCGGCCAATCTCCAACTCATCAGACAACTCTTTGACGATCGTCCGAGAGTTCAGGCATTTTACGCGAAATGAATCCAGCGAATAATGGTGCGTAAGACCGTGCCAACAGTCCAGAAACAGCATCTGGTGCGGCAAGAAGGCTTTGTCGCTGATTTTTCTTGATGAAATGAACCTCATTGTAAACCACTTGATTTGTATTGCGTTTTGGCCGATGCTTGTTGAACAACGCTGAGAGAATGGGGGTAAAGGGGCTTCGGGAGAAATCGCAAGATTCGTCGAACCAAACACCCCCTGATTATACTTGTTGCCGGATGGACTCAGGCCCGATTTGGTAGTGTTCAACTGCCATCACGGGCTTCCATCCAAGGGTTGCCGGGTTTCGGATGACATTCAACTGCGGCGTGCTGCCGCAGTTGAATACCACATAAAGCCAATAGTCTCCTTTGATTCGATTCGCGGTTGTGTACTCATTCGAACTGAGTGCCACGACGCCTACGCCAGCTCGGCCTTTCACTTCAATGAACCGCACTTCCACAAAGGTCTTCGGGTGTTCCGAATGTGGTCGGCGCGAAATCAGATCGAACCCACGGTTCTCGGATTCCACGCTCTCGACCACCCAACCTCGGGCTTCTTCGTGTCGAATGGCAACCTGGACGGCGATACGTTCGATTTCGTCGTCGCGAACCATCGGGGCCAGTTGCGGAGTTGCTCGTTCCGGATGCGGCACGACCCAGGCACGACCCAGATGATTGATGTCGGAGATGGCACAGTGCCGTTCCAGCGAAAGTTCCGCTTGAAGTGAATCCAGTCGATTGATGAGCTTGTCGAGATGCTCTTCAGCCTGCGAAATCAAACCATCGAGTCCCTGAACGGTTTGACCTTCAATCTGACGGCTCAGATATTCGCCAAGCTGATTTTGCTGCCGGTCAATCAGAACAGACAGCCGCCCAATCTCTTCGCGGAGCGTTGCGGGATCGACGGACAAAACTTCGTCGGCCAGCTTTTCAATGAGACTGGTTTGTTCTTCTTCCGTCAGTTCCTCGAAGTCGTCTGGCAGCTTGCGTTCGATCTGTTCCTGCCGATAGGCCTCCGGATCATCGAGAATCTTCTGGCGACGCGCTCGCATGCGTTCCAGGCTGCGACGCACGGCGTACACAGATGACGCCATGCGTCGCTGCAACATGGCCATTGTGAAGCCCACCGCGCGAGCTCGTGCAGTTTCCTGCCCCGCCGCGGCCATCGACTGATCCTCGACGTAACGAGTCAACTCGTCGTAGAATTCCAGTTCCTCCCCATCGAAATCGAACGCCGCTGGTCGCACGTCTCGTTTGGTGAACAGCTTGCGAACTTCGCCCGTTTCCGGATCAGGAAATGTGACCAGCGCTTCTTTAGTACGTCGCAGGTAAAACGGCGCTTCGTGTTCACGCACGGCTCGTTGCAGGCTCTCGATGCTGCCGTAGACATCTGGATCCAGCAGTGCGAGAAAACGGCGGAAGTGTTCCGGGTCGCCCTTGTGTGGGGTGGCGGTCATCAGGAGGAAGTGGTCGGTCATCTTCGACAGCGATTCGCCATGATACCGACAAATCTCCCCCGTAGGTAGCCACCCACCGGGCAGGTTTCAGAATTGCATCGAGTAGCCGCGACGAACGCAGGCCTGATCCGGATTTTTCCAACATCGTGAGAAAAACATTAGGCATTGCAGATTGCAGAAATGAGGAGCAACGAACATTGAGAACAACGTTTTATTATTTTGTCCTTATGAGGTTGTCTTAGCTGGTGATGACGGGAACCAACGCGTAACTGTTTCCGCCGCCACCAACGATTACAATCCAGTACGTGCCGGGGCGTCTGGGGCCTTTGAGGTTTTGTTCGGCGGTTTCTGAAGTCAGCGGCAGTATCTTCAGGGCGGTCTTGAACGAGACGACGCACTTGAACGTCGGGATGGCGTTCTTGCAGTAGGACGCAATGAGTTCCGGGATCTCGTGCTTCGGCATGCCTTGCTTCTCAAGGGCCGCATAGGTCAACTGCTTGCCGATGTCGTCGGTCATTTCGATGATCATGCCAACCGGATCGGCCATTCCAGACTGCTGCATCCGGTCCACCACATCCGGCCCGTTGTGTGACAACAAGTGCCGACGCAGTTCTTTGGATTCCTGAGAGATGCCTCTGGTCATGGTTGACTCTCCTTAAGTTGCAACTTGCGTGCCTCAATGATTGCGTTGTGGTCTCCAGGCTCAACAGGAGAGTTAACCATAGTCCCGAAGATCCCGCAACGCTATGACTCGATAGTTTTCGAGTTTCAAGTACTTCAAGTAATAAAGAAAGTGCCTCCGAAATCGTCTTCCTGCAAAGCGTGCCAATTGAAGTCTGAGCAGCAGAGTTGGCGGCTTTGCAGGCTGAAATCGTAACCCGACGCATCAGCGAGGGATTCGAGACAATGCAGACCGTTCTATCCCTCACTGGCGTTTCGGGTTGCGAAAACACATGAAATCAACGGCCTGCAAGCCGGAAAGGGGCGGAAGAAATACATCCTGGAACAATGAGAATACCATGAACATCAAACAAGGCCGCCTGTCGAATCGGGCCAAGGAACGGGTTGACACTATTTTGGCCGCCTTGCATTTTGAAACGTAAGACACTATACCTGCCACGAGTGTATTGAATGCTTTCAAACGCATTCAGTGTCTCAACAGTAATTTTCGGATGACTAAATTAAAGAGGAACTTGCCCATTGCGGGGGCCTCGTTAAATAAGTAAACCGGCGTGAATGAGATCCTTTTGGGGGTTTCTGTCACGCCGTTTTTTTTTGCATTTCGTGTCGGCGACCGTGACAAAAATGACGTCGGCAACCTCTCATCCGTGGTTTGCTGAAGCGAAAGTCATCAGAGAGCTAATGCATCATCCGATAGATTTATAGGGTGGCAAGCCTCTCACTAAATCAACGAACCCCTTGAAGCGAAGGAACACTCCCATGGAACCGGTTAGTCGCCCGCGCATTCTGACACTCAACGGCGGTTCGTCGAGTCTCCGATTCGCTCTGTACCAAGCTTGTGAACCACTGCAGCGGATTCTGTCCGGAAAGATTGAACGCATCGGCCTGAGCGGCACAAATCTAACGTTCTACAACTCTGCCACCGGACAGCGGGATAGCCGCAGTCTCAACGCTGCTGATCACAAAGTTGCAGCGAAATTTCTGATCGATTGGCTGGAAGAGCAAATTGCCTTCGCCTCGGTAGCGGCCGTGGGACACCGCGTGGTGCATGGCATGCAACACACGGCGCCTGAATTGGTCACTGCAGAATTATTGGCGGAACTGCACCACATCACCCCCTGCAATCCGCAACATCTGCCGGGCGAAATACAGCTCATGGAATCGTTCCGTCAGCGGTATCCAAAGCTGCTTCAGGTGGCCTGCTTTGACACGGAATTTCATAACACGCTGCCGCGTGTCGCCAAACTTCTTCCCCTGCCTCGACGCTTCGACGCAAAAGGAATTCATCGCTACGGCTTTCACGGTTTGTCTTATGCGTATCTGATGGAAGAACTCATCCGCGTTGGAGATCCAGCGGCCACCAGCGGCCGCGTGATTCTCGCGCATCTTGGTAATGGCGCAAGTCTGGCCGCCGTGCGCAACGGCAAGAGTATCGACACCAGTATGGGCTTCACGCCGACGGCCGGGTTGCCCATGAGCACTCGATCAGGCGATCTGGATCCTGGACTCGTCAATTATCTTTCGCGCACGGAAAACATGACCACGCAGAAGTTTGACGAAATGGTCACTTCGCAATCCGGACTGCTGGGCATTTCAGAAACCAGTTCTGATGTGCGGGATCTGTTGGCGGTTGAAACTGAAGATGTACGAGCAGCCGAAGCGCTCGCACTATTTTGTTACCAGGTCAAAAAGTGGATCGGCTCATTCGCCGCAGCGTTGGGCGGACTCGACACACTTGTCTTTGCCGGAGGCATTGGCGAAAACGCTCCGGTCATACGCTCGCGGATCTGCGAAGATCTGAACTTTCTTGGGGTCGAACTGGATCCGGCACGCAATAAAAAAGCGGCCGCTGAAGTTGTTTCCGCTGCTGCTGGACGAGTCATCGTGCGGGTGATTCACACGGATGAAGAACTGATGATCGCCCGCTCAGCTTGCCGCACCCTCAATCTCAATATCGACGATGTAAATTCAAGCATTGGCAGAGAACACCACTGATCAGGCGATCCATAAACCCTTCTCGAGATAATGAAGGCACCAACGTCAGATGAATTATCTGGCAACTGTTGTATAAGGTTCAATGAAGATGGCGATAGATCCCATTTGCGGAATGAAAGTGGACGAAGCTTCTGAACTGCGTGCCGAGCGCGACGGGCAGACGTTCTTTTTTTGCAGTGCGAGCTGTCGAAAGAAGTTTCTGGCTCAAGGTGCTGCCGCGAAAGAGGAAGGCGGCTGTTGTGGAAAATCATCTGGTGATGATGGCCACGACGTGACGGCGGTGTCGCCGTCTGATGCTGCCAAATACGTTTGCCCAATGTGCCCTGGTGTTCAGTCCAGCAAACCCGGCGCATGTCCGAAATGCGGCATGGCTCTCGAACGCAATCCCGCATGGGTCAAGCCGAAGGCCGAAAAATCCATCTATACTTGTCCGATGCATCCCGAAGTGCAGCAGGACCATCCGGGCGACTGCCCCAAATGCGGTATGGCGCTGGAATTGCAAACAGTGAGTGCGGGATCGGACGACGAGGACAACGTTGAACTCCGTGACATGACACTTCGATTCTGGATCGGGGCTGCACTGACGTTGCCCGTCTTTGTTCTTGCGATGGCGCACATGATCCCCGTATTGGGCCGACAGGCGTGGGTCACCAGTGATCTATCCCGCTGGATTCAGTTTGTGCTGACGACGCCCGTGGTCTGCTGGGCCGGCTGGCCGTTCTTCGTACGCGGCTGGCGGTCGGTTGTGTCGCGGCATCTGAACATGTTCACATTGATCGCCATCGGCGTGGGCGCGGCCTTCGTCTTCAGCGCCGGGGCAATGCTTTTTCCCGGCCTGTTTCCGGACACGATGCAACACGGGGGCAAAGTTGGCATTTACTTTGAGGCCGCTGCAATGGTCACGGTGCTGGTACTGCTGGGCCAGGTGCTTGAACTTCGAGCCCGCAGTCGCACGAGCAGCGCGATCAAGGCGTTGCTGAATCTCGCGCCTCCGACGGCGCGGCAAGTCACAGCGGACGGCGATCATGAAGTCTCGCTCGACAAGGTAAAAGTCGGCGATCGGTTGCGCGTGGTGCCCGGTGACAAAGTGCCCGTGGATGGCGCGGTCGTCGAAGGTCATTCGAGCGTGGAAGAGTCGATGATTACCGGCGAACCGCTGCCCGTAGAAAAAGCCGTCGGTGACAAAGTCACGGGCGGCACTATCAACGGCTCCGGCAGTTTCGTGATGCAGGCCGAGCGTGTTGGCAGCGACACGTTGCTCGGACAAATCGTCAATATGGTGGCCGAAGCTCAGCGCAGCCGTGCCCCCATTCAAGGATTGGCCGACAGGGTTGCCGGAATCTTCGTGCCAGTCGTGCTGGCGGTTTCGGTGCTGACCTTTGTCGTCTGGATGTGGATTGGCCCGGAGCCGAGGCTTGCCCACGCCATTATCAACGCGGTCGCCGTCCTGATCATCGCCTGTCCGTGTGCTCTTGGGTTGGCGACGCCCATGTCAATCATGGTCGGCGTCGGACGCGGCGCGCAGGAAGGCGTGCTGGTGAAGAACGCCGAGTCGCTCGAACGATTGGAGAAAGTTGACACACTCGTCGTTGACAAAACCGGCACGCTCACGGAGGGCAAACCCCGTCTCATCGATATCTTGCCGGTCGAAGGCTTCGATGTGAAAGAATTTCTGCGGCTTGCCGCGTCACTGGAGCAGAACAGCGAACACCCGCTGGCCGCTGCGATTGTGCAGGGTGCCAGGAAACAAGAAATCTCATTCGACGATGTGAAGAACTTTCGCTCCGTAACAGCGGGCGGCGTCGTTGGTAATGTGGCAGGTCGTGTGGTACTGGTCGGCAAACCGGACTTCCTGAGGAATGAAAAGATCACTGGCCTGGAGAAGCTGGAGACTACGGCCGTAAAACTTCAGGAAGACGGCAAAACGGTGATGTTCGTCGCCATCGACGGCAAGCCGGCTGGACTTCTCGCCGTTGCCGACCCGATCAAAGACACCACTGCCGAAGCCATCAAGCAACTTCATGAACTCGGCCTGGCACTCGTCATGCTGACGGGAGACAACCGCCGTACTGCTGCTGCTGTGGCTAAGGAACTGGGGATTGATGCGGTCGAGGCGGAGATAGAACCCGCCGGAAAAGTTGCCCATATCAAGAAGTTGCGAGCGTCAGGAAAGCATGTCGCGATGGCTGGCGACGGCATCAACGACGCGCCCGCGCTCAGTGAAGCGGACGTCGGCATTGCAATGGGCACAGGCACCGACGTGGCGATGCAAAGTGCGGGCATCACACTCGTCAGCGGCGACCTGCTCGGCATCGCGAAAGCAATTCGTTTGAGTCGTGCCACCATGTGGAACATCCGCCAGAACCTGATCTTCGCCTTTCTGTACAACGCGCTGGGTATTCCAGTGGCGGCAGGCGTGCTGTACCCGTTCTTCGGCGTGCTGCTCAGCCCAATCATCGCCGGTGCGGCAATGAGCCTAAGTTCTGTATCGGTCATCAGCAATGCGTTGCGGCTACGAAACGTAACGCTGGGATCTCGGTAAACATCCGGAGCAATAAACAACGCGACAATTGTTTCCGATTCATGGATGAAGAAAGATGAAGTGGGTGTTTTTTTCAATGCGGTGTTCGTCACGTGGAGTTGATAGTGAAGGCCGGGGCATAGGCTTCTACTGATCATTGAAGCCGACTCGCTGGTATGCCGATCTCAGTTGGCGGCAACAAGGAAGAGGACGAAAATAACCCGACCAGGGCTCGAATCACTGCGGAAAACGCTGGGGAAACTGCATGTTTCGAGAAAGGCGACGCAGAATCCGACGTAACGCAATGCCAAGGCGTTCCAAACTGGGCTGAGGTTCGTGAATTGATTCTCGCCTGCGAAGAGTTGTCGGCGGAGGTTCGGCAGAGGCTGATTGTCATCGGAGATGCGGAGGGAACGACGTAACGCATCGACCGGACGACAGAGGGCGGTTGCATGCAGAACCGCCCTGCCGTCACGTGGGAAGCCTTGCTGCTGATCAGAATTCGTTCGGAGGACAGCGGCGTTGTTGCGTCTGCCTGATTCACGGTTGGTGACAGTCTGCCCTGTCTAAACGTACCGAAAGCCTTCCCGACGCAGTTCTCAGGTTCAAGTTGCGCTGGTCTCGCAGGCGTTTGAAAAAAGCCGATCGATCTCCGGACGAAATATTTGAAGTGGGAGGCGGGTAATTCAAGAGGTCACTCATTTGCAAAAAAAAAAGTCAGCCTGAAGCACGACACTTGCCTGCCGCAAGGGTATCGTAGACACTCTCGCAATCACTGGGGGGAACCTGCCGTTGAGCAAACCCGAGCAAACCACCACTCAGATGCCGAAGTGTTTGGAGGCTTTTACGATGGTCCGTCGATTTGTACTGCTGATTTGCGTGCTCGGGTGTCAAGAGACCGTACATGACGAGCCGGACGTCCAAGTCTCTGCACCACAAGCCGCGGCTAAAGCGGCTGAAGTGGTCGCCGAACATGCCGGGGAGGCAACTTCTGACAACACTCAGGAGCCGGAGGTCGCTAAAGTCGCCGATGAGTCGGTCGAGGACCCAATCCCGTCCAAAGCCGAGATTGAAGCACTCGTAGATGAATTCGAGCACACGCCGTTTGACGGACGCGCGCGTTTTGTGCTGGATGAGCAACTGTATAGGGACGAGTTTGTCACCTGCTACATGGATGCGGACGAGACCCAAATTGCCGGGTATCTCAAGAGCAGTGTGTTGTCAGTAAAACGCGCCGGAAAACCTCAGCACTTCATCGCCGCAGTGCGGCGAAGATTTGAAGAGGGATTTGCTCGGACTCCAGTCAAGACAATGTACTTCGTCGAAACGAAGAATGGGCTGAAATTGGATTGGGGTGCGACCACTGGATTCAATCCGGTTTCATTCGCTGGTTGGCGCGCTGGAGGTGGTGACTCGATCACGCTTCGCGTCAACGCTCAACTTGGTGACTTCGTCACACCCGCATATTCAAACGCTCGGTTTTCCCTCGTCATTATTGGGTGTGAAGAGGAGTTTGGCGACATTGAGGGGTATTTTACAGGCTACGCCGGGAAAGGAACAGATATTGGAATTCAAGTCTTCGAACTATTAAAAGACGGTCAAAAACACCAATTGACATTAAAACTAAAAAACTCGAATTGGGACAACGCCATCGCTGCGTCGATTGATGCGGTGGTATCTGATTCATGGTGCTTTTAGGCGTCAAGGCCATTGCTCCCGTGCCATTTTCGGAGAGTATCGCTTGCACAAGTACATCACTCGGACATTGTTTGCGGTGGCGATGCTGGCTTTGGCGGTGAATAACGGGTTGGATATCTGGCAAAAGCTGAAGCCGGAAAAAGTGGTGGCGATCGATCCGGTTGCTGTGCCGATCGTGCCTCCGGTTGTTGCCGTGGATCTGGTCGGCAAAGTGCCAGCGCTCGCGCCGCCGATTGAACCAGTGGCGCAAATTGCCGATCTGGCCGCTGGTGCGCCTGCTGTGGAGACAGTGGCGAATCCAGTAGAGGCTTTCCCTGCTGAGACAACGGCGGTTGCCGTGAATGAAGCTGTGGCTCCGCAAGTTGCTGCCGGGGGTGAGTTGTCGCCATCGGAAATGGTTGAGGCTGGTAAACTGCTGATGACTGCCATGCTGGCGTCGGTGCCGAAATATCCCGACGGTGTGAAGTTTGAGCCGACGCAGGCCCCAGGAGAGCACATCAATAGTGAACGGAGCGGAAGTGCTTCAGGATTCGCTCTGGCAACACGGCGGTCGGTTGCTTCAACGGAACGGATGATTGAGACGAGTCAGCCGCTTTCTGAAATGAAACCTGTGAAACCAGTTCCGGCTGTGGACAGCAGGAACGGATTCGCTCTGCGGTCTCGATCGTCGCCCGAGCAGATCGCCAAGGCGGTGGCGAAGAAGGAGGAGCGTCTAGCGCTGAAGGCTGAGCAGGTCAAGAAGAACCTGGCGTTCATCGCGGCGCGGAGGGCTGCGATGAGTCGTGCGGTGAGCAGATCCCGGTCATCCTCGCACCCTGCCAACGGCTGCAGGGTCTGACCGCATTGAAATGCCGCCGGTCGGTGGCACTGCTGTGAGTCGTGCAAGTTGGAATTGGGAGAAACTCTGATGGACGAGAAACCAGACAATGCCTGGCTCGAAGACCAGGGATTCACCACAGGCGTCCTGCAAGGATGCCTCTACAAGGATCTGGCCAGAGGCAACGCGATGGTAATCGAGCTGCTTGAAGACAGGATCGTGGCGTTGCTCTACATCGAGGGATCGTCTGCGAAGTACGCGAAGATCGGCATTCAGGCAGGATTCAAGAGCCAACAGATTTTGATGTTGTGCTTGTGTGCAGGGGCGGGGTTAAAGCGACGTTGCCTTCTTGGCTGCAAATTTCGGCCAAACGAGCCATGCTTGATCGCACGAAGTCTCGATTGTTTTCAAACTCCGAAGCACTCATCTCTGGAATCACAACATGCCCAGGAATCTGATCATCAGGCGATGGTTTGACCGTTAGATCAATCCGTTTCAACGCGTGTACCGGAACGCGAACGACCCCCCATTCAGATCTCTTCACATCGGAGATTTTCGCCAGACAATCGTCTGGTGAATTCAGGCATGATTCCCGGTATAGGCTAATTCCATCGACGTCAGGATCGCGAGTCTTGGGGCCTGGCAGTTTTGGTTCAAACGATGAATGCGAAATCACTGGGCATTTTTCTGTTCTGAATCGTGTGTAATGTACGCGACGCAACAGAAACTCATCGTCTGTGATCTCATCGGATTCAGACTTCATACACTCATCGTCCAACTCAATACCTGATCTAATGAATTGGCCGGGAGTCAGTATTGTTCGGCAACAGGACGCCATCGATCCGAACCTCGAACTCGTTCGGCGCGAATATCTCCATTTGTTCGATGCGGTGGAAGAGGAACCATTCAAGAAGCACTGAACCGTTAACACCTGCAATTACGCGATCTGGCGGATTATGGTATTGGCTCCGCAGTCGGATTGCCTGAGTTAACGCAGTGTCAACGACTGCGACACCGGGTGCGACTGCTCCATCCCCGTCCCAGTCATCAGAAAGTGAGCGCATGTCCCGCAGTTCCTGCATCACCTTTTTCCACGCGATTCGAACTGCTTCCGAATCTCCATTCATTGGTTGCGAGAACGACGCTGCACTTCCCAAAGCGTTTGTATTGCTAAAGTGTTGAGTAGAAGCAACTTGGTTGTAATCGAGCAAAGCATTCATGTTCTGGGACTCCAACGCTTTTGTAATTCGTTTGGTGTGATACTCAAGAAAGTATCCGCAGCAATCCCGTACCCAACATCCAGACCTCCGCGAACTGACTCAAGCGAACCGTCCACAATTGGACCTCGACACGTCAAGTCAAGCAACAAAGTATCCCTTGGATCCCAAGCCCATTTTCCAGACTGGGCCTTCACGTGGAGACGCCCAACCGCAGGCTCTATCTCAAAACTCCATTCGACGCTGCGTTTTTCCATTCGTAGAGGCAGTGGTTTCGATTCGAATCGATTGCCGAACAAGCCAGGAAGGACGTGATCCCAGTCCTCAGGTGACGACCAATAATCATCAACTGGGAACGAGTTCACGAATGTAATCTCCCACTGATTCGGAATGACTTCCCCAATTTCCGCATCTTTGCAAAATGTGCAAAATGCGTGAAACATCGACAAAAACTCAGAAATGAGGTTCTTGTAGCACGGTGTCTGACCTGCCGACTTCCTCCAATTTAGATGGAACCGTGTGGCTTGCAATTGGATCATTCGGTCCCGAGATTTGTTCTCGAAAAGACATCGACCAGGTTGACCACCCACACCAAGACGAATTGCCATACCGGAATGCGACTTCCAAAGGGGGGCCGTGAATAATTCGAACTGATCTGGTATCAATGGTGCGTCGCGTGCAACAACCCATTCATCAGACTGTTGCTTCAGTATTGACCAAAACAAACCAAAATGTGCCGAAGTCAACTCTGTGAGTGGTGAGAACTGAATTCCAAGCACAAACTCCACAAGCGGTGGATTTTCAAAAGTCGGACGGGTGTCCATCTCGGGCAACTCTTTTCAGTCGATTCAAGCCTTCAGATAAGCGTCACTTACGCTTTTCTGTCAGAAAACCATCGAATTCTATTCGTATTTCACTGCTACGGCAATTCCACTCCAGACGCGAGACAGATCCACAGAATACCTCCGCAACTGCGAGAACCGAGATTTGAGGGGATTTCCGTACTTAATATGGCCATGCAACGCGGTTTGGTCCTGATTGCGTGAACGGTTCTGGTTTTCATGTTGAACGCTGCACAATTAGTTCTTTCGAAGCCAATTCAAGACATTGGCTCCGAACAAGTGCTATCGACATTCCATCTTTGCTGAATTTCCGTTTTCGGCTGCTCTCTCACGCCACGCCCTGCTGCTGATACAGATACCGCTGAAACCCTGCGAACACCTGGCCGATTTCGTCGGCCTTGCCGAGGTCAGCCAGGGCGTCCGGTAGTGAATTATGGTACTTCAATCGAAGCAACGGCGTCAGTTTTTCGCGGTCGAGTTCACCGACGCCTTCGGTGATGTAGTGGGCGAGGACGAATTCGAGGAAGGCTTGCTGCTTCTGGTTGAAGTGAGCGGTGATTTCGGGACGGGCGATGGTGGCTCGGTGTTCGCGGGTGACGGGAGGGAGCGCCCAGGCGACGTGGGCGAGAACGTCGAAGAGATCGCTCTTTTCGGCGTCGATTAACTTTTGCATTTCGGAAAGCTGCTCGTTGCCGAAGCCTTTTTCCGCCAAGCCTTCCAGCAGTTTTTTGCGAGTGTCGGGGGCGCTCCAGATTGAACGCAGTTCGGCTTCGTCTTTGAAGAACTCGGGCAGTTTTCCGTACAGCATTTCCATGAATTGCTGCGAGGACATCGGGGTTCCGCCGGGATGCCAGAATGATGTGACCATCATGTGCTGGATGTTGCGTTCCTTGCCGTCGGCCAGTTTGACCTTTGCCCTGGGCTTCCGTTCGCACACGCACTTCACCTGGCCGCAAACTTCGCACGGTTCTTTGGGGCACTCGCACGGGCGTTTGCCGCAGTCTGGGCAGGGTTCGGGTTCAGGCTTTTCGCAGACGCACGGGGATTGATTGCATGCTGAACAAGGAACAGCTCCATCCAGTGGATCAGGGTCGCCGTCCCATTCCGGATCACTGAAGTGATGGTGAGCCTTCACGAAGTCATAGATTGTGAAATAGTCCTTGCCGTCGAAGAGTCGCGTGCCTCGGCCGATGATCTGCTTGAATTCGATCATGGAATTGATCGGACGCATCAGCACGATGTTCCGCACGTTGCGAGCATCCACGCCGGTGGACAGTTTCTGCGATGTCGTCAGGATCGTGGGGATGGTCTTTTCGTTGTCCTGAAACTCCCGCAGGAATTCTTCGCCACGGGCACCGTCGTCAGCGGTCACACGCACACAGTAGTTTGGGTCTTTACTGGACTTCATCTGATTGATCAGATCACGCACGGCGAGGGCGTGGGCCTGATTGGCACAGAAGACGATGGTCTTTTCCTTCTGGTTGATCTGCTCCATGAAGATCTGGACGCGCTTGCGTTCCCGCTCCGTGATCTCGATGATCTTGTTGAAGTCCTTTTCTTCGTATCGCTTGCCCGCTTCCACTTCGCCGACCATCACCGAATCGTCCGGCGTGTAGATGTACTCGTCCAGAGTCGTCTGAATCTGTTTCACTCGGAACGGCGTCAGGTAGCCGTCGTTGATGCCTTCCTTCAGCGAATACGTGAACACGGGTTCGCCGAAATACTTGTAAGTGTCCACGTTGTCTTTGCGTTTCGGCGTGGCGGTCAGGCCCAACTGCACGGCGGGTGAGAAGTATTCCAGGATCGCTCGCCAGTTGCTTTCGTCTCTGGCACCGCCGCGATGGCATTCGTCGATCACGATGAAGTCGAAGAAATCCGGCGGATAGTCACCGAACCACGGCGACGGTTCACCGTCCTTTGTCGGACCACACATAAAGGTCTGGAAGATCGTGAAGAACAGGTTGCCGTTCTTTGGCACCTTGCCTTTCTTCTTGATCTCATCCGGTTCGATCCGGACCAAGGCATCATCCGGAAATGCCGAGAACGCATTGAATGCCTGATTGGCCAGAATGTTGCGATCGGCCAGGAACAGAATGCGAGGACGGCGAGTCGGCTCGCTGCCGGATTTCCAGTCCGCCAGGTTCCAGCGACTTTGAAACAACTTCCACGCCAGTTGAAACGCGATGAACGTCTTGCCGGTCCCGGTTGCCAGAGTCAGCAGAATACGCTTCTTGCCAGCGGCAATAGATTGCAGAACTCGATCGATGGCGATGTCCTGGTAGTAACGGCCCTGAAAGTATCCGCCTCGATCTTCGAACGGCACCGCTGCGAATCGATCCCGCCAGGCGTTCTGTTCCGCAAAGGTCCGATTCCAGAGTTCTTCCGGGGTTGGAAAGGTCGGCAGTTCGCCCTCGGTCCCGTCCTGCATGTCGATGCCGTAAACGCCTTGGCCGTTCGTGGCATACGTGAACCGAATTTTCAGCTTGTCCGCGTAGTCCTTTGCCTGTCCCACGCCTTCGGTCAGAAGTTTGTCCCAGGCTTTGGCTTCGACCACTGCCAGCTTCGTGTTGCGATAGATCAGCACATAGTCAGCCGAGAGCGCCTTGCCACGCCGCCCGTGGCCTTCCAGCCGCCCCAGCGTGATTGGATATTCACGGCGAATGCGACTGCCTTCGACAACGCCCCAGCCTGCTGCGGCGAGGGCCGGGTCGATGTGTTCGGCTCGTGTTTCGGCTTCGTTCATGGGAACTCAACGACAAAGTCTGTTCATGCTAGTCTGCGATCGCCGTGATATCTACCAGTCTGTACGACGTGCGAATTCCGCCATTGCGAAATGTAACCGTGGTCTTTGTAACGAAAGCTCGACACTTCTCGTTGAAAAAGCTCTTGTTCAACTCTGCTACCTTTTCTTGGGTCAGCGAGTCTTCGATCTTTCCGTCAATCACACGCCCATTGTCATCCAGAAAATCAAATTCCCATGACTCAAGCAACACGCCTCGTAGAGTTCCGTCGATTTGAATTGTTTCGTCGGAAGTAGAAGTTGCAGCGACCCGTGCGAAGGCACTTGCAACCTCATCCGGCGTCATTGAACACCGCAGATCTCCAGACTCAATTCGGAGTCCTGCTTTCCCTTTCGCAACCACTTCAAGAAACGTTCGAAGATTCTGAACAACCCGGGGGGCCGTTTCATTTAGCGTTGCGGCGAATTCTTCATCACTTCGCCCCGACGATTCAATGAGACGCGTAACGTGGGACAGCGTGTCCGCCACTTCATCCTCGGCAAACAGATCTTCGCTAGGTGCCTTCGAGAGTTCCAAACCAACCGATCCTCTTGGCAATCCCGTCAGCAACAATCGAGATCGAGCTTCACCTAGCCGACGCCCTCGATTTCCGACATTGCCGTGGCACCGATCCGCGTAGTCGGTCATTACCATGCTCTGAAAGGGTTCAATCACGCGACTGGCAAAAACTGCGTCGATGCCTTGTGAACCTACGACTGGGTCACCGGTAAAAAAAAGTACAGTCCTTGCTTCCTTTTGACCAACAGGCAGTTCTTCAATCTGTTGCCGTAATTCTGTCTCACGTTCCTGAAACGCGATCGACATCAACGGATGATCACCAGCCAGCGATTTTAATCGCTGAGTGTCAAGCAATTGTCCTTTAAGGAAGTCTCGATGGGTACGAATAGTCATGGTTTCACCGTTGCAAGTTTGGTACGAGCGCTTGCATCCTCAACCGGCGTGTTTAATTCGATCCGAAGCATACCTTTCCATACAGATAATCTGTTATGGGAAAACAGCGAAATCCAATATCTGGAGTTTTCAACCGTCAATTCTGGCGAAAAACTCGCGTCAAATGGGTAGTGGTCCAGTAGAAAATTGGCCTTTGCCAGCCTTGGATTCGCGACTTCAGGGAACGCTGAAAAAAGAGAAATCTGAAAAGCAATGTCATATCCCCAAAACACGGTCACCACGTCCAAGTCTTTTGGAGCCGTGCCCTCGCGTTTTTCTTTGTCTTCAAGAAAGCTACCATCAAGCCACTGGAATCCCTGAGTTAATCCTTCCGTTGTCAGTCTTGCCCGAAAATCGAGGAACAACTCAAGAATTCTACGCCGCTCCGGAGATGTGGCAAACCTTTCGCAAAGGTCAACCGTTGTGCATGGGTAGGGCGACAATTGCGATCGATCAGTGGGATCACCGAGATGTGGTGGAATCACTAAGTTGTGATCAAAGTGTGGAATGGGATTTGGCATACTGTTTCTCTGGAATTGTACGGTATTTCAGATCGTCGAGTGCGGCGAGTTTTCGCTGGTCGATGGTGGCGAGGCGTTGGGTTTCTTCGTGTGCGTTGAGCCCTGAAAGGGCGGGATATGCCAGCCCAGGGCAACGCC
>Ga0105053_10000296_pt1 | contig 72787 bp, 62 predicted proteins | sample BON01_FD_78093 | JGI IMG/M metagenome (GOLD analysis project Ga0105053, IMG submission 78093) | Freshwater microbial communities from Lake Bonney liftoff mats and glacier meltwater in Antarctica - BON-01 | ecosystem: Environmental > Aquatic > Freshwater > Ice > Glacier meltwater | place: Lake...
AAGTTACTCGATTGGAGATACACAGCCTACCCTTTGGCTGGGATGGTCAAGACAGTGCAGCGGCACAGATCGTTGGCGATGAATGGCTTCGAACAGGTCGTAGTGCGGTTTTACTTGTTCCTTCCGTTTTGACCAGAATCGAATTTAATGCGCTAGTTAACCCCACACATCCAGACGCAGCAAAAATCAAAGTCTCGGAGCCACAACCCGTTCTATGGGACCATCGCTTGTTTAGCCGTAATTGACGCGACTGATGAGCTCAGTTTTTGAGCTTGCGATGCCTTAATCTGACCCCAGGATGCGTGCTGGCCGTCCTAGACAGCGAACAATGATGTAATGTTGTTGCAGACGTATTTTCGCTTGGTCTCAACAGCTAAGGATTTCGAACTTTCCCTATCTGCGCCTGCTGAGACCGAAGTGTTGTTTTTATGGGGAACAAGAAAAGTTTCCCCAAATAGGCGCAAAGCCTTTATTCATGCGGCTTGCGATTCCTTTCACCGGCACCACTTATATACGACTTGCATAGAGACTTTTAAAAGACTATATTAAGTCTTGATGAAGACATCTCACTTAGTGCGCCATGCGTTTATCAACTCACATTAAACCTATTAGCTACCTTAAGACTAATGTGGCAGAAGTTTTATTAGACCTAGGTAATCAAGATATTGAAGATATCTATAACGACATCGCTGAATTTGATTCACCATCAAGCGGCAACCGCGTGTTTGATCAACGGCTTGAAACAATTAATAATTTAGTAACAATGCCATTGAGGGGAAGTATTCCCAAAGAGCTTTTAAAAATATAGGCATCAAAGAATATCAGCGGGCTATTTTCAGAACTTACAGGGTGATTTATCGTGTCATTGATCTTAACGTAGAGGTGTACCTCGTTGTTGATGGTCGCCGTGATCTGCAATCAATACTTGAAAGAAAGCTTTTGACGAAGTGATTCAAACGCAATACTTGTCGCTGCAAACGAGAGAATACCTATGAGCAAATCGCAACACTGGAACTCAGTTTATCAAACCAAGCCTTCTGATTCTGTCAGTTGGTATGCCCCCCACCTTGAAGATTCACTCACACTGATTAAACAACTTAGCGTTAATCAACAGGTTGCAATCATTGATATTGGTGGGGGTGAATCAACCCTTGTTGATGATTTATTGGCCGAACAATATCAAGACATCTCAGTGCTCGATATTTCTGCCATTGCCATTGAACACACTCAAAACCGTCTGGGCGCAAGTGCACAAGCTGTCACATGGTACGTGGGTGATATCACACAGTTTAATTTTGAAAATAAGCAGTTTGATGTTTGGCATGACCGCGCTGTATTTCATTTTCTAACTGAACCCTCAGCTAGGCAAGCATACATTGAATTAGTGCGCCAATCGGTCAAACCAGGGGGCTACGTCATTATGGCCACATTTGGGCCTGATGGGCCGCTTAAGTGCAGCGGGCTTGATATTGTTCGCTATGACGACGAACATTTACATGGCGAGTTTGGGGCTGATTTTGAATTGCTTGGTAGCAAAATCACCCACCACCACACCCCCACGGGGGGTGACCAACAGTTTTTATATTGTTGGTGCAAAGTTTGCTAGTGGTCTCGATCAAGTCTATAACAACTCGATCGCAACCAACACAAACGCAGCCATCCATAACGTTTCAACTAACAACAACATAAACGGCCGCCAGCCGGCGTTAGCCAGTTGTTTGAACGAGGTTTTTAAGCCTAAAGCTGAAATGGCCACAACCAAGCATAAACGTGACAAATCAACCAGCTGCGTTTGCACCATGGGGGCTAAGCCACCGAGTGAGTTAATGATGACTAACGCCACAAACAACCACAAAAACCAAGGCACCAGTGCTGGTTTTTTTGCATGATGGGCAGTGGCAATGGCTTCACGTTGCGTTTTAAAAATGGCTGACACCACAACCACTACAACGGCCAACATTGATACGCGAAACAGCTTCACAATAGTGGCGTAATCGCCGGTAGATTGGTCGATGGTATAGCCCGCACCAACCACTTGGGCAACGTCGTGAATGGTGCCACCTAAAAATAAGCCTGCCAACTCAGGGGGTAACGACAAAGCACGTGCAATAAGCGGGTACACCACCATAGCTATGGTTGATAACACCGTGACAGTCACCACCACCATCAGCGTGAAGCGATCACTTTCTTTGTCGCGTGGCAACACGGCCGAAATAGCCAATGCAGCTGAGGCACCACAAATGGCAACTGAACCGCCTGACAACACACCCTGCGCACGCGTCATATTCAATTTCTTGCCCAGCCAAGCACCACAAAGTAGAGTGGTGACCACAGCGCCAATTACGATGAGGGCAGTTGTCCAACCCAAGCCGACAATTTGTTCAGCGGTAATGCGAGCACCCAATAATCCTACCCCTAAACGTAAGACGCCCCGCGCACAAAATTCGATGCCCGGTTTAGATTTGGCTTCAAAACTTAAAAAGTGAAATGCCACCCCAAAAAACAATGCGAATAGTAGTTGCGGTCCGCCATGTAGGTTAGAAACGAATGTTGCCGCTAAGGCAATCAAACCAGCTAATGCGGTGCCTGGAATTAAGGCTAAACGCCCTGCTATGTAACTACCCACTGTCGTGCCGTTTTCAGGTGTGGTCATTTTTATTTTGAATTGAGTGTTTGGTGGCTTTTTAAGACCGCAAGGGCGCACGAAGCAATGCGGCTCATGACCGAATCAGAGCGGCTCGTTAAAATAATGGGTACGCGCATACCCAGTACTAAACCTGCGCATTCGGCGTGAGAAATATAGACCAGCTCTTTATAAACAATATTACCGGCTTCAAGATTCGGCATAATCAATATATCAGGCTGCCCAGCAACAGGTGACACAATACCTTTGTTGCGTGCCGATTCACTTGAAATCGCATTATCAAAAGCAAGTGGACCATCAAGTATGCCACCGGTAATTTGACCGCGATCAGCCATTTTGCACAACACCGCTGCATCAAGCGTAGATTGCATAGCAGGGTTAATGGTTTCAACGGCAGATAAGATCGCGACCTTAGGTCTTTTAACACCTAAGGCGTGCGCCATATCGATAGCTGTTTGAATAATGTCACGCTTTTCCATTAAGCCTGGGGCAATGTTCACCACACAGTCACTCAACATTAATGGGCGTTCTAAACTGGGTACGTCAATCACAAAGAAATGGCTTGCGCGACGGGCGCCACGCAGACCTGCTTCACGCGATACCGCAGCACCGAGCAACTCATCACTGTGCAAACTACCTTTCATGAGCGCTTGGGCTTTTTGATCGCGGCACAAGGCGGCGCTGGTGTCGGCAGCAACGCGCGGGTCGTCTATGGTGTCAACAATTTCTATGTCGCGCAAATCAATCTTAGCTGCCTCAGCAACCTGCTGAATACGCGCAGTAGGGCCAACCAGTATAGGCACGATTAAACCTGCTTGCTGAGCCCGTGTGGCCGCTTCTATTGACGACACGTCACAGGGGTAAGCGATTGCGACGCGAATCGGGCCGACTTGCTGGGCACGTTCAATAAGCGCATCAAGGTGACGATAAACATAAGTTGCATCGCCCTGTGTGGGTGAGATTGCTGTCGTATTTCGCGAATCAGTCATAGGGGGAATCTCTAATTTTATTGAATCAATAAACTTTTAAATCTTTAAATCATTATTTCATTGCGTCATTTTGTCATTGCTTAAATTAGTCATTGAATGATGCAGAATGCCCCGCTGTGATTACTCACAGTCGGGGCATTTTAGTTTCACGTCAAGATTAAACGTAGTCCTTATACTTCTCAAGAAAACGAACGGGCTTAGCTAAGGCATCACGGCGGAAGGGATCGCCCAACTCACGTGTACACATGATTTCAATCACGCAGGTTTTACCTTCGTTCATCTGCATGTCAACTGCACGCTTAAGTGCTGGGCCAACGTCTTCAAGCTTGTCAACAACGATGGCTTCAGCACCCATTGACTTAGCAATGTCTGCAAAGCTTTCGCTCTCTAACTCGCCTGCAACAAAACGACGGTTATAGAAGTCAACTTGGTTTTTCTTCTCGGCGCCCCACTGACGGTTGTGAAAGACCACAGCCGTAACAGGAATGTCGTGACGAACCGCTGTCATGATTTCAACCATGCTCATCGCCCATGCCCCGTCACCGGCGTAAGCAATCGCTGGGCGATCTTTAGCAGCCAATTTAGCGCCAATGATGGTGGGCAACGCGTAGCCACAGTTACCAAAGCTCATTGGTGCGAAGAAACTACGGGGCTCTTCAAAACGCAAGTAGCTGTTGGCCACTGAATTGATGTTACCGATATCGGTTGACACCATTGCACGTGGCGGCATGGCTTTTTCAAGTTCACGCAAGACTTGACGGGGGTGCAAGTATTCGCCACCTGAGAAAGGCTTTTCGCCTTTGGCTTCTTCGATCATGTCTAAACTGTAGGGGTCAGTCTCGTGCGTCCAAGCGTCGAGTTCTTTTTCCCAAGCGTCTTTTTCAGCTTTGATGGTTTGCGCGCGCGCGGCTTTGGTCACATCACATGCCAACGTCTTACCTTCTAAACGTGCTAACAAGGCCTTAGCTGTGGCTTTTGCATCACCACAAATACCGACCGTAATTTTCTTAACCAAACCTAAGTTGGTGTGATCGGCTTCAACTTGAATGATTTTGGCATCTTTAGGCCAGTAGTCTAAACCATGCTGAGGCAGGGTACCGAATGGGCCCATACGTGAGCCTAAGGCGATAACCACGTCAGCTTGTGCAATCAATTTCATGCCTGCTTTACTGCCTTGATAACCCAAGGGGCCAGCCCATAAGGGGTGGCTAGCGGGAAATGAGTCGTTGCGCAAGTAACCGTTTACAACAGGGGCACCCAACCGCTCGGCTAATGCTTTGCATTCTTCAACCGCATCACCCATAACTACGCCACCACCCGCTAAAATCACGGGGAATTTGGCGGTTGCAAGCAATGCTGCTGCTGCAGCCAAGCTTTCTTCGCCACCGGCACCGCGGTCAACACGCATGGGCTTAGGAATTTCGCAATGTATTTCACCGTAAAAATAATCGCGGGGAATATTTAACTGCGTTGGGCCCATATCGCTCATGCCACGGTCAAAACAACGTGCGGTGAACTCTGCCATACGCTTTGGGTTGCAAACGTGGCCTTGGTATTTTGTAAATTCTTCAAACATAGGCAATTGGTTGGCCTCTTGAAAGCCGCCTAAACCCATACCCATGGTGCCCGTTTCGGGTGTAATGATCACGACCGGGCTATGTGCCCAGTAGGCTGCAGCAATCGCTGTGACACAATTGCTGATACCAGGGCCATTTTGACCAATGACCACACCGTGGCGACCTGATACGCGAGCGTAGCCGTCAGCCATGTGGGCACCACCTTGCTCGTGAACAACCGGAATCAAACGAATGCCGGCGGGTGCAAAGATGTCCATCGCATCCATAAATGCAGAACCCATAATGCCGAACATATCCGTGACGCCATTGGCCACTAATGTTTCAACAAGGGCTTCTGAAGGGGTCATCTTTTGAATGCCCTCAACAACAGTACGTTTTGTTGTAGATGTGCTCATGATATCTCCAATATAGTGGAACCGATTATTCCGTTTTTCTAACTACAAAGCGTATTCTAGAACTGACATTTATATCTTGTCAACGATTTTTTATTGAAATTAGAATAATTTGTTCTAATTTATGAAATTATTGTATTATGAGAACTATGATGACTGAAAACGATGCGCATGATTTAAACGAACCCAAAGCTTTAATCAATGGCGACACCCCTACATTGAGGCTGTTTTCATTACTTGAAGTCATTGCCGAGAAAAATACCCCCTTCAGCCTGCAAAACGTTGCTGATGAAACTGGTATACCTAAACCTACAGCGCACCGTATGTTGCAACAATTAGAGTCAGCTGGCATATTGCAACGCATAGGTAGCGGTCGCTTGTATAGCGTCGAAAACCGTTTAATGCGGCTGGCTGAAAATTTACTTATTAATAACACCACGCAAGGTGCTCGCCACGCAGTCTTGAGCAACCTCGTTAAAGAAGTCGGTGAAAGCTGCAACATTACCGCCTTATCGGGTGGAGAGGTGCTTTACCTAGACCGTGTTGAAACTGCAGAACCCCTGCGCTTTTATCTACATTCAGGTTCACGTGTACCGGCCCACTGCTCAGCTACTGGCAAACTATTTTTAAGCCAAATGTCGCCTTCACAAAGAAAACGTTTATTGGCTGTCGCACCACTTAAACAATTTACACGTGGCACCATCACACAGTACGAAGCACTTGAATCTGAAATCGAGCAGGTACGCAAAGAAGGTTATGCGTTTGATCGTGAAGAGTTCCTACCAGGCTTACTTTGTATCGGTGTTTTAGTGCCCAGCAACCAAGGTAAATCAAATATGGGGTTAGCTTTACAGGCTCCCGTGATTCGCCTAGATGAAGATACAGCACTGCGCTTTTTACCTGCCCTTCGCGCAGCGGCTCAGGCCATTGCAGAAATAAACCATGACGCCAGTGAGCCCCCCACAACATGAAAGACATTACCTTAATTAAACCTGACTGTACCGTCAACGTTCGCGATACCTTTGGTGTTGATCTTGATATGACCGTACCCGCCTTTTCACTGCGTGACGAGCACGTACCTGAAATTGACTCAGCGTATCGTTTCAACCCACAAGTAACATTAGCCATTTTGGCGGGGTTTGCGTTTAATCGACGTGTTGTTATTCAAGGTTTGCATGGCACTGGTAAATCGACCCATATAGAACAAATTGCTGCGCGCTTAAACTGGCCCTGTTTACGCATTAATCTTGACGGTCACATCAGTCGTCTTGACTTAGTGGGCAAAGACATGATTGTGCTGCGCGATGGGCAGCAAGTGACAGAGTTTCAAGAAGGCATGTTGCCGTGGGCACTACAACGACCTATGGCTCTAGTGTTTGATGAGTACGATGCCGGCCGACCTGATGTCATGTTTGTGATTCAACGTGTACTTGAGCGTGAGGGTAGCTTCACCTTACTCGACCAACAAAAAGTGATCAAGCCACACGCTTCATTTCGTATGTTTGCCACCATGAATACACTGGGCCAAGGCAACCTAAGCGGGCTCTATCATGGTACGCAGCTGATGAACCATGCACAGCTTGACCGCTGGAATATTGTCACCTCGCTTGACTATCTGCCTGAACAAGAAGAGCAAGCGATTGTGCTGGCCCGTGTGCCATCGTTCAACAGTGACAGCGGTCGTAAACAGTTGGCTGCTATGGTTGCGTTGGCTGGGCTGACGCGCCAAGGGTTTGCAGTGGGCGATCTAACAATATTGATGTCACCCCGCACCGTCATAACTTGGGCTGAAAACACTGAAATCTTTAAAGATATTGACTTAGCTTTTCATCTTTCATTTTTAAATAAATGCGAAACGGCTGAACGCGCCATGGTGGAAGAGTACTATCAGCGATGTTTTAACACGCCGCTTTCTTCACTCAATGCTTTGGGTGTGACAGCCCCTCATGACCCGTCATAATCAAACCTCAATTAAAGAACTTGAGTCGGTTTGTGGCGCCATAGTGCGCGCGCTTACGGGTGATGCTGCGTTGCAATGGTCTGGTCAAACCCTGTATCAAGGTACTAACGTGGTGCCTTTACTCGCCGCACATCAAAGTGAGGTATCGCTTGAACGAGATGACCAACGCGCTTTAATTGATGGTGCGGCGCTCAAGCTTAAATATAGTGATGCACAACTGCACGCTCAGCATACCCCCAGCAATGCGATTGAGCGCTTGGTATACGAGTTACTTGAGCAGCTTAGAGTTGAAGCGCTGGTGCCTGCAGCATGGCCTGGTGTGGCTCATAATTTGAATACCCGCTTTTTAAAATGGGCGCAGGCTTTTATTGATTCCGGCTTAACCGAAACGGGCTTAGGCTTGTTAATGTTTACCATCGCGGTTTTAATCTGGTCACGCTTAAGCAGTCATGAACTGCCCGACCATATGTCTAATTTAATAGAAGTGACCCGCGCCAACATCAGTTCAGATATTGGCGGTTATCTGGTTGGCTTGCGTCGTAACCGCCATGATCAAGCACAATATATTGAACATTCAGTCGCTTTAGCTAAATGGGTCAGTACTGCAATTTTAGCAGCTGAATCGAATACCAGTGGTAATCAAGCTGTTAATAGACGACGCACCGGTTTTTCCCTACCCCTTCATTTTGAGTCAGCCAGCATGAACGCGCCCCCTATCGCGCAGGGCGGTAGCAGTCGGTCGTGGGAAAGTGGCGGGCAACAGTACCGTATCTTTACGCGTGCTTACGACAAAATGGTTAACGCCACCCAATTGATCCGCGTTGCTCAATTACTTGAGTTTCGTGAACAAATTGATCAAGAAGTCGTAAAAAGCGGCATACGCGTTCAGCGCTTGGCACGTATTTTTAAACAGCGTTTGGCTACAGTCAAGCGTGAGGGTTGGCGTTTTGCGCAAGAAGAGGGCTATTTAGATGGTAGCCGTTTATCACAACTTATTACCGACCCCAACCAACATGCCATTTTTAAAGATGAGCAACCACGGTTAATCAATGAGTGCGCCGTGACAATTTTGATTGACTGTTCAGGGTCAATGAAGGCCTATGCGCAACCTATTTCATTGATGGTTGATGTGATTGGCCGTGCCCTTGATATGGCTGGCATTGAGATTGAAATATTAGGTTTCTCAACACAAACATGGAATGGTGGTCGAGCAAGACGCGATTGGGAACGCGCAGGTCAGCCTGAATTACCCGGTCGTTTAAATGAACGGCTAAATATCATTTTTAAAGCGGGTAACGTTTCTTGGCAACGCGGTCGCTCGGGTATTGCTGCGTTACGTAAACTTGATTTATTTAAAGAAGGCGTTGACGGTGAAGCCGTTGAGTGGGCTTGCGAACGTTTAATGGCGCGCCCCGTCAAGCATCGTATCTTAATGGTGGTGTCAGATGGTTGCCCGATGGACACTGCCACCAATCAATGCAACGATGAGTATTACCTTGATCAGCATCTTAAACAAGTGCTAGCAAAGCAAGCACAGCTTGGGCAAGTTGATATCTGTGCCTTGGGGGTGGGTCTTGACCTGGGGTGGTTTTATAAACGTCGTTTGGCGATTGATACTGAAGCGACCATAGACAACACAACGGTCATGTCTATTGCTGACTTACTGACTGTTAAACATTAGCCATTAAACATTAAAAAGGCCTGCCCAAAAATTATCAGGCAAGCCTTTTTTAAATATTACGTCACGTTACGTCACATAAACGTATTTATTTTTTTTCATCATTGTAGTGATACCAACGATACAAAAACCGCTGGCCAAACCGACGAAACGGTACAAAGGCGCGTGAACGCACCACATTAAATAGATTAGGGTATTCAAGCTCTGTGTTATAGATCGGCAAGTCAAGCATTGAAAGCTGCTTACCGGCTATACGGGCAGCCATGCGACGGCCAGCGTGCGCCGAAAACGACACGCCATTGCCACCGTAACCCACTGAATAAAATACAGACTCACTGGCGTTAGGTTGCATAATGCGCGGCATCATATCGTGGCTGACATCGACCCAACCCCACCATGAGTAATCAATTTGTATGCCGGTTAAAGCAGGGAACTTACGATGCAAACCTTCGATCAACAACGCCATATGTTTAGGGTTGCTCGCGTCTGCACCGGTAATTGAACTACGGCTACCCATTTGCAAACGGTTGTCAGGCAACAAGCGATAATAATTGCGCAAGGTGCGGGTATCGGTGATGACTTCGTGAGTTAAAAAGTTAGTGGCTTTAAGCTCTTCTGATGTGAGAGGCCGTGTAACCAGCGAGTTTGACAAAATCGGCATAATTTTTGAATCTAGGCTGCGATGCAAACCGTTACTGGTATAACCACCGGTTGCAAAGCCCACTGCACGGGCTTTAACCACGCCACCAGGTGTGCGTAAATAATGCACACCGTTGCGCGTTTCCATATCAAGCACGGGGCTAGCTGGATGCATCTTTACACCTAACTCTCGCGCCATACGCAAGTAACCGAATGCTAACTTGAGGGGGTGCACACCAATGCCATCAGGTTCGTGCATGGCTCCATAGCTTTCTGCATCGTTAACATATTGCTCCTTCACATCACTTTTGCTCAACATTTTGGTGTCATAACCAAATACATCACGCATAACTCGGGCTTCGTTACGCAAAAAATCTATTTTTGATTCTTTATGGGCAATGTAGAGGTGGCCGCCACCTTGTGGTTCGCAGGCAGGCACTTCCGCCACAAGGCTCTTGAAGGTTTCAAAGCCTTCACGAATTTCTGCGTCTAGACGCAATGCGGTTTCTTTGCCCCAACGCGCTATCCATTGTGAGCGGTACAAACGACCGCTAGCGTTTTGCCCTTGACCACCATTACGGCTGGTGCAACCCCATGCGGTTCCATTAGCCTCAAGCACGGTGGCTTTAATGCCATGCTCTCGCGCTAAAAATAAAGCGGTTGATAAACCGGTAAACCCCGACCCAACAATAACAACATCGGCATCAATATCAGCTTCAATAGGACCATCATCTTCTGGTGGGGTGCCGGCCGAGGCAACCCAATATGTCGGCGCATACTGGCGGCCTTGACCCGGGTTACGATCGACTAAAGGGTCATAATGTGGGTCATAGGGTTTGAGCAAGTTTTCAACTTTTGTCTCGGCGTTCAATGCATTCTCCGATGAAGCCAATATATTTTGACTTCAATAAATGTATTTTGGATGCATCAAAATAGAGCAACCATGCACCAAAGAATAGCGACTCTACTTAGTAGGGGGTTAGCGCCAGATTAGAGGTTTTAATAGAGCCAGCAATTTCCACAACGTCTCTGGACCTATCAAATTAGCCTCACTGGCTCTACGGTTAATGGGTTTGGGTTAATAATATAGCTACATTAAAGATTAATACATGATTGAAATACATAGCAAAAAAGGTTGGTTTACATATGAGTTCATCACTAAACGCCGTAACGGTTGATACCTTAAAGGCTTTTGCACAAGCTTGGAATGATCACGACTTAGAAGCTTTAATGAGCTTTGTGACAGATGATTGCGAGTTTCATGCCGTAGGCGGCCCCGACATACTCGGTCGTACGTTTAAAGGCACCGCACAATTACGTGAAGGTTTTGCTTTAGCATGGCAAGCTTGCCCCGATGCATCATGGTCAAAGGGTGACTATTTTGTTTGTGGCGACCGTGGCGTTGCTGAATGCACCTTTGCTGGCACCAAATCTGACGGGTCTCGTATTGAGGCTCGAATGGTCGATGTATTTACTTTTCGAGACGGCAAAATCTCGGTTAAGAATGCATTTAGAAAAGATCGTCCTACGATTGCAGCACATTAATTTTTTCCAGGAGACATAAAATGATGATTAAAAAAACAATTGCATTTTCAGTATTGGCGGCTAGTGCACTGGTTTCAACCAGCGTATTGGCCACTACTTTCAAAGTCGCTGTGGGCGACGCTCAAGGCAGCGCACAATGGGAATTGGCCACATTCTTTAAAAAGTCATTTGAAGAGAAGCGTGCCGGTAAAGACAAAATTGACTTGTTCCCCAACGGCCAGCTCGGCGGCGAAGAAGATACCGTTAGCAACGCCGCAATGGGTGCGCTCGATTTCTCAATTTTAGCGATCAATAACGTCACACCTTTCTCACCAACAGTGGGGGTCCTAACCCTACCTTACGTGATTCAAAGCGCTGAAGATGCGAAAATTCTCACGACAGGTCCTTTGTCAAAAGAGTTAATTGCCAACACGGTTCGTGATGCCAAAGTGCGTATTATTGGCTGGACATACACAGGCTTTCGTGTATTAACCAATTCAAAGAAACCTGTGACCACGCTTGCAGACTTAAAAAGTCTAAAAATTCGCGTGCCTAAAAACGAAATCATGATTGCAACCTATCAAGCTTGGGGCATTAACCCTGTGCCCATGGCCTGGTCAGAAACGTTTACAGCATTGCAACAAGGCGTCGTTGATGGTCAAGACAACCCTTTTGCAACCATTTACGCCATGAAGTTTTACGAAGTGCAAAAGTACATCACGACCATTCGTTATGTGTTCTCACTTGAGCCTTTGATCGTCAGCGAATCGATCTTTCAAAAACAGCCTGCTGATGTTCAAAAAGCGATGCTTGATGCCGGTGCTGCTGCAACAGAGCACAGCTTCAAATGGTTAAAAGCATCAGAAGACAAAATCAAGCAAGAGTTAATGGCTAAAGGCATGCAAATTTCAGCCCCTGCTGACAATGAAAAAGAGTGGATAAGCAAGGCCACAACGCAAGTATGGCCTAAGTTTTACAAGAGCATTGGCGGCAAAGAGAAGCTTGACCAGGCTTTAAAAGCACTCGGCCGTTAATTTAACGCCTTATTTTTAACGTTAGTTTTGTAACACGATTAACGTTAAGAATATAATCAGCGGGGTTTTTATAACCCGTTGTCAAAATCACTCGTTAAGTCAGGTTTGCTATATTAGGGTGGGTATATCGCTTTTATACCCACCAAACCTTGCCATTTTAAAACAGTTCCAATATTAATTTTACCTTCGCACGTTCAACCAACAGGTACACCATACCTATTAGTTGATCATTTAGGAGCACCTCGCTATGGCGAAGCTTCATACCGTACTCCAAAAATTAAACAATGTCGAAACAGTGGTTTGCGAATTACTGTTAGCGGCTTTTGTTTTGTTGTTGTTTGCACAGATCATTGCACGACAAGTATTTAATCACTCGCTTGCGTGGAGTGAAGAACTATCAACTTACATGTTTGTCTGGTTTGCATACTTAGGTGCTGTCGTAGCCGCCAAAATGTCGGCTCACAATCGTGTGACATTTCAGTTTAAATACTTTCCCGCTTGGGTAGGAAAATACTCACTGGTTTTGGCTGATTTGATTTGGGTAGCGTTTAACGTCTACTTCGTTTACCTAAGCTACCTATTTATTTTTGTTTTCATGAACGCTTTTTGGAAGTCGCAAACGCTCGGGGTTCCCATGAAGTATTTATATATGATTTTGCCCATTGCATTTTCATTAATGACGATTCGTATCTTGATCAATTTATACGCCACTATTGTTCTAGGCGTTAAACAAGTTGACCCTGAAACGGCTGCATTACAAAAACTAAAACAACAAACAGCACAACAAGCTTAATTTAAGCTTTATGACTGCAAAAGAAGAGACATGGATACCTTTGTAGCAGAACTCTTATTTGGTGGGTTTTTTATATTACTGTTGTTGGGCACGCCCATTTCGGTTGCTTTGGGCGGCGCCGCCATGGTTGCGTTTTTGGTGCTCGACAAAAACCCCATTACGCTTGTTCAGATGGCTTTTACTTCGGTAGGCAGCTTTCCGCTCATGGCACTACCCGCTTTTGTATTAGCAGGCGCGTTGATGGAAACAGCCGGTATATCGAGGCGACTCGTCGATATTGCTGAATCTTTAGCCGGCCCGATAACGGGTGGTTTAGGGGCGGCCACTATTTTGGCCTGTCTGTTCTTTGGTGCCATTTCAGGTTCAGGCCCCGCCACTACCGCAGCTGTGGGTATGTTGATGATACCGGCCATGACGAAGCGCTCATACGACAAAGCTTACGCATCAGCGGTTACGGCTTCAGCGGGTGGGCTGGGTATTATCATTCCACCGTCTATACCGATGGTTATTTTCGGTATTTCAGCCATGGGTATGACAGCACCGCCTGAAGCTGTTGCTCAATTTGGTGAGTTTGCTTCAATCTCAATACCGAAATTGTTTGTTGCCGGCGTGGTACCCGGTCTCTTGATGGCGGCGGGCTTGATTTCAATGAACTATTTGATTTCACGTAAAAAAGGCTACCGCGGTTTATCTGAAAAATGGTCAGGCAAAGACTTAAAGCTCGCACTGCGTCGTGGCATTTGGTCAATGTTGGCGCCCGTCATTATTTTAGGGGGCATTTATACCGGTATTTTTACTCCAACTGAGTCGGCGATTGTGGCCATTTTTTATACTTTGTTTGTGGGTATTTTTATTCATAAAGAAATTGAGTTTAAACCCGCAGTCGCTGCCTTACGCACCACCACCTGGATAACCGGTCGCGTATTACTGATTCTTTTTACCGCTACCGCTTTTGGTCGACTTTTAGTTGAAACACGCATGCCTGCGGCATTAGCTGAATCATTATTAAGCTTGACTGACAGCATTTATATCATCTGGATTTTAATTATTTTGTTCTTACTGTTTGTCGGTATGTTTATGGAAACACTAGCCGCCATTATGATTTTAGTGCCTGTTTTATTGCCTATTATGTACGTCATGGGTGCAGACCCCACTCACGTTGGAATTGTGACAATTTGTGCATTGTCAATTGGTTTTCAAACCCCACCGTTGGGTGAAAATATCTTTGTTGCATCAGGTATTGGGGGTGAAACAGTCGAGCGTATTGTTGCCAAAGTATGGCCATTTGTGCTGGTGTCTTGTTTCACTGTTGTGATTATTGCGTTCTTTCCGCAGCTCACACTTTGGTTGCCGGGCTTGATTGGGTATTGATTATTTGCGCCAATCGTTTGATGCCTTCATCAATAGCTGATGCGGGTATAGACTGGTAACCTAATCGTACGTAATGACCTGGCGGCTTTTCTGCCATAAAAAAAATATCGCCCGGTTCAATTAAAACGCCTACTTTTGCAGCTTCAATGCCTAAGGTTATCGCATCAACATCGTCGGGCAACCTCATCCAACACGAGCCACCGCCGCTCACGGGTACAACCTGGCATTGCGGGGCATAGCGTTTAAGTGCTTGCATCAATACTCCGTGCCGCTCTTTTTGTGCCAAAGCAATACGTCTTAATTGTGCATCATTGTGGCCAAGCGAAATAAATAGTGCCAACGTACGCTGAATGAATGTTGAAGGGTGTCTCAGCATGAGACGACGTAGGGCTCTAAGCTCTGCAATTAACTGCGGTGCCGCAACAATAAACCCTATGCGTAAGCCTGGCGCCAAGCTTTTGGTGAGGCTGCCAATATAGATGACGCGATCATTTTGATCTAAACTTTTTAACGCGGGTATGGGCTCGCCCTCAAAACTATTTTCACTTTCAAAATCGTCTTCAATAATAATCAAATCATGACGGTTTGCTAAATCAAGTAGCTGCTCTCGCTGAGCAAGTGGCATGGTCACGCCGGTCGGGCACTGATGGCTGGGTGTTGTATATAAATAATCAAATTGTTTTAAATCTTCATGAATAATTAAACCGTCTGGGCCAATAGGTAAGGGCACAACTTTTTGCGTGCGGCTGGAAAAAATATTGCGCGCGTCGGGATAGCCTGGGTCTTCTATACCCATTCGGGTTTTTGATCTGATCAGTAAGTCAGCCACCATGTACAAAGCGTGCTGCGCACCGACGGTCACTATCAGTTCTTCAGCACCGGCCCAAACCCCTCGTCGAGGTAATATTTTGGTTCTAATTTGTTCAACTAAGGACGCATCATCGCGAGTGATTAAATCAGGCGCCCACTCTTTTATGTCAAGCACGCTCAATGTTTTGCTACAGCTTTCACGCCAAGCGGCTGTGGGGAACAAAGCCTGATCAAGTTGGCCATACAAAAAGGGGAAAGGGTATTTCTGCCAATCAGCGGGTTTAACAATACTACGTTGTTGCGATGGGTGTAAGCAAAAGCGTTTATACCAATCGGTCTGGCTGATGGTTTGGGTAGGCTGTGTCGGTTGATTATTTTGATTGTTTTGGTCGGGTGTTTTTTTTAATAATGAGCCGTTCAGTACATCATCGCTGACAAAATGACCGCGCCTTTCGCGCGACACCAAAAACCCCTCATCGCTTAACTGCTGATACGCTAAAACAACTGTAATACGACCCACCCCAAGCTGATCAGCCATTTCCCGGCTTGACGCGACGGCTGCACCCGGTGATAAGATACCTTTTAAGATAGCAGTCACTAGCATTTCACGTATTTGACCTTGCAGGCTCAGGTGCGGTCGTGAAGATTGTGTGAAAAGCTGTTTCCACATGGCGTCATGCATACTTCTAGCGCCTCATTTTAAAAAAGCATTTATATTTAAGGTATGGCACACAAAATTTTAATGCGTATGATGCCAGTATAGTCACAAGACAAAAACAGGTGAAATATGACCCTATTTACGACACTCATTCAAGCTCAGACACTGTCAACCCTAATGGGTAGCGACTCAGACCGGGTTTTGCTGCTTGACTGCAGTCACGATTTGGCCGAGCCCACGGCAGGTCGTCTTGCGTATGCCAAAGCACACATACCCAGCGCACACTTTGTATCGTTAGACGACACCTTAAGTGGTGACGCGAATGGTAAAAATGGTCGTCACCCACTACCCGATCGGGCGAAATTGGTACAAGCCATGCGACTGCTCGGCGCTGATGATGACACGCAAATTGTGGCTTATGACTATGCCGGGGGCATGTATGCTCCCCGGCTATGGTGGCTTATGCGATGGTTAGGGCACGGCTCTGTGGCCGTGCTTGATGGTGGCTTACAATCCTGGCAGGCTGCAGGGTTACCTTGTACCGACCAAATACCTGCGGCACCCCAAAAGGGTTCGTTCTCAACCAAGCCACCACTTGTTGCTACCGTCAACTATGCTGACGTTAAAGCCAATTTAGGCACCCGACGCCATCTCGTCATTGATGCGCGTGGCGCCGATCGCTTCAGGGGTGAAAACGAAGTGTTTGACCCCATTGGTGGTCATATTCCCGGTGCCATAAATCACAGTTTTAAACAAAATGTAGATGACCAAGGTTTATTTAAACCGGCTCAGGCATTACGCTCAAACTTTGACACATTGCTGGGTGGTCGTTCAGGTGCTGATGTCATCATGCAATGTGGTTCAGGTGTGTCGGCTTGTCATAATCTTCTTGCGTTTGAAGTGGCTGGCATTTCGGGTGCCTTGCTATACCCCGGCTCTTGGAGCGAATGGTGCGCGCAAGATGGCGCTGAAATTGCGACGGGCCCTTAGTGAGCGCTTAAATGATTCCATTCAGAATATTTTTCATGCGCTCACGCAGACCTGGCCCAAAGGTTTTTTCTACCCAGTCATCGTCATATAGATGGGCGTAACGATCACCCGCATCACATAGCAAGGTCACAATGCTGCCTTGCACATTGTTATTTACCATCTCTTGGCTTAAGCGCAATACACCCATCAAATTGGTACCAGTTGAAGGGCCTGCACGTCGGCCCAACCAGATTGATAGCACTCGCATGGCAGCGATTGAATCTAGATCAGGTATGGGTAGAACACGATCAACCGCGGTTCGAATAAACGACGCTTCAACGCATGGGCGACCAATGCCTTCAATACGGCTACCCCGATCTGATTGCACGGTTGCATCACCGCTTTGGTGATAAACCGTAAAGACTGAAAACTCAGGGTCAACCACTGCAACTTGGGTGGCATAACGTTGATAGCGTACATATCGACCAAACGTGGCAGACGTACCCCCGGTGCCAGCCCCGACAACCACCCAAGCGGGTATGGAAAAACGTTCGCCGCGCATTTGTGCGAAGACTGATTCAGCAATGTTGTTATTACCACGCCAATCTGTCGCGCGCTCAGCATATAAAAACTGATTCATAAAGTGCCCGCCGGTTTCGAGCGCTAAGGTGCTGGCGGCATGATGTACTTGATTGGCATGCTCGACAAAATGAACCTTGCCACCGTAGAAGCGAATGAGCTCACATTTATATTGTGCGGTGGCTTGTGGCACCACGGCTATAAAGGGCAAGCCCAGCAAGCGTGCAAAATATGCTTCGCTAATCGCCGTTGACCCTGATGAGGCTTCTACAATTGTGGTGTCTTTTTTAACCCAGCCATTACATAAAGAATATAAAAAAAGTGATCGTGCCAGACGGTGCTTCAAACTACCCGTTGGGTGGGTTGATTCATCTTTAAAGTACACATCAATATTGGGGTTATGTAAGGGGGCTGGCAACTGAATCGGTACAAGATGGGTATCAGCCGAGCGTAAATAATCGGCTTCAATTTGCCGAACAGCTTGATCAACCCAAAGGCGTTGGTTTAGAGGCATGAAAAAGGCTCCGAGAGCTCTGTTAAACGCGACAACACCCAAGCTGATTCAGCATCATTTAAATTTAAACTGGGTTCAGTTAATACTGCTGATATGCGTGGCAAGGCAATATCAACAGGTATACCGTGCTCAGCCATTTTGTCGCGCATTTGATCAAACAGTAACTGTGCCAGATCTTCACAATAGTCGTATCGCGATTCGATTTCTTCTCGCGACGCAATGGGTTTAATTTTGCCAGGCGGCACAAATAAGGCAATAAAAGAAGGCGGCACAAATATTTGTCTGTCGTCATTCATAATTTAGCCGCGCGTTGAATACCGTCAATGAGTACACCTGATTTTTTGAACGCATTATTGCGCTGTTACTCTCGTTAACAACGAAACCAAACCAAGAAAATCAGTCATCTTTGCATTGCACTTGCGCAATGAGTCTTGAGGGTTTGCCATCAGCGGCTTCAAACGCTGTTGATTTCACAACGGTGCAGCTTGACACCATCGTAATAGCTTTTAGCTGTCTATCAATGAAGGCTTGCGCATCTTCAGACCCGCTTTCATGGCCACCGGCCACTTCCCACGTACCATCGTTGAGTTTTAAAACACTCATACGCTGCCCTTCTAAAACAACGACGTGACGGTTGGGTGATTGATGGTAATAGACATCATTTTGGCACCCGACAATCATTAAGCTCACAAAACCGACAGATATTAAAAAACGTAAGCGGTTCATGATTTTTATCATGCTTTTTATCAACATGTTGGTGCAATCTCTTGAGCCGTCACTTCTATTTTTAAAGTGTGTGCACCTCCACCACGAATCAAGCCACGTAGGGGTGATACGTCACCAAAGTCTCGACCATACGCTAAACGAACGTAGCCTAGGTCTGCGATCACTTGATTGGTGGGGTCAAGTTCAAGCCAACCCCCCGCTGCACCCGGGCAATAGGCACTAACCCATGCGTGCGATGCATCAGCACCACGTAATTTGGGTTGCCCTTCTGGTGGCTTCGTTAATAAATAACCGCTGACGTATTGTGCGGGCAAACCAATGGCGCGCAAGCATCCAACCATAATGTGCGAAAAATCTTGGCAGACGCCGGCACGTTGCGTAAAGACTTCAGCGAGTGACGTATGAATCTCTGTTGCTTGAGCGTTATAAACAAAATCTTGGAAGATGCGTTGGTTAAGCTCAACGAGCGCCTCACCGATGCTGCGCTTGAAGGTAAATGATTGCATCGCATAGTCATGCAAGTCACGTAACCACGGCACAAAAGGGCTGGGCCAAATAAACTCTGATGCGGGCGCGTAAGGATGTTCAAGAGAAAATGTCATGGCGTCTTTAACTTCTTCCCAGAATGGTGTTTGAATAGGCTCAAAAGTTGTATATCGCGGCTTGGTGATCACCTCACAATTAGATCGCACAATGAGCTCTTGATGCGGTTTTACAAAATTAAAAAAGATGCGTTTATTGCCGAATGCATCATCATTCACAACTTGAAAATCAGGTGTGGGTGTAACGTTTAAACTTGCCTTGATGACTTGTTGCCAGCCTTTACTGAGTGGTTGCAAGTAGGCCAAATGATGAGCAAGCTCGACCGGTTGAAAATATTGATAAATCGTATCGTGCTCGACTTGAATGCGCATCATGAGGAAAAAAACCTTTCTTCTGCATGCACAAAGAAGCGTCTTGTAATTTGTTCTGAAATTTGATTACTGATGTGCCGCATGCTGATGGCATAGGTTAACAATGACTGCTCATCTGGTGCACTGGTGGGTATTAAATTAAGCTTGTCGGGTATTTGTGCATGCGAGGGCAAATGCATTAACTCTGCATTAAGCTGCTCAACAATGCAATTGATTGCGCGGGGGTTGGTTTTATCAACAATCAATAAGTCTAACAAGGCTGCATTTTCTTGTTGTCTTTGAAAGCGACTACGAAAGGTAATCACGCTATCAAATAAAACCAGTAACGCATCAAAACCACGCGTTGTTTTAACGGCCTCATACTGAAAAAAGGTATTTAAAATATTTGACATAGTTGACAGTCGCTCAACATGTCGGCCAATCATTAAAACGTGCCAACCTAAATCACGTGTCATGCGATCTGATTGGTAACCTACTAATGCTGCCAAATAAATCTCGACATCGTCAAGCATTTGTATGGCGCTCACTGATCGACGTGAAGTCAACACCTCATGCGTTTGTGCGATGTTGGTGCGTTGCAAAAGTTTACTTTTAATTCGAGCGGGAATTTCTACATGCTCGGGTGGTAATCTATCACGCACGGTTCTTATTGCATTTTCTAGGGCGTCTACTGTGTCGAATATGCCGTAAGCACCACGTGTATTGATTTGTGAAACTAAGGCATCACCAAAGACCAATGGTAATGACGATATGCTGGGCGTTTGCGGCGGCACTAAACGCATGACTGTCGCCAGTTCACTCATGGCTGCACCCAATGCGGGCTGAGTATCTTGTTGGTTGGTGCTGAGCAGCACAAGCGATTCCCGCGCGACTCTTATGGTGTTTTCAAGTCGCTCAGTGTAGCGCCCCATCCAGAACAAGTTTTCGGCTGAACGGCTTGATACCAATTCATTTTCTGCTTGCCAGCGTGGGCGGGCAATGCGGTTGGGCAACATTGAATAGTTGTTAACGTTTTCTTCCGATATCACCCATGTGTCTAAGGTACTACCGCCACTGCGCATCGACACAATATGGGGGTCAAGTGATGCCACTCTAGTCATGCCACCCGGCATCACTTGCCAGGTGCCATCTGCACCGGCTATGGCATAAAACCTAAGCATTGCCGTACGGGGAATAATTTCGCCATTGCTCCAAGTGGGTACTTGTGAGAATGGCAAGTAGGCTTGCGTTGTATAAATGGCGGGTTGAGCATTGATGCGCTGACGCCAGTTTTCTAACTGCTCGGTATTAAGCAGGCTGCCGATGCCGGGGTCAAAGTGTTGGGCTAACGTTCTGGGCACAAAGGTCGGTTTAATGACCTGCGTATGCAACATCGGTGAAATATTTTGCCAGGCAGCGGGCTCACCGCACCACCAACTGTGAAGTGATGGTATTTCAAGTGGGCTTCCTAATAAATGCTCGCTGATGGCTGGCAAAAAGCCTTGTATGGCGGGTGACTCTAAAAAGCTGGTGCCCAGTGCGTTTGCCATAACAACCTGACCGGCTCGTACCGCTTGTAATAAGCCGGGCGTGCCCAGTGCTGAGTCGGCCCTTAATTCAACCGGGTCGCAAAAGTCATCGTCTAAACGCCTGAGCAAGCCATGAATGCGCTGTAAGCCCTGCAGGGTCTTTAAATACACTTTCTCGTCACGTACCGTTAAGTCTGCCCCTTGAACAAGGGGTATACCTAAATATCGCGCCAAATAGGCGTGCTCAAAATATGTTTCGTTAAAGGGGCCCGGTGTCAACAATGCAAAACGCGGCACACCATCAGCAATGGCGCTGGCCGCCGATTCTAATGAATCAAGCAGTCTGCGATAACTTGCACCGATATGTTGAACCTGCATTTTGCGATACGTGTCTGGAAACAGTCTTGATGTAATGAGCCTGTTTTCAAGTATGTAACCTAACCCTGAGGGTGACTGTGTACGCTGGCCAACCACCCACCATTGACCGTCAGGGCCTCTGGCAATATCAAACGCCACAGCATGAAGATAAATACCGTTGAGCGGTTTGACGCCATGCATGGCGTGTAAGTAGCCTGGATTACCTAAAACAAGTGCGCTGGGTAAGTAATTACCTTTCAATAATGTTCGGTCGCTGTAAACATCTTGCAAAATACCGTTCAATATTCGGGCTCTTTGGGCCAGGCCGCAACTGATATGAGACCACTCTTTCGGTTCTATCAGCATCGGCATGGCATTGAGCGACCACGGCCTTGATAACTGCATATCAGCGTAAACGTTGTAGGTGATGCCGTTTTGTTCAATGAGCTGATTCACTGTTTCGGTGCAATCATTCAGGCCTTCCAACCCCGATGCACCAATCTCGTGAAAAAAACTTTTCCAAATAGGCCGAATTTCACCTTGTTGGTCACGTAATTCATCAAAATGCCCGTTTTGGACAGGCTGTGCGCGTTGCGCAACCTGATCGATAACATCGTCATTGACTTGACTTGTCGTTAGAAGTGTTTGAAGCGTTGGCGTAGTTGCGGACATGTTTTGAATGCGCTGGTATTATCGAAATGAATATGATGCAGTTTAAGTCGAAACTCAGCTTCTTGAATATATGAGAATAATTTCATGGTTATGACCACAGGTGCCGTTACTTTTGATGAAATGGTAAAAAATGCAGCTGAAAATATCGCACAAGCGATAAATCAACCAGATGGTGTGAGGTCACATTACCAAATCATTGCAAATTGGTTAAAAGAACAACAAGATTCAACTTTACGCGCTCGCCACGAAGAAGCTGAATTGTTATTTAGGCGCGTGGGCATTACCTTCGCGGTTTATGGCAACACCGAAGGTACTGAGCGCACCATACCTTTTGATATTTTGCCTCGATTATTTACGTCTCAAGAATGGCAGCGTATTAAATCTGGGGTACAGCAGCGCGTACGTGCGTTAAATATGTTTTTACATGATGTCTATCATGATCAACGCATTATTAAAGATAAGATTGTCCCCGCAGAACAAATTTTAACCAATTCGCAATATCGCCCTCAAATGCGGGGTGTTAACGTACCAAATAATATCTATGCTCATATTGCTGGTATCGATATTGTGCGCGCCACACATGGCGCTGAAGAAGGTGAATGTTTTGTATTAGAAGATAATTTGCGGGTGCCCTCGGGCGTTTCTTACATGATCGAAAATCGCAAAATGATGATGCGATTATTTCCTGATTTAATTGCTAAGCACCGCGTTAGGCCCGTTGAACATTACCCTAGCTTGTTACTTGACACATTGCGACAAGCCTCTGCACAACCGAATGCTTACGTCAATGTTGTAGTCTTAACGCCTGGCATGTACAACTCAGCTTATTTTGAACATGCTTTTTTAGCGCAGCAAATGGGCGTTGAGCTTGTTGAAGGCAGTGACCTCGTCGTTAAAGACGATGTTGTCTTTATGCGAACGACCCAAGGCCTGCGTAAAGTAGATGTGATTTACCGACGTGTTGACGACGACTATTTAGACCCTGAAGCCTTTAAATCAGACTCTACATTAGGCCCTGCTGGTTTATTGCGGGCCTATCAAGCCGGCAATGTTTCCCTGTGCAACGCCATCGGCACGGGTGTAGCAGACGACAAATCAATTTACCCTTATGTGCCTGACATGATTCGCTACTACTTAAGCGAAGAGCCCATCTTGTCAAACGTGCCCACTTACTTATGTCGCCGCCCCAAAGAGCTTGATTATGTTCTGGCCAATATTCATAAGCTTGTTATCAAAGAAGTGCATGGTGCAGGTGGCTATGGCATGTTGATTGGCCCAGCGGCTAGCCAATCTGAAATTGAGTCTTTCAAAGCGCGGGTGCGAGCCAAACCCGATAACTATATTGCACAACCCACTTTATCTTTATCCACTTGCCCAACCTTGGTTGAGTCGGGTATTGCGCCGCGCCACATTGACCTGCGACCTTTTGTTTTATCGGGAAAAGAAATACGACTTGTATCAGGTGGTCTCACGCGCGTTGCCCTAACCGAAGGCTCATTAGTCGTCAATTCATCACAAGGTGGCGGCACGAAAGACACCTGGATAATCGGTTAATAAGGAGCTTAACCCATATGCTTTCAAGAACAGCTGATCATTTGTTTTGGATGTCTCGTTATACCGAGCGGGCAGAAAACACCGCACGTATGCTCGATGTCAATTATCAAATGTCATTGATGCCACAATCAGAGAGAACGGCTGAGGCTACCTGGCGTGCCTTACTTGATTTGTCTGAATTAACAGATGACTTTTTATCTCATTATGAGGCGATTACGCCAACCCATGTTATGAATTACATGGTGCAAAATACCCAAAACCCCTCTTCAATTATTTGTTGTTTGCAGTCTGCCCGTGAAAATGCCCGTGCCGTGCGCGGCACCATGACAACAGACCTTTGGGAAAGCATCAACACCACTTGGCTTGAGGCGCAAAAGAAAATTAAGCAAGGTACATTAAATGTTGCGCCAGCTGATTTTTTTGAATGGGTAAAATTCAGGTCGCATCAATCTCTGGGTGTGCATATTGGCACCATGCTTCGTGATGATGTGTATTACTTTATCGGCTTAGGCCTTCACCTTGAGCGTGCTGACAACACAGCCCGGTTACTAGACGTTAAGTTTGTGGCCGCAAAAGAATACGCGGGTGATTTATTAACCGATGTTGATGAATTTTATTATTGGGCTGCGCTTCTTCGCTCTGTGTCTGCTTTTGAAAACTATCGTAAAGTTTATCGTGACGCCATAAAACCTGAGCGCGTTGCTGAGTTAATGATTTTAAATCTGAGGAACCCCCGATCTTTAGTGTCGAGCGTTTCAAACTTTGTCAGCGTATTGTCAAAGATCAAAAATGCACAATCTGGTGCTATTGAGCTTGAAGCGCATCGTTTGTTATCTGAGCTAAGAGACTTATCAATCGACGAAGTCTTTGAAAAGGGCATTCATGAGTTTTTAACAGATTATCTTTCTCGCATTAATAGAATCAGTAGCGGTATCAGCCAGCATTTTCTGATGCCGCTTGACGAGTCTTATGAAAAATAACGTTTAAGTCTGCCAAACGGTCAAATCAACAAACCATGCCGCTTTACACACACGTTAAATTCTGCGACATACAATCAAGCTTATGCGTGGTTTGAAACCTTTTTTGCTATACAAAATTATCGAGCAAGCGGAAACCCAGCAGGGTTGGCTTGACGACGGCGCCGCCAATCGGTTGGCTGTTTCAAATACGCAAGCACCTGATCAATGGTTACTGATGCGGGCGCAGATTCTCAGTGATCAAGCGCATTTCACTGCAACCCTCAACACCATACGCTCAACCGCAGTCGCGGCAAACCTAATCATGTGGGGGGTTTGTGCAATGGTTGGTTTTTTAGCAGGTTTTAGCGTTCTAGGGTCAGCGAGCACACCCGTTAACGTTTTGTGGGTTGTACTCAGCTTATTAGGGGTGCCGACTTTAACACTTTTAATTTGGGCGTTGGCCATGTTGTTCGGTAGCCGGGCTTCAGAACGTGGTGGGTTTTTCGGGCGCATGGCGCAAGACTTACTCAAGCGATTTACCCGCGCCCCACACGTTGCGCTGTTTTGGCAAGCGTGGCATCAAACCACGTCAGCCTCAGGTTCGCAACGCTGGTTGTTCAGTATGTTGACGCACGGCTTTTGGTTACTAGCACTAAGTTTTTCGGTTCTCAGCATGGCCATTGCCTTTAGTGTTAAACATTATGTATTTTTGTGGGAAACCACTTGGCTCGACCCCCAAACCTTCGTGCATATTGCATCGTTTTTGGGAGCTGTTCCTGCACAATTAAGTTTCACCATGCCAGACTCATCACTCATTACGCAAAGCGGTAACACTGCAATCGACGCGTTGGAAGCCCGCGCCCTATGGGCACGCTGGTTGATTATTGTGATTTTAGTTTGGGGGGTGCTACCGCGCTTACTCTTTTTTATACTAAGTGCAATACGTTGGCACCAAACCACCGCCTTTCTTAAACCCAAGACAACTGATGCTTATGCACGGGCTTGTTTGGCTCGCTTAGCGCGCGTGCAAGCCCGCCTTGAGCCCGAAGGAGCGCCCGGTTCACCTGATGCCTGGCAAGTACCGACTCAGCCTGCAAACTTGGCACACTCGACGCTTGATACTGTGTTGCTTGGTATTGAGCTTCGGGCCTTACCTGAATGGGCCAACCCTAGTGGCGCTAACCACTGGGTCTCGCTGGGCATCGTTGACAACCTAGCTTCTCGCGAAGCGGTTTTATACGTGCTCACACAACGTGCACCGAACAAGCTACTGATCATTTGCGATGCCATGCAAACACCCGATCGAGGTACCTTAAGACTGATTGATAACTTACAAAAGTTTGCTCGACATAATCATGTGTTTCTCATGCATGCTGTTGAGGGTACTCACGCTAACGTGTGGCGCCAAAACCTAAATAAAATGGGCTTGACAGCCATTTACTCTTCAGACCAAGAAGCGACCCAATGGCTCAACGCACACCATTAAACATCGCTGTGGTGGGTCACACCAATACGGGTAAAACATCATTGCTTAGAACCTTAACGCATGACACGCAGTTTGGTGAAGTCGACAATGGGCCCGGCACCACCCGACAGGTTACTGGGGCGGCACATTGGTTAAATGATGTCATTGCACTGGTTTGGTTTGATACCCCTGGCTTAGAAGACAGCGTGGCTTTGCGCGATTGGGTTGAGTCGCCTGAGCCGTTAAGCCCTATTAATGCCAAACAAGTAGAGGCTTTACAAACATCACACGGGTCACAAACTTCAAATCGTCTAGATGGCCCACAAAAAATACAGCGCTTTTTAGATTCGCCTTTGGCGCAAAGCCGGTTTGAGCAAGAAGCGCGTGTGCTTGAAAAGGTTTTATCAAACGATGCTGCGCTCTATGTAATTGATGCGCGCGACACCGTTTTAGCAAAACATCGAGATGAGTTGTCACTCTTGTCTGCTTGCGCAAAACCTGTCATTCCGGTTTTAAACTTTACCTCACCCGCATCACAAGGGCGCGCATCAAATGTTGATGAATGGCTTGATGTGCTGGCGCGTCATGCCCTGCACGTTCACGTACTGTTTGACACCGTGAGCCCTGCGTTAGATGCTGAGCGCGGTTTATTTGAAGCCTTAGCGCAAGTATTGCCTAAACAGAGGGTGTTATTTGCTGAATTAATTGAGCAAACCCAAGCCGCACGACGTGCAAGACTTACACGTGGGTTTGAGCTGATTGCTGAGATGATTGTTGATCTGGCCTCATGGCGTTCTCAAACAGCCAATAACGAGGCGGCGCGCTTAAAAGCACAAGCATCACAGCAAACCCGAACCCGGGAGCGTGAACAGCAATGTGTTGATGGGTTGTTACTCACGTACGCATTTAGTCGGCATGATGTTCTCAATATGCCCCTTTCACTGAAAGAAGGGCGCTGGGAAACTGATTTATTCGCCCCCGAAGCCTTGCGCGAGGTTGGTATTGAACTCACTAAAGGAGCGGCAGCAGGTGCGCTGGCTGGTGCCGCCGTTGACGTCTTTACTGGGGGGCTTAGCTTAGGCACCGGGACGCTGGTTGGGGCCGCAACTGGGGCGGGCTTACAAGGACTTGAGCGTTGGGGCGGCCGACTTCTTGGCAAAGTAAGGGGTTATCGTGAATTAACGATTGACGATGCAATTTTGAAGCTTTTAACACTCAGGCAACTACAGCTTTTACAAGCCCTTGAACGAAGAGGGCACGCCGCAATAACGCCGGTTTCAATGCAAAGCAACCCCAGCGAATCCTTAACGTCTATTCCCTTAGAGACTAATTCGGCAACTGATGCAGCGACTGCTGTAGCGACTCAAGCGAAGGCTTTCATACAAACTGTTCGCTTGGCACGTCAGCACCCGGAATGGTCATCGTTGCAAGGCACACCAAACACCTCTAGTGCCAGAGATCGCGCCATTGACGTGTTAACTGAAGCCTTTGAGGCAGGCCAAAGCTTAAATAACGTTTAATACACAACTGCGTTACACTGCTGGCACAGCGTTGCAACGTTCCAGTCCTCGCGACCGCCTTTCGTCAAGCATTGCTTTAATGCTTTTGGCGTAACACTCCAGCCTTTGGCCCACCTTGATTGGATCTGTCTTCATGACAGTCGGTGCGCCTACGGAGACTTTTTTGTCAAATATTACTTTTTCTAGCCTGGCTTTAGCCGAGCCGATTTTGCGTGCGCTCATTGAGCAAGGCTATGAAACCCCTACGCCCATTCAAGCACAAGCTATTCCTCATGTTTTAGCCGGTCAAGACTTATTGGCTGCAGCACAAACCGGTACGGGTAAAACCGCTGGCTTTACCTTGCCTATTTTGCAGCGCTTACTTGAAAAACCACTACAAAACCGCAAACCTGGCCAGCCACGCGTTCTCATTATGACGCCCACCCGCGAACTCACTGCACAAGTTGAAGAGTCGGTTAAAACTTACGGCCAATACACCTCAATTAAATCGATGGTGATATTTGGTGGTGTCAACATCAACCCTCAAATCAGTGGTTTGCGTAAACCTATTGATATTTTGGTGGCGACTCCTGGGCGTTTGTTAGACCATATCGGTCAAAAAACGCTTGATTTGTCGGCGGTTGAAATACTTGTTCTCGACGAAGCCGATCGTATGCTTGACATGGGTTTTATACGAGATATTCGCAAGGTGCTTGCTTTACTGCCAAAATCGCGTCAAAACCTTTTATTCTCAGCCACATTTACCGATGAAATTCGTCAACTCGCCCGCGGTGTGTTGAACAACCCAGTTGAAGTGTCAGTGGCTGCACGTAACACCACAGCTGATCGGGTTGACCACGTTGTGTACATGGTTCCCCAAGCGCACAAGCGCGATGTATTGAGCCATATTATTTCTGAAAGTGGTTGGTATCAAGTGTTGGTTTTTACCCGAACAAAACACGGTGCGAATCGCCTCGCTGAAAAATTAGTCAAAGACGGCTTAACAGCTGCTGCTATTCACGGCAACAAGAGCCAAGCAGCCCGCACCCGTGCACTAGAAGATTTCAAAGCTGGCAAAGTCGCTGTTTTAGTGGCCACTGATATTGCAGCGCGCGGTATCGATATTGATCAATTGCCACAGGTGGTCAATTTTGAACTACCTAATGTGCCTGAAGATTACGTTCACCGCATTGGTCGTACGGGTCGTGCCGGCTCATCCGGTTCGGCTTTGTCACTGGTTGATCGTGATGAGATCAAATACCTTAAAGCGATTGAACGCGTGATTAAACGCACTATTCCGCAAGCACCCGCCCCAACCGGCTGGACACCGTCTGCACCCAATGCAGCTGATAACGCCCCCCGTCCACCGCAACAGCGTCGCTCCAGCCCCCGCCGTGAAGGTAGCCCAAACAGCGGTAATGCAGGCCAGGGTCGCGCACCAGCAGGCAGTGGCCGTTCAGGCCCCTCCTCAGGGTATGGCGCAGGTGCCAACCCCGGCTCGCGATCTGGCCCTCGTTCTGGTCTAAGTGGTGCGCCGCGTTCGGCCCCTCGTAGTGGTGCCAGAACTGCGTCAAGGTCTTCCTCAAACTCTCGTTAAATGTCTGATCGGGTACCGCTTTAAAATACGTTGCAGCGGTATCTTTTTTATATCGGTACTTTTTCCTTTAAGCATATTGTCGATGTCGAATTCCTCAATCACTCAAGAAGTTAAGCGCCGCAGAACCTTTGCGATTATTTCGCACCCTGATGCAGGCAAAACCACCCTGACAGAAAAGATTTTGCTTTTTGCTGGGGCGATTCAAATTGCCGGTAGCGTTAAAGCCCGTAAAGCTTCGCGGCATGCGGCTTCTGACTGGATGGAAATTGAAAAGCAACGCGGTATATCAGTCGCCTCATCAGTGATGCAAATTGAATACCGTGACTGCGTAATCAATTTACTTGACACACCCGGTCACCAAGATTTTTCTGAAGATACCTATCGGGTGCTAACGGCTGTTGATGCCGCATTGATGGTGATTGATGCCGCCAACGGTGTCGAGCCACAAACCATTCGCCTGCTACAAGTCTGCCGAGCTCGCAATACCCCCATCATTACGTTTATTAACAAACTTGATCGTGAAGTGCGCGAGCCACTTGATCTGTTGTCTGAAATTGAACAACATCTGGGTATGGACACGATTCCCTTCTCGTGGCCGATTGGTATGGGCAAATCATTTGGTGGTGTGTTTGATCTGCAACGCAATCAAATGCGGGTTTTTAAACCTGGCCAAGCACGCCGTAATGACGAGAAAGATGACATCATTCAAGGACTCAACAACCCAGTTATTGCCGAACGTTTTGGTCAAGCGTTTACACAAGCAAAATCTGAAATCGAGCTCATACAAGCGGCTGTGCCACCCTTTGATCACGCTGCTTTTTTAGCAGGCAAGCAAACCCCGGTTTTGTTTGGTTCGGCTATTAACAACTTTGGTATTCAAGAGGTGCTTGACACTCTGGTTGAACAAGCACCCCCACCCGGCCCACGCGAGTCACTTGAGCGATTAATTGAACCCACAGAATCAAAGTTTTCTGGAGTCGTCTTTAAAGTTCAAGCCAACATGGACCCTGCGCATCGCGACCGTGTTGCCTTTGTGAGGGTAAGTTCTGGTCGCTTTGAACGTGGTATGCGCCTTAAAGTAAGCCGTAACAATAAAGAAATTAGACCCAATAATGTTGTGTCATTTTTGTCTCAACGACGTGAATTGGTCGATGAAGCTTTTGCAGGTGATGTGATTGGCATTCCTAATCACGGTATTTTGCATTTAGGTGATGTGCTGACTGAAGGCGAAATACTGCACTTTAAAGGGCTACCCTTTTTTGCGCCCGAGTTATTTCAAGCGGTTGAGGTCAAAGACCCTTTACGAGTCAAACAATTGCGTATTGGTCTGACTCAATTGGGTGAAGAGGGTGCCATTCAAGTTTTCAAACCCGTGGCTGCGGGCGGCGCTATGTTGCTGGGCGCTGTCGGGCAGTTACAGTTTGAAGTGGTGGCGCACCGCCTTAAGGCCGAATATGGTGTCGAGGCACGCTTGATGCCATCGCGCTACAGCATGGCACGTTGGGTCAGTGCCGCTGACCCCAAAATACTTAAGGGGTTTCTTGACATCAATGCCCAGAATATTGCCTATGACGTGATTGATGCGCCCGCTTTTATGGCAACTTCCGCTGCTCAATTGCGGGTTGCAAAAGAGCGTCACCCCGATGTACATTTTCATACCATGCGCGAGCATGGTGGTCAGGCCTCTGCTGACAACACATAAAAAGCATGTGTCGGAATTTCAACAAAGAATGTTAGGTTTCACTACAATCAACATCATGTCTTGGCGATTTTTAATCATTCTATTGGTCATCATGTTAGCCACTGCAGGCATGGCAGGTGTTGGGCTAGGCGAATGGTTAGTCACTAAAGCGCCCAGTGCTTCAGAAACCACACGTGCCAATCTGCCAGAGCCAACCACCAAGACTGAACGAGATATCTCAGGGCGGGTCATTATTCCTCAACCCCCGCAACCCCTGCTTGACGGTGGCCTAGGCTTGCCGAATCAGGCCAAAGTGCAACTGTGGGAACTTCAACCCAATTCGTTATTTGATGGGTTCATCGACCCGATGGTCATCATTTCTCGCGAGGGTCAGTCTTATACCGTGGGTGACATGCTATCTAAAGCTGGGCAAGATCTACCCCAAGGACCGACCGACATACAATTGCTTGATGTCACGCAAGCGGGAGGGGCCAGTTCGGCCGCCACGCCTAATTCTAATGCTACCCGTTCTGTGCTGCCATGGCAAGATCAACTCAAAGAAGCAGTTGAAAAGTGCGATGCCGGTAGTTTCTTTGATTTGCCAAACTGCATGGAACGTGCACGCGACAAGTTTTGTACGCCCAATAAAGCTTGGGGCAAACACCCACTTTGCCCTGGTCGTTAAGCGTTAGCATTTGGCTTATGCAAGTCATTACGACCTAGCATTGACAAATAGTGCCCCGGCGCTTATTCGTTACACTGCTGCGCCCCAGCTTGTGATTTCCGTAAGGCCGCAACCGGTATGCGCAAACTCCCTCGGTACTTTGCGATCGTGCGACGGGCGACATGTATGCCTTCTTTTTCAAGCAATACCGTCAGCTGTGCATCAGACAAGGGTTTGAGTACATTTTCTTGTGCAATCAGTTGGCCAATGCGTGATTGAATCGCTGTTGACGAGGTATTTTGACCATCGTCAGTATTGATGCTAGTTGAAAAAAACTTTTTTAATTCAACTGTACCCATCGGTGTCAAAATAAATTTCTGTGTCGTGGCACGTGAAATGGTTGATTCATGCATGCCAAGCTCAGTTGCGACTTCACGTAATGTTAAAGGCCGGACGGCGCCCCAGCCTTGCTCAAAAAATAATTGTTGGTGCGTCACAACTATTTTTGAAACCCGCAAAATTGTGTCAAAGCGTTGACCCACGCTTTTAATAAACCCTTTTGCAAGTTGCATTTTTTGAGTTAACTCACTGTGCATACCGCGTTTGCTTTCAGCCAGCACATGAGCATACTCGGTATTGATACGTAACTTGGGCATCACCGCCTCATTCAACATGGGCACCCAGGTTGAATTCACTTTACGTACGATGACATCGGGAACGGCATAATCAGCTTCGGGGGTTGTCCAATCACTAGCGGGTCTAGGGTTAAATTTCAGCAACAAGGCATGTATACGCCGGATCATCGCTTCATCTGTTTGCAATAAGTTGGCTAGTCGGCCCGTATTACCAGTTGCCAACACGCTGAGGTGTTGACGACACAGTTTGTGTGCGAGCGCAAGCTCTGGGGTTCCAACCCATTCTGGCCAATGCTCTGGCACCCAGTAGGTCAGTTGCAAGTCTAAGCATTCAGCCAAATTTCTTGCACCCACACCGCAAGGGTCAAAGGTTTGTAGCCTTTCGAGGGCGCCCTGCAATGCCGTTGTCGGCTCGTCAACATAGCGAGAAATAAGTTCGACTATTTCATCAAAATCTTCTGACAGCCAACCCGACTCATCAAGGTTTTCAATCAAAATCTTGACTAATATCGATTCGGTTTTAGGTAGATTACGAATCACACCGAGCTGCTCTAGCAAGTGATCGCGCAAGGTAATGGGTTGCGCAGACTCAGGGCGATCGTTTGAATCATCATCTTGTCGCTGGCGCGCTGAACTTGTTATTGTTGCGGTAATCGCTACGGCTTCAGTTCGCTCAAGCATGGGGTTATCGTCAAGCGCTTTGACAACTTCTTCTTCAAGGTCGAGCGCCGACAGCTGCAAAACCTTGAGAGATTGTTGCAAAGCTGGCGTCATGGTCAAATTTTGACCGGTACGAAGTTCGAGAAATTGGCTGGCCATAGGTACAATGTAAATATGAATGCTGCAACGCGATATTCGACTGTACAGCAAGACACACGGTTTCTTGCATCTCTGGTTAGACGTCTCTTATGGGTTCGTCTAGTTTGGCGTGCCTTAGTGCTCATTGCGAGCCTTTGGCTGGGTATTATGTTAGCCCAATGGGTGCTCAATTTTGGTGCAAAGGTTAGCTATACTGGCTTTGAAACGCTTGGCCCTCAAGTTTTATCGGTACTCACGCGCATCAACCCCTACATTTGGTGGGCTGTTGTCATGGTGGGCGTTCTCATTATGCTTTCTTTGCTTCGCCGAGGTTATCAACACAGCCTGGCTGCGAGCAGGTCAACCATTGTTTCGATCGCTGACACCCAAATGATCGTGTCAAAGGTGTCAAACAACGCGTTAGATGTCATTCAATGGGTCTGGAATACTGACCTTAGCCCACTAACCGTGGGTGATTTACAACGCACCATGAAATTGTTACGTAGCGGTAAAGCCGATCAACTTAAGTTGGCGCGCGCGCAGGTTCAGCTCATTGAAAATGCCTTGTCTGAACAGCCTCATGAGGTTGAAAACGTCTTTTCTGAGCCCTCACTCAAGACTGAGCCGGCTTTAGGTCAGCCTTGAGCCCACAATAAGCCAGCAATAAAACTTGCAGATCTGCTCATTTTATGTTTGACTAGATGTATGAGCCATTCAACTCATCTCACACCGTTTGATGCTTCCCGCTTAGTTGGGGGCTGTGTCTACGCGTCTAAAATTGCTGCTAGCGTTTCTACGCTGCCACGACTAGACCTAATGATCGGTTGCCGGGCCTCGCGCTAACGTGGCCGCTCGGCAACCCATCGCCACACTTGTTTAGTCTAATTATTTATACCCTTCAGCATTATTAAATATCATCGTATGACAAAAGTGATTGAGCCATTGTCGACTGATATTCACGTTATGAGGTTTTAGAAAATGCTTTCAAACCCAGCTAAAAAATATATCCCTTTCAAACCTTTTGAGCACGATTTTTCGGTGCGCACTTGGCCAAGCAAGCGCATTACGCGCCCGCCAATCTGGATGAGCACTGATTTGCGCGACGGCAATCAGTCGCTTATTGAACCCATGAGCGTTGAGCGTAAATTGCGTTTTTTTGACCTGTTGCTTCGCATCGGTTTTAAAGAAATTGAGGTGGGGTTTCCGTCAGCATCACAAACTGATTTTGATTTTGTACGTAAGTTGGTTGATGAAAACCGCATACCTGACGATGTTACGATTATTGCACTCACGCAAGCACGTGCTGATTTAATTGATCGTACCGTTGATGCGGCTGCGGGTGCTAAGCGTGCCATGATTCATGTATACAACGCTACAGCACCGTCTTTCCGCAAAATTGTTTTTAATATGTCTCGCGAACAAGTGACCAAAGTTGCGACTGATGGCACACGTTTTGTGAAAGAAAGTGTTAAGCGTTACCCCAAAACTGATTGGCGATATCAGTATTCGCCAGAAGTGTTCAGCACCACTGAACCTGACTTTGCGCTTGAAGTGTGTAATGCTGTAACCGCGGCTTGGCAGCCCACGACTGATAAGAAAATTGTTTTTAACTTGCCCGCCACGATCGAGGCCACCACGCCCAATATGTATGCTGATCAAATTGAATACATGCATACCCATTTAAACAAGCGTAATTGCATTGTTGTGAGTGTGCACCCCCACAACGACCGCGGCACCGCTGTAGCTGCCGCTGAATTGGCCATTATGGCAGGGGCTGACCGGGTTGAGGGCTGCTTGTTCGGAAACGGTGAACGCACCGGCAACGTTGACTTGGTGACGCTTGCGTTGAACTTATACACACAAGGCATTCACCCCGGCTTAGATTTTTCAGACATTGATGAAGTGGTTCGTGGGGTTGAATATTGCAATCAATTGCCCGTTCACCCCCGTCACCCTTATGCAGGCGATTTGGTCTTTACCGCTTTTTCGGGTTCACACCAAGACGCGATTAAAAAAGGTTTTGCCATACAAAAGCCCGACGGTATTTGGGAAGTGCCCTATTTGCCGATTGACCCTGCCGATGTGGGCCGCAATTATGATGCGGTCATTCGCGTCAACAGCCAGTCGGGAAAGGGTGGTGTGTCGTATTTGCTTGAACAAGAGCATGGCATGGTTTTACCGCGTCGTTTGCAAATTGAATTTAGTCGCGCCATTCAACGGGTTACCGATGAAACCGGTAAAGAGGTCAATGCCGAAGCGGTCTACAGTATTTTTGATAAAGAGTATTTGTCACAAACCCACCCTTGGAAACTCGTTAGACACAGTATTACCGGTAACCCTAATGGTGCTGATGGGCAAACTTTTTCTATTGATGTCGTGTTTGATGTTGATGGTGAGAAAAAAACGTTGCAAGGGTATGGTGATGGGGCGATTTCAGCGTTTGTGAATAGCTTGGGCTTACCGTTGCGTATTGTTGATTATCATGAGCATGCGATTGGTTCAGGCACCGACACTCGGGCTGCATGCTATGTTGAAGTCAAAATGGGTGACCACCCCTCAGGCTTTGGTGTGGCCACTGATCGCGATATTGTGACGGCATCGTTTAAAGCGGTGTTGAGCGCGGTCAACCGCCATATTGCGCAACAACTTGTTGTGGCTTAAGTGTTTTTAGTAGCTTAAGTAGCCTAAAGCGTATCAGGCCACTTAAGAGAATTAAGCTACTAAAAATGCAAAGGCTGTTTAAGCGATTGATGCAACTTAACAGTCTATAAGCTGATCGGACCCGGTATCAATCGATAAAAAGATCTCGTTGGCTCGGGGTTGCGGCAATGACTGTTGCTGCGCTAGTTGCGTTAAGCAATCTATAAACGGTTGTGGGTCTTGAGTATTTAAGTCTTTAAGGTCATAGACCTCCATCCATGTTTCACGGCCTTCTTGATCATGGGTGGGTCGTTTAAATAATTGGCACCGTACGCCAACATACTCAGCGGTGATGGCTGACTGCAAGGCGGCCACACCGCTCTTAAATTGAGCAATGGTGCTCGGTATAAATTTGTAATAAACATAAACAAACATTTTAATTTCCCAACCCATTCCAACGACTGATTAAGTTGTGTTCGAGCCCGTACAGATCAAGTACACGACCCACCGTGTGATTGATGATGTCATCAACTGATTGGGGTTTAGCATATAAGGCCGGTACAGGTGGCATGACGATAGCCCCGTTTTCAGTGACCTGCGCCATGCTTTTAATATGGCCGGCGTGCAATGGGGTTTCTCTAAATAATAAAACCAACCGCCGACGCTCTTTCAACATCACATCTGCTGCTCTTGAAATTAAATTACGTGTCGTGCCCCACGCTATTTCAGACATCGTGTTGACTGAGCAGGGCGCAACAATCATACCCAAACTTAAAAACGAGCCCGATGCAATTGAGGCGCCAACGTTTTTATAAACATGTTTTTCTGTCGCGAGTGATTCCACAAAGGCTGGGGTGTAGTCTGTTTCAGCCGCCATGGTTATTTTGGCTGAATCGCTCATGATTAAATGCGTTTCAACATCTAACGTTTTCAATGTTTCTAATAAGCGCACACCATAAATTGTGCCTGATGCACCGGTTATGGCCACAATAATTCGCTTGGGTACGCTCATGTTGTTACTCTTTAAATATGTTGATAAATTGTCTTTCTCGTTGGTAACGGGGTTTATTAACCCAACGTCATCCCTATTCACTTGATGTTAACCGGGCTTCTCACGCTCAGGTTGATCGTCACGGGGCTTGTTGCGCTGCGTGCTTCAATCTCAAAATTTCGATTGTGCGGGCCTCTGTCGGCACACGATAAAAAACGTTGTGGTTCGGGTGCGCGACCAATTCCCGCAATCACTCAGGCAAGCCCGGTGTCGCCCCTTGCGGCCAAGCTCAGGGTACTGTGCAAGCGGCTTGATCTTGTCGGTAGGGTCGTACCCACTCGCGTCAAGCTGCCCTACCGTGATGCCAATATCGCGCAACACGTTCAACGCAGCCAAGGGGTTACCAAAGCGGCGCGGCTCGCTGCTGCGAGCTTTTGAAAGCAAGGCACCGAAACCGCTGCGGGTGTCGATCTGAATAAGAAACGCCCCACCTAGCCCTTTCAAGGTTACGCCTGACACGCCACCGGCGTTACTTGCAGCTCGTAATTGCTCTAAAGTCATGCTTTGCATGGTCGGCGCCTTGTATGTCGCCAATAAAAGTATCATTCATTGTGCACAGAATTAAGGAAACGTGCAAATATTTAGATCTAGATAGATGATCGAGTCGTCTGTAAACGTTACATTGCCTTGTCGTACAGATCATCTAACTCTTGTTGATCAAACCCAGCCGCACGGCGGGCTTCTATGTTGAAGGGTGCTTTTAATTTGGGGGCTCGATGCGTTTTAGAGAGCGTTCGGTAGGTTTGTATGGGATCTACATTGCGGGCATTACAAAGCCAACGATACCAATGGTTACCGATGGCAACATGACCAATTTCATCTTTAAGAATTCGGTCAATAATGGTTGCACCAACGCGATCACCCGCGCTTGAGAGCTTATGCCGAACGGCTGGGCAGGCATCTAAGCCGCGCGCCTCTAAGGTGCGGGGCACCAATGCCATACGTGCTAATACATCATCGGCCGTGCGATAGGCCATTTCCCACAGGCCATCGTGGGCAGCAAAGTCGCCATATGTAAAGCCTAACGATTGAAGGTGCTCAGTTAACAGTGTGAAATGGGTGGCTTCTTCTTGTGACACCTTTAACCAGTCGGCGTAGAACGCTTGCGGCATGTCAGTAAAGCGCCAAATGGCGTCAAGAGCCAAGTTGATGGCATTAAATTCAATATGTGCCACCGCATGAATCAGTGCCGCTAAACCCTCGGGGGTGTTAACACTTCTTGAACTTAAGCTTGACGGGTCAACCAATTCAGGCCGAGCGGGGCGACCGGGTTGGTTTGGGGGCGTAGCTAGTGGTGCGAGTAGGGTTGTCTCGCGGGTTGGGTTGAACCCTGTCTCTTGGGCTGTACTAAACACTGCTGTAGTTGTCGCAGTAAGTGCCCCCCCGGCAGGCCGCAAGCGATCTGCCTCTTCGATATCTGCACGCAAGGCCTGCACCATTTGGCATTTCACAATGGGGTCGGGCGCAAGCCATGCTAGATAAGCTGAGTTACGTAATATTTGAGGGGTTTCTAAAGCTGAATTCATATTAAAAATGAGGGGTGATGAATAATCTAAGCCATCGACTTGCTATCATGAAGTCTATGAACACATCTTATTCTATGCGCATTCCTAAGGTAGCCCTCTTTCCTGGCTTATTAGGCTTAATACCTTTTTACATCTTGGCGCTGTCTAGCTTCGCCTCGCTGGGGCTTCCTCCTGTCATCGCCCTACTAGGCATGGTCACATATGGGGCGGTGATATTGAGCTTTGTAGGGGCTATTTGGTGGGGCGTTGCGATTCACGCCCCCGAAGGCACCCCACGTACCGTCCTATTTGTCTGGAGCGTTGTACCCGCGCTAATCGGCTGGTTTGCCACCTTAACAGCCCCTGATTTAGGGGTGTTAATGTTGGCTGCAGGTTTTTTAATTCAGTGGGTACTCGACGCGTTTTTAAGCAAAAAACACCCCGCTTTATTTCCCCCATGGGTCTTTATGCTGCGCAGCATTTTGACAGCAGGGGTATTAAGCGCGCTGAGCTTATCTTGGTGGTTATTAGTTTAAATGCACGGCGGCGTTTAATGTTTCAGGCCGCTTTTAGACTGCCTATCAAGCTGCTTTTCAGGCAAATTTTTAGACTAACCTTCAGACTGCTTCTATAACAGCCTTTTTTGTCGCTTTTTTAACTTTCTTTTTAGGTATGGAAAGCATAGTGCCACGACAGCTGGGGGCACCGCAACGGCAGGCGTACTGGTCGCGTATAGTTTTTGTGATTTTGTCATCCATCACTAAACCGTAGTCATAGTTAAGCTCTTCGCCCCGGGAAATGTCGCGATTTGCCACAATGTAAACACGTTTACCAGCACTACCCTCTTCACTGTCACAATTGGGTTCACAAGCATGATTGATCCAGCGGGCATCGTTACCTTCATCATCGCCGTCAATGACTTTGCCTGACGACAACACAAAGAAAAATGTGTGAAAAGAGTCGTCAGGGTTAGTAGGGTGGCGACGGTCGGCTTCTTTATGACTAATGCGCGCACCGTCATATTCAATGATGCGTGTATCGGCTGGAATTTTTCGTTTTGCAAAAACCCCTTTACCGTGAACCGGTGAAGTGCGTACAACATGCCATCTTGTCATTTTTTAACGCCAAAACAATGTTTTAATTCAGGAAATGTCGCCGCACGCACTTCCTTTGCGTATTCTTGAACGGCATTTTCTATTTCAGTATTTAAATGGGCAAAAAGCTTAACAAATTTAGGCACCTTATCACCATTAATGCCCAACATGTCTTCAGTCACTAAAACTTGGCCGTCACACACCACTGAAGCCCCAATACCGATCGTAACAACCGTTAGGTCGTGGGTAATTTTAGCGGCAACCGCTTCAGCAACACCTTCAAGCACAATGCCAAATGCACCCGCTTCTTGAACAGCGTAGGCGTCTTGCTCAACTTGACGGGCACTCTCTTCATTCATGCCTTGGGCTTTATAGCCACCCATGACATTGACTGATTGGGGCATTAAACCAACGTGGCCTAAGACCGGAATGCCACGTTTGACCAAAAATTCAATAGTCGGCGCCATCACTTCACCACCCTCTAGCTTGACAGCATCAGCGCCACCTTGTGCAATGAGGTAAGCCGCGTTTTTAAACGCTTGCTGAGGCGACTCGTGATAACTTGCAAAAGGCATATCGGCGATCACGCAAGCACGTTGACTGCCACGCACCACAGCAGCCGTATGCGCAGCGACTTGTTCGAGCGTAAACGACAACGTGTTGGGCAAACCATAGGCCACCATGGCGGTTGAGTCGCCCATCAATAAGAAATCAACATAGGGGTCAAGCAAACGCGCCATAGCAACGTTATGTGCGGTCAGCGACACGATTTTCTGCTGCCCTTTCATGGCCAGCAGTTGCGGAATGGTGATGCGTTTAATGTCTGCGTGAACGCTCATCTGTTCAATCTCTGATTAGGGTTTAATCGACTTTACCGGTTGAGTCATTTGATTCAACCGGTAGCGCTTTTTTTAGTGGCGACTTTTTTGGTGGTGGCTTTCTTTGCCGCAACTTTTTTTACAGCTACTTTCTTAACTGCTGCTGTTTTAGTGGCTGTTTTTGTAACGGATTTTTTGACCGCTTTCTTAACAGTCTTTTTAACCGCTTTCTTTGCCACAACTTTTTTGTCAGCACCTTCAATGCCATCAGCTTTTTTCTGGCTCGCTGCTGATTTAGTCGGCGCTTTGCCTTTTTTCTCGGGCCGGGGCTCAAACTCAAAGGACACTTTGCCGTCTGCGCCACGCGACAAGAACGCTTTAAATTTACGGCGGGTGCGACTTGAAATAAAACCCTCTAGCAAGTCGGTACGGCCACCTTCAAGCAGTTTAATCATTTGCTCAGGCGAAATTTCTTGCTGCAAAATCACTTTGCCAGATTTAAAGTCGCAAGACCTTTCAGGGCCAACCGATTTTTCACACAAGTAGCTCATGCCATGTTCAAAAACCCTTGAACCGCATTTAGGGCAAGCACCCAACGGAGTTGATTGAGAAAAATCAACCGGCTCTAAACTGTCTTCGCCGCGTTGACCAAAATCAAACTCAAGCTTATGGTCAGTATCAATACGCAAGATCGCTGCAAAAGGTCGCCCCATTTTGCTGATGAAACCTTGCATCGGGCCGATCTGACGCTCACGCAGCAACTCTTCAACCTCAACTGGCTCAAAGGTTCGACCACCTGGGTGCTTAGAAATCGAAAAGTCACAGGCTGTACAAGCGAAGCGACGATAATTTTCTTTAACAACTTTCCCACACTTAGGGCAAGGTGTTGAAAGGGTGACATAGTCGCCGGGTATGGTGTCACGGTCATATTCTTTGGCACGCTTCACAATAACTTGTGTGATTTGTGCAATTTCTTGCATAAACTTCTGCCGCTCAAGCGTGCCTTGCTCTATTTGCTTAAGTTTGTGTTCCCACTCGCCGGTTAACTCTGGCGAGGTTAACTCTTTCACATCTAAACCACTGAGCAACGTCATCAGCTGCTTAGCTTTGGCCGTTGCAACCAGCTCTCGCCCTTCACGACGCAAATACGTTTCAGTAATTAACCCTTCAATAATTGACGCGCGTGTCGCTGGCGTACCTAAACCTCTCCCAGACATGGCTTCGCGCAACTCTTCGTCATCAACCAATTTGCCAGCCCCTTCCATCGCTGAAAGCAGGGTGGCTTCTGAATAACGGGGTGGCGGTTTAGTGGCTAATGCAACTGACGCAACTTTCTCTGTACGAACAGTTTCACCGTCTGCAACAACCACTAAAGTGGCTTCGTCTTGCTGCGCATCGCGCCCGTAAACGGCCATCCAGCCGGGGTTGACCAAAACTTTGCCGTCAGTGCGAAAGGTATAACTTTGAACTTCAGTAATACGCGTAGTGACGAGAAATTCAGCAGCAGGAAAGAAAACCGCCAAAAAGCGCTTCAGGATCAGATCATAAAGTTTAGCTTCGGGTTCACTTAAATCTTTGGGTACTTGTAAAGTGGGAATAATCGCAAAGTGATCAGACACTTTTTTATTGTCAAAGATACGCCGATTGGGTTTGACCCACTTTTCTTTAATAACTTTAGCCGCGTGAATCGTTACTCCACGCGCTACCGTGTCTTGACCGCCAGCTATGGCTGCCATGGTTTCTTGTACCGTGGCCACATAATCTTCTGGCAAGTAACGTGAGTCGGTTCTGGGGTACGTAAGTGCCTTGTGACGCTCGTACAAGCTTTGAGCCAACGACAGTGTCGCCTTAGCAGAAAAGCCAAAGCGCCCGTTAGCCTCACGCTGCAACGAGGTCAAGTCATAGAGCAATGGCGATAGTTGCGTTGCAGGCTTTGATTCATCAGTCACACGACCGAGCTGTTGTCGACATGCCGCTTGAATGGTTTTAGCCGCAGGCTCACCCCAAAGTCGAGTGTCACGCTTTTCAGGGTCGAGCGGGTCTTTTTTAAACTTGGGGTCAAACCACTTAGCTTCGTACACACCAGCAGCTGCAATAAACGTGGCATGCACTTCCCAATAGTTATGGGGTACGAAGGTACGAATACGCTCTTCACGCTCGGCAACAATAGCTAAGGTTGGGGTTTGCACCCGCCCAACTGGGGTTTTAAAGAAACCACCATCTTTACTATTAAAAGCAGTCATGGCACGGGTGCCATTAATACCCACCAACCAGTCAGCCTCAGCACGCGAGCGCGCCGCTTGCTCAAGCGGTTTGAGGGCGTCGTCACTTCGCAGATTTGTAAAGGCTTCGCGAATCGATGTGGGCGTCATCGACTGCAACCAAAGCCGCTTAACCGGTTTTTTGACACCCGCATATTGCACTATATATTTGAAAATCAACTCGCCTTCTCGCCCCGCGTCACAGGCATTAATCAATTCTGTGACATCTTTACGCTTAATCAGTTTGACCAGCATTTTGAGGCGATCTGTCGACCGCTTATCGGTTGGCACAATATCAAATTGAGGCGGTATGACCGGCAAATGGTTAAAGCTCCACTTACCCTTGACGGGGTCATTGGGGGCAATCAAACTCAATAGATGGCCAACGCTTGAAGACAAGACGTATTGATCATTTTCAAAATAATCGCCTTCACGCTTAAAACCACCTAGCACCCGAGACAGATCAATAGCGACTGAAGGTTTTTCTGCAATGATTAATGTTTTAGACATTCTTTTTCCGGAAGCGCATTTACACCGCAATAGCACGAATCATACGTTTTATTTTTTAATAGATGCAAAAGACACCTTAAAAAATCGGTTTTGCCATCTATGTGTCGCTTCACACCAAAACGAAGCAACATCATGAACAGCCAATGGCGCAAAGCCTAAAGATAACCATGCTGACTTCAGACATTCTAACGGCTGTTCAAGATTTAACGTCTGTGCGTGGTTTTGTTTAGACAGTTTCAAACCAGATTCGTCATATAACACCGGCACATGCAAGGTTTTTGGGAGAATAAGCTCTAAGGCATTGGCTAGCAGATGCTGGCGCGCCGTACTGTCAAGTAAGTCTTGCCCTCTCACGATATCAGTCACGCCCTGAAATGCATCATCAACAACAACCGCTAATTGATAAGACCAAATATCATCGGCCCGTTTTAATACAAAATCACCCACTTCTGCAGACACATTCTGGGACTGCTGGCCACACCAGCGATCATCAAAGGCTAAAGTTTGATTCGATACGATGAAACGCCATGATCGAGGTGCTCGGTTAGGTGGCAAGCCATAGCGGCAGGTGCCTGGGTATGGTTTGGGTAGGGCTTGAGGCGTTGCGTGTCGACCTACATTGTTTGCGGGTTGCGAAATTGCTTGGGCTGATTGGCTTGATTCGGTTGCTTGTGTTGCCGTTTTTGATTTAACCCGCGCTGAATCTGCAATTTCTTGGCGCGTGCACCCACAGGGGTAAGTCAAACCTTTAGATTGCAACGTGTCAAAAGCCGCCTTGTAAGCCGCTAACCGGTCAGACTGATACAGTACGGGTTGGTCTGCATACATATCCAGAGCTGCCAGCTGATCAATAATTGTCTGCGCGACGCCCTTAACCATACGCGGAGTGTCAAGGTCTTCCATGCGTATTAGCCAAGCCCCCTGTGCAGCACGCGCATCAAGGTAGCTTGCCACTGCCGCTACGAGCGAACCCGCATGAAGCGGCCCACTCGGGCTGGGCGCAAAGCGGCCAATGTAGTTTGAACGCAAGGCGCTTAGTGCAGAAGAGGGGTTTGATCGTGACGCAACAACTCTTCAAGTATTAGGTAATCAATGTCAGCCTCTTGGCTCCAGAGCACCATGAGGGCGATAACCTTAACGCACTCTAGCGAAACAGGCGTATCTGTGCAAGCTAATGCGCGCTCAATCACAATTTCACGAAGCGGGGGTGGCAACACGTCAGTTGTTTCTAAAAAACTTATAAAGCCAATGACCTCAGGGCCGAGTTGTTGATGTTCAACCTCAGCATAAACTCGCATGCCTGTACTTTGGGTTTGTGCCAAATTGACACAGTTTTCAGTGGTTTCAGCTAGGCCGAGCAGCCACCGTATAGCGTCATCAATATCGTCATATTCAAAACCCGCAGCCGCTAAGCGCTTAGCCAACACATCTGCTGTTGGGCAGGCTTGTGGCGTGTAATAGTTCTTAAACAGGTAAACCAAAATATCGAACATAATCGCGGTCTCCCCTGTTGAATTGACGTTCAACATGCAACGCCTACAAGTACTAATTTACGCTGAAATCTTGTTTACGACAATCTTGCCCTTATTTATGGGGTTTCTAGGCCATATTGGGTGTTAAACGCTGGTGCCGCCCACGCCATTGGGCTAATACAGCAGGTGCCGCAATGGCAAGCCCAATTAAGCCGCTTTGATAACCCGGTGCAATAAAAAATAACGACGCAATACCGCAAGACCAGCGCTGCCAACTTCGCATATCAGTAAACATATATTTAGAAAACGTAGCCGACAAAAGTGTCAAACCAATGATGCAACCCGTTAATGTGACAAAAAAATCGGCCCAGGTAAAACCCTTGGTCACAATCAGTAATGCCGGGGAAAAGACAAAGACAAATGGCACGAGCAGTTTACTAATACCCAACCTGAAAGCCATGTTGCCGGTTTTAAAGGGATCACTACCGGCCATACCTGCTGCGGCATAAGCGGCCAATGCCACTGGGGGGGTCAGGTCGGCCAAAATACCAAAATAAAATACAAACAAATGCGCCGCAATGGGTTGTACGCCCAACTGAATCAAAGTTGGGGCGGCAACGGCAACCATAATGATGTAATTGGCTGTAGTGGGTATACCGCAACCCATCACAATGCAAACAAGCCCCGTCATAACGAGTGCCGCCAATAACGTTAACGTTTGCGGGCTAACTAAAAATGCAGGCAAAAAGGCTGACACATCAGTCGCAATCGCTTGTGCAGCTGTAATTACAATATAAGAAATTTTAAAACCCACACCTGTGAGGGTGACAACCCCGATCACGATGCCAACGGTTCCGGCAGCGGCACCAACAGCCAATGCATATTTAGCCCCGGTTTCAAACGCTGCGTAGAGATCTTTCCAGCGCAATCGATCGCGCGGGTTGAGTAAGCCCACCACGATACAACCTGTAATGCCCGCAAATGCTGCTAAATAGGGTGTACGGCCCGTCATTAATACTCCAATGAGAAGGAACAGGGGTATGAGAGTAGGCCAACGGCGTTTAAATGACGCACCAAGTTTAGGCATTTCTTCAACCGTTAAACCACGCAAATTTTGGCGCTTGGCTTCAAAATGCACCTGCATGAACATACCCAAAAAATAAAGCAATGCCGGAAATGTTGCTGCAATCACAATTTCTTGATAAGGAATATTTAAAAACTCGATCATCAAGAATGCGGCAGCACCCATAATGGGCGGTGTAATTTGCCCGCCCGTACTCGAAGCCGCCTCAACACTGGCCGCAAAGTGGCGGGGGTAACCCACCCGAATCATGGCGGGAATAGTTAGCGACCCCACCGTCACCGCATTCGCAACTGACGAACCAGACAACATGCCAAACATCGCTGAACCTAACACTGATACTTTAGCGGGCCCCCCTGCATAACGTCCCGCGATTGACGAAGCCACATCTAAAAATAATTGCCCCAAACCAATACGAGAGGCCAGGACGCCAAACAATACAAAGTGGAACACATAGGTTGCTACAACCCCTACTGCAACGCCATATACGCCTTGACTGGTGAGGTACAAGTGATTTACCACCTGAGGCCAAGTGCTGCTCGCGTGTTTGAATAACCCGGGGAACTGTTGACCAAACATGGCATACGCAATAAACAGCAATGCAATAACCGGTAGTGGCCAGCCCATTGCTCGACGCGTGCCCTCAAGTAACCCTAAAATCAGTATGCTGCCCATCCATACGTCAAGATTATTTGGGTTGCCTACGCGGTAAGCGAGTTCATTAAAGATATACGGTATGTACAGCACAGAAACCGCCAACAAAATCGAAATAAACCAATCGTAAATCGGTATACCCCCAGGTGTTAACCACGTTGACTGGGGCGTTTTGGTGTAACTACGCTTAGTAAAGCCAAACACCAAAAAAATGAGACTCAATACAAATGCTAAATGTACGCCACGATGCGTTGACTCACGTAGCAAACCAAACCCTGCGGTGTAGTAATGAAAGACTGACAATGTCACGAGTAATGCTGACACCACAACTGTTGCCACAGCTGTTAGCGGCCTAAACCGTATTTCAGGATCATACGTTTCATTCAGCGTTTTGACCGCGTCTTGATCAATCGCTGTTTGATCCGCTTTTTGTTGTGATGTTGTCATGACATTTCTCGTACATAAAGGGCGGCGAGTTTTGAGACCCGGCCGCCCTGGAAACTACTTTTAACTAACAAACAATAAATGAGGTTTTATTTAATTAAGCCAGCCTCTTTGTAGAATTTTTCAGCACCTGGGTGAAAAGGAATGCCCGCCCCTTTAACTGCATTTTGTGCCGTAATAAACTTGCCTTTAGCATGACCGGCATCAAGCGCTTTTTGTGTGGCGGGTGCAAACAAACCTTTGGTGATTTGATATACCACCTCGTCTGGCTGCTTGGCTGAAGTGACCCATTGAGCATTAACCGAAATTGTTTTCACCTCGCCCACGCCCTTGTAGGTGCCTGCAGGAATACTGTCGGCCGTAAAAAAACGCTGGCCAGCAACCAATTTTTTAATTTCAGGGCTATCTAATGGCACCAATTCAATGCCCACACCACTTGATGCCAATTCCGCAATTGCACCCGCTGGGGCACCACCCACAAAGAAGAATGCATCTAAACGGCCATCGCGCATTTTGTCGCCCGCTTGGTTTGGCTTGAGGTATTCAGCATCAATATCTTTATCGGTCATGCCATACGCGCCCAAAATCATACGCACATCAACCAACGTGCCTGAGCCGGGCTCGTCCATCGAAACGCGTTTACCACGCAAGTCTGCGACCGACTTAATACCTGAACCCTTACGCACAACCAAATGAATACTTTCTGGGTACAGAGTTGCAATCAAACGTAAGTCTTGCACCTTAGGTTTGCCTTCAAATGTACCTGTGCCGGTATAGGCCCAGTACGCCACGTCTGATTGCGAGAAGCCTGACTCAAGTGAGCCACCCATAATGCCATTTACGTTAGCAACTGAACCATTTGATGCCACTGCTGACACGATGATTTTGCCGGGTTGCGAAACACCATTTGCGATCATGCCACCGACCGGGTAATACGTACCCGCTGTACCGCCCGTTCCAATTCTAAAAAACACCTGCGCTTGGGCTGGCGCAAAAATTGCTATTGCCAGGAGCACACTGCCAACTGCTTTAAGCCATGATTTGATCAACACAGAAGTAACCTTTTAAGTTTAGTTTTTATTCGTCACATTGCATCACAGTGCCTGTAACACCCTTCAATTTACGTTCACATCATAGCGCTTATACGCCCCGATAAATGCAAAATAACTTGTTGCACAGCACCATTAAACCGGCGCAGGCGTATTAGGGCTTAAACGGCATTCGGGGCCATAAGGCAGCCGATCTTCAATGCGGCCTTGTGCCACGTGATCTCGGCATTTTTGCCACCATTGCGGGGTTAATAAGTCAGCGTGATGCGATTTAAACACCTCACGAATAACCGGGTCGCCTAATAAAAACGTTGCAAACTCTTCAGGAAAAACGTCATTAGGGCCTACGGCATACCACGGCTCACTGGCCATTTCGGCCTCTTCATTGGGCGCGGGGGGTATGGCACGAAAGTTCATTTCAGTCATGCGTTGAATTTCGTCGTAATCGTAAAACACCACGCGACCTAAGCGCGTCACACCAAAGTTTTTGTACAACATATCACCAGGGAAAATGTTGGCAGCGGCCAATTGTTTAATCGCATCGCCATACTGAATAATCGCTTTGTTACGCAACTCAGCGGGTGCACTCTGTAAATAAATATTAAGGGGTGTCATGCGCCGCTCGATATACAAATGTTTGAAAACCAAAGTGTCGTCAAACTCTTCTACAGCGTTTGAGGCCACGTCTCTGAGTTCTTTTAACAAGGTCGCTGAAAAACGCTTTTTAGGTAAGGCAACCTGCGAATATTCCCACGTATCAGATAGTCTACCCACACGATCATGCAATTTAACCATTTGATATTTGGCACGCACAATCTTGTGAGTCATGCCGTCTTTTGCGATTTTGTCTTTGATGAGTTTAAAAACATAAGGGTATGAAGGAAGTGTAAAAACACCCATCACCATGCCCTTAATACCTGGCGCAACGTCAAAGTGGTCTGTTGAGTGCGCTAAATGTTGAAGAAAATCTCGGTAGAAAAGTGTTTTACCTTGTTTTTGTAAGCCCAAAATTGTGTAGATTTCAGCTTTCGGTTTACGCGGTAGTAGAGTGCTTATAAACTGCACATAGGCGGCAGGCACTTCCATATCAACTAAAAAATAAGCCCGCGTAAAACTGAATAACGTTGTCAGCTCAGCTTCTTGGCACAGCAGCGCATCAAGTCTTATTTGACCTGGCGTGGTTCGCACCAGCGGAATAGCAAATGGGTAAAGGGCGCCTTGGTTAATTAACCTACCCACAATATAGGCCGCTTTATTCCTAAAAAATAATGACCCCAATACTTGCACTTGGCAATCGGCCGATATGCGATGACCACTCGTCTGCGTCACAATCTTATTAAGATGCTGACACGCCATGCCTGCCAGCAACCGAACGTCGCGGGGTAAGTTTTCAAAACCGGCTGCAAGACCAAAATCTGCCGCCATGCGAATCAGCGTTTTGCGTAGCCCTTGCCAAGAGGGGTAATACACCCGATAGGCGGGCATTTCACTGTCAAGGTAATCTGTTGCAACCGCTGGGCGTACAAACAGAAAATCGTTATGGAAATAATCGCGGTGTAAAACACGGCATGAAACAGAATTAAAAAATGTTTCGGCACATTCAGGTTGACGGTGGTCTGCTAACAAACCAACAAATGCTAATTTGGTTGATTGCCAAAAGTCACGCTGCTTTTGCGACATCGGGGTGTCATCAAACTCAACCTCTGCCAGCCTTTTTTGTTGTGTTGCTTGATCTTTTGCCAAAGCCGGCTCAAGCTTAGCAATACACTCTCTAACGCGCATATCGTAATATTCAATACGCTCTCTAGATAGTTGCTGAATAGACTGCCAATCACCTGACTCAAATAATGCCTTAGCGCGCTGAGCGCCATAACGAAACAACGCATAATGCCGATCAAACGCAGCTAAGATGATTTTTGCAACGGCAGCAGGTGCTAGCACCTGAGCCGGGGCGGGTTCTATCTGTTGCACATCGGTTAACTGGATCATGGTCTAGCCTTATTTCTGCTTTTTCGCGGTCGTAAATTACAGTTATGATAACTAAGCATAAGTTAAAACGTTCAGAGCATCAAAAAAAATGAATCCACAAGAACATAAATTAACCTACCCCTTAGGTGACACCTTGCCTGAAGCGGGTCACGGCCTTGATATCGCACCCGGTGTGAAATGGCTACGCATGCCACTACCTTTTGCCCTCGATCACATCAACCTTTGGCTTTTACGCGACCATTTTGATGGCCGTGAGGGGTGGACAATTGTTGACGCCGGCATTTGTCGCGACGAGGTTAAGGCCACATGGGAAGCGGTTTTTGAAAACGAGCTTGAGGGTTTACCCGTTCTGCGCGTGATCGTTACCCACATGCACCCCGATCATATTGGCTTGGCGCATTGGCTATGCCAACGCTGGCAAGCCCCTTTATGGATGAGCATGACCGATTACATGACCGCAAAACTTTGGGCGGTACACAATACCACCAGCGGTGCAGGGGGTAAGGGCGCCATGCAGCACTTTGCGTGTCACGGCATGACTGACCCTGATTCTCTTGAAAAAGTACATGCCAGAGCAAACTATTACGTTAATTTAGTACCCCAAGTACCCGAAAGCTTTTTTCGCTTGATGAACGGTGATCACGTTCAAATTGGTAGCCCGCCCTGTACATGGGAAATTATTACGGGCTATGGCCATGCTCCTGAACATCTATCTCTGTATTGTGCAGATAAAGGTGTGCTCATTGCGGGTGATATGGTGCTACCTCGCATCTCTACGAACGTGAGCGTGTTTAACTTTGAGCCTATGGCTAACCCCTTACCGCTATATTTAAATTCGCTAGATGCCTACAGTAGGCTACCTGCCGACACTTTAGTTTTACCTTCACACGGAAAACCTTTTGTAGGCTTGCACGAACGCATTGCGCAGCAACACGAACACCATCGCGAACGACTGAAAGAAGTTTTAGACGCGTGCGACACCCCTCAAACCACCATGCAAGTCGTGCCCGTACTCTTTAAGCGCACACTTGATTTGCATCAAATGACGTTTGCCATGGGTGAAGCCATTGCTCATCTTCACGCGCTATATTTTGAGGGAAAGCTCAAGCGAACCGTTGATGCCGGTGGCGTGATTCGTTTTCAAAGATCATGACCCAACATATTGACACCTCACTGGTCCACATTGGCAGTGGGGCCTTTGACCCTGAGACAAAAACTGCCGCTGTTAGTCTTCCGGCTATACGTACCAGTACCGTTCGATTTAAAAGCCTAGATGCCTTAGAAAATATACAAGCCCAACGTGCGCAAGGTGAGCGCGTTGTCACATACGGCATTTCAGGTTTAGAAACGCATCGCGCCCTAGAAGAGGTTTTTAATACTTTAGAAGGTGGTAACTACTGCGTGCTTTCGTCCTCAGGTTTAGCTTCCATACATTTACTGTTTATGAGCCTGCTCAAAAGCGGCGACCATGCTTTGGTTTCAGATGGTGTCTATGGCCCCATGCGCATCTTAGATCAAGACTTACTTAAGGGTCTTGGCATTGAAGTGCACTATTTTTCACCTAACCACGATGATTTGGCATCACTGATTCGCCCCAATACTAGACTTGTTTATATTGAATCACCTAGCTCATTATTATTTGAAATGCTTGACGTACCCGCATTAGCGCGTATCACTAAACAACACAATATTCCGCTGGCAATTGACAACACCTGGGGCTCAAGCCACATTTACAAACCACTCACATTAGGCGCAGATATCTCGTTGGTTGCTGGCACCAAATACATTGCGGGTCATTCAGATCTGCTTATGGGCGCCTTGGTTACACACCGCGACGATTTGGCTGCGCATATGCATCGCACGCAATACGCCGTTGGCAATGCGGTCAGTGCTGATGACGTGTGGTTGGCTTTACGTGGGGTACGAACGATGGCCGTGCGTATGCCTCACCATGCCAACAGCGCGCTAACTGTTTGTGAGTTTTTAGCATCACACCCACACGTTGCCCGCATTTATCACCCCGCATGGCCTCAAGACACTGGTTTCGCTTTATGGCAACGCGATTGCTCAGGTTCAAATGGCATGCTGAGTGTTGAATTTAAATGCACCGCACAAGCGCTTAAGCCTGTTGTCAATGCATTAACATTATTTGGTATTGGGTTTTCTTGGGGCGGGTTTGAAAGCCTGGTGCAGTGGGTTAACCCTTCAGCACTCAAGCCCCACCGTGCTTGGCAAGGCCAAGATCACGGGGTCTTAAGGTTACACATCGGCTTAGAATTTATTGACGATTTAATCGCAGATCTTAAACAAGCACTATCACTTTTAGATTGAAAATTAGTTACGAACTTGTTTAACCAAGCGGTTAGCTTCATCAACCGTTTGTTGATAGCCGCCCGCCTCTGAAGGTGACGTCATAAAACGTCCTGCTACCGCAATTGAAGGGGTGCCTTGCAAGCCATAGGCTTTAGAGAGTTGATCGGCACGCTGGGCTTTAGACTTCACACCAAACGAATTAAATGCTGATTGAAATTTCGTTTTATCAACACCTTGCGATGCGACCCAATCGATAATGGCAGACTCAGTAAAAATGCGTTTTTTCTCATCATGAATCGCTTTAAACACCAGAGGGTGCAAATCTAAGCGGCCCACAGCATCTAAGGCATAGTACAAATATTGCAACGGTTTCATACCTGCATTAAACGCAACCGGCACACCATAAAAAGCCACGTCAGATGGCAGTGTTTTACGCCAAGTTTGAACCATCGGCTCAAGCACGGCACAATGGGGGCAGCCGTATGAAAAGAACTCAAGCACTTCAATTTTTCCGGGTTCAGTCGGTTGAGGTGGGTTGACATTAACAAACTTTGCATTAGCAGCCGAAGACGTTTGTGCCAGTACTGGGTTACCCCAAGCAAAGAAGGACAAAACCACTAATGATAAAAATTTTTGCCAGTGTTGCATGTGTATTAATCCTTTATGTCAAAACTATTGCCGAATAATTGTACTCACAATCTTTTCTTCGCTTAATCGTGTGCGCGCTCGATTCATTTCATCTAACTTAGTAAACGGTCCTGAGCGTACGCGGTTAACCTGCATACCGTTAACTTCTGCGCGTTGAATTTCAACCGGCAGGCCCAACAAAAGAAGTCGAGCGCGTAACGCTTCTGCGTCTTCTAAGACCCGAAAAGCCCCCACCTGTAAATAATAACTGCGAATATCTTTTGACTCTTGTTTAGCCGACTCGGGCGCAGGGGGTAAAGGCCTAGCGACCGGAGGTGGTGGTAACTGCGGTGGCTTATTCGCCTCAATCGGTAATGTGGCAATCAATGCACCAATCTCATCTTTTGTAGGGGGTGCTATTGGGCTCGGTGCAGACGAGCCGCCACCTAAAGCGGCATTAGGGTCAGGGGCAACACGTGGGTCTGTCGGGGCTTCGCTAGAGCTAGTTGAGCGGCTGGCACGATCAACAAACGGTGTGGGTGAGCGCATCACCATAAACACGACAGCTGCCGCTAAACCCAAACCTATAAATAAACCGATCACAATCGATTTAAAAGTACTGCCACCCGAAGTTTTTCTTTTAGCCATGTGGAAATGTTACATCCTATCTGGGGCAGAAACACCCAATAAAGCCAAGCCATTTGACAAAACTTGACGCGTGGCTGCGGCCAACCTGAGTCGGGCTGCCTTTAACTCAATCTCGTCTACTAAAACTCTTTCGGCGTTATACCAAGCATGAAAGTCTGACGCACAATCACGCAACCAAAATGCCATTACATGGGGTGACAGCTCTTGTGCAGCTAACTCAATGGTTTGACCGAACTCGGCCAGACGCTGCATTAAAACAACCTCTGTCGGGGCAAGCAAACAACCCGTCGAGGCGTGCATGACCTGCTCATGTGGCAAACCCGCTTGTGCGATCATTGAAAAAATACGCGCATGCGCATATTGCACGTAGTACACCGGGTTTTCTTCGCTTTTCGAGCGGGCCAAATCAATATCAAACACAAATTCCGTATCGGCACGACGCTGTATTAAGAAAAATCGCACAGCATCTTGACCTACCCAGTCAATTAAATCGCGAAGCGTAACGTAACTACCCGCACGTTTAGAAATTTTGACCTCAGCCCCACCACGAATCACTTTAACCATTTTGTGCAAAATATAAGACGGATAATCTTTTGCAATACCCATATTTAATGCTTGTAAGCCAGCGCGCACGCGCGCAATAGTACCGTGGTGATCACTGCCTTGAATGTTGACGGCATAGCTAAAACCACGCGACCATTTATTAACGTGGTAAGCCACATCTGGCACAAAATAGGTGAAGCCACCTTCACTTTTACGCATAACACGGTCTTTGTCGTCGCCTGTACCGAGCTCAGTAGTTCTCAACCACAGGGCACCCCCGTGTTCATAAGTATGGCCACTGGCAACCAATTTCTCAACCGTATGTTGAACTTGGCCATTCGCGTATAGCGAGCTTTCTAAAAAGTATTGATCAAACTTTAGACCGAAAGCATTTAAATCAATGTCTTGTTCACGGCGCAAATAAGCTACTGCAAAACGACGTATCGCTTCTATATTTTCGGGGTCAGCTAGACCCTCAACTGCCACACCATTGCTGGCTTGAACGGTTTTTTTATCAAGATAATCACGTGCCACATCAAGCACGTAATCACCTTTATAACCCTCTTGTGGGAAGTCCCGATGCTCAGGGTCAATACCGCGGGCACGCGCTTGTACGCTGATAGCGAGATTTTCAATTTGATTGCCCGCATCGTTGTAATAAAACTCGCGGGTTACGTCGAAACCGACAGCATCAAATAAGTGGCAAATAGCATCGCCTAACGCAGCTTGGCGGGCATGGCCCACATGTAAGGGGCCCGTTGGGTTAGCCGATACAAACTCAACCAAAACCTTTTTCCCTAACCGTGCTTGACGGCCATAGTCACTGCCTTGATCTCGAATGCTGTCGAGCACCGCGCAACGCGCAGTGTGCGACAACCTAAAATTAATAAACCCGGGGCCTGCTAACTCAGCGCTTGCAATTAAGTTTTGCGCTTGCGGGTCGTTCATTAGTACGTCAACAATCGATTGTGCAAGCGCGCGCGGTGATTGACCTACCGATTTAGCCAACTGCATGGCAACGTTTGTAGCCACATCACCATGCTGTGCAATCTTGGGGCGCTCAAGCACAACATTGGGCTTGAGGTCAGGTAAAAGCTGCTTAACAGCGGCATTCAGACAAGCGATGAGGGTTTGTTTTTGCTCGGCAAGCATAGATAAAAAGCATGAGGTAGAGGTCTTTAATCATAGCCTGAATCGGCTCTACTTATATTATATGCCTACCTAAGGCATACTAATGCGATCCTTTAACCACTCGTAATAGGGTTTTAGGTCTACCCACCCAGCCACATCAGTAGCCCTTGACTCACTCGAAAAGGGACGCTTAATAAAGGCTTCAACTTCTTGGCGCAAACGTGTGCCGAGGTGAGCAATTTGACCCTGTAATTGTTCTCCCACACGACGATCTTTGGCTAACAGTGCGCCCCAAAAGCGTTGCCCCTCTTGATGCAAAATCGGGGTTTGGCTCATTGAGTTAACTGGCAAGTTTGCTTTGTCGTCATACACATCCACACCAGCCTGTTTGGCTTGGTTAAACATCCAGCGCAGGGTCACTTCAGATAAATCACCGGGTGTTGAACCTGGAGATGTCGTAGCCGTTAAATAACCCCCACCAATATCAGCGTGCGCCCCAACAAAAGCCTTTTCAACAACTTGTGAACCCACCGCAGCCGTTAGGGGGAAGGCCCAACGAAACTCATGCAAAGCCACCGCATGAGCAACGCGCTTAATTGAAGTAGGAATATTTAAGTTATAGGCTTGATCTGTTGAGCCCAGCAGATGAAATTGTGCAACGGTATCAAACAAACCCAAAAACCTTAAATTAACACACGTGTTGATCTTTCCCATTTGAGGGTGCTGGTACCAAAACCGACCGGCTTTCACATTTTGCGACACTTTATTCACGAAATGTCGTGCTAAAGCCGCCCCCCTTGAAAAGCCCACAACATCAATAGCTGTCACACCTTCATTTTGTTGCGCTAAAGCCTGCAATAACCTTTGCCATTGAATAGCAACCCGCTGCCCAGCTGACCACGCTAACGCCACATCCGTTACATCAGTTTCTTGATTTAAGCCCACCGCTCGGCCAGGGCCTGGCAAATAATGAACCACACCCTTACGGTAGCCTTGAGCAAAGCGCCAAACATTGGTTAACGACGTTGCGTCATTACCTGTCCCATCAAACGCAAAGAGTATACGTTTCGAGTACTCCCTCGAGGGCTGCTTTGGGTCGTTTGTCTCACCATCAACCGACCTAGCTTGCCCCTCTTCCTGAGTGACCTTTTCGTGTGGGCAGGGAGCGGGCGCAGACTCTGCAACATGATTAACTGGTTTGTAAACAGGGAGGGTAAGCCTAGGCTTAAATTGTGTTGCAGGAGGCCAACACGCTTCAGCGTTCAGTATTAAGGGCCACCCAAACAAAAAGTATATAAAAAACAACTTGTATTTAAAATTAACCATAGCATTCCTTTTTCAGGAATACTGTCTCTTAATAGGTCGTATATTTATGCCTAAATATCGATTTATCTACCCGGAGTCATACTATGTTGGTAACTTTTAGCAGTAAGGTTGATGCAAATATCATCATGTTAAGTAACCATGCCAAGGCCGTTTTAAGTATTGCTGGTAAGTCTTTGGGCGAGAGTTTGTCTGAGCGAGGTGTATTCACTGCTGAACAATTACCCGAAGCTATTCGTCAAATTGAAGCGGCTATTTCGGCCGAAACCCCTATGCAAGAAGACATCCCTGACGAACCCAAACCGCACCCCATGAATGAAACCGTACGACTTGGGCAGCGCGCTTACCCACTTTTACAAATGATGAAAAAAGCACAAACTGCCAATACCCCTATTTTGTGGGAAATTGGTACCAGTTGGTAATTTAAATATCTATGTTGGCCGCCTGCAATGCATGGGTTTCAATAAACTCGCGCCGCGGCTCAACCTGATCGCCCATTAGCGTTGTAAACATTAAATCAGCTGATAATCCGTCTTCAATTTGTACGCGCATTAAACGGCGAACTGTTGGGTCCATAGTGGTTTCCCAAAGTTGGGCGGGGTTCATTTCACCAAGGCCCTTATAACGTTGCTTACTCACGCCGCGTTCAGCTTCAGATCGTAACCATGCCATGGCCTGACCAAAATCACCAATTGCTTGTTCACGACGTTTTTCGCCTTCGCCTCGCATGACGCTAGCACCTTCACCAACAAACGATTTAAAGGTCGTGCTGGTTTGATATAGAACGCCGTAATCAGCACCGTTAACAAAGTCAGTATCAAGGGGTGTAATGCGGACATTGCCGTGATGTTGACGATGTACTCTAAGTCGGTAGCTTTCAGCTGTTTCATCGTATTGAGAAAACACCGTGACGAGTTCAGGCATAAGTGGGTCTTGCAATACCGCTTGTAATGCTTGAGCACTTTTCTCAGCTTCTTCAGCACTACCGAGTTTTATATCAACGCCACCAATAATTGCATTTAGTGCTTTTTGATCCATAAAGCGTGACAAGCGGGCAATAACAGCTTCTGCCAAACCATATTGCCTGGCCATTTCACCCAAGGCTTCACCTTTAACGGCCTCTGCACCAACTGAGGGTATTAACTGCGCATCTTTTAAGGCCAATTGCATCATAAATTGCGTTTCTTCATGCTCATCTTTTAAGTAACGCTCTTCTTTGCCAGCCTTCACTTTATAAAGAGGCGGTTGTGCAATGTAGATATGACCACGCTCAACTAATAATGGCATTTGACGATAAAACAAGGTCAGTAGCAGCGTACGAATATGCGCGCCATCAACGTCTGCGTCAGTCATGATAATAATGCGGTGATAGCGTAACTTATCAATATTAAAATCAGGGCCAATACTGGTACCTAAAGCGGTAATCAGGGTCGTGATTTGTTCGCTGGCAATTAATTTATCAAAACGCGCTTTTTCAACATTTAACACTTTGCCGCGCAATGGCAAAATCGCTTGAAACTTTCGGTCACGACCTTGCTTCGCTGATCCGCCTGCAGAGTCACCCTCAACGATATAGATTTCACATAACGCGGGGTCTTTTTCTTGGCAGTCAGCCAACTTTCCGGGTAAGCCTGCGCCTTCTAAAACACTTTTACGGCGCGTCATCTCGCGCGCTTTGCGGGCCGCTTCACGCGCACGGGCCGCTTCAATTACTTTGGCGCATAGCGCTTTTGCGTCAGTTGGGTTTTCAAGCAACCACGACTCAAGCGTTCGCGCAACCGCATCTTCTACTGCTGGGCGCACTTCACTTGAAACCAACTTATCTTTAGTTTGACTACTAAACTTAGGCTCAGGTACTTTAACTGACAAAACACACGAAAGTCCTTCGCGCATGTCGTCGCCAGAGGTTTCAACCTTAGCTTTTTTAGCTAAGTCATTGTCTGTAATGTATTTATTCAGCACGCGAGTCAGTGCCGCACGCAAGCCCGTTAAATGTGTGCCGCCATCACGCTGCGGAATATTATTAGTAAAGCACAGTACTTGCTCGTTATAGCCATCATTCCATTGCATGGCAATTTCAACACCAACCAGCATACCGCCCACGTCAGATTCGGTTTCAACCGCAAACACATTAGGGTGTAGAACTGTTTTGCTTTTATTAATATATTCAACAAAACCCTTTACACCACCTGAAAACGCAAAGTTCTCTTCTTTGCCTTGAATCTGGTCAACCAATCGAATTTTTACGCCATTATTTAAAAACGATAGTTCACGCAAACGCTTAGCCAAGATTTCGTAGTGATATTCAATATTATTGAATATTTCTGAATCGGCAAGGTAGCGCACTTCTGTGCCACGCTTTTCAGTTGTACCTGTTACAGCCAAGGGTGCAACGCGTGCACCACGGTGAAATTCCATTTGATGCACTTGACCGTTGCGTCGAACAGTTAACCGCAACCACTCAGAAAGCGCATTGACGCAAGACACGCCCACACCATGCAAACCACCCGATACTTTGTATGAGTTTTGATCAAACTTACCGCCTGCATGCAACTCAGTCATTACAATTTCAGCAGCACTGCGCTGAAACTCATCTTCTTTGTGAATGTCGGTGGGAATACCACGCCCATTATCAGTGACCGAAATTGAATTGTCAGAGTGAATCGTGAGAACGATATCATCGCAATGGCCTGCTAATGCTTCGTCAATGGCGTTATCAACAACCTCAAAAACCATATGATGTAAACCGGTACCGTCAGAGGTATCACCAATATACATGCCTGGGCGTTTGCGAACCGCCTCAAGGCCCTTAAGCATTTTGATGGAATCAGCGCCATAGCTATCTTGGTCAGGGGTTGTGTTTTTATCAGTCATAAGTACTAGATTCTCATTGGCATGACAACATATTGAAAGTTGTCATTTTCAGGAATGGTTAAAAGAGCAGACGCATTGGTATCAGCACTTACCGACCATCGAATTGTTTCGACTTTGGTGTTGGCTAAAAAATCAAGTAAGTAGCTTACGTTAAAGCCTACATCGAGCGCTGAATGCTCGTAATCAATATCAATTTCTTCTTGAGCTTCCTCTTGTTCCGCATTGGTAGCTGATATTTTCATTAGATTTGTGCCCAACTGCACGCGAACACTTCTAAACTTATCTGACGTTAAAATCGCTGCTCGTTGCAGGCTAGATAAAAGCGTTTCGCGGTGGACATCAAAATAGTTACTGTAATTAACGGGTATGACCCGTTTGTAATCAGGGAATTTACCTTCAACTAACTTAGAAACCAACTCTACGTCACCGAACGTGAATCTAATTTGACCTTGCGCGACATCGATTGTGACGATTTGGTCTGACTCTTCAAGCAAACGTAACATTTCAAGCACTGTTTTGCGTGGCACAATCACTTCTTGAGTGGTTTGAATGCCTTCAACTTGAGAAGTAATATGTGCCAAACGGTGGCCGTCTGTGGCTACAGCGTGTAATTTGCCAGGCTCTAAAACCAACAACATGCCATTTAGATAATAACGAATATCTTGTTGTGCCATTGAAAAATGTACTGCACTCATTAATTGTTTGAGTTCTTTTTGAGGTACAGCAAAACTTGCATCATATTGATCAGGTTGGGCGACAACCGGGTATTCTGCCGCGGCCAAGGTTTGTAATGCAAAACGGCTTTTGCCCGCCTGTACCGTTAATTTACTGGCCGTTTGCGACAAGCGCACATCACCCGCATCGGGTAATGCCTTCAAGATATCAAGCAACTTACGCGCCCCGACCGTTAATGATTCGGTCGTGTCACCTACACCAAACTTAGCATGGGTTGTAATTTGAACTTCTAAATCTGTGGCTATGAACGATACTCGCTCACCCTCTTTACGAATAAGAATATTAGCCAAAATCGGTAAGGTATGACGACGCTCGACAATACCGACAACCGTTGACAGTGGTTTTAATAACGCATCACGTGGTGCTTGAATGAGTTGCATAGAATGCCCCTTAATTACCCTTTAAGTGTTTGTTCTAAAACATGTAGAGTATGATTCAACTCGGTTTTTTTTGACCTAAGGTCTGCGATCTTACGCACAGCATGTAATACTGTTGTATGGTCTCGACCTCCGAATAAGTCACCAATTTCAGGCAAACTTTTTTGAGTCAACTCTTTTGCCAAGTACATAGCAACTTGACGTGGCATAGCAATATTGGCAGGCCGACGTTTCGAATACATGTCAGCGACCTTCATTTTATAAAAGTCAGCCACCGTCTTTTGTATATTTTCAACGCTGATTTGCCCGCTTGAAATTGACAGTAAGTCTTTAAGTGCATCTCGACAAAACTCAAGCGTGAGCTCTTGTCGGCTATGAAAGCGTGCATAAGCCAATACTTTATGCAGTGCGCCCTCTAATTCTCTCACGTTACTGCGCAGGTGTTTTGCAATAAAAAATGCTACCTCTTCAGGCATTTGAACGTTCTCAGCCTCAGCCTTACGTAATAAAATAGCAACCCGCATTTCGAGCTCTGGAGGCTCAATTGCCACAGTTAACCCGGAGTCAAATCTAGAAATTAGCCGCTCGTCAATACCATCAAGCTCTTTGGGGTATGTGTCGCTCGTAATAATAATTTGTTTGCGTTGTGCCACCATCGCTTCAAACGCATAGAAAAACTCTTCTTGTGTACGGCTTTTACCTGAGAAAAACTGGATGTCATCAATCAGCAATAAATCTAAAGAGTGGTAGTAATGTTTGAATTCGTCAAATGCTTTACGTTGATAAGCTTTTACTACGTCTGATACGTACTGATCTGCATGCACGTATCTCACTTGAACAGCACCATTGCGCTTAGCCAACAGCGCGTTACCAATTGCATGTATCAAATGGGTTTTACCTAAGCCCACACCACCATATAAAAATAACGGGTTGTACGAAACACCTGGGTTTTCAGCCACTTGAAGGGCTGCAGCACGTGCCAACTGATTGGCTTTACCTGTTACAAAATTATCAAATGTTAAATCTGTATGTAGGCGTGAGCCATTTAGATTTGAAGCCATAGAAACGGCCTGAGCCGAGTTGTTTGTGGCCCCAAAAGTTTCAGTTGATGCCCGCCAGAGCTGCGCTTCGTTTGTAGCTGCTGTGGCGCCAACATGACTGCTGGAAAGGGTGTTGTTTGTGTGACCGGCTAAGCCGTTAGCAGCAGTATTTCCAGCGGTATTTGCGTCAGTTTTTGTAAAGCCTACGTTGTTTGCGACATTTGCATCGGCCTTAAAACCAGCGCTTGATGGGTTTATCGATTCACTTTGAGCGGGCGCAAGTTCAAACATGAGCGTAATGGTTTGACCATACCATTCAGTGGCAAGTTGCTCGATGCGGCTTGTGAAATTTTTCTTGACCCAATCTAATTTATGGCGATTTGGCACAAGCAGGCGCAATTGACCTGTTGAAGCGTCAAAAGCAATAGGCGTCAGAGGTTTGATCCAGGCGCTCATTTGCTGGGGCGGAAGCTCCTGCTCAAGCTTGAGCAGACATGATTGCCAAAATTCATTCATTGAGTTTTATCGACTAAACCTCAATTCTACCTTGTTAGATAGAAAGTTATCCACAGGGCAATTAACCCAAAACCTTGTTTTTTTGTGCTAACCATTTGACGTTTCTCGTATTTTTTGATGAAATAGAGGGCTTTCCCGAATATCTATTGCGTGGGTAATCGTCTTTTATCGGTTGGCTCAGCGCCGTTTAGTTCTTTTTTTATTATATTTGTCCTTGTGAGCTTGTCATTATGAAACGTACTTATCAACCCTCCGTTACCCGCCGCAAACGTACACACGGCTTCCGTGTCCGTATGAAAACCCGTGGTGGTCGTGCGGTAATCAGTGCTCGTCGCGCCAAGGGTCGCAAGCGTTTAGCCGTTTAATATGGGCTGGGGGTTTCTGCCCCACCTATTAGGGTTAGGCGTTCTATGATGCGAAACTGCGCCACACTGCCCCCTGAAACACGCCTACATCGCCCAGAGGAATTTGCCGCGGTTTTAAAAAAGCGGCCCTCTGCCAAGGGCAAGCTTTTAACTATCTCTTGGTTACCCTCTCAAACCAGCCCTGTTCGGCTGGGTTTGGTCGTGGGTAAACGGCAGGCGCCTTTGGCAGTTACGCGCAATGCAGTGAAACGTGTTGTTAGAGAGGCTTTTCGATTGAAACGCGCTCAACTTAAGTTGGGTGACTATGTTGTTCGGCTTCAGTCCAGTGCGCGCAATCTTTCTCTCACTGAGCTTAAAAGAATGGTTCGTCAAGAAATTGACAGCTTACTGAGGCAGTTTCATTGAACGTGTTGTCATATTTGATCATTAAGCTCGTTCGCGGGTATCAATTTTTTTTAAGCCCTTGGTTAGGTCAGTCGTGTCGTTTTACCCCATCTTGTTCTCAATACACAATCGAAGCCATTCGTGTTTGGGGCCCTGTTCGTGGGGGTTGGTTAGGCCTTAAAAGAATTGGGCGTTGCAACCCTTGGTGTGATTGTGGGCACGACCCTGTGCCACCCTTAAAAAAGTAAGACTTTGTTTTGTTTTTTTATCAAAAAAATCTGGCCTCAGCGTAATGAGTTTTAACGTTAAACTGTGTGGCTGTCGTTCGGTGCTCATGCATCGGTTTTAATGAATTTCTGAATTGGGCTCGTATGGATATCCGTCGCACCATCTTATTGATGATTTTTGCTTTTTCATTGCTTATGTTGTGGAACAACTGGCAAGTTAAAAGTGGTAGTGGTTCACTCTTTGCTCCAACAACGGCCTCATCAACGAACAATACTACCGCGCAGGCACCCCAACCCTCAGCCAGCATAGCCGGCGTACCACAAGCACCTGTTACGAATCAAGGTACGCAGTCGTCCCCACCGCTAATTGTGCCCCCCACTGTTTTACAGTCTAAGCCCTTCGTTGTTAAAACTGATGTTTTACAACTAACCTTTGATTTGATTGGTGCACAAATTATTCAAGCCGAACTATTGAAGTTTCCTTCAATTAATGACAAATCAAAACCAACGCTTTTATTAGAGCAATCACCTGCCCATACTTACGTCGTACAAACCGGTCTAACGGGTGCTCCAGCAGGTCAAAGCTATCCAACTCATTTAAATCTTTTTACGCCCATCACTACTGATACAGTGATGACAAGTGACACCTTACCTATTTCTTTTGTTGCTGAGGCTGACGGTGTTCGTTTAACAAAAACATTTATTCTTCATCGTGGTACCTATGTTATTGACGTTGAACATAAGGTTGAAAACTTAACCTCTTCAAGTATTAGCCCCTCTGTTTATTTACAGATCAGTCGTGATGACCGTGACCCCGAAAATACGTCTAGTTTCTACCATACCTTTACTGGGCCTGCTATTTACACCGAACAGGGTAAGTTTCAAAAAATATCATTTTCTGATATTGAAAAAAACAAAGCTGAATTTGTAAAGCAAGCAGATAATGGTTGGATTGCTATGATTCAACATTACTTTGTAACAGCATGGGTACCGGTAGCAGGTCAAGATCGTTACTACGACATGGCCGAAGTCCAAAAAGGTATTTTTGCAGTTCGCGCAATTGAGCCCATGGGTACAGTTGAAACAACAACCCCTGTGACCATGAAGTCTTCCCTTTGGGTTGGTCCACAAGATCAGTCATCGCTTGAAGTTTTAGCACCTAATTTAGATCTAGTCGTTGATTATGGTTGGTTTACGATTATTGCTAAACCACTTTTTACTTTAATGACTTGGTTGCACAGTATTTTAGGGAACTGGGGTTGGACAATTGTTGCTTTAACCGTTGTAGTTAAAGCAATTTTTTACCCGTTATCGGCTGCCAGCTATAGATCTATGGCAAAAATGAAACTGGTTGCGCCACGACTTAAGACACTTCGTGACAAATTTGGTGATGATAAGCAAAAACTTAACATGGCCATGATGGACATGTATAAAACCGAAAAAATTAATCCGCTAGGTGGTTGTTTACCTGTCGTTGTTCAAATACCCGTCTTTATTTCTTTATATTGGGTCTTGCTTGCCAGTGTTGAGATGCGCGGTGCACCGTGGGTTCTTTGGGTTGATGACCTTTCAGTCAGCGACCCCTTATTTATATTGCCTGCCGTCATGATGGCAACGATGTTCTTACAAATGAGGCTTAACCCAAAACCACCTGATCCGATGCAAGCACGAGTCATGATGTTTATGCCGTTAGTTTTTGGTGGCATGATGTTCTTTTTCCCTGCAGGTTTAGTGCTTTACTGGTGTGTTAACAACATTCTTTCTATTGCGCAGCAGTGGTACGTAACAAAAAAAATAGCAATTGCGCAGGCTGTTGTTCACCGCTAAATGAGTAGTTTTGATACCGCACCCATTGCAGCTATTGCCACTGCACCTGGGCGTGGTGGCATTGGCGTTATTCGTGTTTCTGGTCATTCACTAGAACAATTAGTTTTATGTCTATTTGGTCAAACTCTTACCCCTCGTTTTGCGCATTATCTGCCTTTTAAAGATGTCGCGGGTGAGGCCATTGATGTTGGCCTAGCTATACTGTTTAGAGCACCTCATTCTTATACGGGCGAAGATGTTCTTGAACTACAAGGCCACGGTGGTAATGCTGTTTTAAATCGCCTTTTAGCACGCGTCTTAGAGGTTGGGCAAGCTCATGGTGTTCGGTTGGCTCAACCAGGTGAATTTACGCTACGGGCTTTTCTAAATAACAAAATTGATCTAACACAAGCTGAAGCTATTGCAGATTTAATTGATGCCACATCTGAAGCCGCTGCAAAAGCTGCCGCGGGCTCTTTAACGGGACAGTTTTCTAAAAGGGTTCGGCATGTTACTGATGCCATTATTCAACTAAGAACACTCGTTGAAGCCACGCTTGATTTCCCCGAAGAAGAAATTGAATTTATCGAGCAATATCAGGTTAAAGAGAAGTTAAACGGTATTGAGCTGTCTGTTCAAGCTTTAATAACGACGTCAAATGGTAGTTTGGCTTTAAAAGACGGTCTACGCGTTGTTTTGGTGGGTGAGCCTAATGTGGGTAAGTCAAGCTTACTTAATGCCCTCTGTGGCGAATCTATAGCCATAGTGACCGACATTGCAGGTACGACTCGTGATCGTGTTGTACAAGATCTTAATATTGAAGGCGTACCTATTACCCTTGTAGATACCGCTGGTCTGCGTGATACCAAAGATAAAATAGAAATACTAGGTATTGAACGTACCTGGCAAGAGATTAATCAAGCTGATGTGTTGCTTCATGTTATTGACGCATCGCATCAATGTGACCGTTTTGTAAAAACAAATCAGCGCCACTTATTAAATCTAACATTATTCAATAAATGTGATTTATTAACAGAACCACTCTTAACCATTAACAATCATATTACTGACAATAATCATATTTTTGTCTCGGCCAAAACAGGGTTAGGCCTTGATGTATTAAAAACTAAACTTTTATCTGTTGCAGGTCGGACCATAGGTGAGTCTTCACCTTGGCAAGGGCGAGTCAGACATATTCGATCATTACAAATAGCACAAGTTCATCTTTTGCAAGCGCGAGAGCACCTATCTTTTGAAGGTATTGCATTAGATATTGTTGCTGAAGAACTTCGACTTGCTCATGACGCTTTAGGAAAAATCACCGGTAAGTTTTACGCCGATGACCTTTTAGGTGAAATATTTTCAAATTTTTGTATCGGAAAGTAACTTTTTTTTGTGCATAAACCTGTGTATAACCTGTGCACAGGTTCTGAATAACTCATATTTTTTTCATCTCTTAAAAAGTTATGCACATTTATGCACAATCTTAAACAGAGTTAATCCACAGCTAATTTTAATCCTAACTATATGATATTGTTTAATAAATTTTATGTTACCAACTTATCCACAGCCCTTATTATCCATTAATCTTTATATATATAAAAGAATAATTAATAACATACAAAAAAATACAAAAATTATTTACACCTTTTTCAAACGCTCAATTGCTTGTGTTAAGGTATCGTCTTGTTTTGCAAAACAGAAGCGAATTAATCCTAAATTGGGTAAAGGTTTTAATTTGTTGTAAAAAGCTGAAACAGGTATGACGGTTACACCTTGCGTCTGAGTTAACCAAATTGCAAAGTCTTGATCATTTTTATTTGATATGTCGCGGTAATCAGCAAGTAAAAAAAATGTTGAGGGGCAGCTTAATGTTTTAAACTTAGTTTGATCTAACCCTTGTTTTAATAAATCACGTTTTTGTTGATAAAAGTTAGGTAGTTCCAAATATGTTGAGGCATCTTTTGTGTATTCAGCTAAGGCGTATTGAAAAGGTGAAGGAACGGTAAACACTAGAAACTGGTGTATTTTTCTTAGTTCAGCTGATAATTTCTTTGGGGCACAACAGTAACCTATCTTCCAACCTGTTGTATGAGTTGTTTTTCCAAATGAAAAAATAACGAAACTTCTATCTTTTAAGTTTTGTCTTGAAGCAACACTCAAATGTTTGTTAGGTTCAAAAACAATATGTTCGTATACTTCATCAGATAATAATAAAATATTAGTATTTAAAACAATTGCTTCAATTGCATCAAGATCTTCAACTGACATAATTGCACCAGTTGGGTTATTTGGAAAGTTTAGAATAATTAATTTAGTTTTATTTGTTATGCTTGCTGCCACGTTGTTCCAGTTAACCCAAAACGTGTCATGTTTGTCATCAGGTGGCGTCATTCTGACGTGTACGGGTGTTCCCCCTGATATTAATACTGCTGGTTCATATGCATCATAACTAGGCTCAATAATAATAACTTCATCACCTACATTTATGCTCGCGATTACGGCGGCCATGATGGCTTCTGTAGCACCACTAGTTACGGTAATTTCTTTTTCAACATCATAATTAGCGTTATAAAGTTTTTTTATTTTTTGTTGTATAACTTGTCTTAGTTCCGCTACGCCAGGCATGTATGGGTATTGATTATGACCTTCACGCATTGCTGTATTGACGAGCTCAATTAGTTTTTCACTTGGGTTGAAATCAGGAAAGCCTTGGCCTAGATTTATGGCTTCGTAATCAATAGCCATCTTACTCATTGTTGTAAAAATTGTTGTGCCAACATGCGGCAATTTCGATTTGATGTTCATTGAGAACCTGTATTTCTGTAGTTGTTTGGTTGTATCCGTTCTTTTAAAAAACGGCGCTAAATGTTTTTTAAGTGTATTACCCAAGTATTTTTAAATGGTTCTAAAAAATGATCTCATAAGAAAGATACATCTTTCAAGTTATACATATTTTGGGTGAGCTTGTAAATAACCCTGTTAATAATTATGTGTAACTGCAACATTTAACTAGCACTTAAGCCTAAGCATTCTTTTTTTAATCCGACTTTCTAATAAGTTATCAATAGCTTATCAACAATGTTATCCACATAGTTATGCACAACCTCTTTTTTCTTAGTTAATGCTTTGTTTTTTTGTTATCGTTTCACGTGAAACCTTTTAGTACACAGTCTATAATTCTTTTTTCTTACCGAATCTTTAGGTATCAGCATAATGAGTATAAGTTCTAATTTTAATGTCATTGTCATCGGTGGTGGCCATGCGGGTACTGAAGCGGCTTTAGCCTCTGCTCGAACAGGTGTGCGCACGCTATTACTGACGCACAATATTGATACGCTTGGTCAAATGTCGTGTAACCCATCAATTGGTGGAATTGGTAAAGGCCATCTTGTTAAAGAAATCGATGCAATGGGTGGCGCGATGGCTTTAGCAACAGATCATGCTGGAATTCAGTTTAGAACATTAAATAGTTCAAAAGGTGCCGCTGTTCAAGCAACTCGAGCACAAGCAGATCGCTTACTTTACAAAGCGGCTATTAGGCAATTAATTGAAAATCAATCAAACCTAACTGTTTTCCAGCAGTCTGTTGATGATATGTTGATAAAGGGTGATCAAGTTAATGGCGTCGTAACACAGTTAGGAATTAAGTTTTATTCTCCTTGTGTTGTGTTGACAGCAGGAACATTTTTAAATGGCCTAATTCATGTTGGTATGAAAAACTACACTGCGGGTAGAGCTGGTGACCCAGCATCTGTATCGTTAGCGCACCGTTTAAAAGAACTCTCTTTGCCCCAAGGCCGTTTAAAAACAGGTACACCACCACGTATTGACGGTAAAACGATTAACTTTGCCAAATTACAAGAACAAAGGGGTGATATTGATCCTGTACCCGTCTTCTCATATTTGGGTACAACTTCAATGCACCCAAGACAATTGCCCTGCTGGATAACACATACTAATGAGCGTACCCACGATATTATTCGTGCGGGTCTTGATCGTTCACCACTTTATGCAGGGGTTATTGAAGGTGTTGGCCCACGATACTGTCCCTCTATTGAAGACAAGGTTAACCGTTTCGCTACTAAGAACAGCCATCAGATTTTTCTTGAACCCGAAGGTCTTACAACGCACGAGGTTTACCCTAATGGCATATCAACTAGTTTGCCTTATGACGTTCAACTTGATATCGTACATTCTTTAGTTGGGTTAGAGCAGGCCCATATTATTAGACCTGGTTATGCAATAGAGTATGATTATTTTGATCCTAGGTTATTACAACCTAGCTTAGAAACGCAATCAATTAAGGGCCTTTTTTTCGCTGGCCAAATTAATGGTACGACGGGTTACGAAGAAGCGGCAGCACAAGGTTTGATGGCCGGCTTAAATGCAGCGTTAAAGGTTTTACAAAAAGAGCCTCTTATACTTAGGCGTGATCAAGCCTACATTGGTGTGATGATTGATGATTTAGTTAGTCATGGTGTAACTGAGCCTTATCGTATGTTTACATCGCGGGCCGAGTATCGTTTAAGTCTTAGAGAAGACAATGCCGATTTACGTTTAACTGAGGTCGGTCGGAAAGTAGGTCTAGTTGACGACTTTAGATGGGCTGAATACGCTAGTAAAAGGTTAGCAGTTGATACTGAAATTGATCGTTTGAAAAAAACCTTTGTTCACCCTACTTTATTAGATATTGAGCACACCGCAACTGTTTTTGGTAAACCATTAGAGAAAGAGTATTTACTTTCTGACTTACTTCGTCGACCCGATGTTACCTATGCTAGTCTTTCATCCCTTAAAAAAACCGATGGTTCTTTAATATCTAATATTTTGATAGATTCGGCAGTCAAAGATCAGGTTCAGGTTGAAATTAAGTACGAAGGCTATGTTAAACGACAAAAAGAAGAAGTATCACGCCAGCTTGGTCATGAGTTACAAGTTATACCTGAAAGCTTAAATTTTGATGTAATTAATAGTTTGTCTGTTGAGGTTCGTCAAAAGCTCAAAACTTATAAACCTCAAACCATAGGTCAAGCCTCAAGAATATCTGGCATTACACCTGCAGCAATATCGCTCATAATGATTCACGTGAAACGTTTTCAGCACCAATACACAATTGATCATCCAACGACATGAAGAATTTTGTTATTGATGAACACGATACAGATGCCTCAATATCCGACCTTCAAAAGGGTTTTGATGCGTTTGAATTAGAACAAGATTCAACGAAACAAGAAAAATTAGCTTTATACGCGGACTTAATTTTAAAATGGAATAAAACCTATAATTTAACAGCATTAAAAAATTTAAATGCTATCTATAGTCAACATCTTTACGATTCACTAGCAGTTATTAAACCAATTGAAAGCTATTTAAAAAAACAAAGCGAAAAGGCAAGCGTTTTTGATGTAGGCTCTGGTGCTGGGCTACCAGGTATCGTTATAGCAATTATGTGTCCCCAAATAAATGTTGTTTGTATTGATTCCGTAGGAAAAAAAATAGCATTCATCAAGCATGTTGCAAGTGTTTTGTGCATAGAAAACTTAAGTGCTCAACACCAACGCATAGAAACTTGGAAAGTAAACCCAGTTCATATCGTTATATCAAGGGCATTCACATCATTACATAACTTTACAAAATTGGCAGGTATGCATGTACAAGAAAACGGCCAAATGATTGCTATGAAAGCTCACTTATTAAAAAAAGAGTTAACCGAGTTTGAGCAACAAAAAATATGGCAGATTAATAAAGTTGAAAACCTTGTTGTTCCAAAATTAAAAGCTGCTCGATGCTTGGTATGGATCAATAAAAAGGAAAATGATGACGGTCAACAATAATAAAAACAACCCACAAGTATTTTGTATTGCTAACCAAAAAGGGGGTGTTGGAAAAACAACAACAGCTATCAATCTTGCAGCGGCATTATCTAAGTTAAAGCAGCGGGTTTTATTAATAGACTTAGACCCACAAGGTAACGCAACAATGGGCAGCGGTATTGATAAAAATACCGTCAAACACCACCTTTATGAAGTTCTAATTGATGCTGTACCGATTACAGAGGCGCGCGTGCATTCTGAACGAGGTGGATATGACGTATTACCCGCAAATCGCGAGTTGTCTGGCGCAGAAATTGAACTTGTCAATATGAACGAACGTGAACAACAACTACAGAAAGCATTACATTTTGTATCGAAAGATTATGACTATGTACTAATTGATTGCCCGCCAACATTGTCTTTATTAACACTTAATGGTCTTGCTTCTGCACACGGCGTCATCATACCCATGCAATGTGAATATTTTGCTTTAGAAGGGTTGTCTGACTTAGTGAATACAATTAAACGTGTGCATCGAAACATTAACCCAGCATTAAGCATAATTGGTTTATTGCGCGTCATGTACGATACTCGAGTTACGCTTCAACAACAGGTATCGGCACAACTTGAATCACACTTTGGTGACAAGGTATTCAACACAGTTATACCGCGTAATGTTCGATTGGCTGAGGCACCAAGCCATGGTTTACCAGGGGTGGTTTATGACCCTGCATCACGCGGTGCAAAAGCATATATAGAATTTGGTAACGAACTAATTAAGAGAGTTAATCAAGCGAAATGAATAAAAATACAAAGATAAAAAGATAAAAGAGAACAATATGGCTACAAATAAACCAAAAGGGTTGGGGCGAGGTCTAGACGCTTTGCTCGGTGCAGACGCAGCAGCAATAAATAATTTAGGGCAGTCAGCTCAAGAGAGCAGCAGCCAACAGTTACCTATTACATGTTTACAGGCGGGTAAATATCAACCTCGTTCAAGAATGGACGAAGGCGCTTTAAATGAGCTTGCTGAATCAATCAAGCTTCAGGGCATCATGCAACCAATTTTAGTGCGCCCCTCGGCATCTGGTGGTGCGGGAAGGTATGAAATCATTGCAGGGGAACGCCGTTTTCGAGCGGCACAACTTGCAGGTTTAACAGAAATACCCGTATTAATTAAAAATGTTGTGGACGAAAACGCTGCAGTTATGGCGTTGATTGAAAACATTCAACGAGAAGACCTTAATCCGCTAGAAGAAGCAAATGGAGTAAAACGACTAATAGAAGAGTTTGGTATGACACATGAGTCAGCTGCTGACGCAATTGGTCGATCTAGATCAGCAACGACTAATATACTGCGTTTACTAAACTTAATTGAGCCAGTACAAATGATGCTACTGGCGGGTGATATCGATATGGGCCACGCTAGATCACTATTAGCGCTAGAAGGTGCAATGCAGATTCAGCTAGCGAATCAAATTGTTGCGCACGGTTGGTCGGTTCGAGAAACAGAAAAAAAAGTGAATGAACTTAGAAAACCTAAACCTAGATTAGGCTTTAAAAATACAACTCAACAGAAATTTCGAGATATAACAAGAATAGAAGATGCGTTATCTGACGCGATGGGTATACCCGTAAAAATTAAAGCCAATTCCCGAGGTAAAGGGTCTCTACAAATGACCTTTAATACTTGGGAAAGCTTTAATATTTTGTTAGAAAAACTAAAATTAGAAGAAATATTGAAAGAAAACTAGAATTACCTTTAAATCACGATGTTTATGATTTGACAAGAAGGGAAAACACGTCCATAATTAGCGGTTCTCTGCGGAGGGGTGCCCGAGTGGTTAAAGGGGGCAGACTGTAAATCTGTTGACCTTGCGTCTACGTTGGTTCGAATCCAACCCTCTCCACCAGAAAAAACTGACGGGTAACGTTGGGTTTAGCGGGTGTAGCTCAATGGTAGAGCAGAAGCCTTCCAAGCTTATGACGAGGGTTCGATTCCCTTCACCCGCTCCAGTAAATGAATCAAGTATTTGCGTTATGAGTTTTAGATTATTTATCCATTAGGCTAGCCTAATGGTTTGCCCATGTGGCTCAGTGGTAGAGCACTCCCTTGGTAAGGGAGAGGTCACGCGTTCGATCCGCGTCATGGGCACCAAAAGTAGTTTCTATTTTTTTACCCTTACACCAGCTTCCAAATAGGTCAGGAGTTAATCATGGCAAAAGTCAAGTTTGAACGTACCAAGCCCCACGTGAATGTGGGCACGATTGGTCACGTCGATCATGGTAAGACAACATTAACGGCGGCCATCACTACGGTGTTGGCACGTAAGT
>Ga0105053_10000302_pt1 | contig 72521 bp, 66 predicted proteins | sample BON01_FD_78093 | JGI IMG/M metagenome (GOLD analysis project Ga0105053, IMG submission 78093) | Freshwater microbial communities from Lake Bonney liftoff mats and glacier meltwater in Antarctica - BON-01 | ecosystem: Environmental > Aquatic > Freshwater > Ice > Glacier meltwater | place: Lake...
GCCTACGGCTTCAAATCACCCGACGCACTCATCGCCCTCGCGATGCTCTCACTCGGCGGACACCGACCCGACCTCCCCGGCCGAAACCTCGCCGCGTGACCCACACAAACAACAGGAGAGCCAGAAATATTGATGAGAATCACGAGTCCAACCATGAAGATCGTGGCTGCCCTCGCCGCCGTTGCCCTCGTGGCCGGCGCGTGCGGGAGCGACGACGACAGCAGCAGCAGCGACGGTGGTGGTGGTGGTGGCGGCGTCACGACCGACGGCACCGACGCCGGTGATGACGACGGCGCCATGACCGCCGGGGAGTGCGACACCGCCAACAACGACGACAACTCGGTTGCCTCGTTGACGGAACTCGACTTCAGCGGCCTCGACATCAATGTCGGCTCGAAGGACTTCGTCGAGCAGCTCGTGCTGGGCCAACTCGCGATCGTCGGCCTCGAGGCCGGCGGTGCCAGCGTCACCGACTCCACCAACCTCGGTGGCACCGTCGTGAACCGTGACGCGTTGCTCAGCAACGAGATCGACATGTACTTCGAGTACAACGGCTCTGGTTGGGCCGTGCACCTTGCACAGGAAGAGCCGAGCTTCGACACGATCGAACTCACCAACGGTGTCTGCGCCATGGATCTCGCCGAGAACGACATCCGTTGGCTCGGCGTGTCGCCGTTCAACAACACCTACGGTTTCGCCACCGCCGGCGACTCGCCGGCTGCTGGTCTCGACCTGCAAGGCATGATGGAGTACGTCAACGAGAACGCCGACGCCACCGTCTGCATGGAGATCGAGTACCCGAACCGCCCCGATGGCCTCGTGCTGCTCGAGCAGGCAACCGGCCTTGCGATCCCCGACGGTCAGGACCGGATCATGGACACCGGCGTGATCTACGACGAGACCGCAACCGGCAGCTGTACCTTCGGTGAGATCTACACCACCGACGGCCGTATCCCGGCGCTCGGCCTCGACGTCGTCGAGGATCCTGGTGTGAACATCCTCTACAACGTCTCGATGACGATGCCGGACAGCGTGTTCCAGCAGGCCCCCGAGGCTTTCGAGGCGCTCGCCGACACCATCTTCGCCGGTCTCGACGGTGACACGATGGCTGAACTGAACCGTAAGGTCTCCGCCGACGGCGAAGACCCCCGTGCGGTCGCCGAGGAGTACCTCACCGAGCAGGGCCTCCTCTGATCATCTCGCCGGTCTGACCGGCTCGGGTGTCTGACACCACCGACGATGGGACGACTGCACGTGCAGTCGTCCCATCGTCGCGTCGGAGACCAGCGGCGCAGTGCATCCGGGTGGTGCCGGCAGCAGCAACTAGCCTTGACCGGATGAGCGAAACCATGTCGCTGTCGACCATCGAACGCCTCGAAGCGGCTGCCGATTCGGACGCAGGTGTCACCTTCGTTGGATCGTCGATGACCAGCGAAACCGGCCCGGTCAGCGTGAGCTGGCGCGAGCTCCACGACGACGCACGAGCGGTGGGTGCCGCCCTGCAGGCCCGAGGACTCGTTCCCGGCGACCATGTCGCCATCCTCGGGCCGACCAGTCGAGAACTGATCACGATCATCCGTGGCTGCTGGATGGCGGGCATCGCATCGATGGTGCTGCCACTGCCGATGCGGATGGGATCGCTCGAGGTGTTCATCGACAGCACACGCGGTCGAATCCGCCACGGCGACGCCAAGCTCGTGCTGATCGACGACCTACTCGCCGACTTCTACGTCGCCGCCGACGGCGATCCACCGATCCTGCCGATGAAGGCGGTGATGCCTGGCGCCGCGAACGTTCCAGTCGGTGACGCCCTCGAGATCCCGCCGCACGATCCGGAACGTCTCGTGATCTTGCAGTACACGAGCGGATCCACCAGCGAACCCAAGGGTGTCATGATCCCCGATCGGGTGCTCAGCGCGAACATCGACGCCATCGAGCAGGCTGCGGAGCTGACCTCGGCCGACGTGATGGTGTCGTGGTTGCCGCTGTATCACGACATGGGTCTCGTCGGGTTCCTCGCATTGCCGATGACCAAGGGCATCGAACTGGTGCAGGCGGCGCCGCAGGACTTCCTGGCGCACCCGGGCAACTGGATGCAGTGGCTCTCCGACTACGGCGCCACCGCAACGGCGGGGCCGAACTTCTCGTGGGTGCTCGCCACCCGTGCGCTCAAGCGCATGAAGAACCTCGATCTGTCGCCGCTCACCGTGGCGTTGTCGGGTGCCGAGCCCGTCGACCCCAACGCCGTCGAGGGGTTCGTGGCGGAGGCGTCACGCTTCGGCTTCACACCCGGCGGCGTGTTCCCGGCGTTCGGCATGGCCGAGGTCGCCATCGCCGGATCGTTCCCGCCGCGGGGCCGCGGACTGCGCACCGACACCGTCGACCGCATCGTGCTCGAAACTCAACGGGTAGCGAAACCCGTCGAGATCAGCGACGAGAACGAACTCCACCTCGCTGCTCGTCGTCTGCCGCTGCTCGGCAAGGCGGTCCCCGGCCTGGAGATGAAGGTGGTCGACCCCGACAACTACGAGGAGCTTCCCGAACGTCACGTCGGCGAACTGCTGCTGCGCGGCACGTCGGTCACACCCGGCTACTACAAGCGTCCCGATGCGACCGCGGCGCTGTTCCGCGACGGGTGGTTGTGCACCGGTGACCTCGCCTATCTCCTCGACGGCGAACTGGTGCTGTGTGGACGCATCAAGGACGTGATCATCGTCGGTGGTCGCAACGTGTTCCCCGAGGACATCGAACGTGCGGTCGGTCCGCTCGACGGCGTGCGCGCCGGCAACGTCATCGCGTTCGGGATGGATGGCTACAAGGGCAAGGAGAGTGTGGTCGTGGTGGCCGAGGTTCGTGTCAGCGACACTTCCGGTGGACACGACGAGATCCGCTCCCGTATCCACCACCGCACCCTTGAAGTGTGTGGCCTCCCACCGCGTGACGTCATGTTGGTCACCCCTGGCACGCTGCCGAAGACGTCCAGCGGCAAGCTTCAGCGCGCCAAGTGTCGCGACGAATACCTCAACGAGGAGCTGTCACTGAGCGACTGAGCTGTTTCCGGTCGAGCTTGACCGTGACCGGTTGGCCGGCGGCAAGTTGTCCGCACGCGGCGTCGATGTCGGTGCCGCGGTTGCGGCGAACCGTCGCGTTGGCCCCGAGCGATTCGAGGAGGTCGCGGAACTCCTCGACCCGACGTAACGGAGTGCCGGTGGTCGGATACCCAGGGGTCGGATTCAGCGGGATCAGGTTCACGTGGGCGTGTGGGCTGAGGCGTCGACACAGCACCGCGAGTTCGCGGGCGTCCGAGTCGCGGTCGTTGACCCCGTCGATCATCGCCCATTCGAAACTGACCCGGCGGTGCTTCGCGTCGAGGTAGTCCTCGCAGGCGTCCATCAGCGCAGCGATCGGATAGCGACGGTTGATCGGGACCAGTTCGTCGCGCAAGGTGTCGTTGGCCGCGTGGAGCGACACCGCGAGGTTCACCGGCAACGGGCGAGTGGCCAGCGACCGGATACCGGGGATGATGCCGACGGTGGAGATGGTGATGTGGCGCGCCGACAGCCCCAGATCGCGGTGGAAGCGCTCGGTCGCCGCCCACACCGGGTCGAGGTTGGCCATCGGCTCGCCCATGCCCATGAACACGATGTTGCTGACCCGCCGGTCGGCCTGCCTCGCCCGCTGCGACGCCCGCACGACCTGTTCGACGATCTCGCCCACCGTGAGGTGCCGAGTGAATCCGGCCTGGCCGGTGGCGCAGAAACCGCAGGCCATGGCGCAGCCCGCTTGGCTGCTCACGCAGACCGTTGCCCGGTCGGCATACAGCATCAGCACGGTCTCGACGCGGCTCCCGCCGTCGAGTTCCCACAGGAACTTCACCGTGTCGCCGCGGTCGCTCACCGACTCGGTCACCAACGTCAGTGCGTTGGGGAGCTCGCTGTCGAGGCGCCCCCGCAACGCTCTGGGCAGATTGGTGATGTCGACGGGATCGGCGAGCTGTGTGTACAGCCCGTCCCACAACTGGTCGAGTCGGTACCGGGGCTCACCGTCGAGCACGGCGGACAGTTCGTCGCGGGTCAGGTCGTACAGGGTCGAGGTCATGCGAGCGTCGAGGCCAGGCCCACGTAGTCGTCGATGCGGCCACGAACCACGTCGAGGCTCGCCGTCCAGAACGCCTCGTCGGTGACGTCGAGGCCGAACAAGGCACCGAGTTCCTCAGCCGTGTCCATCCCGGCACGCGACAGCAGATCGTCGTAGCCGGCGCGGAAGCGCTCGGCGTCCTCCTGGTAGCGGGCGAACAGGCCCAGCCCGAAGAGCAACCCGTAGGTGTAGGGCCAGTTGTAGAAGTGCGAGCCGTAGTAGTGGGGCTTGAGGAGCCACATGTACGGATGCGCCGTCGACTGGTCGAGCCCGTCACCGTATGCCTCGGCCTGTGCGGTGGTCATCATCTCGCACAATTCGGAGGCGCTGAGCGTTCGCCGTGCCCGGCGGGCGAACATGTCGGTCTCGAACAGGAATCTCGAGTGGATGTCGACGATGACCTGGTTGGTGCCGCCCAGGTCGACGTCGAGCTGCGCGAGGCGTTCGGCGCCGTCGAGCCGGGCCAGGCCGGCCTCGACCACGAGCGTCTCGCAGAAGATGCTGGCGGTCTCGGCCAACGCCATCGGCAGTTGGCGCTGGAGTGCGGTGCGACCGGCCAACGTGGTGTTGTGATACGCGTGACCGAGTTCGTGCGCAGTGGTCTGCGTCGAGTCGGGCGAACCCGCCCAGTTGAGCAACACGAGTGAGCGGTCGTCGACGAAGCGGGCGCAGAATGCGCCGCCGGACTTGCCGTCACGCGGTTCGGCGTCGATCCACTGCTCGTCGATTGCCCGATCGACCAGACCGCCGAGGGTGCTGCTGAAGTCGCCGAAGGCCTGTCGGACGACATCGACCCCCTCGGACCATGACACCGTGCCCGACGCCGACGGAAGGGGAGCGACGAGATCCCACCACGGCAGACCCCGGTCGGCCGCGTGACCATGGAGCACCGCTTTGGTGCGCATCCAGCGGCGCAGATCGGGCAACGACGCGACGACGGCCGCCTGCATCGCCTCGAAGGTCGCTGGGCTCACGCTGTTCGCGAACAGCGACGCATCGACCGGGGATGTCCAATGGCGACGACGGTTGAGGGCGACCGCCTCGCCCTTGATCGCATTCATCGCAGCGGCCACTGGCATCTCGATGGTCGGCCACGCACGGAGTTCGGCCTGGTAGGCGGCCCGTCGCACGGCCGGATCGGGGTCGGTGGCCAGGCCCCGCACGGCGGGCATCGGCAGCGTTCGTAGGCCGTCCGGCAGCTCGACCTCAGTTGTCAGCTGCGACGTCAGGTCGGCATGCAGGCGACCCCACGCCGACGAACCGGTGAGCGACAGTTCGGCAGCGAGATGCTCTTCGGGTTCGGTCATCTGGTGCTCGGCCCGGGCGGCGAGCCGACGCAACGGGCCCAGGTGATCGCGAACTTCGTCGCTCACCGCGGCGAGGTCGTCGACGTCGAGCGACGCCACCCAGTCGGCCAGACGCGACGACAGCGGCCGCAACGTGGCCTCGAGCTGGCGGGTCTCGCTGAACACGGCCTGCGCGCGCTCGTCACGCGAGTCGGTGGCCACGGCGGCGTACACGTAGATGCGCAGCAGGCTGGCGTCGTCGGTGACCCGGTTCAGCTCGCGAAGAGCGCGATCGGCAGCCGCGCCATCGGCGGTGGTGGCGGGTCGAACCGATGTGGCGCGGATGTCGAGTTCGTCGAACAACGCCACCAATCGGTCGGCGTCGGCGCCGGCCTGTTCGAGGGCGTCGGTGAACGACCGGGCGTCGAGCGACTCGTGCACGTCGGCGACGCTCCAACGCGGCAGTTCCTCGTCGGCGATGGTCGACAGTCCGTCGGCGGTGCTGGTCACGTCGGCGTTGCTCCTGTTGCAGCGATGTCGGTGACGAACGCGCCGTTCGTCGAATGGATCGTGAAACCGAGCCGCTCGTACATGGTGACCGCGGTGGTGTTATCGGCGTCGACGTACAGCATGCCGGCCGCGATGTCCTGGCTCGCCAGGTGTTCGAGGCCGGCCAGGGTGAGCTGTGCGCCGAATCCTCGCCCGTGGAAGGCGGGGTCGACGGCGATCACGTAGATCTCGCCCAGTTCGTCGTCACCGGCGTCGGTGGCCGGATGCACCTTGGTCCAGCAGAACCCAGCCATGGTCGTTGCACCGTGATCGTCGATCGCTTCGAGCACACGGAACCCTTCGGGATCGAACCACGACTCCTGCTGGCGTTGACAGAACGTGTCGATCGTCCACCCGCCCTGCTCGCCGTGGTCACCGAAGGCTCGATTGTTCACTCGCAACCAGGCGTCGTCGTCGTCGCCCGGCACGAATGCTCGGGTGTCGATCGTTGCCGGAACGTCGGTGGGCAGGCGGCGTCGCATCTGGTGCAGCGTGCGGCCGCGAGTCATGTGAGCTGCTTCGGCGAGCGATCGGTGTGCGGACGTCGGTTCGAACACCCACCAGTTGACGCGCCCGCCGCCATCGGCAGCGACGACCTCGATCGCCGCCTCGATCAGCTCGGGACCGATCGTGGCCATCTCGTAGCGATGGTGGGGGTGGATGACCAGCTCGAAGGCGTGCTCGTGGTTGCCGCGGGAGATCTGGGCGTAGGCGATGGGGTGGTCGTGGCCGGGCTCGGAGGCGACGAATCCGGCGAAGCCATCCAGTCCACCGTTGACGAGGTCGAGGTAGAGGTGATCTGACAACGGCCGGCGCCCATCTGCCCTGGTGGCGGCGTCGAGCAGTTCGGACACGCTCGCGATGTCGTCGCTGGCCATCTCGCGTTTGATCTCGAGACATCGCATGCGTCGAGGGTACCTGTGGACACCCGCTCAGGTGTATAGTTGGCATGCAACCAGGTTCCCGCCACCTGGTTCACCGCGACGGTTGGGATCCGCCTCCCGACCTCGCACAGCGCGACGGCCCTTCTCACGAGGGGCCGTCGCCACTTTTTCTCCTCATGGCCCGCTTCCATCGGGACCGGAATGGCTTCAGTCGCAGGCTTTGATCGCCCGGGTGAGTGTGCGCTCGGCGTTGCGGAGCTGACGTTCGGCTTCGTGAATCGCGGCGACGACGTCGTCACGGTCGGTGCCGATCCACGGTTCGGCGAGCCCCGCCACCCGGCTGCGATACTGCGCCACGTTGTCGGCTATCGCCGACAGTTCTGCTGCGGTCGACTCGGTGGATCCGGCCATGTCGCCAAACTCTACCGGGAGGCCGCAGCGCCCTCCCTCTACACTTCGTGCGGTGATTCCCGTCCGTGACGACCTACGTGCCCTCGAGGGATACCACTCCGCCCAGGTCGACGTGCGGGTGCGGTTGAACACGAACGAGTCACCTGAGCCGCCGCCTGCGGCTTTTCGTGATGCGGTTGCCGCCGAGGTGTCCCATGTCGAATGGCACCGCTATCCCGATCGTGCGGCAACCGAGTTGCGTGAGGCGATTGCCGCCATGCACGGGGTCGATCCGTCGCAGGTATTCGTCGCGAACGGTTCGAACGAGGTGCTGCAGACCGTGCTGCTCGCGTACGCCGGCCCGGGCCGCACGGTGGCCACCTTCGAGCCGACGTACCAGATGCACGCACAGATCGCCCGTGTGACCGGGGCGACCGTAGTGGAAGGCGAGCGGGCCGCCGACTTCACCCTCGACCCGGCCGAGGTCGAGCGGGTGATGGCCGAACACCAACCACACGTGGTCTTCCTGACTTCGCCGAACAATCCGACCGGTCTCGTCGAGCCGGCCGAACGGGTGCACCAGCTCCTCGATCTCGCGCCCGGTCTCGTCGTGGTCGACGAGGCATATGCACAGTTCTCCGACTGGACGGCACTCGACCTCGTCAGCGAGGACCGTCCGCTGGTGGTCACCCGCACGTTCTCGAAGACCTGGTCGATGGCCGGGGCACGGCTGGGCTACCTGATCGGGCCGTCGTGGCTCGTCGCTGAACTCGACAAAGTGGTGTTGCCGTATCACCTCGATGCCGTGAAGCAGATCGCCGGGCGCCTCGCATTGCGGTTCTCCGACGACATGAACGACCGGGTCGCCCACATCGTTGCCGAACGTGCCCGCATCGTCGCCGTCATGGCCGATCTCCCGCTCGAGGTGTTCCCGAGTGGCGCCAACTTCGTGCTGTTCCGGGTGCGCCCGGGCGCACTGACCGGTCGCGAGGTCTGGCAAGGGCTCGTCGATCGCAGTGTGCTGATTCGCGACTGTTCGAGCTGGCCGCGCCTCGATGACTGCTTACGTGTCACGATCGGCACGCCCGACGAGAACAACGAGTTCCTCGCCGCTCTGGCCGACGTACTTGCGCCCACCTCGACCCCTGTTCCGCAATGAGAGTGATGACATGACCGCCGACGCCACGACTTCCCCCCAGAGCACCGGACGCACCGGTCGGTGCCGTCGCGTCACGAAAGAGACCTCGATCGAAGTCGACATCGATCTCGACGGCACGGGCACCACCGACATCTCGACCGGCATCCCGTTCTACGACCACATGCTCGATCAGATCGGTCGCCATGGCGGCTTCGACCTGCGTGTGCAGGCCGTGGGCGATCTTCACATCGACACCCATCACACCGTCGAGGACGTGGCGATCGCGCTCGGTGAAGCGTTTGCCGAAGCGCTCGGCGACAAGGCCGGTGTCCGCCGGTTCGCCAGCGGCCGCTATCCGCTCGACGAGGCGTTGATCGACGTCGCTCTCGACCTGTCCGGTCGGCCGTGGGTCGAGTGGCACGTGCCGATGCCCGAGTCGTTGCCGCTGGGTACGCCGGCGTTCGATCCTCAGCTCGCCGAGCACGCGATCTCGTCGTTTGCCACGGCGGCGAACATCACGTTGCACGTCGAACTCGTCCGCGGCCGCAACGTGCATCACATCATCGAAGCCACGTTCAAGGGCCTGGCCCGCACGCTGCGCGACGCGGTCCGCATCGACGACGCCGGCGGTGTGCCGTCCACCAAGGGTGTGTTGTGAGGGGCGTGCTGTGACGCGACCGCTCATCGCGGTGCTCGACTACGGCATCGGCAACCTGCACTCGGCGCAGAAGTCGTTGGAGCACGAAGGCGCCGACGCGCGCCTCACCAGTGACCCGGGTCTGATCGCCGACGCCGACGGTGTGGTGCTTCCCGGCGTGGGGGCGTTCGGGGCGTGCATGGATGCGCTACGAGCCACCGGCCTCGAAGTACCCGCCCACGATGCCGTCGCGTCGGGGCGACCCTTCCTCGGGATCTGTGTCGGCATGCAGATGCTGTTCACCAAGTCGCAGGAAGACGAGAGCGCGGTGGGGCTCGACCTGATTCCCGGCACCGTGACGCGTATCCCGGCAGGACCGAAGATTCCGCAGATGCAGTGGAACCGCCTCGACATCGTCGACCTCCACGAGCCGATCCTGTACGACCTCGGCGACGAGCCCTACGTGTACTTCGTGCACTCGCTCCACGGTGTTCCCGACGACCCGAGCGTGGTCGTGGCCACCGTCGAGTACGGCACCACGTTGAACGCAGCGTTCCGCAGTGGCAACGTGTTCGCCGTGCAGTTCCATCCGGAGAAGTCGAGCCGTCCCGGCTTGCGCCTGCTGCGCAACTTCGTCGAGGTGTGTGCCCCGGCCACCGGAGGCAGCAGCTGATGATCGAGCTGTATCCGGCGATCGATCTGCTCGGCGGCCGTGTGGTGCGCCTACGTCAGGGCGATTACGCCGACGAGACCGTCTACGGCAACGACCCGGTGTCGGTGGCCCGAGACTTCGCCGCCGAGGGTGCGCGTTGGATCCACGTCGTCGACCTCGATGCAGCGAAGTCGGGTGGTCCGATCAACCGACCGGTGGTGGCAGCGATCGTGGCCGCGCTCGATGGGGTGGCACAGGTGCAGACCGGCGGGGGCGTGCGATCGCTCGACGACGCTCGTGAACTCGCCGATGTCGGAGTTGCCCGAGTGGTGATGGGGTCGGCGGCGGTGAGCGATCCGACGTTGGTCGAAGCAGTGTCGGGCATCGTGGCGGTGGCAGTCGGACTCGACCACCGCGATGGCGAAGTGGCCGTGCACGGATGGACCGAGGGGAGCGGTCTGCGCCTCGAGAACGCCTACGCGCTTTTCCCGACGGCTGACGTGTTCGTGATCACCGACATCGGTCGCGATGGCATGCTGACGGGTCCCGACCTCGACGGGCTCACGCGATCGGCTGAACTGGCGGGCGCACCCGTGATCGCCAGCGGTGGCGTGTCGAACCTGGCCGACATCGTGGCGCTGGCCAGGATCGAGAACCTCGGCGGCATCATCACCGGCAAGGCCGTCTACGAAGGTCGATTCACGGTGACCGAAGCTCTCGACGCGCTCGCCAAGGCGCAAACATGAAGGTGGCCCGTGTGATCCCGTGTCTCGACGTCACCGACGGACGCGTGGTGAAGGGCACCAACTTCGTCGATCTGCGCGACGCCGGCGATCCCGTCGAGTTGGCCGCCCGCTACGACATCGAGGGGGCCGACGAGTTGGTGTTCCTCGACATCACCGCATCGAGCGACAACCGCGAAACCACCGTCGAGATGGTTCGCCGTGTGGCCGACGAGGTGTACATCCCGTTCACGGTCGGCGGCGGCATCCGCACGCTGGAGGACGCTCGGCGCATGCTGCGTGCCGGTGCCGACAAGGTCAGCGTGAACACCGCTGCCGTCGAACGTCCCGAGTTGATCACGGAGATCGCCACCGAGTTCGGGGCCCAGTGCGTGGTGTGCGCCATCGACGCGAAGCGACGCACCGACGACGAGCACCAACCGGCGGCGAACGGCTGGGAGGTCTACCTCCACGGCGGTCGCACGCCGACCGGGATCGATGCGATCGAGTGGGCGCAGGAAGCGGTGCGCCGAGGTGCTGGCGAGATCCTGTTGACCTCGATGGACCGTGACGGCACGCGAGAGGGCTTCGACCTCGACCTCACCCAGGCGATCGTCGATGCGGTCACGGTGCCGGTGATCGCCAGTGGTGGCGTCGGCTCGATCGAGCACCTGGTGGAGGGGATTGCGGTCGGTCGAGCGGACGCCGTGCTCGCAGCATCGATATTCCACTTCCGCGAGCACACCGTCGCCGACGCCAAGGCGCAGATGTCCGCCGCCGGCATCCACGTCCGCCCCGTCTGATTACATCAGCGGCAGACCTGACGATCTCGATTGGGGTCATCTCGATTGGGGTCAGACCCCAATCGAGATCCTCGCGTCGCGTAGGTTCTGCGTCATGAGTTCTGCTGCAGTCACGACCGAACGACGCGATGGGGTGCTGATCGTGCACCTCGACGACGGTAAGGCCAACGCCCTGTCGTTCGACATGATCGCGGCGATCAACGGTGTGCTCGACGAGGCCGAGGGCGACGAAGAGATCCGTGCAATGGTGTTGCACGGCCGCCCCGGCAAGTTCTCCGCTGGGTTCGACCTCGGAGTGATGTTCGGCGACGACATGTCGGCGATCATCACCTTGGTCGCCGACGGGGGAGCGTTGGTGCACCGCCTGTACGGGTCGTCGGTGCCCGTTGTGGCTGCCAGCACGGGCCACGCACTCGCCGCCGGTGCGCTGGTGCTGCTGGGCTGTGACGTTCGCATCGCTAGCGACGTCGAGGCCAAGGTGGGGCTCAACGAAGTGGCGATCAAGATGGTCCTGCCGAACTGGGCGCTCACCATAGCGACCGACCGACTGAGCAAACGTCACCTCCAGCGGGCGCTCGCGAACGCGCGCATCACGACCCCTCGCGATGCTGTCGACGTCGGCTTCCTCGACGAGGTCGTGCCCGAGGGTGACGAACTCGATCGGGCGATCGCTGTTGCAGCCGAACTTGCGTCCACGCTCGACCCCTCGGCCTACATGCGCACCGTCCGTGCCGTACGCGGAGCGGTTCTCGACCTGATGGCCGAGCAGATCGCCAGCGATCGTTCCGCCGGCCTCAGCCCCGTCTGAAGGCCGACCGGGGCAGTCGACCCGGTTGAGTTCGACGTGGCTGGGTAGGGTCGCCGTCATGGCCACACCCTCCGTCAATCCCAACATGGAATACCGCCGCCTCGGCAACACCGGGCTGAAGGTCAGCGTGCTGTCGTTCGGTAGTTGGGTCACCTTCGATGCCCAACTCGACAACAACCTCGCCCTCGAGTGCATGGCCGCTGCCGGCGATGCCGGGTGCAACTTCTTCGACAACGCCGAGGCCTACGCCGGCGGCAAGAGCGAAACCATCATGGGCCAGGCGCTGCGTGAGCTCGACTGGCCGCGCTGGTCGTACGTCGTCACCACCAAGGTGTTCTGGGGCCTTCACAAGGACACCCCGAACATGAACAACACCCTCAACCGCAAGTACCTGATGCACGCGATCGACGGCTCGTTGGAGCGCTTCGGCCTCGACTACGTCGACGTGCTCTACTGTCACCGCTCCGATCCGAACACCCCGATCGAGGAGACGGTCTGGGCGATGAGCGACATCATCTCCGCCGGCAAAGCCATGTACTGGGGCACCAGCGAGTGGTCCGCCGACGAGATCCGCGCCGCCATCGACATCGCCGATCGGCATCACCTGCACCGTCCCGTCACCGAGCAGAGCCAGTACAACCTCCTCGAACGCAAGAAGGTCGAGAGGGAATTCGCCCGCATCAACGCCGAGTTCAACTACGGCAACACGATCTGGAGCCCGCTCGCGTCCGGCTTGCTCACCGGCAAGTACAAAAACGGTATCCCCGACGATTCGCGTGCAGCGCTCGATGGGTACGGCTGGCTCGCTGGTCGCCTCAGCGACGCCGAGGCGATCGCCCGCGTCGAGAAGCTCCGCCCGATCGCCGAGCGGCTCGACTGCACGATGGCACAACTCGCGCTTGCGTGGTGCACGAAGAACCCGCACGTGTCAACCGTGATCACCGGCGCCTCCAAGGTGAGCCAGGTCGAGCAGAACTTCGGCGCCCTCGACGTGATCCCACTCGTCACCGATGAGGTCAAAGAGGAGATGGAAGCCGCCGTCGGCCGCTGACCCGATCCCCCCATTCCGAAAAATCACGCTCACGTTGCGCTGAGCGCAACGCAGGCGTGCCATTTCGGCGAATTCGCTCGTGGGATCCGACGGTACAATCTCGCCGATGGCGGTCGTCGACGACAAGCTCCCGATCAAGATGCTCAACGACCGCGTGTTGGTCCGTATCTCCGACAAGGCGGGCGAACGCAAGTCGTCCGGCGGCATCGTGATCCCGGCCACCGCGCAAGTGGCGAAACGGCTGATCTGGGCCACCGTGGTGGCGCAGGGTCAGAACGTGCGCTCGTGCGAGGTGGGCGACAAGGTGCTGTTCAGCCCCGAAGACCGTTACGAGGTCGAAGTGCAAGGCGAGGACTACGTGATGTTGCGCGAACGCGAACTGCACGCGGTGGCCGCCGAGCGCATCGAAGCCTCGACCGGGTTGTACCTGTAACCGAACGCCTGCCGAGCCGGGCGCTCAGCCCAGTTCGAAGCCACCGCGCACGGTGACCGTGGCGCCGATTCGGTCCTTCGAGTAGGTCGCGCCGTCGATGGTGTCGAGGCCCAGCCAGGCGACCAGGCGATCGTGATCGCCCGGCTTCAGGCGGGCGCAACCCTTGCTCTGTGGGCTTGTGGGCACGTTGTTGGCACCGTGGATCGCCTGACCGTCGTCGAAGTAGAGCGGCTTGTACATGTTGCCGTTGAGCGGGTTGTCCTCGGGAACGGGCCAGTCGGACGAATCGTGCCAGCCGCCGTTGTCGAGGGCTGGATTGAAACGGAACGCCCGGGTCCGTTCCTGCAGACGAGTCTCGTAGCCGGGCTCGCCGGTGGACGTCGGGACGATGTTGACCAGCTGGTCGGAACCCTCGCCGGTCAGCAGGATCTGGCAGGTGAGATCGATGAAGATCCAGCGTCCGTCGGTACCGACATCGGGTGGGACCGGCAGGGCCGTGGTGGCGAGGAGCAGCTGTTCATCGGGGCTCCCCGCCGCCATGTCGGAGCGGTTCACGGGAAGTCCGAGTGCCAGCCGGCTGGCACACAGGGCGCGTTGGGTGACCGGGCCCGAAACACCATCGACGGGCATCTCGGGGTAGCCGAACGGGACGAGCAGTGCGTTCAACTTGGTCTGCTGGGCGGTGACCGAGACAAGTGTTTCGCCAGCGACGACCGCGCCGTTGCGTTCGAGACGCTGCTCGCCGGTGATGTCGTCGAAGCCGTTGTCGATGCACACGTCGAGCAGCTGATCGGGGACGATCAGCTCGTCGGGAAGGCCATTCTCGGCTTGCAGCGACGCGTTGGTGATGATCTCGTCGGCCTCTGCGAGAGCGATCGCTGCGAGCGAGTCACCTTGTTGGACCTGAACGACACAGGCGGGGTCGAACACGTCGAGTTCCGGCACGGTCGTGGTGGTCGAGGTGCTCGTCGATGATGGCGGCGACGTCGTCGACGCGGGGGTCGTGGATTCGGTGGTGGTGGGTGCCACTACCACCGTGGTGGGTGCGTTCGTCGGTTCGGGCGCGATCGCAGCAGGTTCGACTACAGCTGCCTGGCTGCACGCGGACGCGAGCAGGCAGCAGCCGATCAGCCAGGTGGTTCGGGGGGCACGCACGACGAACACGCTACAAAATCCAGGCGGTCGTTTGCCGTCATTTCGTGGATGTCCACCGCTGTGTGTCGCGACAACGCCCTCGGACTCTCCACGCTCGGCCCCGTAGGCTGGCCCGATGCCCGAAGGGATCACGATCGACGCGACCGACGAGCAACTGGCGGGGATCAAGTACGACGACCACGGCCTGGTGGCGGCGATCGCCCAGGACGTCGACAACGGCGACGTGCTGATGCTGGCCTGGATGAACGCCGAATCACTGCGCATGACCTTTGCCGAGGGACGGATGGTCTACTGGTCGCGTAGCCGCCAGGAGCTGTGGCGAAAGGGCGACACCAGCGGCGACCGACAGTTCGTGCGCGAGGCCCACTACGACTGCGACGCCGACGCGTTGCTGTTCAAGGTCGAGCAGGAAGGTGCCGGGGCCTGCCACACCGGAGCGCGTACCTGTTTCTTCCGGTCGTTCGGACCGGACACCACGAGCGGGTCCTGAACCCACGATGAAGTTCCAACCCTCCCGCGAGGAGTTCCACGGTCACGCCGCTGAGCACACGGTCGTGCCCGTGTGGACCGAGCTGCTCGCCGACCTCGAGACACCGGTGGCCGCGTACGTCAAGCTCGTCGGCGACGGGCCTGGGTTCCTGCTCGAATCGGTCGAGGGTGCCGAGCGATGGGCACGTTTCTCGTTCGTCGGGCGCAACCCGTCGGCGATGCTCGTGCTGCGAAACGGTGTCGTCGAGCTCGACGGCGCGCTGCCGGATGGCATCCCGACCGATCAGGGGATGCTCGCCGCACTCGAAGCGCTCCTCGGCGAGTACACCAGTCCCCAGTTCGACGATCTGCCCCCGTTGCACGGTGGCATCATGGGCTTTCTCGGTTACGACGTGATCCGCGAGGTCGAGCACCTCCCGAACACGCCGACGGACGACCGCAACTACCCCGATGCGGTGATGTCGGTGATCGGATCGTTGGCGGCGTTCGACCACTGGCGGCAACGGGTGTACCTGATCGAGAGCGTGCCGACACTCGGGCTCGACACCGAAGCGCTCGACGCCGCGTACGACGCGGCGATCGATCGAGTCCGCGTGGCGGTCGCCGACCTGTCGAAGCCACTGCCGTACACGCCGGTCGAGCCGCCGTCGGCTGCTGACGAGTTGCCGGAGCTGCAGTCCTCGATGCCGAACGGGATGTATCAGCGAGCGGTCGAGGTGGCCAAGGAGCACGTGGTCGCCGGCGACATCTTCCAAGTGGTATTAGCGCAGCGCTACGACCTCGAACTCGGCGCCGACCCGTTCGACTTCTACCGTGTGCTGCGTCAGGTGAACCCGTCGCCGTACATGTACTTCGTGCGCCATCCCGAGTTGACGATCGTCGGATCATCGCCGGAGCCGATGGTGCAGTTGCTCGGCCGCAAGGTCGTATCGCGGCCGATTGCGGGAACTCGCCGTCGAGGACGCACGGACGAGGACGACCGTCGGATGGCCGCCGAACTGATCGAGCACCCGAAGGAACGCGCCGAGCACGTGATGCTGGTGGATCTCGCTCGTAACGACGTGGGACGCGTCGCCGAGTTCGGCACGATCACGGTCGACGAACTGATGACGCTCGAGCGTTACAGCCACGTGATGCACATGACGTCCCAGGTGTCGGGTCAACTGCGCGACGGCCTCGGGCCGATCGACGTGCTGCGGGCGACACTGCCGGCTGGAACCGTGTCGGGCGCCCCGAAGGTGCGCGCGATGGAGATCATCGATTCGCTCGAACCGGTCAAGCGTGGCCCGTATGCGGGCGTGGTCGGCTACATCGACTGGTCGGGCAATCTCGACACGGCCATCGCGATTCGCACGATGTTCGTCACGGGCGACGGTGCGACCGCAAGCTTGCAAGCTGGTGCTGGCATCGTGGCCGATTCGGTTCCGGACGACGAAGATCTCGAGTGCCGCAACAAGGCCGCAGCGCTGCTCGCAGCCATCCCTGCAGCGCGCCGCATGACCGCCGCCCGCCGCAGCACCGGCACCCCTGCCTGACGGCGCTTCACAGCACGAGGCCGAGGAGGAACAGCAGGCTCAAGCCGGTGAAGCCGACGGTGATGACCACGCCGAGCAGGATGAACAGCGGGAACGTGGTCACCGACTTGAGGGCGATCGCCAGCGCCGTGAACTGCCCGGCGGTGCCCACGGTGTTGCTCATCGTGAAGAACTGCCGTGACATCACCATGGCACTCTGGTCCTGTACGCCATCGGTCGCTTCGACCGTGTCGATCACCACCCTCTCGGATCGAGGATCGCCGGCGATCAGCTGTTCGACGTCGGTGATGAGTGCTGTGCCGAGTCGGGTGATCGCCCAGAGCCGGAACATGGCGAGGCCGACAGCGCCGATCGCGATGAACGCCGCGAACCCACCGAAGAGGATCCATGCGGTCTCGATGCCGTCGGGCAGCGCTGCGATGCCGAGAGCAAATCCGCCGACGCACACGACCACGACGATCATCAGCGTGCCGAGCGCGAGACGGGTGCCGCGATGCACGAGCGTGAGGAGGCTGTCGACCGCCCGGTGTGCGAGGTCCTCGATGCGGCCGTCACGGATGCTGTCGTCGTATGTCATGACGTTCCCAGTGTGCCACGGCAGACTGGGACCATGAACCCGGACCCCTCTGCCACTTCAGACGCCATCGACGCTGCCATCGACGAAGCCGCACGCGACCACGTGATCGTGGAGGGTGCCGACGCCCTCACGTACCTGCAGTCGCAGGTCGCCCAAGACCTCCGTGAGCTGGCGGTCGGTGCCTCGGCGTGGACCTTGGTGCTCGAGCCGTCGGGCAAGGTCACGTCGCTTGCAAGGGTCACTCGCTCCGGCGAAGACCGGTTCGACTTCGACACCGATGCCGGATTCGGCGAGGCACTGGCCACCCGCCTGAACCGGTTCAAGATTCGCGTCAACGCCGAGATCTCGGTGCTGGCCGCGGCCTCGTCGGCGCCGTCAGACGACCACGAAGTCGCCCGCATCGCCGCTGGCTGGCCGCGGATGGGTTTCGAGATCGTGCCAGGCGAGACGATCCCGGCGGTGACGGGCGTGGTGCTGGTGGCGGTGAACTTCACGAAAGGGTGCTACCCCGGCCAGGAACTGGTCGAACGCATGGACAGCCGTGGGGCCGACGCGCCGAAACAGATTCGCGTCGTGAGCGTCGAGGCGGGAGCGGCGGTCGGCGACCCGGTGCTCGTCGAGGGCGCCCAGGTCGGCACGATCACGAGCGTCTCGCCTGCTGGTGGGGTCGCCCTCGCGATGGTCAAGCGGGGCGCCGACGTCGGCAAACCCCCCGCTCACCTCGCCTGAACCCCCGAAATGGCGCGTGAGCGTTGCGCTCAGCGCAACGCCGGCGTGATTTTTCGGATTCGTCAGAGAGCGTGGGCGGCGGCGATGTCTCGTCGGATCGAGACCACGTCGGGGTGCTGGCGGATGCCGATCAGCTCGGGAGACGAGTCGATGATCGTTGCGAGCCCGGACGGTGACGTGCCCGCCTCGGCCGCAGTGCGCAGCCATCCGATGGCCGTCGCCTGATCGCCCAGGGCCCCTGCTGCGCGCGCAACGGTGGCAGCACTCAGTGTGTGTGGTGAGCGGGAGTAGCCATCGGCGGCGTAGTGGGCGGCGTCTTCGTACCGCCCCAGCCGCATGAGCTGATTGGCGAGGATGTACTCGTTCCAGGGGTCGCCGGTGGGCAACGGCTCGGGGAGGAGATCGATCAGTGCCCGGGCCTGTTCGGGCGACAGCGTCACCGGTGGCGGTGGGCGATCGGGACGGTGATGGCTGAGCGCCGACACGAGGATGCGGCGGGCCTTGGCCGGTTTGCCGCTGGTGAGGGCGTCGTCGGCGTCGTGCCACGGCGATGTGTCGGCTTTCGACGAGCCGAGCATCTGTAACTGCGATACCAGCAGGAATCCGATCACGAGGACGAAGCCGCGGTAGCTCGGGTTCGTGAAGGCGTAGATGGTGAACGCGCCGGTGGCGGCGAGCGAGAACCAGATCATCAGTCGTTCGGCTCGATCGGGCAGGAACCGATCGAGGGCGCTCGTGACGATGTTGCCGCCGTCGAGCGGCAGGATCGGAACCAGGTTGAACAGCCCGATGATCGGCCCGGCCCACCAGATCGCGAGGAGTGCCGGGTCGGCGGAATACGAGGGCCGTTCCAACGGGCTCGCACCGAGCGCCACGAGGATCGCGACGCTGACTGCGATCTGGATGCCGGGGCCGGCGAACGAGATGCCGATCTGCTCGGCTCGGGAGAGCGGTCGCGTCGGTACATAGGAGGCGTAACCGGCGAGGAAGTTGAGCGAGATCTCGGCCTCGGCACCGGTGCGGCGGGCGGCGACGGCGTGACCGAGTTCGTGGAGCAGCGTGAACGCGGCGAGCGATCCGGCGAGCCACAGGCCGAACACGTCGCCGTACAGCACGACGATCAGCACCATGAACATCACGAACCCAGGTCGCACGTGGACGGGGAATCCGAGCAGACGGAACATTCGCTTCGCAGGCTACGACCGTTCGGGTGCGGCTGTCTCGCGAGGCTCGGTGTCGTGTGATGGTTCAGGTGGAGATGGCTCGGGGTCGTACACTCCCATCACGTGACCTACGTCTACTCCTTCGATCACAAGCACCGCCGCCCTCCCATGGAGTACAAGGACCTGCTGGGAGGTAAGGGTGCGAACCTCGCCGAGATGACCAGTGTGTTGAAGCTGCCGGTGCCGCCGGGGTTCACGATCACCACCGACGCCTGCCGCGACTACATGCACGGTGGCTGGCCCGAAGGCATCGACGAAGAGATCGCCAAGCAGGTCTTCAAGCTCGAGAAGGCGATGGGCCGCAAACTCGGCGACCCGTTCGATCCGTTGCTCGTGAGCGTTCGTTCGGGCGCCAAGTTCTCGATGCCCGGGATGATGGACACGGTGCTGAACCTGGGTCTCAACGATCAGAGCGTCGAAGGCTTGGCCCATTCGACCAACGACGAGCGTTTCGCCTACGACTCGTACCGTCGCTTCATCGCCATGTACGGCCGCATCGTGATGGGCGCCGACGGCGAACCATTCGAGCACGCGCTCGAAGCCGCCAAGGACAAGGCCGGCATCAAACTCGACAACCTGATCCCCGCCGACGCTCTCAAGCAGTTGTGCGTGGACTACAAGGCTATCGTGAAGAAGGCGACCGGTTCGCCGTTCCCGCAGAAGCCGCGCGATCAACTCCACGGCGCCGTCGAGGCCGTGTTCAAGAGTTGGAACGGCGCACGTGCCATCGCCTATCGCGTCCGCGAGAAGATCGACCACGATCTCGGCACCGCCGTGAACGTGCAGACCATGGTGTTCGGCAATCGTGACGACAACTCGGGCACCGGCGTCGGCTTCACCCGCAACGCCGCAACCGGCGACAACAAGCCGTACGGCGACTTCCTGGTGAACGCGCAGGGCGAGGACGTGGTGGCGGGCATCCGCAACACCGAAGATCTCGACCACATGAAGAAGCACTTCCCCGAGATCCACGCCGACCTGTTCGGGATCTTCAAGCGGCTCGAAGAGCACTACACCGACATGTGCGACACCGAGTTCACCATCGAGCAGGGCAAGCTCTGGATGTTGCAGACCCGCGTCGGCAAGCGCACCGGTGCTGCGGCGTTGAAGATGGCCGTCGACATGACCAAGGGCTCCGGTTCGGGTTCGCACCGCTGGAAGATCACTCGTGAAGAGGCGCTCATGCGCGTGTCGGCCGAACATCTCGATTCGGTGCTGCACCCACAATTCGCGACGAAGGGCAAGGCCATCGCCAAGGGCTTGGGCGCATCGCCCGGCGCAGCGGTCGGTGCGGTGTACTTCACCGCCGACGAGGCAGCCGCGGCCAACGAGCGCGGCGAGAAGGTCGTGCTGGTTCGCAACGAAACCAGCCCCGACGACATCCACGGCATGATGGCCGCCGAAGGCATCCTGACCGCCCGTGGCGGTCTGGTGAGCCACGCCGCCGTGGTCGCCCGCGGTTGGGGCACCCCGGCGATCGTCGGTGCCGAGTCGGTACGCATCCAGGGCAAACAGTTCAGCGTCGGCGACACCGTCGTGGTCGAGGGTGACGTCATCTCGATCGACGGCACCACCGGTGACGTGGTGCTCGGCGCACTCGAGATGAAGGCCGCAGAGCCGCCTGCGGAGTTCGAGACGATCCTGAAGTGGGCCGATGTGGTCCGCAAGGGCAAGTTGGGCGTGCGAGCCAACGCCGACACCGGCGAGGACGCAGCGAACGCCCGCCAGCTCGGCGCCGAAGGCATCGGCCTGTGCCGCACCGAGCACATGTTCCTCGCCCCCGACCGCCTGCCGGTGGTGCGCGAAATGATCCTCGCATCGACGCCCAAGCAGGAGGCGGCCGCGCTCGAGAAGTTGCGCGCCGTGCAGGAAGCCGACTTCATGGAGATCCTCGACGCGATGGACGGCCTCCCGGTCACCATCCGGCTGCTCGACCCCCCGTTGCACGAGTTCCTTCCGTCGGTGGAAGAGCTGCGCATCAAGGAGGCCACCAAGGGCCTCACCAAGAAAGAGCGGGAACTGCTCGCGGCGGCCGAGCACTGGGCCGAGCACAACCCGATGATCGGCACCCGCGGTGTTCGCCTCGGCGTGTTGAAGCCGGGGTTGTACGCAATGCAGGCGCGGGCGCTGCTGTCGGCGGCCGCCAAGCTGCGTGAGATGGGCAAGAACCCGATCGTCGAGATCATGATCCCGCTCACGGTGACACGCGAAGAGATGGCATTGGCCCGCAGTTGGGTGCAGGCCGAGGTCGACGAGGCACTGGCCGGGATGAAGAAGAAGCCGAACATCACGATCGGCACCATGATCGAAACGCCGCGGGCAGCACTGCGCGCCGACGAAATCGCCGAGGTGTCCGACTTCTTCAGCTTCGGTACCAACGATCTCACCCAGCTCACGTTCGGCTTCAGCCGTGACGACGTCGAGAGCCGGATGATGCCGCAGTATCTCGAGCAGGGCCTCCTGAAGCGCAACCCGTTCGACACGATCGACCAGACCGGCGTCGGCGACCTGGTGCGCATCGGCGCCGAGCGGGGTCGCAACACCAAGCCCGGCTTGAAGCTGGGTGTGTGCGGCGAGCACGGCGGCGACCCCGAGTCGATCGATCTGTTCTACAACGCCGGGCTCGACTACGTGTCGTGCTCGCCGTTCCGTGTGCCGATCGCCCGCCTGTCGGCCGCCCAGGCCATCATCGCCGCCGAAGCCTGAACTGTCACACCGTGCCGGGCCTAACGTGACACTTCGACTACTGGCTGTCACTCGACGCACCCAACTGTCACGTTAGGCCCGGCACCGTGTGACAGTTGGGGGGACTACATTGACGCGGGCATGGGGATCGTCGACGAGGACATCGAACGGCTGCGGTCGACGGTGTCGATCGTCGACACCATCCAGCAGTACGTCGCCCTGAAACGGGTCGGACGAAACTGGGTCGGGCTCTGTCCGTTCCACGCGGAGAAGAGCGGATCGTTCAACGTCCGTGAAGAGACGGGGCGCTACAAGTGCTTCGGCTGCGACAAGGGTGGCGACGTGTTCACGTTCGTCCAGGAGATCGAGCACCTCGATTTTCCTGGTGCCGTCGAGCACCTCGCCGCAAAGGCCGGGATCCAGCTCAACTACACCACGACCGGCCAGTCGCAGGAACGGGCGCGCCGCAAGCAGTTCACCGAAGCGATGAACGAGGCGGTCGAGTGGTACCACCAGCGCCTGTTGACCGACCCTGACGCCCGGGAGGCGCGCGACTATCTGCGTCGGCGCGGACTCGCCGGCGATGTCGCCCGCCAGTTCAAGCTCGGTTGGGCCCCCGACGACTGGGATCAGTTGTCGCGTGGGCTGGGCGCATCTGCTGACGTGATGCAGTCGGTGGGGCTCTCGTTCCGCAACAAGCGCAACAAGATGCAGGACTCGTTTCGGGGGAGGGTGATGTTCCCGATCTTTTCCGAGTCGGGCGAAGCGCTCGCGTTCGGCGGTCGCATCCTGCCGGGCTCGGACGATCCGGCGAAGTACAAGAACTCTTCCGAGACACCGATCTACACCAAGTCGAAGGTGCTGTACGGGCTGAACTGGGCGAAGGCCGACATCGCCAAACACGATCAGGTGGTGGTGTGCGAGGGCTACACCGACGTGATCGGCTTCCACCGAGCCGGCGTGGCTCGTGCCGTTGCCACCTGTGGCACCGCCCTCACCGAGGAACACGTTCGCTTGCTGAAGCGATACGCGAGCAAGGTCGTGCTGGCGTTCGACGCCGACGCCGCTGGCCAGGGCGCCGCGGCGCGCTTCTACGAGTGGGAGCAGGCCCACGCTGTCGAGGTATCGGTGGCGCGGCTGCCGCAGGGCAAGGATCCTGGAGATCTCGCCCAGAGCGATCCGGAGTCGCTGCAACGCGCCGTCGACACAGCGATGCCGTTTCTCGGGTTCCGTCTGCAACGAACGCTCAACGCCCGATCGCTCGACTCGCCCGAGCACCGCGCTCGCCTTGCCGAGGAGGCAATGGCGGTGGTCAACGAACACCCGAACGCGAACGTGCGCAAGCTCTACGCCGGTGAGGTGGCCACCAAGGTCGGCCTGCCGGTGAGCGACCTCGTGCAGATCGCCGAGCGCGGATCGCGTCGTCCGGCGATCCAGGTGGCGCCAAAACGCTCGAGAGGGCCGATGGAGAACGCGGAGTACGCAGCGTTGGTGCTGTTGGTGCAGGACTGGGACGAGATCGCACCGTGGTTGATCGAGCAACTGTTCGACGACGACGCGACCCGGATGGCGTTCGTGGCGATGGCCGAGGTCGGCGGCGATCTCGAACGGGCGTTGGAGGTGGCGGCTCCCGACGCCCGTGACGTGCTCGAACGCGCGGCGGTGGCCGATCTCAACCTGCAGCCGGAGGTGGAGGCGCGCACACTGATCAGCGCTGCGGCCCGACGCGAATTGAACGCTCACGCCCGGTTGGGCGACCCGGCAGCGATGGAGGAGGATCGGGCCGCCCGGCTCGACATCGAAGCGCTCAACGATACTGACCGGTCGCGTGCCATGTCTGCAGCGGAGTCATTGCTAGGTTGGCTCGATCGACGATCAGGAGAACGCAACGGTGGGGGTTGATCCGGCCTCCGGTGAACCGTCCATCGCTCACGTCTCCGGGCTGTTCGTAAGCGTCGATGTCGACGAGTGGGCTCACCTCGTCAGTCGTGGAAGCAGGTCGGGTTCGGGGCGCGCCGATGAGGTCGCACACGTGCTACGCCATATCGAGCTGTCCGGAGACGTGCTCGCCGAGGTGCAGTCCACCATGGCCGGCCACGGCATCTCGATCGACGACGAGGTCGACCAGATCGCCGACGACACCCCGTCGAGCGGTGGTCGCCGCGTTGTCGTCGAGGACGAACGAACTGCGGCGGCATCCGATCACGACGAGCAGCTGCTCAGTCGTGGCAGGGGCCGACGCACTCGCAAGGTCGGCCCCAAGGGCGACAACAGCACGTCCGACACGGTGCGTATGTACCTCCGCGAGATCGGCCAGGTCGACCTGCTCGCCGTGGAGGACGAACGGCGCCTTGCACAGCTGATCGAGGAAGGCAAGATCGCGGCGACCCGGATCGACGAGTTGTCCGACGCCTCGAAGCTCGCTCCGGGCGAGGAACGGATGCTGTTGCGTGCGGTGAGCCGTGGCGAGCGCGCGAAGAGCGAGCTCACCCAGGCCAACCTGCGGCTCGTGGTCAGCATCGCCAAGCGGTACTCCGGGCGGGGCATGCAACTGCTCGACCTCGTCCAGGAGGGCAACCTCGGGCTGATGCGGGCGGTCGACAAGTTCGACCACAGCAAGGGTTTCAAGTTCTCGACCTATGCAACGTGGTGGATCCGCCAGGCGATCACCCGATCGATCGCCGATCAGGCGCGCACGATCCGTATCCCGGTCCACATGGTCGAGCACATGAACCGGGTCACTCGCGCCAAACGGCAGATGCACCAGGAGCTCGAGCGCGAGCCGACCATCGACGAGATCGCGGCCAAGGTGCAGTTGTCGCCCGACCGGGTTCGGGAGTTGTTGCGCATCTCGCAGGATCCGTTGTCGCTCGACTCGCCCGTCGGCGACGAGGACGAGGCGAACCTGGGCGACTTCATCGAGGACGAGTCGGTCGACAGTCCGGCCGACGCGGCAACTCGGATGATGTTGCACGACGCGGTCAGCGAAGTGCTCGGCGAGCTGTCCGACCGCGAGCAGGAGATCGTCCGCCTCCGATTCGGCCTCGACGGTGGCCGTGCCAAGACGCTCGAAGAAGTCGGGCAGGAATTCGGCGTGACCCGCGAACGCATCCGCCAGATCGAGGCCAAGACCCTCGCCAAGCTGCGTCACCCGCAGCGTTCCCAACGGCTCCGGGAGTTCCTCGAAGTCGAGTGATCCAGTTGTTGGCGGTGCCCGAACCTCGGGCATGGCTGCACCGACAGGCGTGTCGGCATTTTCCGGTGTGGACGACAGTGCTCATGCGACGGCCAGTGTCGATGGCCAACGCGCATCCGGTGCGCTTCCGTAGTTTCGTCACCGGGCTACGGCGTGAAATCGAAATCGAAGAGTCTCGGCTCCGTGTGAATCTGTATCTCCACGAAGGTCTCGACCTCGACGTGTCCACGACGCATTGCAGCAGCCTTCTCGACATCCCGCAGGGACGGTTCCGTCAGCCCTACCGGGCGGTGGGCGTCCCGTCGAGACGTCGAGCGAAGCACGTCCATGGCTGTGCCACGGCCCTGTATTCGTGCACGATCACCCATCGACGTGTGATGCCAATGATCGAAGCGATAACCTCCCCGTTCGTACCTTCCGGGGTAGCTCAGTTGGCAGAGCAGGGCACTGTTAATGCTCTTGTCGCAGGTTCGAGCCCTGCTCCCGGAGCGCTGGAGACGGACCCTCGACCATTCGAGGGTCCGTTTCTCGTTTTCGGCTCCAGATGACCTTCGTCGAATCGCCGAGCCCCGTCGTCGAACCGACCGTCCAGATGCCTGGCGATGAGTCATCACGACTGCTTGCGTCGTTCCGTGTGTCACACTGTGTCATGGCGTCCAACAACACCCAACCGCTCACCGGGTCGGCCTCGATCACGATCGATCGACCCGTGGCCGAGGTGTTCGCAGCGGTGTCCGACATCACGCGAATGGGGGAGTGGAGCCCCGAGTGCGTGGCGTGCCGGTGGGCCGCTGGCGTCGACGGTCCTGGCGTCGGTGCGGTGTTCAGCGGCGACAATGCGATGAAGGCGGGTCCGCTCACGCTCAAGCGGTGGACGACGCCGTCAGAGGTCACGGGATACGAGCGGGACGCGTTGTTCGAGTTCGTGGCCGAGGGCTTCACGACGTGGCGATATGAGTTCGAGGATCGTGACGGTTCGACCACTGCAGTGACCGAGTCGTTCTCGTTCGCGCTGCCCGATGGTGCGAAGAAGTTCCTCTTCGAGACCGTGATGCGCCGATCCAAGAACATGGTCAAGGGGATGGATGCCACGCTGGGACGCCTCAAGGTGGTGCTCGAAGCCTGACGCGCCGACGTCTCTCAGCCGGTCCATCTCACCGGTGAACTCGGGGTTGACGATGGATAGGTTTGGCCGACAGAAGTGTTCGGGGCGGTAGCTCAGTCGGTTAGAGCAGCGGACTCATAATCCGTAGGTCGTGGGTTCGAGCCCCACCCGCCCCACGAACACGGCGCAGTCGTGGTGCGTGAAGCCTGTGACCATGTGACCATGTGACCATGTGACCATGTGACCATGTGACGATTCGGCGACTGTGTGACGTCCGTCTCACTTGGAGCGAGAGCCGTGTGCTTAGATTCGCCCGGGGAAACTCTCGCCGGCGAAACTCGGCGGCGATTCATGTATGGAGATGGGGGTCTCAATGCGACAACGACGACTGGTCAGTGCACTGGCCGTACCACTGGTGTTCGCCTTCGTGGCGGCGTCCTGCGGGAGCGATGACAGCTCCTCTGAGGACACCACTGCGACGGACGCCACCGAGGCGCCAACCGATGACGGCGATACCGCCGACACGGAGTCCACGACACCGATCACGGCCGAGGGAGACGTCGATACCACTGTGGTCACCGAAACCGACACAGCGGTCTACGGCGGAACGGTCACGATGGGGCTCGAAGCCGAAGCAAACGGCTTCCGACCATGGGAGGATGGCTGTGCCGAGCCGTGCGTGAACATCGCTCGAACGTTCTTCGATCCGCTGATCGATCAGAACAGCGACGGTGAGTACAAGGGTTACCTCGCCGAGTCGATCGAGGCGAACGACGACTTCACGGTGTGGGACCTCACGTTGCGTCCGGACATCGTGTTCCACAACGGCGTGCCGTTGACCGCGCAGACGATCGCGGACATGTTCACCATCCAACAGACGGGGGCGATGTCGTCGGGGCTGATCGCTACCAATCAGATGCTCAGCGTCGAGGCAACCGGCGACCTGACGGTGCAGTACACGCTCGGTGCGCCGAACTCAGCGTTCCCATCGAGCCTGAGTCTCGTCCCCCTCGGCTTCGTGTTCGAGCCGGGCGCGGCCGCTACTGATGGTGCTGGCTTCAGTACAGCTCCCGTCGGCACCGGACCGTTCACGATGGACAAGCGCGACATCGACAATGAAACCATCGTGGTCCGCAACGAGAACTATTGGCGCACGGCGGCGAACGGGGATCAACTCCCCTATCTCGACTCCGTTGCGTTCCGGCCGATCCCGGACGAGGGGACTCGCCTCGATGCGCTCATCTCCGGAACGGTCAACATGATGGAAACCCGACGGCAGGGCACCATCCGTGACGCCCGAGAGGAAGTGGGAATCGACATGTACGAGTTCCAGGGCAACGGCACCGGCGGCGGCATGTTCAACACCGCCGTGGCGCCGTTTGATGACGTTCGGGTGCGTGTGGGCCTCAACAAGCTCAACGACCAGGAACGGGTGATCGAAGCCCTCGGTGGAACCGGCATCTCACTGCCGGTCACCCAGTGGTTCTCGGCTGACAGCCCATGGTGGACGCAGGAGGCTGCCGACAGCTACCCGGTGTTCAACTTCGAGGAGGGTGCAGCTCTCTTGCAGGAGTACATCGACGACCCGGCCCGTTCCGACGGCAAGGCACCCGGCGAGAAGATCGACGTCGAGCTCTCGTGTCCGCCCGATCCGACGTTGATCGCTGCGATGCAGGTGGTCGAACAGGTCTGGTCCGGTTCCGAGTTCGTCAATGTCTCGCTGACGCAGTTCGACCAGGCGACCCACATCAACAACGCCATCGCCGATTCTCACAAGGCGCACTGCTGGCGTTGGAGTGGTGAGGGCGATCCGAGCGTGTCGATCAACCCATTCCTGACCGATCCGGCCGCATCGGTGTCGAACTTCCCGAACTGGTTCGACCCCGAAGCGATCGGTTGGGCGCAGGAGGCGATTCAGACCGCCGACGTCGAGGAGCGCAAAGCGCTGTATTCGCAGATCATGGTGCGGATCAACGAGCAGGCGCCGGTGTGGTACTCGGGTGGGACGGCCACGATGCTGGCAGCGGTGCCGGCGATTCGTGGTGTGAACAACTGGACGATGCCGAGCGGCGACCTCGGTGACGGCACGGCTGGAGCCGTCACGTACTTCACGGAGATGTTCATCTCCGAGTGAGTGTTGTGGTCCTGGGCTCACCGAACGCCGGTGAGCCCAGGACCGCTGCAGTTGTTGGCGCTGGTGAAGGCGGCGACCCGATCAGCGTGGTTTCAAATCAGTCGAGTGGGCGGGTGCCGTCGATGACGACGTCGGCGCACTCGATTGGTCGGTCGCGGGCGATGTACGCGTCCTCGTTCGGCATCCAGACTTCCATCCAGGTGGAGCGAGATGACTCGCCGTCTCGTGCCACCGCTCGATAGAGACGCACGTCGGTCGGAGCGTCGACCCACACCCGCACGTCGAGGTCGTGACGGAACATCTCGTGCAGAGCGCACACACCTTCGATCACGACGACACCGTTCGGCTCCACGGCCACCGTGGTGCCGCTCGGAGCGCCTTCCGCCCAGACCCAAGGTTCGTAGGTCGCTGATCGGCCGGCGAGGAGTTCATCGACGACGTCCGTCCGTAGACGTTGCAGATCGAACTGGTTGCCATCGAAGAACACATCGGTCGCGACGATCTGCACGCCCGGAACCACGTCGGCGATCCGGGTGGCGAGCGTCGACTTGCCAGCAGCACCATGGCCGCCGATGCCGACGAGTACGAGCCCGCGACCGGCTCCCGCCGTATCGATGAGGTCGGCGATGGTTCGTACGACGGTCACGATGCCGGTGTCGCCGTCAGAGCGCTGTTGCTCAGTCGTCGGGTTGTTCGATGGCGTCGAGGAACGCGCTGACGTCGGCTTCTTCGCCGCCGACGAGCCAGATCGTGAGCTCGCCGTCGGAGTCCTCGTCGTCCTCGTCGTCTTCCCAGGGGAGCACGCCGTCGACGAAGTAGCGGTCGACGGTGATGTCGTCGGAGCCCTCCTCGACCGGTGCGATCACCGCGAGTTCTACCTCGGCATCGGCCGGTTGGTCGCTGAGGATGTCGATCAGTTCGTGGACTCGCATGACGCTCCCTTGCGTGTTGGAAAGACGGGGTGCAGGACGGTCTGGTTCAGTACTCGTCGAGCCATTTCGGGGCTTCTTCGAGTAGGTACAGACTGACATCTTTGCACCGGTCCAGCGCGACTTCGATCGCATCGTCGACGTTCATGTAGACGTCGGCGAGATCGATGGTCATCTTGGCAACGATCGACAGGCTCCGCTCGGGGGCATCGGTGACGCTGGGGAACGAGTCGATCGCCGACACCTCGACCGGGAGGTCGATTCCGCCGATGCCGGCGAGTTCTGTCGCCAAGATCAGCAGGTCGGGCGGCTTGGGGAGCGGAGGCAGCGTCCACGTGAAGATCAACGGAAACGAGAAACCGTTCGGCGGTGGATCGTCGATGTCGTCGAGCTTCATGATCTCGTCTTCGAAGCCGAGCATCGCCCGTGGGTCGACATCGAGCGACAGGTGCAGGTCGATCGGACCGGCACACGCCTCCTCGGGGTGCAGGTCGACCTCCCACAACTGTCGAAGCGAATAGGTCTCCACGAAGTGCCGTTCGTCGTGGACGTGGAAGCCGTGGTCGATCGCCTGGCTCTTCACATCGGCGACGAATCCTGCAACGTCAATCACTGCCATGCAGTTCGGACACTACCGTCCCGGGGGATGACATCGCTCAACGCCCGCACCGATCACGCAGATGGCGTCCTGGATCTGTTCGGCTCGATCTGCGACGCAACGAGTGCGGTACTCGCAGCCACGACCAATTGGGGCGAGTCCGGCCGGCGTCCCGGGCAGTATCTGATCGACCTCGACGTCGACGATGTGTGCGTCGCTCCGCTCCTGGCTGCTGGCTACTCGGTGCTGTCGGAGGAGAGCGGGCTCCAGCATCCGCGCGCCGGCCCGTCGGCGCTCGGAACGGTCGTGGTCGACCCGCTCGACGGTTCGACCAATGCCAGCCTCGGCCTGCCGTGGTGTGCGACGTCGCTGTGTCTCGTCGTGGGTGATGTGCCCACCGTTGCGATGGTGGCCAACCTGGCGACCGGTGCCCGGTACACCGCAGTTCGAGGTGGTGGCGCCACGCTCGACGGTCTGCCGATCTCGATCGCCTCCGTGGCGACCCTCGACGACGCCGTCATCACCATCAGTGGACTGCCCGACCATCACTACGGGTGGCGCCAGTTCCGGGCGATGGGTGCGTCGGCCCTCGACATCTGTGCGGTCGCCAGTGGCTCGTTCGACGGTTTCGTCGACATGAGCCCTGACGCCCACGGTGTGTGGGACTACCTCGGAGGGGTGCTGGTCGTCCAAGAGGCCGGGGGAGTCGTGGTCGACGCGCTCGGCCGTGACCTCGTCGTGCTCGACCACGCCGCTCGTCGCACCCCGATCGCCGCCACCAGCGTCGCGTTGCTGGACGAATTGGTCGTGCACCGAACCTCCGCAGCAGCTGGACCTCCTCGGTAACGTGCCCGCATGAAACGGCAGGAGAAGGCGAACCGAATCGGTGTGACCCTCGACGAGCTCTATCCGGAGACCCCGATCCCGCTCGACCACACCGACGCTTACACGTTGCTCGTGGCGGTGGCGCTCTCGGCGCAGACCACCGACAAGAAGGTCAACCAGATCACCCCGGCGTTGTTCGAGGTTGCCGGCTCTCCTGAGCGGATGGCGGCGCTCGACCCCGATCTGATCCTCGGCTACATCCGCGAGGTCGGCCTGGCGCCGACCAAGGCGAAGAACCTCTGGATGGCGGCCAACAAGATCGTCGACGCCGGTGGTGCGGTCATCGGCGACTGGGGGTTCCTCGAGTCACTGCCCGGCATCGGGCACAAGACCGCCAGCGTGGTGATGGCGCAGGCGTTCGGTGTACCGGCGTTTGCCGTTGACACCCACGTCCACCGCCTCGCCGAGCGGTGGGGGCTGTCGAACGGCACCACCGTCGAGCGCACCGAGGCCGACCTCAAGGCCGTGTTCCCGATTGCGACGTGGAACGACCGCCATCTCCAGATCATCTTCTTCGGCCGCGAGTACTGTCCGGCACGCCGCCACGACTTGGCGATGTGCCCGATCTGTAGTTGGGCAGCCAGCAAGAAACGGATACGAGACGATTCGATGCGCTGAGCGGCTTGCTATCGGTTCGTACTGTCGAAATCGTCGTCGTCGGTGTAGGCGACCGGGTGATCACCGCCAAGTTCGGAGAAGCGTTCGTTGAGTGCGGTTGCGGCGAGGTCTCGATCGTGATCGGTGGGTGTGAGGGCGTCGTAGAGATAGGCCTCGATTTCGAGTGCGGTGCTCATGCCGCCGAGCGCGAAGTACCGGAACCAGAGTTCGCTGTGGGTGAGGCCGACTTCGATGCGTGCACCTTCGAGGATGCTGTTCGGTTTGCTCACCTTCAGACCTGGCCGATCAGGTTGTCGCGCAGCGCTGAAGCGAGCACTTCGGCAGCGGATTCGCGAACGTCCACCCCGGCACGTTCGGCCCGGCCGCCGCACGGGCGGGGATACGTGGCGCCCTTGCCTTTCGTCTCTCCGAGCAACCCGTCAGTGCCCTCAACCTGTATGCCCGGTTGCCAGCTGCGTTCGGAGCGACCGACCGCGCAGAGGGTCTGATCTTCGCCACATTGGCGGGTCTCGCACTCGACCTTGCCGGCGAGCGAGCCGATGACCTGTTGCGCGTTGCCAATCTTCACGAAGCGCTGCGCACCCGCGAACTCATCGGCCAGGCGCAGGGCATTCTCATCGAGCGTGAACGAATCACCAGCGACCAGGCATTCGACGTACTCCGCCGAGCGTCCCAGCACCTCAACATCAAAGTCCGTGAGGTCGCGCTCACCCTCGTCGAAACCGGCGAAACACCACCCGTCGGCAGCCCGCTCACACCCACGGAACCCTGAGTTCAGCGAGGCTCGAACGCTCCGAAGTAAGTATTCGAACCACACGACCTTGCCGCCGCCGGGGTCGTCATCGAGACCCACCCTGCTCGCCAAGACGCGCACCAGCGCAAGGCCCCGTCCACCCGCGCTGGACGGGCCCGGCATGGGCGAGGCACCGATCAGCTCACGGAACGCTTCGGTGGCGGCGGCGCCATCGCGCACCTCCACTCGCACCGGCGGGCCCCGTGTGATGCTCACGGTGACATCGGTGTTCGCGTGGAGCACCACATTGGTGACCAACTCGCTCGTCATCAACAACACCGGGTCGACGTCGTCGACGACGTCATGCACGGCCTGAGCCACGAAGGATCGCGCCTCGCTGATCGTGCGCAAGTCTGACGGCAAGGTCAACTCTGTTCGAGCGGAAGCACTCACCCCACAATGTTGGTACGTTCAGCCACCACACACGTGTTCCTGTCCCAACCCCGCCGAGACGGAGACGGCGAACTTCGGGCTCCTGCGTTGATCCTTCTCGCTCCCCACCAGGATTCAGGCGTCGTCGCTGATCCTCGTCGAGTCCTGGCGACTGTCGGAGTGCTGACCATCAGCGTTGTCGTCGGGTTCGTTGTCGGGTTGTTCTCGGAGGAGTTGCCATCGGAGTCGGCAGCGGATTTCGTCGAGTTTGTCGATGGGGCGGGTGGGGCGTGGGGTGCCGCCGTGGTCGTGGCGGTCGGGGTTGCGGTTGTGGGGGTGGCATTCGGCTTTGCCGTTGAATTGGCTGGTGGGGCCGCCGTTGGCGTGGGGGTCGATGTGGTCGATGTCGCAGTGGTCGGCGGGGACGTCGCAGCCGCTTTGGTGTTGGCAGTGGCGGTCGCGGACTTCGACGGCGCGTCGGAGTCGGCCGATGAAGGTGCGTTGGTGTGAGACGGAGATGACGGTGGTGGGTCCGTCGAAGAGTACGACTTCGAGGTCGGCGTTGCCGGCGTAGTGGAAGGCGGAGCCGGGTGTGATGATGGTGCCGTTGGAGAGTTCGCACAGTTGCGACATGGTGTGGTCGCCGACGAGCACGGTGAACAGCGGTTTGGGGCGTCGTCCGTTGGCGGGGGCGGTGGCTGATCGGGCGGCCATTTCGACGAGGGCGGCGGCGCGTCGTTGGGAGGCGGTGCGGATCACGCTGTCACGTTTGTCGGTGAGGTAGAGCTCGTGTTCGAGGCGGTTGAGTTCGTTGGTGACGATTGTTCCGCCGATGGGGTCGAGTAGGCCGTTGATCATGATGGTGCCGTCGAGTGTGGATGAGATGTCGAGGTGGGCGGCGTTGCGTTGGCGTTCGGCTTGGTCTTCTGCGGCGTCGGCGTCGGCTCGGGCGCACCAGTAGTCGATCATCTTGCGGGCGTCGGCGAAGCGAAGGATCTTGCATTGTTCGACGAGTGTTGCTTCGTGGTCGGCGAAGCTGGCGTTGCGCCATGGTTGGTTGGCTTTGGCCAAGAGGTCGACGTGGTCGGGGGAGAGGTGGCCGGTGGCGAGGGCGGCGGCGACGTGGGGCATGGTGCGAAGGCGGCGGGCGCGTTTGATTTCGATGCTGGTGGAGGTGGGTGAGGCGGAGGTGTCGTTGGCGAGGCGGGCTGCTGCGGAACCGGCGCCGTTGTCTGCCCACACCATGCGCTGGTCCCATGCGGAGATCGCTTGTGCGGCTGCGGCGGCCATGCGGTGACGTTGTCGTTGGATGGTGGTGACGTGGTCGTGGAGTTCGTTGTCGGTGAGTGTGTTGGGGTCGACAGCGAGGAGTGAATCGATCGCCGTGTGCAGCTCGTCGGCCCCCTTCGACATGCGTCGATGATAGCACTCATGTACGTATATGGCTTGAGAAACGAACAAACATTCGTAAAATCGGTGATGGATGCAACAAGCGGTGGAACCGCCCGGGCGTTCTCGGTCGGGGTCAGGCTCGCAACCCGGTGATCTCAGACGACGTGGGCGCCGATTGCCTCGAGCGCGGCCACGAAGGCGTTGCGCTGGGCGTCGGTCAGCGCCTCGATCGAGGGCACGAGCAAGCGGTCGGTGAGCTCGTCGGCCGCGTCGAGTCGGCTTCGATCTTCGTCGGAGATGTCGGGGGCGGTCTCCCAGCCGAACGAGGTGACGTCGCCTGGGCGCCTGATCGTGTGGGCGACCAAGGGTGATACGCCGCTGGCGACGATCGCGAGCAGGTGCACGCTGCCGCGCAGTTCACGCAGGATGCACACGTTGCGGTAGGCGCGGGCGGCGGGATCGTCGGGTAGTGGTTCAGCGGCGATTCCGGCGAACAGGGGCAGCGCCGAACGGTCGACCGAGGCAACGATTGCTTCGGCAGCGTCGTTGAACCCGTCGAGCACATCGAGCCCGCCGAGGCGGGTAGTGCCGAAGCGGTCAGCGCAGGCGAGATAGGCCCGTGAGGCTGCTCGCGGCTCCATGATCTGTTTGGCGGAATCCCACATCACTTCGATGACGCTGGGGCTGAAGTAGCCGAACGCTGCCACGATCACGGCGGGGTCGACATCGCCGAGCACGCCGCCTCGCCCGAGGAAGTAGAACCGGAAGCCGTCGAGGCCCAGTTCCTTGCCTTGCGCCATCGTGTCGGGGTCGAAGTAGAAGCGATTGCCGACCTCGTTGATGGTGGGTGACGTCTGTTGCACGATCTCGAGTGGGGTCATGGGTCAGTTCTACACCGATCAACCGTGCACGACGATCGTCGCACGGTCGTACATACTGGTCAGCGTCATGCCTGCCACCGATGGACCTCCTGCCGCATCCAACTTCATGCGCGACCTCGTTGCCGCCGACAACGAACAGCACACCTTCGGGGGCCGCGTGCGGACGCGGTTCCCGCCCGAGCCCAACGGCTACCTGCACATCGGCCACGCCAAGGCGATCACCGTCGATTTCGGCATCGCCGCCGAGTTCGACGGGGTGTGCAATCTGCGCTTCGACGACACCAACCCCGACACCGAGGACATCAGCTTCGTCGACGGCATCATCGCCGACCTCGCGTGGCTCGGCTTCCCCGTCGACGGCGACCCGCTGTATGCGAGCGACTACTTCGAGCAGCTCTACGGCTGGGCCGAGCTCCTGATCACGAAGGGCCTCGCCTACGTCGACGACCAGGACGCCGAGACCATCTCGGCACAGCGTGGCGGCTACGGCAAGCCCGGCGTCGAGAGCCCCCATCGAGACCGACCGGCCGATGACAGCCTTGCTCTGTTCCGCCGGATGCGAGCCGGCGAGTTCGCCGAGGGGTCGCACGTGCTGCGCGCCAAGATCGACATGCAGCACGAGAACATGCAGTTACGCGACCCGGTGATGTACCGCATCCGCGACGTTCACCACCACCGCACCGGCGCGCTGTGGAACATCTATCCCACCTACGACTGGGCGCACGGCCAGAGCGATGCGATCGAAGGTGTGACCCATTCGTTGTGCACGCTCGAGTTCGACAGCCATCGGGCACTCTACGACTGGTACCTCGCACAGCTGCCGTTGCCGTTCGAGCAGCCGCGCCAGACCGAATTCGCCCGCCTCGAACTCACTCACACCGTCACGTCGAAGCGCAAGCTCGCCAAGTTGGTCGACGATGGCACGGTCGATGGCTGGGACGACCCGCGGATGCCGACGCTTCGCGGTTTGCGGCGGCGCGGGTATCCGGCATCGTCGATCCGCGAGTTCTGCGAGTTCATCGGGGTGTCGCGCACCAACAGCCGCCACCAGATCGAGTTGCTCGAATCGTTCGTGCGCACCGAACTGAACCGGGTGGCACTGCGTCGGATGGCCGTGCTGCGGCCACTCCGCGTCGTGATCACGAACTGGCCCGTCGACGACGCCGGTGCGACGGTCGTCGAGTTCGTCGAGTTGAACAACAACCCGGAGAATCCCGACGACGGCACGCGCTTGGTGCCGTTCAGCGGCGTGCTGTACATCGAGCACGAGGACTTCATGGCCGAGCCGGCACCGAAGTACTTCCGCCTGTCGCCTGGCAAAGAGGTGCGTCTGCGCGGCGCGTACTTCGTGACCGCCACCGGGTTCGACACCGACACCGACGGCAACGTCGTCGAAGTACAGGTCACCTTCGACCCCGAAACCCAGGGCGGCAACGCGCCCGATGGCCGCAAGGTGAAGTCAACCATGCACTGGGTGTCTGCCGCCCACGCGGTCGACGCCACCGTGGCGCTGTACGACCGGCTGTTCACCCCCGACGTGCCGGGCGAGGCCACCGGCGACCCGCTCGACGACGTGAACCCCGACTCGCGAGAGGTGCTCGACGGCGCCAAGGTCGAACCGATCCTGGCCGACACCGAGCCCGGCCAGGTGGTGCAGTTCGAACGCCTCGGCTATTTCGCCGCCGACGCCGACCAGCCACTGCTGTTCCACCGCACGGTCGGCCTGCGCGACGAATGGGCCAACATCCAAAAGCGCAGCTGAGTCTCATTCACGGCGTCGACCACCAGGAGTAGCGCTATGGCGACGCTGCGTCACGCGCATCGCCGAGTACCTTCCGACGATGAGCAACATCTTCGTGCGCCTCTCGCTGGTTGCTGGTCTCGCCGCCGTTGCGCTGCCGGTCACGCTTGCGAGCTCCACGCCCGTCGAGGCGGCGACTGCCACCGTGACGTGCACCCCGCAGGCGACCGGTGGTGGTGCGGCGACAGCACCACCCATGCGGAGCTACACGCCCATCAATCCGGTTCGACTGATCGACACCCGTAACAACATCGGCGGTGTGGGAGCCCCACTCGGCCGGGGCTGCACGATGATCGTCGACGTCGGCAGCGACATCCCGTCGAATGCCCAGGCCGTGGCGTTGTCGATGACAGCGGTCAACAGCGAAGCCGACTACTTCACCGTCTACCCGTGCGCAACGGGTCGACCGGAGACCTCGAACCTCAACGCGAGGGCGGTCGGTGCCACTCCGAACCTGGTCGCAGCGATCCCTGACGCGAACCGCCGGGTCTGCATCTACAGCCACGGGCGCTCCGACCTGATCATCGACCTCAGTGGATGGTGGTCCGATGGTCCGAACCGGTTCGGGTCGATCGCCCCACAACGCGTGTACGACAGCCGCCAACCAGGGTTCGTCAAGCTGGCGCCGTTCCGGGTCCGCGAAGTGAAGATCCCCACGTCGGTGATCCCCGATGGTTCGACGGCGGCGGTCGTCAACCTGACCGCAGCCAACGGCATACGGCCCGGCTACATGACGGCGTTCCCGTGCGGCCAACCGGCGCCGAACGCATCGAACGTCAACTTCCTCGCCGGCGAGGCCAGGGCGGTCGGAGCCATCGTGGGCCTGGGACTGGGGAGCACGCTGTGTGTGCTCGCCGACACGACGGTGCACGTGATCGTGGACGTCACCGGGTTCTACGCGCCGGCCCCGACGTACGGCCCGACGGCCGTGGTCGAGCCCACCGCTGGGCGCCGTGTGGTCGACAGCCGCAACGGGATCGGCGGGCCGCTCCTGCCGCTGGCAGCGAACGAGGTCCGGTCGTTCGATCCGGTCGCCGGGATCGCCAACGCCGCTGACGCATCCGCGGTGATGTTGAACTTCGTGTCGACCGATGCCGCCGGCGACGGGTTCCTCACTGCGTACCCGTGCGGGGGAGCGACACCCAACGTGTCGACGTTGAACTACGTCCGAGGCGAAGCGGCCACCAACCTGGCCACGATCGAGTTGGGCGCCGACCGACGGGTGTGCATCGTGTCGTCGGTACCGACCAACGTGATCGTCGACGTGTTCGGCGTGATGACAGCGCCACCGGGTTCACCGATCGAGCGGCTGACGTTCGACACGCCGACCTGGCCGCCGTTCGACCCGGCAGCCACCGACTACGTGGTCGAGTGCGCTGCTGGAGTGGGCACGGCGAACGTGACGATGACCATCGACCTGCTGCCGTTCACGGAGGCGACGGTCAAGGTGGGTGGGGGGCCGGCCACACCCGTCGGCACCGGGACGACCACGGTGGTGATGCGTACCGACGACCTGCTGTTGCTGTCGACCGACCGCCCGGGCGTCGGGAAGGACTACCACTTCCGCTGTGTGCCATCCGATTTCCCTCGGCTCGACGTCACCCGCCCCGGCAACCCCACGCCCGGCTGGTACCTGACCACCTCCGGGTTCGTCAGTCCGAACCTGGACCGAAACGGCCCGTTCCTGATGATCCTCGACCACTACGGCGCACCGGTCTGGTACAAGCGCACGCCAGCGGGCTCGAAAATCGATTTCAAGAAGCTGTCCGCCGACCGCCTGGCCTTCACGCCGTCGCTCGGACCATTCGGGGTCCTTGCCGAACAGGGGTACTGGCTGACCAACCTGCAGGGGACCGGGACGGTCAAGCACCGGACCACCATGCCGCTACCGGCCGACCTGCCGACCGACCACCACGACTACATCGAGTTGCCGGGGATCCCGAACGGTCGGGCGATGGTCAGCTACCCGATCGTGCGGGGCTGGACCCCGGCATTGCCGTTCGGATCGCCATCGGACACGTTCTCCGATGGGGTCATCGAAGAGGTCGACGGCAGCAACACCCGGATCTGGCGCTGGGAGATGAGCAAGTACTTCGATCCGGGCTCGGCTCCGTTCGCACGGAACTTCGAGTCGGTGGCGGGTTTCGCCGGGACCGGATGGGACGTGTTCCACATCAACGCGATCGACCGCCAAACAGATGGTGACTACGTCGTCACGGTTCGTCACATGGATGGTGTGTTCCGGGTCAACCGAGTTGCCAACGTCGAGCACGCCGACGGGGACGTCGAGTGGACGCTCGGGACGCCGCCGGCCAACAACCCTCGCCCTGCCGGTCCCCAAGCGCCGCGGCTGCGGATCGTCGGGGATCCCTTCGGCGGTCCGAAGCGGCCGCACGATGCACGGTTGAACGGCAATGTGTTGACGATGCTCGACAACCAAGTCGGCACCGGACGACCGTCTCGGGCTGTTGCTTACACCATCGACACGAGCAATCCCGCCGATCCCACCGCCACGCTGCTGTGGGAGATCCGCAACGCCGTGCCGGGAGGCGCCACGCTCGGCAGTGCCCGGCAGACACCCGACGGCTCCGTGGTCGTCAACTGGGGCGCCGGTCTCCAGCCGTTCCTCGAAGAGTTCGCGCCGAATGGCACGCGGCTGATGTCGGTCGGCCTGGCGTTCGGTGGGAACTCGTACCGAACGGTCAAGTATCCGCCTGCCGACTTCGTCGTCGACACCTTGCGTGAAGACGCCGGCGGTTCGGTCGTCGCTCCGCTGCCGTGAACACTCAGTCGTAGTACCAGTAGCAGCCGTACTGGTCGGGGTCGCCCCAGGCCACCGAGTCGCGAGGTTCCAGGCTCTGGCGGTCGGAGAACTTCATCTGGTCGAGGCCCACGGTGACCAGTTCGTCGCCGATGGCGATCGAACGCTGCAGCGGGTTCCAGCAGCTCGACCGGTTCAGGCTCGAATGGCTGATCACTCCTCGGGCGACGAGTTCACGCCCGTCGAGTTCGGCCACCACGGCGCCGCCGCTCGCACCGACGATGTCCTCGGCGAGGCAGTCGTCGTCGTTGCCGCAGGCGTTCCAACCCGGCGACACCGGCAGCACGATCGTGCCGTCGGCAGGCCAGAACAGGAACGCCTTGTGGTCCCACTCGACCTCGCTGTATCCGCCGATCGCCAGTGTGCTGATGCGCTGCGGGTTCGCCGGATCGCTCACGTCGAACAAGCTGAGCTGGGTGCCGGTCGTGCGACCTTCGTCGGTGGCGTCCTGGCCCACACCGAGCAGTAGACCGTCGCCGACCGGGTGCAGGTAGGCGGAGTAGCCGGGGATCTTCAGCTCACCGGCTTCCACCGGGTTGGCCGGATCGCTCAGGTCGATCACGTACAACGGGTCGATCTGGCGGAACGTCACCACGTAGGCCACGGCGTCGATGAACCGCACCGCGTAGATCTGTTCGTCCTTGCCGAGCCCGCCGATCGACGAGATCTGCTGCAACTCGTCACCATCGGGGCGCAGCACGAACACGGTCGACTCGCTCTGATCACCGAAGCGGCCCCAGTCGTCGGTGGTGGTGGCCACCCGCAGGTCGCCGTTGTACTCGCTCATCGCGAACTGGTTCAACAGTCGACCCTCGACCATGCCCGACGCCACATAGGTGGCGGCAGTGCCCCCGTCGAGGCGGAACTGGTGGATCGAGGTGGGCGGGGGACCGGGATCCTCGTCAGGAGCGCTGTCGGGCGAGGTCGCCTCGTCGTCGAGCGGCACCGGGCCGCCCCACTGCCAGTTCCAGTTCTGTGTGGCGACGTACAGGTTGTTCGTCGACGCATAGACCGTGTCACCGGTGGACACGATGCCTGCGGAGCCGATCGGGGTGCCGTCGCTGTTCACGTCGATCGATCCGATCCAGGTCAACCCGAGCCCGGCGAAGTCTGCGGGCGCAGCGACCGACTCGCACGGCAGCACCTGCGTCATCGGCCCGAATCCGCCATCGGCGTCCTCGTCGAACCAGCGCGGCAACCAGTCGTCGACGGTCGACTCGCTGATGATCTCCTGGTTGCGTGCCAGCGCCGAGTCCTCGTCGAGGCCGAACTGGTCGGGCTGCACGAACGGGAGCCGCTGGTCGAACGAGGTGGTGATCACCAGTCGGGCCACACCGTCGACCGACCGGGTGGCGACCACGCCACCTTCCAGATGTGGCCGTCGCAGCAGCGAGGGGTTCGTCGGATCGGCGACGTCGAACAGCGACACGATCGTGTCGGGTGAACCACCCCAACTGGAGGTCACCACCACGAGACGGTCATCGTCGAGCAGCATCTGGTGCGCGCCCTCGGGCAGTTCGGGTTCCGCGACGACCTCGGCGTCGGCGACCGACACGATTCGCACACCGTCGCTGTTCGCGACGTACACATAGGTGCCATCGGTCTCGACGATGTCACCTTCGTCGACGCCGACCTCCTGAACGTTCGTGCCCGAGAAATCCTGTCCCTGCACCCCACCGCCGGGTGCCGGCGCACTGTCGGGCGCACTGGCAGCGTCGTCGGTCGCCGCCATCTCGCCTTCGTTCACCATCCGCTTGTCGCCGTAGTAGATGCCACCGCCACCGAGGCCCCACGCGGTCACCCCCTCGGAGGCAGCGGTCTGCATGTAACCCAACAGGGCATCGCAATCACCGAAGAACTCGAGGTTCGCGGAGGTGAATCCTTGCGGCCCCGGCCGGGTCGGCGGCGCCACGACGGTGCCATCCGGATCGGTCGATCGAGTCCCGGTCGATCGAGTCCCGGTCGATCGAGTCTCGGTCGGGCTCGTCGCCGGACCACTCGACGTCGAATCGGACCCTGTCGACGTGCACGAGGCAGCGACGAGCAGCACAGTGGTGGCGAGTGCCAATGGAATGAGCCGTTCACGCATCATGTGTGTTGGACGCCACACAGCGGGGATTGGTTCCCGATCGATCGTCAACGTGTTGTCGACATTGTCGGGGTGCGACGGCGTCGGACGTCAGCGCTGGTCGAGGATCAGGCTCTGCACGCTGCGGCCCAGGCGACCGTCGGCGTCGTACAGCGCCGATTCGGCGAACCCGGCACCGGTCGAGTCGGTCGCCGTGCCGTAGTGGGAGGCCGACCGCATCCCGATCCACTCGCCGACGGGCGGGCGCAACAGATGCACGGTGAGGTCGGGGTTGATGAACGTGAACCGGTCGAAGGGCAGCCCGCCGCTCACCCCGTTGCCGAAGTCCGCAGCGGCGGCCGCTCGTTGCACCCCCGTCGGCTCCTCGTCGGGCACCACCGGCACCCGCAGTCGAATCCACACACCGACCGGACCGGGACCGTCCCACGTTCCCTGCGTGAAACGGTGCTCGCACGCATCGGTGTGGAACGCAACGCGATCATCGGCCGCCCACGACACTCGCTCTGCAACGGCGTCGTCTGGTGTGCCCGGCGGGTCGGCCACCGGCTGCACGACGTCGCCGGGCAGCACCATGGGTTCGGCCCGGATCCGCAGACTCCGTGCACGGGCCACTTCGGTGTCGCCGTCGAGGAGGCGAACACCGACGAGCGACACCTTGCGTCCGTTGCGCTCCACCTCGGTCGACACGGTGAGCGGATGCCCGACCGGCACGGGGCGGGTCAGTTCGATCGACAGTCGGGCGATCTGCCAGTCGACCGGTGAGTCGTCGGCGACGTGCTCGACCGCCCGAGCGAGCAGTGCGCTGACCGGTCCGCCGTGGCACGCCCTCGGATCCCACGGACCGCGGGCGAGCTCGGTCGGGATCCAACGATCCGGGCCGTCGGGTTCGAACAGCGACGTGGCTGTTCCTGCGACCGTGTCGGCCGACATCAATGTGTCTCCAGCGGTAGGAGCACGTCGGCGGCCTCGGCGAGGTGTTCGACCCAGGCATCGGCATCGGCGGGCTCCGCGAGGGGGAGCACGACGAACTTCGACGTACCGACATCGATGAACCGCCGGATCAGATCGGTGAGCCCTTCCCACGACGTGGGCACCAGTTCGCCGGGATCGGTCAGGTCGGGTCGCCGCTTCGCCAACAGCGCGAGCAGCCGGTCGGGGATCGGCCCGAACGCATACGGCACGAGCACGCCGAAATGGTCGTGGTCGATCTGGCGGTCGTGCTCGGCGCACACCCCCTCGATCACGGTCCGGCCAGCCGCGGCATCCTCCGGGGTCACGAACGACGGCAGCCATCCGTCGGCCAACCGGCCCACCCGACGCAGTTCCGATGGGGCGATGCCACCCGACCAGACCTCCATCTTCGTGGCCGCCGGCAACACGCGGACGTCGTCGTAGTGGTACCGATCGCCGTGGTGGGTGAACGCCTCGCCGGTCCAGCAGTGGCGCATCACCGTGAGCATCTCGTCGAACAACTTGGCCCGCTCGGTGCGTTCCACCCCGAACGCCTGCTGCTCGACCGGATCGACAGCCCCGAGACCGAACGCCGGCAGCAGTCGGCCGCCGGACATGCTCGCCAGCGTGGCGAGTTCCTTCGCGAGCACTACCGGATTGCGACCGGGAAGCACCATCACCGACATCCCGAACTTCAGTCGTTCGGTGCGGCCAGCGCCGTAGGCCATCGCGACGAGCGGGTCGGGTGCTGGACCGCTGATGCGCTCCGACAGCCACAGCGAGTCGAAACCGAGCGACTCGAGCGAGTCGACCACGGTGCCGTACGACGGCCCGTTCAGCGTGGTCGACGTGCCGAGTCCGAATCCGATCCGAACCTTTGCTGGGGCGGGCGCATCACGCATCGGGTGATCGTGCCACAGGGGGCCGGCCAGTCGTCAGCCGTGACGCATGACCAGGACGGGGGTCAGCGGGTCGCTGAGGTGCGAAAGCGTACCGGTGCGGGTGCTCTGCGGTCACCGCTGGTCTGGATCCAGCTGGCCGTGAATGCCACGACGATCACCGGCAGCACGATGGCAGCTTGGGGCACGTTGCCGATGGACGACGCCACGACGGCGGCGACCACAGCGACGATCGAGATCACGACGGCGAGCTTGATGGCGGCAGTCCAGGTGTGTCGGCCGAGTTCCACGAGGTCATTCATACATCCGATCGTCCCCTGTCTTCGGCGTGGCGACACCTCGATGCGAACTTGTCACGCAAACGACGCGTTCGACATCGAATCGCGCGACGAGAGATGACGGATGGTTCCCCTCGGCGGCTGGACAGCTCGCTGACGCCGTTCACCGCAGCGGGGCGAGCGCTGCGCGACCGCGGTACTCCGCGGTGTCGCCGAGTTCCGCCTCGATGCGAAGCAACTGGTTGTACTTGGCGACACGGTCGCTGCGCGCCGGGGCGCCGGTCTTGATCTGCCCACAGTTGGTGGCGACGGCGAGATCGGCGATGGTGGAATCCTCGGTTTCGCCGGAGCGGTGGCTCATCACCGAGGTGAAGCCGTGGCGGGTCGCCAATCCCACGGTGTCGAGGGTTTCGGTGAGCGAGCCGATCTGGTTGACCTTGATCAGGATCGAGTTGGCCGCTTTCTTGTCGATGCCGGTCTGCAACCGGGCCGAGTTGGTGACGAACAGGTCGTCGCCGACCAACTGCACCTTGTGGCCGACCGCCGCATTGAGCGTGACCCAGCCGTCCCAGTCGTTCTCGTCCATCGCGTCCTCGAGCGACACGATGGGATAGTTGTCGACGAGCCGCACCCAGTAGTCGGTCATCTCCGACGGCGTCAGCACCTTGCCTTCGCCTTCGAGGTGGTAGGCGCCGTCGCGGAAGATCTCGCTGGTGGCCGGGTCGAGGGCGATGGCGATGTCGTCGCCGGGCGTGAAGCCGGCCTTGGTGATGGCCTCGACGAGCACCTTGATGGCCTCCTCGTTCGAGTCGAGATTCGGAGCGAAGCCGCCCTCGTCGCCGACCGCGGTGGACAGCCCGCGGTCCTTGAGGACCTGCTTGAGCACGTGGTAGGTCTCGGTGCCCCATCGCAGCGCTTCGGAGAAACTCGGTGCGCCGACCGGCATCACCATGAACTCCTGGAGATCGATCGAGTTGTCGGCGTGAACGCCGCCGTTGATCACGTTCATCATCGGCACCGGCAGCACGTGGGCGTTCGGGCCACCGAGATAGCTGTACAACGGCAGGCCGAGCTCGATCGCAGCAGCCTTCGCGATGGCGAGGCTGGTGCCCAAGATGGCGTTGGCGCCGAGGCGCGATTTGTTGTCGGTGCCGTCGAGGTCGAGCATCACCCGGTCGAGGAACCGTTGATCGGTCGCATCGAACCCCTCCAGCGCATCGGCGATCTCGCTGTTGACGAAGCCGACGGCCTGCAAGACGCCCTTGCCGCCGTAACGGTCGCCACCATCACGCAATTCGACGGCCTCGTGCTCGCCCGTCGACGCGCCCGATGGCACTGCTGCACGGCCCAGTGCGCCGGAGTCGAGGAGCACCTCGACCTCGACGGTGGGGTTCCCGCGGGAATCCAGGATCTCGCGTCCGGTGATGCTCAGGATCTCGCTCATGTGTCCAACGTATCCGAGGCGCCACCGTCCTCCGAGAGCCGTTCGACCCGACCCGGGGAGAATGCTGGCCGCTTCCTGGTGGCGGGCTGGTGGCGGGCTGGTGGCGGGCTGGTGGCGGGCTGGTGGCGGGCTGGTCGGTTTTCTCTCAAGTTGCTCAGCCCGTGGGCCGATGACGACGACGTGGAACCGCTGGATCCACGATCGCGGGGCGAGAACTCGCGGCCGCCCCCGAAGTGGACGACTGTCCCGCCGAACTCGTCGCCAGGCCAGGAGGTCGGCCGGCAACGTGTGTCGCTGCTTCCCATGGCCCCCTGGAGGTTCGCAGCGGCACTGACGATGACCGCCATGTTCGCATTCATGGGATGGCAGGTGCGGCGCCTGGTCGGCGACCAGCCCTGGTCGGACCCGTTGATGTGGACCACGATCGTCGTCGGCGTCGCGTCAGCGATCTGTGTGCTCGGATGGACCTGGTGCGCCACCGAGAACGCTCGACGGCTCGTCGAACCCGCCGTACGCGATCGCGTTCCCGACCCCAATGCGGCCACGCTTGCCTGGATCGCCCCGTTCGCGTTCGTGGCGGTCGCCGCCTGCGTGCTTGCTGCGCTGGGTGCACGAGCGGGTGTGGGCGGTGCTCGCTCGGTGCAGGCTCTGCCGCTTGCCGTGGCGTTCGTCGCGCTGTTGTCGGCGATTTTGTCGATGTATCGACCACTGCACCACGTCGCGCGGGCGGTGCGTCAGGTTGGCGGGTACTCCGTCCGGCTGGCGCGATGGCTGTGGGTCCGGGTGGTCATGGGACTCGTGGGCATCGCTTCGATCGTGGCGTTGCGATTCGCCGGCTTCGACGACACGGACGCATCGAGCACGTTGTCGACCGGAACCACCGATCCTCGGGGTTGGGCGCCGCTGTGGATGATCGCTGTGGTGGCGATCGGCCCGTGCATCGTCACGGTGCTGCTCGCGTGGCGAGCGGCGTCATCGGTGGAGGATGCCGTCACGATCGCGGCATCTCGCCGTCGAGTAGGTGCTGCGATGGCGGTTCCTCGTGCCGAACGCGCGCCATCGCAACCTCGCGTCGCCTCGCGCGACCTCTCCGAACGGATCAAGGTGCTTCCCGGCGCAGACACGCTCCGTCTCGCCATGGTCACGTTCTTGGCAGGTGCTGCGCTGTTGAGTCTGGTTGGTGCAGGCCTCGTCGGCTTGCTGTGGTTCGACTCGAGAGACACCGGAGTATTGCCAGTCCAACGCCAGCGGGCATGGGACGCGCTCGAAGCGTTGGAAGTCGCCTCCCGCGGCGTCACCATCGCACTGATCGCTGCGGTGAGCGCCTGGACGTTCGTGATCGTGTTGAACATTCGCATGACGTCGGGCCACCGTCGCAATCGCGTGATTGCCACCTTGGCGTGGCCTGCTGCCGCTGGCGCGATCTGGTGGATCGCCGACCGCGTCGTTGCCGACGCCTCCGTGCTCGCGGTGATGGTCGGTTTTGCTGCGCAGGCTGCCGTGCTCGCTGTGCCGTTGCTGGTGCTCGAGCGCAGCGCTGCCACGATCGGGGCCCGCCGGACGCCGCTGCGCATCGTGTACACGTTGGGCGTGGTGCTGTTGGTGCACGTGCAGGGCCTCGGCGGGTTGTCGAATCTCCCCGACGCCGTCACTACCGCCACCGTCGGGCGTCTCGCCGGCTACCTGGTGGTCGGCGCGCTGATCCAGCTGTGTTCGACCCTTGCGGTCAACGAGGCATGTCGGACGATGTCGCTGGCGTGCCGACACGAGGCAGATCACCACAACATGCTCGTCGCCCAGAGCTCGACGCCTGGAACTGCCGGGCATGGTCGTGGTGGCCGCCGTCACGAATCGGTCGCCCGTCGATGAGCCCGGACGACGACACCGATCCCGCAGCTCCCTCGCTGCCCGTCGCTGCGCCCCGACTGCCGCAGGTCCCTGCTGTCCCACCACCGCCACCGCCACCGCCACCACCACCACCGTCGCCGCCGCCGCCGCCGCCGCCGCCGTCTCCATCACTGTCACCGCCCGTCCCCGTCGAGGCGTTGCCGTGGGCGACGGCTCCGCCAGCTTCAGCGTCCGATGCCTCGACCGGCGAACGTGCATCGGGTACCCGGATGCAACCCGGGGCGTTCGGCGCTCACTCGTTCTCGCCGCTGCGGTCCGAGCCGCAACCGCGATTGTTCGCCACCTGGTGGCTTCGCTACCTGCTGATTCTCTCCCAACTGGTGGGGATCGCCGTCGTGCTGTTGCGTGAATACGCCGTGCCGCCAGGTTCGGGAGCGGGAGGCATGGACACCTTGTTCGTGGTGGTCCCTCACGTGATGGCCGCCGTGATGCTCGTCGGTTGGAGTGCGCTCGCCATGCTCGACGCTGCCCGGCTCGTGCCTGCCACCCGGTACCGCCAACCCTCGCGGGCGTGGGTCGCCGTCGTGCTCTGGCTCGTTGCATTCGCCGCACCCGTGGCGGCGGTGTCGGTGATCGAACGGGTCCGTGACCGCTTCACCAACGACACCGACGACCTCGTCCCGGTCGCCATCGGTGCCGGCACCCTGCTCGTGTGCTTCGTGCTCGTCTGGCTGCCGTTTCGTTACCACGTGCGCCAGGCCAACCGGATCGGGGCGCCGGTCAGGGTGGTCGCGGCGTGGTTCTGGCTGCCGTTGCTCGCCTTGGTGGGCGTGCTGCTGGCGCTGGCCTTCGGTCTGCGCGATCTGCTCGCCGACGGTGGTTTCACCGACCTCGAACGCACCGTTCAGGTAGGAGTGCTCTACGGCGTTCCGGCGTTGGTGCTCGCACTCTCGACGTGGCGGGCCACCACGGTGTTCGACGAGGTCATCGAGCTGCGCTGGATGCGTTGGCGCACCGAGTGGGAACAGACATTGGTGGCACTCGCCGCACAGCCGCCACCCGGACCCGAAGCGTCACCGCACCTCAACCGTCGCTGAGGTCCCCGTCGGGCACGTCAGCGGTGCACCTTCAGCTGCCTGCCTTGACCTCGTCCCACAGAGAATCGAGTGTGGTCAGATCGGCGTCGCGCAGATCGAGCGATCGTTCGCGCGCCAGGCGCTCGACGCCTTCGAAGCGGGTGCGGAACTTGTCGGTCGCCGCGCGTAGCGCCAGTTCCGGGTCGATGTGGAGGTGGCGGGCGACGTTGACCACGGCGAACAGCAGGTCGCCGAGTTCGTCGGCCGTGGCGGTGTCGGCGGCGTCCGGGTCGTCCAGTGCTTCACGTAACTCGCTGGTCTCCTCGGTGATCTTCGGGAAGGCGCCCTCGACGTCGGGCCAGTCGAAGCCGACCTTCGACGCCTTGGCGCCGACCTTGGCTGCATAGGCGAGGGAGGGCATCGAACGCGGAATGCCCTCGAAGATAGAGGTGCGCTGCTTCTCTTCGCGCTTGATGTCGTCCCAGTTCGACAGCACCTCGGTGGTGTCGAGGTCGCTGCCGACGAGGTCGCCGAACACGTGTGGGTGCCGTCGCACCAGCTTGTCGTGGATACCGTTCGCGACATCGGCGATCGTGAACCGGCCCTGCTGCTCGGCGATCGTGGCGTGGAACTCGATCTGATAGAGCAGGTCGCCCAGCTCCTCGATCAGATCGGCATCTGCATCTGCATCTGCATCGGCATCGGCGCGTTCACCGGCGTCGAGTCCGTGAATGGCGTCGACGACTTCGTAGGTCTCCTCCAGCAGGTGGGGGATCAGTGACTGGTGCGTCTGCTCGATGTCCCACGGGCACTGCTCGCGCAGCGTGCGGGTGAGTTGGTGGAACTGCACGTAGGCGGCGCCGACCGGTGCCGCCAAGTGGGGTATCCAGATCGAGGTGAGATGGTCGGCGTCGATCGTGCGATCGAGTTCGGCCCAGGTGGTGTCGATGATGCGCTCGTCGGGCGTGCCGAGCGCGTGCAGGATCGTGACGGCTTCGTCGCCGGTCGCTTCGTCGACGGCCAGCTTGATGTCGGACAGGACCCAGTTGGCATGGGTGTGAGCGACGAGCAGCGGACCGCGTTCGCCGGCGGCGGCGGTGGCGAACTCGTGCCCGTCGACGAGTCGTACCCCGGCTTCGATCGGGTCGATGCCGAGACGCGCCCACGCCACGTCGAGGAACGACATCGCCGGTCGGATGTCGCAGACGACGTCGTCGCGTGCTCGCAGGTGGCGCACCGTGCGTTCGAGCACCAGCGGCGAGCCCGGCACGGCGTACAGGATCTCGCCGTGCTCGGCGGCCGCGGCGGCGAGGGTGTCGGCGATCTGGTGGTACACCTCGTCGAACGTGTCGACGGTGTCGTAGAGGTGGTCGAACGTGATCACGTCGGGCACGAGGTCGGCCGACGGGTGGATCGAGGTGCGCAGATAGCGATGGGTGGCCCGTTCGATCGCCTCGCGCGTCTCGACGGTGATGTGGTCGTGACCGCCGGGACCGAGGCCGACCACCACGATGCGCGGTCGCTCGGCCGGGTTCCGCTCGATCTCGGACATGGTCAGCCCAACGGCACGACTTGGCCGGTCGCGGCGTCGAACGTGCCGTAGCGGGGATCGACGAACACATCAACGGTGGCGAGGCGTGCCGTGGTGTCGATCGCTGTCGTCACGGTGTCGACGTCGGCGGGGGAGAGTTCGGAGAACGAGCGGAATGCGAGGATGACCCAGGCGAACTCGGCTCCGGTCGTATCGAGCAACGGTGACACGTCGAGCGGGTTGTCCGCCGACAAGGTACCGATGACCTGCACGAACTCGGCGTCGACGGCCTCGGCGACCTGGTCGCTCGTGATACAGCCGATGTCGCCACCCGCTTCGCCGAGGCTCGGGTCGAGGTTCTCAGCGGTCAGCAGTTCGTCGAAGTCGGCGCCGCCGCCGAGTTCGTCGGCGACGCGGACGGCGGTCGCCTCGTCCTCGACGACGATGCCGTCGACGCACACGGTGCCGCCCGATTCGAGGCCGGCGTCGTAGAGGGCAGCCGCGTCCTCGGCGCTGACGCCAGGCGTGTCGGCGTCGGCGAGCTGCTCACCGATCCAGGTGCTGATCTCGGCGCGTATCGCCTCGCCGGGCAGCGGCTGATCGCTGGGCGCGCCGAGTTCGGTGAGCTGTGCCTGGAAGTCGGCGTCGGTGAGCGTGGCGTCGCCGACTCGGGCGACGTTGCCGCTGTCGGAGAACGTGGTGCACCCGGTGGTGGTGAGGGCAGCGATCGCAACGCCGGACAGCACGAGCGAGAAACGTCGATTCACCCGCCGCACGCTACCGCTCCAGCCCACCTGCGCCCCAGCGTCACCCGGCACTGTCACCTGGCACTGGCACACGGTGCCGGGCCTACTGTGACACCAGCGACTCGGCGTCGGCGGGGACGAGGTCGCGCAGGAACCCGGCGAGGAACGTGCTCGCGTCGGTGTTGCGGGGGAGCGGCACCACGAGCTGGCCGAGATCCTCCTTGTACTTGGACCCCTTCGAGATCCGTCGGAGGCGCATCGTCTCGCTCAGTCTCAACTCCAACGGACCGAGCTTGGCGGTGCCGCCGGTCGACGACGAACCGGAGATCTGGATGTCGTTGATCCCCAGGCGATGGCATTCGGCACGCAGATACCCGACCTGCAGCAAGGCGTTCGCGGGTACCGGAAGGGGTCCGTAACGGTCCTCCCATTCGGTGCGGATGTCGTCGACTTCGGCCTGCGTGAGCACACCGGCGAGGCGGCGGTAGGCCTCGAGTCGCAGCTCTTCCTTCTCGACGTAGTCGGTCGGCAGGAACGCGTCGGTCGGCACGTCGAGCTTGATTTCGCTCGGCTTGTCGGGCTGCGGCTCGCCCTTCATCTCGCTGACCGCCTCGGTGACCATCTGGCAGTACAGGTCGTAGCCGACCGCCGCGATGTGGCCGCTCTGCGACTCGCCGAGCAGGTTGCCGGCGCCACGGATCTCGAGGTCGCGCATCGCGATCTTGAAGCCCGAACCGAGGTCGGTCGACTCGCCGATGGTGCGCAGCCGCTCGTAGGCCTGCTCGCTCAAGATCTTGTCGCGAGGGTAGAACAGGTACGCGTACGCCCGTGACCCCGACCGGCCCACGCGCCCGCGCAGCTGATGCATCTGGCCGAGGCCGAGCAGGTCGGAACGTTCGACCACCAGGGTGTTCACGGTGGGCATGTCGATACCCGACTCGATGATCGTGGTGCACACGAGCACGTCGTACTGGCCGTCCCAGAAATCCTGCACGACGGTTTCGAGGGTTCCCTCGTCCATCTGGCCGTGGGCGATCGCGATGCGCGCCTCGGGGACGAGTTGGCGCAGTCGGCTCGCGGCAGTGTCGATCGACTGCACCCGGTTGTGCACCCAGAACACCTGGCCCTCACGCAACAGTTCGCGACGGATCGCTTCGATCGCCACCCGTTCGTCGTACTCGCCGACGTAGGTGAGGATCGGCATGCGATCGGCCGGAGGGGTCTGCAGCAGCGACAGGTCGCGGATGCCGACGAGCGACATCTCGAGCGTGCGCGGGATGGGCGTGGCGGAGAGCGTGAGGACGTCGACGTTCGTCTTCATCTTCTTCATCGTCTCCTTGTGCTGCACCCCGAAGCGCTGCTCCTCGTCGACGATCAGGAGTCCGAGATCCTTGAACGTCACGTCCTTCGCGAGGAGGCGATGGGTGCCGATCACACAGTCGACCTCGCCGCTCTTGACGCCGTCGATCACCTTCTTCGCCTGGCCAGCGGTGAGGAAGCGCGACAACGTCTCGACGCGAATCGGGAAGCCCGCATAGCGGTCGGCGAACGTGTTGCCGTGTTGTGTTGCCAACAAGGTGGTGGGTGCGAGGACGGCGACCTGCTTGCCGTCCTGGATCGCCTTGAACGCGGCACGGATGGCCACCTCGGTCTTGCCGAAACCGACGTCGCCGCACAGCAGACGATCCATTGGATGGGCCAGCTCCATGTCGGCCTTGATGGCATCGATCGCGGTGCGTTGGTCGGGTGTCTCGACGTAGGGGAACGCGTCCTCCATCTCGGCCTGCCACGGCGTGTCCTGGGGGAACGAGTGGCCTTCGGCGTTGACCCGCTTCTGGTAGAGCACCACGAGTTCCTGCGCGATCTCGCGTACCGCCGAGCGGATCTTGCTCTTGGTCTTGGCAAAATCGGACCCGCCGAGTTTGTGCAGCTTGGGGGCCTCACCGCCGACGTACTGGCGCAGGGTGTCGATCTGGTCCGACGGCACGTACAGCTTGTCGCCACCCTTGTACGAGATCAACAGGTAGTCGCGCTCGACGCCACCGATCGCCCGCTTCACCATGCCCTCGTACTTGCCGACGCCGTGCTGATGGTGCACCACGTAGTTGCCGGTCTTGAGGTCTTCGAACGTGCTGGCACTCTCGCGCTTGGCCTTGCGGACGGTGCGGTGGGCACGGCGTCGGCCGGTGAGGTCGCTCTCGGCGACGATCGCGACTTTCGCGTTCGGCAGCGTGCAGCCGCGATGTAGCGGGGCGACCGTGACGCTGCCGCCGGGCTTGAGTGGCGTGCCTGGCGCGATCACCGGGAAATCGAGGCCGTTGTTCAACAGCAGGTCGCGCAGACGCTGCGCCGACCCGACGCCGTCGGCGGCGACCACCACACGGAACCCTCGGCCGATCAACTCGATCAGTCGGTCGGTGAGACCCGATCCGTCACCGGCGACCGGACCCCAACCGGATGCCTCCACCAGCGGCGTATCGGGCGACTCGGGTGTGGAGTCGATCGACCAGAACGATCCGGCGCCGTCGAGGAGGGTGTCGGGGTCGGCGTGCAGGCGCGGGAACGACTTGTCGGGATCGCGTGCCCAGGTCGACGCCAGGGTCCTGGCGAGATCGTCCTCCTCGGCGATGAGGTCGAGGGCGCGATCGCGCATCCGTCGGGGCTCGACGAGCACGACCTTGGCGGTGGCGGGCAGCACATCGGTGAGCAGCTGGTCGTGATCGACCAGCCACGGCAGCCAGCTCTCCATGCCGTCGAAGTGGACGCCCTCGGCGAGGCGCTCCCACTGCTCGCGGCCCCAGGGTTCGGTGGCGACGAGCCGCTCGGCCCGGGCTCGCACGTCGGCGGAGGGCATCAGCTCGCGCGCCGGGAAGATCATCACCTCGTCGAGGTCGTCGGTCGAGCGCTGGTCGTTCACACCGAAGCGGGTGAGGCGGTCGACTTCGTCACCCCACAGGTCGATGCGGATCGGCGCGTCAGCAGTCGACGGGAACACGTCGACGATGGCTCCGCGCCGCGCGAACTCGCCACGGTGCTCGACCAATTCCTCGCGTCGGTAGCCGAACTCGACCAAGCGGCGACCGAGTACCTCGGGGTCGACGTCGTTTCCGGGTCGCACGATGATCGGCTCGGTGGAAGTCGCGCCGGGGCCGAGTTTCTGCATCAGCGCTCGGACTCCGGCGACGATGATCGCCGGGCACCGCTCGGGGTCGCGGAGGCGCCAGAGGATGTCGAGGCGCTGGCCCATCGTCTCCACGCTGGGGCTCACCCGCTCGAACGGCAGGGTCTCCCAGCCGGGGAAGTGCACGACCTCGCCGGGCGGGAGGAACTGGGCCAGGTCGTCGGCGAGCTGGCCCGCCATCGTGCCGGTCGGGCAGCTGACCACCAGCGGTCGCCGCGACGACAGCGCCGACAGCGCCGCGATCGAGATCGGTCGTGCCACCTCCACCACCGCCAGCCGAGCCTCGGGGTCCCCGAGCGCCCGCGTCAGCCCCGGCTCGTTGCGCAACAACGCCGGCAATTCCCCCAGCGGAGCGATTCCGACGGCCCCCGTCACATCAGCAGTGCCCCTCACGCCAGCACCCTCCACGCCAGCCCCGATCCGAAAAATCCCGCGGGCGTTGCGCTGAGCGAGACGCTGGCGCGCCATTTCGGGTTCGGAGGGATCATCACTTGCCGTTGTACCGCTGCATGGAGGCGTCGACACCTCGGGCGATGATCGATTCGACCGCGTCTGCGGCGTTGACGATCTCGATGTCGAGCAATTCGCGCTCGCCTTTGGGCACCTTCGACAGTACGTGGCCCTTGCCGACGTCCTTGTGGTCGGGCTTTCCGACACCGATGCGCACGCGCAGGTAGTCCTGGGTCTTGAGGTGCTGGGTGATCGAGCGCAGGCCGTTGTGGCCGGCGAGACCGCCTCCGGCTTTGAGTTTCAGTTCCCCAGGGGGCAGGTCCAGTTCGTCCTGGATCACGATGATCTGCTCGGGTGTTTCGATACGGAACCGACGTACGAGCGCGCTCACGGCTTGGCCCGACTCGTTCATGAACGTGATCGGGAACGCCAGTGCGACCCGCACGTCGCCGTCCGGGCCCGGAAGGCGGATTTCCGCCACGAGGGCGTTGTCGCGCCCGCCCTTCAATGCCACTCCTCGACGCTCGGCGAGCAGCCGGACCGCTTCTTCTCCGACGTTGTGTCGCGTGCGGGCGTACTTCTCGCCCGGATTACCGAGTCCGACGACCAACCAGTCGGACGGCTCGCCCTTCCCGATACGTCCGAACAATCCCATCAGCGGTCCCCAACCCGAAAAATTTCGCGAGCGTTCCGCGCAGCGCAACGGTGGCGCGCCATTTCGGAGTTTCGAGGTCGGCAACCGGTCATCGGGCCGGTTCGGGGTTCGTCACTCGCCGTCGGAGTTGGCACCGGCGCTGTGGCCGGCCTCACCGGCGTCGCCGTCGGTGTCACCTTCGACAACGGCGGCATCTTCGTCGTCCTCGACGGTGGCACGCATGACGAGCACGGTGACGACCGGGGCTTCCGGGTCGCCCTCGGCAGTGACGCCGGCAGGAAGCGGAAGGTCAGCGATGCGGATGACGGTGTCCATGGTCATGTCGGTGATGTCGATGGTGATGCTGTCAGGGATGCTGCGCGGGGTGGTGCGTACCTCGAGCTCCTGCATGGTGAGGTCGACGAGGCCGTTGTTGGCCGACACCTCTTTGGCTTCGCCCTCCAGGTGGATCGGGACCGAGACCACGATCTCCTCGTTGAGGTTGACCTGGATGAAGTCGATGTGCTGCACCGAACGCTTCACCGGATGGCGCTGGACGTCCTTGATGAGCGTCGGGTACACGGCGCCGTCGACGCTGAGGTCGAGGATCGTGTTCATGCCAGCGGCGCCGGAGAGCGCCTGGCGCAGCTCGCGCCGATCGACCGACACGCTGAGCGGTTCCATCCCGCGGCCGTACACGATGGCAGGAATCTTGCCCTCGGCGCGCAGGCGGCGTGAATCGGAGCTTCCGGCGCGTCGGCCCACTTCGGCGGTGAGAATGGTCTCAGACATGGTGATCGGCTTCCATCGAATCTCGTGACGGCGCCCACACAACAGACGCCAGGTCGTTACAGCAGCGCCCCAATCTACCGCCCGCCGCCCCCATCCCCTCCCGCTGCCAGCGTGCCGAAAAATTGCGCCCTGGTCGCGCTGAGCGCAATGCTCACGCGCCATTTCGAACGTGGGGCAGTCGTAACGTGTAGATACGGCGGATCTGCCGGGCGGCCGAAACGAAGTCGGAGCGGATCGATTCGTCGAACCGGATGACCTGCCAACCCAGCTCGACGCAAGCGCGATCTCGTGCTTGGTCGCGACGGACGGCGAGGTTTCCGCTGTGGAACCAGCCGTCGCCAGGTTCCACCGCGAGCCTCACCTCGGGCCATGCGATGTCGAGGTGGATGACTTCGCCGTTGGCGAGCGTCAGCGGATGTTGGCATTCGGGCGACGGGAGGCCCGCCGTCTCGAGTGCCTTGATCAAGCGCCGTTCCAGATTGCTCTGCGTCGGCCGGTCGCGACCCAGTGAGCGCTCGAGCCAGGTCTCGAGGCGGATCACGCCGTCCTTGCCCCGGCACCGGTGCTGTTCGAGGTAGTCCGCTGCGCTGGTCGGATCGATGAGGCCCAGATTCCAGGCGTCCTCGGCGGCCCGTTCGAACCGGAACTGATTGAACCTGGCGGCAAGACTCCAGAGCATCCGCATCGGGGTGGCGATGAGGAGCCCGTCCGACAGGACCTGTCGGTCGGTCGTGCCGTCGTACCAGTGGGTGATGTGCAGATCAGCCCATGGGGGAAGCGTCCGGCGGAACGAGCGAGGTGCGGTGTAGTCGATCGGCGACTCGGGCATGGCGCGTAGCCCGAGGATCCGAGCGGCAGAGGTTCCTCCGACGAATCCTGCTGAGTCGGCCTGGAGCTGGAGCGTCATGCAGCGCTGACGGAACGTATCCGGGGACGATGCGACTCGGACCACGCTGGTCGCGACATCGATCAGGACGCCGCGGTTCCGTGCTCGGCTGATGGCCGAGCGACTTCGTCCCAGAGCCACGAGTTGGCCGACCGCGACCACTCCGTGTTGACGGGCGGCGAGGGAGAGGAGATCGTCGTCGAGCACGCCGGAGCAGTGGGTGGTCGGAGCTCAAATGGGGAAAAACCCCGAAATGGCGCGTCAGCGTTGCGCTCAGCGCAACGCTGACGGGATTTTTCGGGATGGTTGGTTGGGGGCGGGCGGGGCGGGGCGGCGAGATGTCGGGTGCCGCGGCGTGCTGGTCAGGCGAGGTTTTCGCCGTTGAAGATTTCGCTGACGCTGGTGTCGTCGAACACGGCACCGAGGGCTTCGGCGATCAGGGAGGCGACCGACAGCACTTCGATCTTGTCGAGTTGCTTCTCCGATGGGAGCGGCAGCGTGTTGGTGAGGACCACGCGCTCGATCGGGGCGTTCTTCAAGCGGTCGATTGCCGGGCCCGAGAGCACGCCGTGCGTGGCCATTGCCCACACCTCGCTCGCCCCACGCTGCACCAACAGCTCGGCAGCGGCGCAGATCGTGCCGGCGGTGTCGATCATGTCGTCGGTGATCACACACAGCCGCCCCTCGACGTCGCCCATCACCTCGGTGGCCTCGGAGACGTTGGTGGTACCTTTCGGCCGTCGCTTGTAGATGAAGGCGAGGTCGGCGCCGATGTCACCGAGATGCTGCGCCATCCGCTCGGCGACCTTGATGCGTCCCGCGTCCGGCGACACGATCACCGGCGCCTTGGCGTGCGTGCGCACGTACTGTTCGAGCACGGGCATCGCGGTGAGATGGTCGACCGGGCCTTCGAAGAATCCCTGGATCTGACCCGAGTGGAGGTCGATCGAGATCATCCGCTTGGCGCCTGCGGCCTTGAACATGTCGGCGATCAATCGCGCCGTGATCGGCTCACGACCCTCGGCCTTGCGGTCCTGGCGGGCGTAGCCGTAGAACGGGCACACGGCGGTGATCCGCTTGGCCGATGCCCGGTAGGCGGCGTCGATCATGATGAGGTGTTCCATGATCGAGTCGTTCACGGAGTGGTTGTCGACGCCGTAGTGACTCTGGAGGACGAACACGTCGGAACCGCGGATCGACTCGCCGAACCGGCAGCGGATCTCGCCGTTCGCGAACTCGACGAGGTTGTCGTGACCCAGCTCGATGTTGAGGTGCGATGCCACCTCCTGCGCCAACCCGGGATGGGTCCGTCCCGAATACAGGGCCAGTCGCTTGGTGGTGACCTTCTCCATGAGCTGTGACGTCCTCCCCGAACGTGTTGGCGGCTTCAGCCGACAGGGGCAGTGTAGAAGGCTCCGGTGACGGAGTTGGAAGCAACACTCGAACCGGCTGGAAGATGGGCGTACGGACCGACGACGGCGGCCGGTCCGACCTCGGCATCGTGGCCGACGGTGTGTTCGACCACCGCGTCGTTGCCGACCGCGCAGTCGACGAGGCGCGTGTCGGGACCGATCTCGCAGCCGTCGCCGATCACCGTGGAACCCTGGAGGATCGTGCCCGGATACAGCGTGACGTCTCGGCCGATCGTCACGGTGACGTCGATGAACGTCTGACGCGGATCGAGCATCGTCACGCCACTCAACAGGTGTGAGCGGTTGGTGCGCGCCCGCAGTTCGCGCTCGGCCATGGCCAGCTGCCAGCGGTCGTTGACGCCCTGGGTCTCGCCCGCTGGCGCCTGGACGACGCCGATGCGGTGGCCCATCGCGCCGAGCACCGAGATCACATCGGTGAGGTAGTACTCGCCTTGCGCGTTGTCGGTGGTGAGTTTGCGCAACGCTGGGCCGAGCAGGTCGCGCCGGAACGCGTAGATCGAGGTGCAGATCTCCTTCACGTCGAGTTCGTCGGGCGCAGCATCGCGGTGTTCGACGATGCGCGCTGCCTGACCGTCGGCCTTGCGGATGACGCGCCCGTAGCCGGTCGGATCGTCCATCACGCTGGTGAGCAACGTGGCTGCGTTGGCACACTCGACGTGGGTGTCGACCAGTGCGCGCAACGTCTCGGGTCGCAGCAGCGGAGTGTCGCCGGGCAACACGATGATGGTGGAGTCGTCGTCGTAGTCGTCGCCCCCGAAGGCGGTCATGCCGATCGAGGCGGCGTCGCCCGTGCCGTTCTGTTGGTGTTGTTCGACGAACGCGACGTTGGCCCATGCAGGCGCCATCAACTGCACCTTCTTGGTGACCTGCTCGGCGCCGTGGCCGACGACGACAGCGGTGCGGTCAGGGCTCACGAGTTCGAGTGCGTGGATGACGTGCAGCACCATCGCCCGCCCGCAGATCAGGTGCAGCGGCTTGGGGCGGCTGGAGCGCATGCGCGTGCCTTCGCCTGCAGCGAGGATGATGGCGGAAACGCTCATGGCTCCGGGGAGAGGATTCGAACCCCTACACGCGGCACCAAAAACCGCTGTCCTACCATTAGACGACCCCGGACTGACTGTGACTGTCGTCGAGCCACGGTATCTCGCCGGGCCGAGCGTGCCACACGGGCGATGGCAATCCCCGACGCCCGGTGGCGCGACCGATCGGAACCGGTAGCGTGGCGAACCTTATGGGTTCTCTGATCAAGAAGCGCCGCAAGCGCATGCGGAAGAAGAAGCACAAGAAAATGCTGCGCCGCACGCGTCACCAGCGTCGCAAGTAGTCACGCCTCAATCTCCATCGGCACGGTTCGTGCCACCACTATCCGAGCGCCCTCGTCGACCAGATCGTCGAGGGCGTTTGCGCGTTCGCCGTCGGTGAACCAGGTGGCTCCGCTGCCGGCGAGCACCGGTGCCACACCGATGCGGTCGCCGATCAGGTCGCGCCACCGCCGCAGTCCCGGCTCCGCCACCAGGGCTGCGGGTTCGAGATCGTTGGGGCCGTCGGTGGTCGGTCCGCCGAGCGCATCCCAGGCCCGGTACGCGGCGGGCGTGCTGACGCCGAGTGGCGGAATCACCAAGGTGACGATGCGGTCGACGTGGGGGAGCGGGTCGATGATCTCGCCGATTCCTCGAACACGGGCCCGGCCGCCGACGAGACAGAACGGGATGTCGGCACCGAGCTGTGATGCGCGTGTGAGCTCGGACGGTGTCGTGCCGACGCCGCACCAACGCAACACCGCGGCAGCATCGGTCGAGCCGCCGCCCAGTCCGCCGCCATGGGGGATCTGTTTGGCGATGTGCACCCCGGTGGACGATTCGACGCCGGCCAACCCCAAGGCACGCGCCACGAGGTTGGTATCGTCGAGGGGCATCCCGTCGCAGAACGGCCCGGATGCAGTGAGTCCCGATCCGCCGGGCGTCAGCGTGATCAGGTCGTGCAGGTCGAGGCTGACCATCTCGGCGTCGATCAGGTGGTAGCCGTCGTCGCGGACCCCGGTGATCCTCAAACCGAGCGTGAGTTTCGCGTGGGCGCGCACGGTGATCACGGTGAACCGCCGTCCGCCGGGGCTTCGAGGGGGGTTTCGAGGAGGGTTTCGAGGTGGGCGTCGGCGAGCCGGCACCACGCTTCGACGTCGAGTTCCTCGGGCCGGGAGGTGGGGCTGATGCCGGCGACGTCGTAGGTGTCGGGCGCAACGATGGCGGAGAGCGATCGGCGCAACATCTTGCGGCGTTGCCCGAAACCCGCTCGTACCAGCATGAACAGCGTGTCGGGGTCGGTGGCGGGCGGGTCGTGCCGGGTGATCGCCACGAGCGCCGATTCCACATTGGGTCGCGGTACGAACACCGATGCAGGCACGTGCCCGACGACCTTGGCGGTGCCCCAGTAGGCGGTCTTCACGCTGACGGCACCGTACGCGGACGTGCGCGGCGCCGCCGCGAATCGTTCGGCGGCTTCGCGTTGCACCATCACCAACATCCTCGAGATCGCGGGCACCTCGTCGAGGAGGTCGCAGATCAGCGGGGTCGCGACGTTGTACGGCAGGTTGGCGACCAGCACCCAGTGGTCGTGCCCAGCCAGGAGTTGCTCCCAGTCGAGGCGCATCGCGTCGGCTTCCAGCACGTGCACGTTGGGTCGGTCGATCACCACATCGCGCAGGATGGGCACCACGCCGCGGTCGACTTCGATCGCGGTGATGTCGGCGCCGGTGTCGGCGAGCGCTAGGGTCAACGACCCGAGCCCGGCCCCGATCTCCACGACGCGATCTCCGGCACCGACGTGCGCGAGCTCGGCGATGCGACGCACGGTGTTGGGATCGGCGACGAAGTTCTGACCGAGATCTCGACGAGGGGCGAGCGAAGCGGAGGCGAGGAGTTCGCGGATCGTGGGGCGCGAATGCGTCACCGACGGATCTCGACCGAGATCGGGGCGTCGGTGAGGTCGGCAATGGTGGCGAACGCCGAGGTGTTCATCACCAGTTCGCCGGGCACGGTGCCGGGCGCGAGCACCACAGTGCAGGTCACCGACCGGTTGTTGTCGAGATTGACCACGGTGATCTCGCTGCCGCTGGTTGGCCCGGACACGACGCAGCTGCCGTGTTGGACGCTGCCACGGAACGTTGCCTGAGCGGCGAGGCGATCGATCAGAGGCTTGGCCGGGACAGCGATGGCGGATTGGCCCGCCCCGGCCGCGCTGGCCGGGCCGTCCAGGAACACCGGCGGTTCATTACCGGAGGCGCCGCCGGAGTCGACGATGAAGTCGACGCCGGAGTCGACGATGGACGCAGTGGGCTCGACACCGACGTCGACGCCGGCATCGATGCCCGCCACCGCGAGGTTCGGCGCCGAGGAGTTCTCCGACTTGTTCGCCCACCACAGCGCGGGCAGTGCCAAGAGGGTCAGTGCGGTCGCTGCGATGAAGCGGTGCCGGTCGGTGTTGGTGAGGGCCATGTGTCTCGTCGTACCTCTCCGAGCATGGAGGTTGCCGTCCGCTCGGTAGGACGTAGAAGCGTATCGGCCGGTTTCGACAGCAACGAGTCGTTCGGTGACCGTCGACCACGCAGAGCGGTCAGGAGGTTTCGAATCCGACGCTCAGATCGCGATGGCAAACACGCGTCGAGCGTTCTTCGTGGTGCCGATGGCGACGTCGGCCACCGCCATGTCGCGCAGGTCCGCGATGTGCTGGCCGACGTGGGGCACCCAGGCCGGACGATTCGGCTTGCCGCGATGTGGCACCGGCGCGAGATACGGGCTGTCGGTTTCGACCAGCATCCGATCCAATGGGCACAGCGTTGCGGCGGCCTGCACTTCGGGTGCCCCCTTGAATGTCACGATGCCGGAGAACGACAACAGCGCCCCGATCTCGAGAGCCCGCCGGGCCTCGTCGGGGCCGCCGGTGAAGCAGTGGAAGATCGTGCGAGTGGGTACCCCGGTTTCGGCGAGCACTGCGAAGGTGTCGTCCCACGCGTCGCGGGTGTGGATCACGAGTGGTAGATCCCGGTCGTTCGCGATGGCGATCTGCTCGGCGAACACCCGCTGTTGGATCTCGCGCGGTGAGTGGTCGTAGTAGTAGTCGAGACCGCACTCGCCGACCGCGACGATGCCGTCGACGTCGAACAGGTCGGCAATCGTGTCGACCCCGTTCACGGCGTCGTGAGGGTGCAAGCCAACGGTCGCGTACACGCCGGGGTGCTCGGCCGCTGCCGCGATCGCCGCGAGCGACGTCGCCCGGTCGCATCCCACCGACACGAGCGTGGTGACCCCGGCATCCGCCGCCTCAGCCACCGCAGCCGCAGTTCCTTCAGGAATCCGCTCGTCGTGCACATGACAATGCGAATCCACCCATTCCAAGTTGCTCGGCCTCACCACATGTCTCCGCGTGACACTTGCGGTCGGCCTCGCTCCGACTCGGTCGCTGGCGCTTCCCCTCTGGGTCGGCTAGGCCTCACGGCAGTTCTCCTCGTGACGATTGCGGTCGGCCTCGCTCCGGCTCGTCGCTGGCGCTTCCCTCGCCGGCTGTGTTCGCTCGCGGTTAGCGATCACGGCAGGCGGGGGAAGAGGGCGTCGCCCTTGGTGACGGGGGCGCCGGGGATGTACCCGCCCCAGCTCGCGGCGTCGGGGAGGCGTTGGTCGGACACCTGGCCTGGCAGGCCGATGCGCTCCCAGATGGCCTGGGCCGTGTCGGGGATCGCCGGATGCGAGAGGACGGCCACGATGCGCAGCGCTTCGAGCGCGTCGCCCATCACCGCATCGACACCGGGGCCCGGCTCGGCCTTCCACGGTTCGTTCACTTCGAGGTGGGCGTTGGTGGCGCGCACCAACTGCCATGTGGCCTCGAGCGCCTTGCTCGGCTGCACGACGTCCCACTGCGCTGCCGCATCGGCGTAGCTGGTCGCGGCGACCGCGGCGAGCGCGCTGTCGGGGTTCGGGGCCGTGCCGATGCCGTTGCACTTTTTCGCCACCACCGTCGCCACCCGGGACAGCAGGTTGCCCAGGTTGTTCGCCAGATCCGAGTTGTACCGCGACGTGAAGCCTTCGATCGAGAAGTCGCCGTCGTTGCCGTACGCGGTGTCGGCGAGCACGTAGTAGCGGAACCCGTCGAGGCCGACCTCGTCGACCAGGTCGAGCGGGTCGACCACGTTGCCCGAGGTCTTGCTCATCTTCTCGCCGCCCGACAGCAGCCAGCCCCCGATCGCCCAGCCCTTCGGGAGGTCGACGCCCGCCGACATCAGCATCGCCGGCCAGTAGACGCAGTGCTGGCGCACGATGTCCTTGCCGATGAGGTGATAGTCGACGGGCCACCAGTTGCGGTAGCTGTCGGTGCCGTCGCCGAAGCCGACCGCCGCGAGGTAGTTGGTGAGCGCGTCGAACCAGACGTACGTCACGTGCTTCGAATCCCACGGCAGCGGGATGCCCCATTCGAGCGAGGTGCGGCTGATCGAGAAGTCGCGCAGCCCGCTCTTGATCAACCCGATCGCCTCGTTGCCGCGATGTTCCGGCTTCAGGGCGTCCGGATGGGCGGCGTACCAGTCGAGCAGGCGATCCTCGAATCGCGACAGGCGGAAGAAGTAGTTCTCCTCCTCGAAGTACTCGACGGGTCGGAGGTGGATCGGGCAACAATCGGCTCGGGGGCCGTCCGGGCCGTCGATCGTGATGAGTTCGTCGTCGGTGTAGTACTCCTCGCACGCCACGCAATACTTACCGGCGAACGTGTCGAGTTCGATGTCGCCGGCGTCGTAGCAGCGCTGCAACAGTTCGACCACCGCTGCTTTGTGACGGGGTTCGGTGGTGCGGATGAAGTCGTCGTTGCTGATGTTGAGTCGGTCCCAGGCGGCCGCGAACTTCGGGGCGATGTCGTCGGTGAACTCCTGCGGTGACAAGCCGGCAGCTTCGGCGGCCTGTTGGATCTTGAGGCCGTGCTCGTCGGTGCCGGTGAGGTACTTGACGTCGTCGCCGAGCAGGCGATGCCACCGGGCTAGAGCGTCGCCGACGATGGTGGTGTACGCATGGCCGAGGTGCGGCTCGGCGTTCACGTAGTAGATCGGTGTCGTCAGGTAGAACCGGCTCACGCCGTGCACGCTAGGCCCTGGGCTGCGTCGGCCCACCCCGGATTCCGAGCGACAGATACCGGGCGACAGATACCGTGCGAGCGATGGCCGGAGTCTTCGTCGATGCAACGTCCGTGAATCGCCTCGTCACCGAAACCGCCGTCGACACGATCGAGGCAGGAGCCGAGGTGACCCGGTTCGCCGCCGAGGTCAAGCCCGGCTGGGACATCGGCGGCAACGCGAACGGTGGCTACCTGATGGCGATCGCCGGCCGGGCGATGGCCGAAGCGGTCGGTCGTCCGCCGGTCACGCTCACGGCGCACTACCTGCGGCCTGCACCGGCAGGGCCGTGCGACATCGAGGTCACCACGGTGCGCTCGGGGCGCCGGTTCGCCACCGCGACGGCCACGCTCACGATGGCATCGGGCCAGGTGCTGCAGTTGCTCGGAACGTTCGGCGACCAGACCCCGGGCGGCCCGTCGCTCACCAGGGAAGCCCCGGTCGACCTGCCCGCCTACGACGACTGCGAGGTGCCGCCACCGCCGACCGACGGTCCCGTCCCCGAGATGTTCCGACGCCTCGCCGTGCGCATCCGTCCTGGCGACGAGGGATTCCGCACCGGCAACCCGTCCGGCCGGGCAGAGATACGCGGATGGTTCGCGTTCGCCGACGGTGAGCCGATCGACGCGATCGGCCTGCTGCTCGTCGCCGACGCGTTCCCACCGCCGATCTTCAACACCGACCTCCCCGCTGCGTGGGTGCCGACGGTGGAGTTGACCGTGCACGTGCGTGGCATTCCCGAGCCGGGTCCGCTGCGTTGCTGGTTTCGCTCACGGTTCGTGCACGATGGCTTGCTCGACGAGGAAGGCGAGATCTGGGACTCGACCGGCAGGCTCGTCGCCCAGAGCCGACAACTCGCGCTGTATCCCCGCCCACCCGGCTGAGCTACCGCCACCGACTCGAGCCGCGCTTGCCGGCCACGGCGATGCCGGCGGCGAAGCTTGCGCTGGCGATGCCGATCGTGCCCACCGACGCTGCGGTACGCCGCACGACGGATTTGGTCTGCTGGCTGAAGATCACGATGGGCCAGCCGTTGCGGCGGGCGTGGCGTTCGAGTTTCGTGTCGGGGTTCACGGCCACCGGATGCCCGACGGCTTCGAGCATCGGCAGGTCGCTCGCCGAGTCGCTGTACGCGTAACACTGGCCGAGTTCGTAGCCGTTCCAGTTCGCGAGTTCGACCATGGCCTCGACCTTGCCGGCGCCGTAACAGAACGGCCCGTCGAGTTCGCCGGTATAGCGCCCGTCGACCACACGGCTCCGGGTGCCGATGCCCGACGTCATCCCGAACGAATGGGCGAGCGGCTCGACGATCTCCTGCGGCGCCGCCGACACGATGAACGTGTCACGTCCTGCGTGGCGGTGCCGATCGAGCAATCGGCGCGCCTCGGGACGCAGCTTCGCGAGCAGCCGGGGGAGCACCTCGACGTTCAACGCCTGCAGGTCGCTCTGGCGCATCCCGGCGACCGCCTTGAGGATGCGGGCCCTGACCTCATCGGTCGTGTCGTCGTCGGCGCCGAACAGCTGGAACGCGATCGCCCCTGCCGCGTCACGGGCGAATTCGACGATGGGGATCAGGCCGGCCTTGCGTGCCTGGAGTGCGAGTGTGAACGCCGACGAACCGGAGATCAAGGTGCGATCGAGGTCGAAGAACGCCGCGCTCGGGCCCGAACTCGCGACGTTGACGTACTCACTCATCGTCGTCGGTCTCGCCGTCATCACTGTCGCGGCTGAGCCCGAGCGCGAGCGCATACACCTCGCGCTTGGGACGCCCGACGTCCTTCGCGACGATGGCTGCGGCATCGCGGGTCGATGATCCAGCGGCGAGTTCACCGCGTAACGCGTCACGCACGTCGTCGTCGCTGATCGGACGATCGTCGACGGGTGCGCCGTCGAGCACCAAGACGTACTCGCCGCGCGGGCCACCGATGTCGATCGTGCCGAGGGGCCCGCGCACGACCTCCTCGTAGAGCTTGGTGAGTTCGCGCGCGACCACCACGACGCGGTCGTCTCCGCACACCTCGCGGAGATCATCGAGCGTGCGCAGCACCCGGTGTGGGGCTTCGTAGATCACCGTGGTGCGGCGTTCGGCGGCGATCTCGGCGAGGCGCGCGGTGCGGTCACTGCCTTTGCGAGGGATGAAGCCTTCGAAGACGAACCGATCGGTGGCGAGCCCACTGATCGTGAGCGCCATCACCGCCGCGCTCGGGCCGGGAACGGCACTGACGTCGTAGCCGGCGTCGATTGCTGCTCGCACGATGCGTTCGCCCGGATCGGAGATGCCGGGAGTGCCGGCGTCGCTGACGATCGCGACGTCGCGGCCGCTGCCGAGCACTGCGAGCGCGTCGTCGATCCGGGCGACCTCGGTGTGTTCGTTGCACACAGCGAGCCGGCCGGCGCGTATGCCGGCGTGTTGGAGGAGCAGACCGGTGCGGCGGGTGTCCTCGCAACAGACCAGCCCGACGTGGGCGAGCACGTCGACCGCGCGCGGCGACAGGTCGCCCAGGTTGCCGATCGGCGTGGCCACCAACCACAGCGTGCTCACGGCGCAGCGCCGTCGAGGTGGCCGTCGGAGTCGGCGGGGCGTAGTTCCACCTCATCGCCGACGCGCAGCCCCCACCGTCCGAACGCGCCGCCTTCGGCTTCGATGACCCAACTCGCGCGCCACACCGGCACGCCGAGACGGAAGCGGTTCATGTGCATGGTCTTCACCACGATGCCGTCGTCGTCGAGGTAGGCGACATCGATCGGGAACCGTATGCCGATCGTGTGGATCCATCGGCACTTCTCGATGACGAGAGCGCCGTCGAGATCATCACGACCGAGCAACCCGCGACGACGGGCTCGGCGGGTGTCGGCCACCTCCGCCGAGGCCAGCACGCGGGCGTCGCTCACCAACCAAGACATGCTCGCAGTGTGCCAGACGAGCGGCGTTCTCGCAGAGCGTGTCGGGTGGATCTGGCTGGGCTACGTTCGCCGGGTGAGCATGACGCAGACGATCGACGATGTCGTCGGCTGACGCGTTCGACCTGATCGGTGTCGATGCCGGCCCGGTCGCCGGTGATCCCATCTTGCGTTCGATCGATCTGGTGGTGCCCGCGGACGGAGTCACCGTGCTCGCCGGACCGTCGGGGGCAGGCAAGTCGACGCTGTTGCGGCTCCTGAATCGGCTCGACGACCCGGTCGCCGGCGAGGTGCGATGGCGGGGCCGGGCACTGACCGAGTGGGCTCCCACCGATCTGCGCCGGCAGGTGGCGATGGTGTTCCAACGCCCGCCGCTCTTTCCGGGCACCGTGCTCGACAACCTGCGAGTTGCGCTCGCCGACCTGGACGACTTGCGGGCGGCGCACGTGCTCGAACACGTCGGGTTGAGCGCCGAGCTCCTCGATCAGGGGGCCACCACGCTGTCGGGCGGCGAAGCGCAGCGGATGTGCGTGGCCCGCGCCCTGCTCACCGACCCCGCCGTGCTGTTGGCCGACGAACCAACTGCCGCGCTCGATCGTGCCGCCCGGACCACGGTGGAGGATCTCGGGCGCATGCTCGCCGACTCGGGCGTCGCGGTGATCTGGGTCAGTCACGACACCGACCAGTTGCGACGATTGGCCGACCATGTCATCGTGCTCGTCGGCGGCGCAGTGCGCGCTGTCGGTCATCTCGACGAACTCGACGCCAGCTCCGACCCCATCGTGCGTCAATCGGTCGGTGCGCCGTGACAACACCTACCGCGATGTTCGCCGTCGAGCAGGGTGACATCGGCGTCGTCGGGTTGGCCGCGTCGGGGATCCTGGTCGCTGTCGCAGTGGCGATCTCGCTGTGGCGCCAGCTCGGCCTCGAACGCAGTCTGCTGTGGGCGTCGCTGCGAGCGCTCGTGCAGCTGTTGGCCGTCGGCTGGGTGCTGCAGTTCGTGGTCGACCCCGATGACCCGCTGATCTTCTCGGTGCTCTGGATCGTGGCCATGGTGAGCTTCGCCGCGTACACCACGTCACGCCGCGCAGCCGACGTCCCCAAGGTGCTGCCGTTGTCGCTGATGGCCTATGCCGCGTCGGCGATCTTGGTGTTGGGCGTGCTGTTCGGCTTCGGGATCTACGACCTCGAGGGTCGCACGCTCGTGCCGCTCGCCGGCATGGTCATCGGCAACTCGCTCGCGGCAACAGTGCTGGTGTCACGCCAACTGCTGATCGCGGCAACCGAACAGCGCGAGGTGATCGAGGGGCGCCTGGCCCTCGGGCTGTCGGCCACCGAGGCGTTCCGACCGCACCTGCGTCAAGCGCTGCGCACGGCGCTCGTGCCGCAGATCGAGTCGACGAAGGCGGTTGGCATCGTGTTCCTGCCCGGCGCGATGGTGGGGTTGATCCTCGCCGGTGTCGATCCTGCCGACGCCGTCAGGGTGCAGGTGTCGGTGATGTATCTCGTGCTCGGCAGCGTGGCGACCACCACGGCGGTGATGAGCCTCGGGATTTCGCGCGAGCTGTTCACCCCGGCTCAACAGCTGCGGCGGCCCGCTCAGCGAACCGACGACTGATCCGGCTACACGTCGAAGCGGAACGTCGGAGCGCGCTCGATTCATGCCCTCTGAGCTGCGGCGCTGCAGACCTTGACTGCGGTGGGCCGATCCGCCGAATTGAGCTGATCGATAGTCGGATCATATGATCGAATACCGGATCACCGTGGAGTGCGCTTGCGACGTGAATCTCGTTACACCAGTTCTCGATGTGGCTCCGGCCGTTCGGGGCGCGCTGCTGCAGGCGCTTGCCCGGCTGGAACAGCCCGTCACGCGGCGACAGCTCGCTGGCGCTGCGGGTGTTTCGCCGGGCAACGCGAGCGCGGTGATCGAAGCCCTCATCCGGGCGGGCCTGGTCAACGAGACGGTGGCCGGCCGGTCGTCGATGGTGGTGCTCAACAGGAACCACCTGGCCGCTGGTCCGTTGCTCGCTCTGGCCGGCCTGCGTGGCGAACTGATCCGCCGTCTGCGCCAGCGGCTCTCGCAGTGGCCAGGCCTGGAGGTTGCGTGGCTGTTCGGCTCCGTGGCACGGGGAGATGCGGACGGCGAGTCGGACATCGATCTCCTCATCGTCGCCCACGACCTGCAGGCGCCCGATCCGCACGCCGACTTGGCGCAGCTCCAGGCCGACGTGCGCTCGTGGACCGGGAACGACCTGCAGATCGTCGAGCACACGCCCGAGTCCTGGCGCAAGCTCGTTCATTCGAAGAACCCACTGGTCGAGCAGCTTCGGCTCGACGGCATCGCGCTGGCTGGCGACGCGGCCTTGCGGCTGGAGCGACGCCGGTGAGTCGGGCGAAGGGCACCCGCAAGCCGTGCGATGTGCAACAGGCGCGACAGCGTCTCGTCGACGCTCGCCAGTTCCTCGAAGCAGCGAAGCTGCTCGACGCCCCCGACGCCCCCGACGTCGTGGCAACGTGCGCGATCCACGCCGCGACCGTGGCCTCGGACGCGATCACGTGTCACGCGCTCGGCGAGCGGTCGAACGACGGCAACCACGTAGCAGCCGTTGATCTCCTGCGCCAGGTCGACGCCAAGCTGGCGACCGCCCTCAAACGGGCGCTCGATCGCAAGACTCAGGCGGGCTACGAGAGTGTCGACATCGGCTCTGGCGATGCTGCGAGCTGCGTCAAGTGGGCCGACCAGTTGCTGGTGGCAGCGGAGGCGCGCCTCGAGGTGTGACGGCTCATCAACCTGCGTGGATCAGCGCACTGTCGAACGCGATCGGGCAGCCGCGAAACCCCTGCTGGACGCTGCTAGACGTTGAAGCGGAACTCCATCACGTCGCCGTCTCGGGCGACGTAGTCCTTGCCTTCGACGCGCATCTTGCCGGCTTCCTTCGCAGCGTTCCACGAGCCGAGCTCGAGTAGTTCGTCCCACTGGATGACCTCGGCCTTGATGAACCCGCGCTGGAAGTCGGTGTGGATGCGTCCGGCGCACATCGGTGCGGTCGAGCCCTCGTAGAACGTCCACGCCCGCAATTCCTTCTCACCGGTGGTGAGGTACGTGCGCAGTCCGAGCAGGTGATACGCCGAGCGCACCATCCGGAACAACGCACCTTCGCCGAGGCCGAACCCTTCCAGGATCTCGGCGCGCTCGACGGGGTCTTCGATCGCCGCCGCCTCGGCTTCCATCTGCACGCACATGCCGATCACCTCGACGTTGTCGCCGGCGTCGTTGAACTCGGCGGCAATCATCGCCTCCTTCTCGGGGATCGACTCGATGTCGTCCTCGCCGACGTTGACCACCACCAGCACCCGACGGTTGGTCAACAAGAAGTAGGGGGCGAGAGCGTCACGCACGTCGTCCTTCAGCCCGGCGCGGTACAGAGGGAGTCCCTCGGACAGAGCGTCGTAGGCGATCTGCAGGTTGGCGGCCTCTTCGGCCATGGCCTTGTCGAGCTTGGCTTGACGCTGCGTCTGGTGCAGGCGCTTCTCGACGGTTTCGAGGTCGGCGAGGGCGAGTTCGATCTCGACGACTCGCAGGTGCTCCAGCGGGTCGGACGGCCCCGTGATGTCGTCGTTCACGAACGCCCGCAGCACGAACACGATCGCGTCGACCTCGCGGATGTTGGCGAGGAACTTGTTGCCGAGCCCCTCGCCCTTGCTGGCACCCTCGACGAGCCCGCCGATGTCGACCACCTCGACCGCCGCGTGCACCGTCGACTTCGACTTCGACATCGCCGACAGCCGATCGAGTCGCTCGTCGGGCACCTTCGCCACCCCGATGTTCGGGTCTTTCGTGGCGAACGGGTACGGCGCGGCGAGCGCACCACCGCCGGTCAACGCGTTGTACAGCGAACTCTTGCCCGCGTTGGGGAGACCGACCAATCCGAAACGTTCCATGAGTCGCCCGAGGCTACCGACTGCTCCAAGTCGATGGTCACGCAGCGTCGGGGGCAGGAGCCTCGGACCACTGCGCAACCGCCCCGAGGATCCGGTCGGCCGTGGCCTTCGGTCGGGTGATGACCGCCCGGTAGGTGAATCGCAGCACGATCCATCCCCCGCCGATCAGTCGGGCGTCGCGCTCACGGTCGCGTTCGAAGTGTTCGCGCTCGCGTCCGTGGTATGCCCACCCGTCGCACTCGATCACCACCGGGGTGTCCGTGACCCGGAAGTCGACCTCGAAGCCCTCGATCACTGGGTGGAACTCCACCTCGGGCAGGGCGTGTTGCTGGGCCAGGCGGGCGAACGCCGTCTCCAGCACCGAATCGGCCGGCTTGTGATCGATCGACCAGTCGGCGATGGCGTCGCGAACCGCAACGACGCCGCCACGGCCGGGTCGTGCGTGTTCGGCCGCAGCGACCTCCAGCGTGTCGAGCGACACGAGGTTCGTGGCGATCGCGTGGCCGACGGCGTCGTGGAGCGCATCGGGGTCGACGGCGCCGAGGTCGAGCAGCGTGCGGATGATGTTGGTGCAGCGGATGCCGAATCGGCGTTGAGGAACGAGGCGCGCGAGGTCACGCGGTCGGTGGACGACCACGCCGTCGAGCGCCAGGTCGCGTCGTTGCGATGCCACCAGCACGTCGACCGGGTCGTCGTCGGGGCGGGGGATTCCCCACAGGCGTGCCGCCGACCGGTGCGATGCCAGTGCGCCGGCACCGACTGCGCTGACGGCAGCGATGATCCGCTGTTCGGCGGTGTCGGGCGTACCGTGGAGCCGGGCCACGTGGGGATGGAGCTGCTCGATCGTTCGCGCCTTGATGGAGCGGTACCAGGCGTCGCGCGACAGCCCAGACGTCTCGAGGGTGATGATGCCGTGGTGGGCCCTGGCCCAGTCGTCGAAGTCGGACAGTCTCATGAGGTGGCAGTGGGCGCCGAGCCCGCCGAAACGGAATCTCCCCGGCTCTGTGCGGGCGGCGCTGGTCAGGGGGCGATGGCGACGAGACCGCCGGCGGTGGCGGTGACGACGGTGCCGCCGGCGAGCACGGTGGAGCCGGTGAGACAGGGGCCGAGCGAGTCGCCGTAGCGGGGCGGATCGACCGACCAGCGACGCAGTCGACCGTCGAGGTATCCGCACACGGCGATGGTGCCGTCGGGTAACTCGACGAGCGCCGACGGGGCCCGAGGATCTGCACCGGAGACGCCGAGGTCGTCGCGCTCGACGCTCGGCGCGCGGAGATCGACGGCGCCGATCCGTTCGGTGTCGTCGCCGACCGCGTTGTCGGCCACCCACAGCTGGTCGCCGACGACCGCGAAGGCGAATGGGTTGGTGTAGCCGTCGCTGAGAACGATCGGGGTCTGATCGGGTGGACCGGTCGGATCGAGCAGCAGCATCGCTCCGCTGCCGTGCCCTTTCGCCCAGTCGGTGAGCTGGCCGATGCCCAGCACCAACTTGCCGTCGGCCGTCGCCGCGAGGTGCCCACCGACGGCGCCGCCAGCGGTGCCGCCGGCGTCCCACACGATCCGATCGACCGTGGCCGGCGCGCCGCCGTTGCCGCGGTTGCCGCCGTTGCCGCCGTTGCCGATGTCGCCGAGTGCGCCGACGACCAGATGGTCGGTGTCGGGTTCGGTCCATGCCGCGTAGCGAACACCGTCGATCACGGTGTGTCCGAGGAGTCCTCGCTGTTCGCCGTCGGTGGCGACCTCGATCGACGCGAGGGTGACGACATCGTCGAGCGACAACTCGTCGTCGGCCACGTCGACGCTCCGGATGGTGCCGGCGCGTCGATCGATCCATTCCACGACACTCGATTCCCCATCGGCGGGGCGCAGGGCGATCACGTCACC
>Ga0105053_10000310_pt1 | contig 71906 bp, 49 predicted proteins | sample BON01_FD_78093 | JGI IMG/M metagenome (GOLD analysis project Ga0105053, IMG submission 78093) | Freshwater microbial communities from Lake Bonney liftoff mats and glacier meltwater in Antarctica - BON-01 | ecosystem: Environmental > Aquatic > Freshwater > Ice > Glacier meltwater | place: Lake...
ATCCTTGCATTCATGCGTGAAACCATCCCGCAGGAATGGAAGAAATTCCGCGACAAGGTCTCAGACAACTTCCGCGTCATAACCCACGAGAACTTTCGGGTTTTGGAGTAGAAGCTGTATAGCTACAACTGAGGTTTATAGATTTGGTGCCACAGGCGTTGCTGCGTGGCTTTACCGAAAACTGAAACGGGGACTTACACTCGTGAAAGGGGAGGCACATGCGCGTGGAATCGTTCGATTGGGACCGCATACGGATCTTCCGGGCCGTCGCAGAACTCGGAAGCATGTCCGCAGCAGCCGAGAAACTGGGTGGATCGGTTCCCACGATCAGTCGACGCATTAGCGAACTCGAAACGGCTCTCAGGACCGAGCTGGTCAAACGGTCGTCACGCGGAATCGACCTCACGGACGCAGGCCGCATGCTGCTGCGTCACGCAAACCTGATGGCCGATATTGTCTCTGCAGCGCACGACGATGTATGCGACTCCGACACGGCAAATGAAGGCCCGGTGCACCTCGTCACGGGCGACGGGCTGGGCCCCTATTGGCTGGCGCGGCGAATTCCGCAATTCCTCGTGAGCTATCCGGGGATCGAACTGACCCTCACAGTTTCTGATCGCCCGCCAGACCTCTTGAACAATGAAGCAGATATCGCCATCCAGTTCGAACCGCCGAGCCGAAGCGAATTGATCGGCCGCCGGATGGGCGTCATCCACTACCTGTGCTTCGCCTCCACTGGCTATCTCGACCTTCACGGCACGCCGACCAGCCTGACCGATTTTCACCATCACAGGTGCCTGTTGCACGAGGGCTATGTGAATCAATCCGAGCATTGGGCCGACGGGGCTTTCCTCGCGCGCCAACTGATCCCGTTCTCCCTGATTACCAATTCGTCCGCGACCCTGATTGCCTGCTGCCGGGCCGGTGGCGGAATCGCGATCCTGCCGTCCTATATCGGCGCGGCCTATCCGGAACTCGTGCCGCTTGCCCTGCCGGAAGTGGCGTCCATCCAGTTCTGGATGACTTATACGGAACGCGTGCGACGCATTCCGCGCGGACAGGTTGTCGTCGAATGGCTGCGCAAGGCGTTCGATCCGGCCGAGTCTGACTGGTTCCGCGCCAATCTCACCCGCCCGGAAAACCCACTTGCGGCCAAGTAAACCGGCAAGAATTTCTGGCTTCATCAAATTCGGAGCACTAATTTGCTCGTCTTCGGCTATTCCCGCGCACGGTCATTCCCGCTAGGTCTATTCGCCCGGTCCCATGAACAGGAATCTGCCTATGCCGAGCCATCTCGACCATCTCAAGACCCTTGAGCAACGCCTGCTCTGGCTCTCGGCCTGGACCGTTCACAATGCCAACCACCTCCGCGACAAGCGCGATGACGACGTAAAGGTCGGCGGCCACCAGGCGTCCTGCGCGTCGATGGTCTCGATCATGAGCGCGCTCTACTTCCACACGCTGCGCCCGGAGGACCGCGTCGCCGTGAAGCCGCATGCCGCACCCGTCTACCATGCCATGCACTACCTGATGGGCAATCAGACGCTGGAAAAGCTGCAGAACTTTCGGGGCTATGGCGGTGCGCAATCCTATCCCAGCCGCACCAAGGACATCGACGATGTCGACTTTTCCACCGGGTCCGTCGGTCTCGGCGTCGCCGAAACCGCCTTCGCCTCGATCATCCAGGACTATCTCGAAGCCAAGTCCTGGGCCGCTGACCGTCCCCTCGGGCGCATGGTCGCGCTCGTGGGTGACGCCGAACTCGACGAAGGCAATGTCTATGAATGCCTGCAGGAAGGCTGGAAGCACGACCTGCGCAATACATGGTGGGTGATCGACTATAACCGCCAGAGCCTCGACGGTGTCGTCCATGAAGGACTTTGGGAAAAGGTCGAGGCCATCTTCAAGGCATTCGGCTGGCGCACCGTGGTCCTGCGCCACGGAGCGCTGCAGCGCGCGGCCTTCGAGGAACCGGGCGGCGAGACGCTCAAGACCTGGATCCAGACCTGCCCCAATGCCGACTATTCCGCCCTGACCTACAAGGGTGGGGCGGCTTGGCGCACCCGCCTGATGAACGATATCGGCGACCAGGGCGATGTGGCGGCCCTGCTTGAGCGACGCAGCGATGATGAACTCGGCTCCCTGATGAACAATCTTGGCGGCCAGTGTGTCCAGTCCCTGTGCGACGCCTTTGACTCTGTGACCGACGACACGCCCACCGTCTTCCTCGCCTACACGATCAAGGGCTGGGGCATGCCGCTCGCTGGCCACAAGGACAATCATGCCGGCCTGATGAACAAAGCCCAGATGGCCGATTTCCAGGCGAAGATGGGAATCGCCGAAGGTGAGGAATGGGCCACCATGGCGAGCGTCGAAGACCCCGATGCCCTGAACGCCTTCCTGCGCGATGTTCCCTTCTTCGCAGACGGCCCGCGCCGTTTCACCGCTCCGCCGGTCGCAAGTCCCGGTCCGATCTTCCTCGACGATGACGTCCAGTCCACCCAGGCCGGTTTCGGCAAGATCCTCGACGCCCTCGCCAAGTCCAAATCCGAACTGGCCGACCGCATCGTCACCACCTCGCCGGATGTCACTGTCTCGACCAATCTCGGTCCGTGGGTCAACCGCCGTAGCCTGTTCGCCCGCGAGACCAAGGGCGACACGTTCCGCGACCAGCATATCCCGTCGACACAGAAGTGGCAGTTCTCGCCCGCAGGCCAGCATATCGAACTCGGTATCGCTGAGATGAACCTCTTCCTCCTACTTGGCGCGGCGGGCCTGTCGCACTCGCTGTTCGGCGAACGCCTCATCCCCATCGGCACGGTCTACGACCCGTTCATTGCGCGCGGCCTCGATGCCCTCAACTATGCCTGCTATCAGGATGCCCGCTTCATCATTGTCGGAACACCCTCCGGGGTGACGCTCGCGCCCGAAGGCGGCGCGCACCAATCGATCGGCGCCCAGCTCATCGGCATGAGCCAGGACGGCCTCGTCTCGTTCGAACCGGCCTTCCTCGACGAACTCTCGATCATCATGGACTGGTCGTTCGATTATCTCCAGCGCGACGGCGACGGCGACCCGGACGAGCGCACGTGGCTGCGCGACGAGACCGGCGGCTCCGTCTATCTCCGCCTCACCACCCGCCAGCTGGAACAGGTCCGCTGGTCCAACCGCGACGACGAGACCTTCCGGCAAGGCGTCATCGATGGCGGCTACTGGCTGCGCAAACCCGGACCCAATTGCGAGATCGTCATCGCCTATCAGGGCTGCGTCGCACCGGAAGCGATCAAGGCCGCCGGACGCATCGGCAATAATCGCCGCGACATCGGTGTCCTTGCGGTTACGTCCGCTGACCGCCTCAGTTCAGGCTGGACCGCTGCGCGCCGCGCCCGGGCACGTGGCAACAAGGCGGCCAAGAGCCAGATCGAGCGCCTGATGGAACAGGTCCCGCGCGACTGCACGCTGATCACCGTTACCGATGGCCACCCGGCCACGCTGGCCTGGATCGGCGGCGTGAAGGGCCATGCCACGACACCGCTGGGCGTCGAGCATTTCGGACAGACCGGCACGATCCGCGACCTCTACCGCCATTTCCAGATCGATGCCGAAGCCATCGTCTCGGCAGCAAGCCACCTGTCGCCCGGCAAGGTTATCTGATCAGGCTGGCGCCAGCCAGCCTTGCAAGCGTGCCGCATCAAGACGCGTCTGCTCCGGGCTTCCGAACAGCTGCCGGCTCACGCCAATCCGCTTGAACCAGTAGTGCAGGCCGACAAGGTCGGTGAACCCCATGCCGCCATGCACTTCTGTCGACGTGCGCGCAATGAACGTACCCGCTTCAGCCAGGTGAGACTTTGCCAACGTCGCCATCGCGAGACCTTCCGGTTCGCCGGTGTCCAGCGCATGCGCCGCATGCCAGATCAGTGCCCGGGATGGTTCCAGGCGCGCCGCCATTTCCGCGCACATGTGTTTCACGGCCTGGAACGATCCGATCACCCGGCCAAACTGCTGGCGCTCGGCGGCATAGGCGACCGCCTTGTCGATCATGGCCTGCGCCGCGCCCAGCGTGTCCGCTGCAACCAGCAACCGCGCCGCTGCCAACACTTCCTCATCCGGCGTCAGCGACATCGTGCGCGCCTCCCCGCCAAAGACTACTTCGGAAAATATCCGTGTCCGGTCGATTGTTTGCATCGGCTTTGCGGCCGCCGATTCGATGAGGTTCAGCGCGCCTGCTGTGTCTGCCGCCAGCAAGTGTGTTGACCCCTCTGCCGAGACAGCCAGCAGCGACGTACCGGTCAGCTTGTCGCTGTCGACCGTCACGCCGGCGCCGTCGCGGCGCGACGACAGTTCCGTCAGGGCCAGCCCCATCCTGATGTCGCCAGAAGCAATGCCCGGCAGGAAGTCGTCGCCTGCGTGCCGCAGCGCGTGCGCGGTCACAGTCGTCGCCAGGAAACGGCTTGGCGCGATCGCATAGCCCAGCGATTCCTGCACAAGGCACGCATCCAGCAGGCCAAGCCCGAGACCCCCATGCGCTTCAGGCACGTGCAACCCGGCGAGGCCCAGTTCATCAAGGCCCGCAGCCAAAGCCGCGCCCGCCGCTTCGTCCCCGGTCGCGATCTTGCGGATCGTGTCCAGCGGCGCGGCATCCTTCAGGAAGCCGTTCAGGCTGTCCTGCAACATGCGCTGGTCTTCTGAGAGTGCAAATTCCATCGGTCTTCTCCTCTCAGGCCTTGGCCGGTTTGGGTTCGCGCGGCAGGCCGAGGCCCCGCTCCGCAATGATGTTCTTCTGGATTTGCGCCGTACCGCCGCCAATGATCAGGCCAAGGTCGTACATGTAGCGGGCCTGCCACGTGCCCTCGGCGCGCAAATGCTCGCCCTGCTCGTACATCACGCCCAGTTCACCAAGCGCATCGATGGCGAGCCGCGCGATCTCGTGATTGAGTTCACAGCCCATCAGTTTCACCACTAGCCCCGCAAGGCCCGCACTTTCTTTCTTCAGGCTGTGTGTCGTAATGCGCAGGCCGTTCGCCTGCATCGCGTAGACTTCGCCTTGCAGCTTCAGCAGCCGGTCGCGCAGCAACGGATTGTCGATCAGCCGCTCGCCGTTCACCGTCTCGCGCTTCATCAGCTCGACCAGTTCCACCAGCCGCGCCTTGGTGGCATTCGGGTCGCCCAGCATGCCGCGTTCATGCGTCAGCGTGGCATTGGCCACCTGCCAGCCCTTGTTCTCGGCAAAAACGATGCCGCTCTTGGGCACGCGCACGTCGCTGAAGAAGACTTCGTTGAAATTTGCCGCCCCGGTCATATCGACCAGCGGGCGCACTTCGATCCCTGGTGTCTCCATCGAAAACAGGATGTAGGAAATACCTTCATGCTTCTTCGCGCTCGGGTCGGTGCGCACAAGACAGAAGATCATGTCGGCCTGCTTGGCGGTCGACGTCCATATCTTGCTGCCGTTGATGACATAATCGTCGCCATCGGACACCGCCGCCGTCCGAAGCGCCGCAAGGTCAGAGCCTGCGCCCGGTTCGGAATAGCCCTGGCACCAGATCATCTCGCCATAGAGGGTCGGACGGATATAGGCCGCCTTCTGTTCCGGCGTACCCAGTTCCAACAAGGTCGGCACCAGCATCGAGATGCCCTGGTTCGACATCGCGCGCGGCAGGCCCGTTCGCGCGAATTCCTCGGCAATGATGCGGGACTTCAGGATGTCGGGTTCGGCGCCATAGCCGCCATATTCCGTGGGAATGGTCCGCGCCGCGAGGCCGTTCTCAATGAGCAGTTTCTGCCACGCCTGCCGCTTGGGGTTCTTTATGCCCCGGTCATCGGAGGTCGGCGCCAGATTTACATTGGCAGACAGAACATCGGCCACTTCCTTGCGGAAAACCTCATATTCCAGGCTGAATGAAAGATCCATGGTAGACGGGCTCCCTGATTTTCGCTGACCCTGACAGGCTTTCCCTTGGGGCTGCCAAGAGGAACTCTGCCCTTTGCTGCCCATTCGCGTCTTTCTGCTTGCTGGACGTGGCGTAAGGGTCCCTATTCTGGAAAAAATCACTCTTGGAGGAACGTCCCTGTGTCAGTCGAATATGAAGTCCGCGGCCATATGGCCATCATCACGCTCAACCGCCCGGAAGCCCGCAACGCGATTAACGGCGTGATGGCTACGGGTATCGAACACGCGCTAGACCGGTTCGAAGATGACCCCGAACTCTGGGTCGCCATCCTCACCGCCAATGGCAAGGCTTTCTGCGCCGGGGCCGACCTGAAGGAGATCAGCGCCGGCAATGGCGGCGCGCTCGGAACGGCCAAAGGCGGCTTCGCAGGCATCGTGAAACGCGAGCGTACCAAGCCCCTGATCGCCGCGATCACAGGCAGCGCCTTGGCTGGCGGCACCGAGATTGCCCTCTCCTGCGACATGATCATCTGCGCCGACACGACCAATTTCGGCCTCCCGGAAGTCAAGCGCTCGCTCGTCGCCGGCGCTGGCGGCCTGTTCCGTCTGCCCCGTGTCATCGGCATGGCCACCGCGCTAGAAGCGATCCTGACTGGCGATCCGCTGCCTGCGCAGCGTGCGTATGAACTGGGCATGGTCAACAAGGTCGTGCCCGAAGCGGACGTGATGGCGGAAGCGACGAAACTCGCCGAACGGATCATGGCCAATGCGCCGATCGCCGTTCAGGCCAGCCGTCAGGTGGCGCACGCCGCCCTGACCAGTTCCGACGACGACCTCTGGAATGCCAGTGGCAAGGCGTTCGGCCAGGTCATGAAGACCGAGGATTTCAAAGAAGGCCCGCGCGCCTTCATCGAGAAACGCGCACCTGTCTGGAAAGGCAAGTAAGCCTAGTCTTCCCGCACAACGCGTGCCTTTCCGCGGCCGAGGGCCAGCGCCTTGATCGCGCCGCGGAAAGTCTGCACCTCCTGCTCGGTCCAGTCAGCCCGGATCAGGGCCGAGCGGAGATTGTCCTTCATCAGCGGTGTCTTTTCCGGCGGGAAGAAATAGCCAGCCCGCTCCAACTCCGCCTCGAAATGCTCGAACATCCGGAACACATCATCCCGCGTTGACGGCACCCCGTCCGTGGAAACCGGTGTGACATGGCTCTGCGCTGGAGTAGCCGACGGATTTTTCGCCGCGCTCAGCTTGCCCCATTCATGCGCAAACACGCAGACGGCCTGCGCCAGGTTCAGGCTCTTGAAGTCACGATCGACCGGATAGGTCATCAGCAGGTCGGACAGGGCCACGGCCTCGTTCGGCAGGCCGGACTTCTCCCCCCCGAACATCACCCCTGCCACACCCGCGCCGCCCACGGCCCGCCCATGCACCACCTGCGCAGCATCTGCAGCATCCACAACGCGCTTTTCGATCCCCCGCATCCGTGCGGTCGCGGCGACGAGATAAGTCACCCCCTCCTGCGCGTCCTGTAGTGTTTCATACACTTTCACGCTCACGCCCGCATCGAAGGCGCCAGCTGACATCGTATCAGCCGCCGGATTCGGCCAGCCATCCCGGGGCGCCACGAGGCGAAGGTCGGTCAAACCGAAATTGCGCATCACCCGTGCCGCAGCGCCAATGTTTTCGCCAAGTTGCGGGGAATGGAGGATGACGCAGGGGCTGCTCTGTTCTGACATGAAGGAACCTGTTTTGACGCGGCCTGCCGCTCTGCTATAGCGCACTCCAATAGCTTCAACCGCAAGGATTACAAAACATGGCGAAGATCAAGGTCAAGAACCCGATTGTCGAGATGGACGGGGACGAAATGACCCGCATCATCTGGCAGCTCATCAAGGACAAGCTTATCCATCCCTATCTGGATCTCGATCTGAAGTACTTCGACCTGTCGATCCAGAAGCGCGACGAAACCGACGACCAGATCACCATTGATGCCGCTGAAGCCACCAAGAAATACGGCGTCGCCGTCAAGTGCGCGACCATCACGCCAGACGAACAGCGCGTTGAAGAATTCAAACTCAAGAAGATGTGGCGCAGCCCGAACGGCACGATCCGCAACATTCTCGGCGGCGTTGTTTTCCGCGAGCCCATCGTGATCTCGAACGTCCCGCGCCTTGTTCCCGGCTGGACCAAGCCTGTCGTCATCGGCCGGCACGCCTTCGGCGACCAGTACAAGGCGACTGACTTCCTCGTGCCCGGCAAGGGCAAGCTGACCATGAAGTGGGAAGCATTCGACGGTTCGGACTCCCAAGAATATGACATTTTCGACTTTCCTGCGGCCGGCATCGCCATGGGCATGTACAACCTTGACCAGTCGATCCGTGACTTCGCCCGCGCCAGCTTCAACTATGGCCTGCAGCGCAAGTGGCCGGTCTACCTGTCGACCAAGAACACGATCCTCAAAGCCTATGACGGTCGCTTCAAGGACCTGTTCCAGGAAATCTTCGACGCTGAGTTCGCTGACAAGTTCAAGGCATTCGGCGGCACCTACGAGCACCGCCTGATCGACGACATGGTCGCAGCCGCCATGAAATGGTCCGGTGGCTATGTCTGGGCCTGTAAGAACTATGATGGCGACGTACAGTCCGACACCGTGGCCCAAGGCTACGGTTCGCTCGGCCTGATGACCTCCGTGCTGATGACACCCGATGGCAACACGGTCGAAGCCGAAGCGGCTCATGGCACGGTCACGCGCCACTACCGCAACCACCAGAAGGGCGAAGCGACATCGACCAACTCGATCGCCTCGATCTATGCGTGGACGCAAGGCCTCAGCCATCGCGGTCGCATGGACGGCACGCCGGACGTGCAGGCCTTCGCCAAGACGCTTGAAGAAACCATTGTGAAAACGGTCGAAGCTGGCTTCATGACCAAGGACCTCGCCCTCCTCGTCGGTCCCGATCAGGAATGGCTGACGACCGAAGGCTTTATTGAAAAGGTTTCGGACAACCTGAAGGCCGAGATGGCCAAGGCCTGAGGCCAACGCGTCTATCAGACGAAAAACCAAAAACCAAAAACCCCGGCGCCTTGCGGTGCCGGGGTTTTTTATGACCGTGCAGACCGGTTTAGATCACGCCGCCGACCATGTGCCCGATCCCCGCAGTGATCGCCATTGCCAGAGCACCCCAGAAGGTCACACGCAGCGTCGGTTTCCAGATACTGGCCCCGCCGGCCCGCGCGCCGACTGCGCCGAGCAGCGCAAGGAAGATGAGCGACGCCACGGCTTCTGCAGGCACCAACGCGTGCAACGGAACCAGCCAGACCAATGCGAGTGGCAAGGATGCCCCAACCGCAAAAGATATGGCTGACGAAATCGCGGCTTGAATAGGCTTCGCCGCCGTCAGATCGGTAATGCCAAGCTCGTCGCGTGCATGAGCCCGAAGGGCGTCGTCGGCTGTCAGCTGGCTCGCAACCTCGTGTGCCGTCGCCGGGTTCAGGCCGCGTTCCTCATAGATACCGGCCAGTTCCGCTTGTTCCGCCTCGGGCATGTCAATCAGCTCCTGGCGCTCCTTGGCCAGTTCTACCTGTTCGGCATCTGACTGGGAACTCACCGACACGTATTCTCCGGCCGCCATCGACATCGCCCCGGCGACAAGGGCTGCGACGCCCGCGACGAGAATTTCACCTTGCGCGGCTTCTGCGGCCGCAACGCCGATAATCAGGCTGGCGGTTGAGACAATGCCGTCATTTGCACCCAGCACGGCTGCGCGCATCCATCCTATCCGCGATAACTGGTGGCGCTCTGTGTGAAAATGCGATCGGGCCATGAATATCCTTTAGTTTGTTTCGAAAAGTCTGGGCCAAAGCAGGCCACATGAACGGGGCTAGTCGACCGATACGCCAAGAGATTCCACAGTAGCGACCGTCAGGTACCCAACCGGCAACCCGTTGGCGCGCTGGTACGCTTCCATCGCCCGGTAAGTCGCAGGACCGAAGTCGCCATCGGCAGGTACCTTGAACCCCTTGGTAGTCAGCGCCATCTGGACTTCGACGATCTTGGCAGGTGATGCGTTTGTGTCGCAAAGCACCTCGCGCCATTCTACGCTGCCTCCGCCCGTCACCGCGCGTTTTTCGACGGTCCTATACGTCGCCGGTATGACGGTTGTCTGCTCTTGGGCTGGCGATACGATCTTCTGCAGGGTGATCGTCTCGTAGACGGCAGGAACCGCTTCTTCCACGATCCGCGCAGGCGTGTTCACGACGTCCTTTTTCAACGTTCTGTATTTCGCCGGGATCACCTTGGTTTCCGTCCGCTCCTGATGCACGAGCCGCGCGCGCGTCACCTCATCATATTGGGCAGGCACCTCCACCCGGCACAGCAATTCACCTGTCGACAAGGCGGAATCGCTATCGGCCTTCGCGGCCATGACATTGACTCCGTAGAGTCCGGCGCCGGGCTTCCAAGTGGTATAGGCCGGACGGATCAGCACCTTTTCCGTATAAGTCTCGAATTCGGCCGGCATCACCACGGTCTCCATCCGCTCCGGTGCTTCCAGGATCTGTTCTGTCTTGGTGACATAGTCGGCGGGAATGACGGTGAACGATGTCGTCGCCTCCCTGATCATGACCTCCTGGGTATAGGTTTCGTAGACGGCTGGGATGACCGTGATTTCGGCGCGCTCCGGCGTCGCGAGCACTTGCTCCGTTACCACTTCAGTCGTTTCCGGAATCAACACGCGCGCGAAACACGAGCCGGCGTCGGCACTCGGCGGATAATCCGTGGCATTCTGGGCGACAGCCAGTCCTGCCATCGCCAATGCAGCTGCCGATATGAAAATCAGTTTCATCATGGTTTTCCCCCTTCGCTGCGTTCGGCAGCCTGCCATACCTTTCGGCGTCCAGACGTGTTTTACCCTACCATGTCGGGACCGGCCAGCCTGTTCGGCCCGTACGCGACCCGTCCCGTGCGGCGCGGTGGCACTGGCATTCAGCCGATTCCGGGCTATACGGGCGTTTCAAGTAGCGAGGCGCGACATGATCCCGAGATATACACGACCCGAAATGGCTGAAATCTGGTCACCGGAAACGCGCTTCGGCATCTGGCTCGAGATCGAAACACTCGCCGCCGAAGCCATGGAAAACCTCGGCCTGATCCCGGAAGGCGTGACAAAGGCCGTGCGCGAGCGAGGCGCTTTCGAAGTCGACCGCATCGACGCCATCGAACGCGAAGTGAAGCATGACGTCATTGCCTTCCTGACAAATGTTACAGAACATGTTGGCGACGAAGCCCGCTTCCTGCACAAGGGCATGACGTCCTCGGACGTGCTGGACACCTGCCTCAGCGTCCAGCTCGTGCGCGCAGCGGATCTGCTCCTGACAGGACTGGACCGTGTCCTCGAAGCACTGGAAACGCGTGCCCGCGAACACAAACTGACCCCGACGATCGGTCGCAGCCATGGCATCCATGCCGAACCCACAACGTTCGGCATCAAGCTGGCCACTTTCCACGCCGAATTCCAGCGTGCGCGCACGCGCCTGCTTTTGGCGCGCGAGGAAGTCGCCACATGCGCCATCTCCGGAGCCGTCGGTACGTTCGCCAACATCGATCCAGCCATCGAAGCCCACGTCGCGGCGAAGCTCGGCCTCACGATCGAGCCAGTCTCCACGCAAATCATCCCGCGCGACCGGCATGCCATGTATTTCGCGGTCCTCGGCGTGATCGCATCGTCCGTCGAGCGTCTTTCCACCGAAGTGCGCCATCTGCAGCGCACCGAAGTACTCGAAGCCGAAGAGTTCTTCTCGCCCGGCCAGAAAGGCTCGTCGGCGATGCCGCACAAGCGCAATCCTGTCCTGACAGAGAACCTGACCGGCCTCGCACGGCTCGTCCGCTCTGCGGTGACCCCGGCGCTTGAAAATGTAGCCCTGTGGCACGAGCGGGACATTTCGCATTCATCCGTCGAGCGCGGCATCGGCCCTGACGCCACGATCCATCTCGATTTTGCACTCCATCGCCTCGCTGGCGTGGTCGAAAATCTGGTTGTCTATCCCGAGAACATGCTCCGCACGATCGAGAGCATGGGCGGGCTGCACAACTCCCAGCGCATCCTGCTCGCGCTCGTTGAGCATGGTGTCAGCCGTGAGGACTCCTACAGCCTGGTCCAGCGCAACGCGATGCGCACATGGCGCGGCGAAGGCAACTTGCTTGACCTGCTCAAAGCCGATCCTGACGTGACGGCGAAACTGACGGATGCAGAGCTGGAGGCGCTGTTTGACCTCGAGTATCATTTCAAACACGTCGACACGATTTTCGAACGGGTATTCGGAACCGCCTGAGTACTGAGCCTAAAAAAAGGCCACCCCGCGAAGCGCAATCTGGCGCTAAGCGGAGTGGCTTTTTTTATGTCTGCAAGTCGTCGCTAGAACGTCGTCGACAGGCTCGCCGAGATGGTCGTTCCACGCTCATAGGTGTTGAATTCGGTGCGTCCGAGGCCGCCTTCCGACATCTGGTACTCCGAATGCTTTTCGCCGAGCAGGTTACGCCCTTTCAGACCCAGTGAAAGTTCGCGCCCGCCAAGCGTGAGGTCGCGATTGTATACGAGGTCCAGCTGCACACCGGGTTCCTCCACCACGTCCGGCAGAGCGGCTGGGCCGATTCCGAATCCGCGTTGCAGGATACGATCATCGACCCAACCCACGAGGAGCGTCATCTGGTCAACATCGCTTTGCCAGCCAAACTGGGCATTCAGGATATTTTCAGGCGTGCCCTGCAGGTCGGACCCGTCCAACCCAAACAGGGCTGCATTACGGAGTGAACGCGAAATCGGGTCGAACACCTTGTCGCTCTCTGCAGCCTTAACCTCAGACGCGGTGTAGGTGTAGTTCGCTGAGAACATCCATTCACGCGCATCCATCCAGGGATTGGATATCGGCATGTTGAAATTGGTCCTGTATTCAAGCTCCGCACCATACAACTCTGCCTTCGGGCTGTTGATGAAGGTTGTCTCGAAAACGAAGGACGCTGTCGAATACTGCACTTCCTCTATCGGGTTTTTTATTTCTTTGTAGAAGCCGCCAAGCGTCACGAACTGGTTGCGCCCGATATAGTATTCCAGGCGTGCGTCATAGTTCGTCAGTTCGCTGTCCACGAGCCCGCTATTGCCGCGATAGGTGCGATCTGTCTCTGGGTCGATGAAGGACGACAGCGCCAATTCACGGAACTGCGGGCGGGCAATCGTCTGCGAATAACCGGCTCGCAACTGGAGGTCATCGGCAAAGTTCCATGTCAGCGTCAGCGCCGGCAGGATATAGTCGTTGCTGAGGTTGACGTCCCCGGCTCCGGGGTTTCCGAACCGGTCAAACGTCTTCACTGTCTGCTCAGCGTCTTCGTACCGAAAGCCTAACGTGCCGCGAACATAATCCAGCAGGTCGATCTCCGCCTGCACGTAGAACGCACTCACGTCGAGCGCCCCCGAATAGGAGTCGTTAGGCGTTACGATTTCCTGAAGAATGAATCGGGCTGGATCGATATTGTCGGGAGAGAACAGGTAGTCAGGGCGCGCAGCCTGCACATCGACCGGCAATGCATTGCCGCCGGCAAACCGCAGGGACAGGTAGTCATAGGTGCGTTCAGTCGAGGCGACATCGAATCCGCCCGACATGACCAGATCCCGCGCATTCCCGATGTCTACGGTATATTTTGCATCGGCGCCCACGCTCGCGATCGTGTCCTCGAGGTTGGAGAAAACAATACCGTAATTGTTTGCAGTGGAATACAAGGGCACACCGTCCGCATCGGGACTACGCCGCAATGAACGGTCATATGGCGCATCGCGCGTGGACACCGCATAGGCACCGCGCCAGTTCAGGTCCAGATCGCCAATCTTGTGCTCGCCGCGCAGCTGGCCGAAGCTTAGCTCGCGCTCGAACCATCCGGTTGACTCGTCGTAAATCTCACCTGTGGCGCCCGGCGCATTAAAATCGGTGCCTGTGGTGATCTCCGATTGTTTCGAGGTCGTGTGGACATAGAACAGAGTCGCCTGAATCTCGTTCTCTCCCCAGCCGACCGAACCCGATCCGAGCGCGTTTAGTGTGGCATCATAGGTCGTCGAAAACTGGTTCTGGTCGCTGCCGATAACGCCGGCCTCGACGAATTGCCGCGTAGCGTTTTTCGTTGTCCATCCTGAGTCAAATCCAACGACGCCGATCATGCCGATATCATACTGGCCCTTGTCGAGAATAAGGCCGGCCTCAATCGATCCGCTGGGGTTTGGACCAAGTTCACCCTGCTGGATAACCGACAGCGGCGAGTTAACCAGGCTCTCGCCAATCGCCTCAATTTGCGCCGGTGTCTGACCGCTAAGCCGCTCACCCGAAGACAGGACACCAGCCAATGGACCCGGGATATCCCGAAGCCCGTCATCATAGCCCGACCAGTCAAGGTCGCCGCCACGAACGTACAATCCATCAGAACCGGTCGTTTCAGTGTTTGCCGAGATACCGGCCTTCACAGTCACAAAATTTTCCGCTGGCTGGCGAAGTGTCTGGAGATCGATCACACCGCCGCCGAATTCGCCGGGATAATTTGCTGAGAATGTTTTCTGGACAGATGCTCCCGCGAGGACGCTGGACGGGAACAGGTCAAGTGGCACTGTCCGCCGCAAGGGCTCAGGGCTTGGAAGCGGGGAACCGTTGAGCAAGGCAGACGAGTATCGGTCGCCGAGGCCCCGCACGAAGGCGAAGCGACCGGAAACGATGCTCAGCCCGCTCAGTCGGGTCAGGGCAAGCGCGGCATTCGAGTCGCCTTGGCGCGCAAGGTCCTCGGTCGACAGGAAAGTCGCGACCTGGGACGTCTCGCGCTGAGGTTCGGGAATGAATTGCCCACGAACGACCACGGTCTGGAGTGTGCGGCTGTCGTCGGTCGTCTCTGCAGGCGCTGTTGCCTCCTGAGCAAGGACCATCGGCGCCAAAGCGAGGACGATGGCTGTCGATAGCAACCATTTATGTCGGACGGATTTATTGTGCATTTTTTTAACCTAGCTTGGCGCGAAATGGACGCCCTCAATTGACGTGTCCGTGTCTCGCCTGAAATGAAAGTGCCGGGATCGTGCACGACTGGCGCGACCATCCCGGCGGTTCTCAACTTAACAAGGGTCGCTGACCTCAAGGCCGCACGACCAACCCTGCCACCAGGTATCCGTGGCGTTCTCGACGGCACCGATATAACCAACCGGCTCAAGGTCGCCCGACAGGCCCGTCACATCAAACGCTGTGACTGCCGATTCAGCCGCACCATTGATGAATGTGTTGATCAGGGTGCTTGCTGTTGCCGTGGAGTTGTTAGTGCCTGCGGCCAGGGATGCAGCTGCAGCACCGATGTCGGAGCCCGCCACTTCAAGACCGGCTACGCAATCGAACAGGACAGAGTTGAAGGCAGGGTCCACGCCGGCCTGGTAGCCAGCAACACCATTGCCTGCCGAAGTCTCCCAGCGGAAGCATTCAGTGACTTCCTTCACCACACCGTTGACGTAAGTGCCGACCGTACCGGTGTTCAGGCGGAATGCATTGCCACCCGCATCACCGAGGAAGGTGAAGTTGGAGACCTTGGCATTGGACGCCGGTGTGATGCCCGCAACGCTGCTGGCCTCAACCATGTTGTCGCCCCCGGCAGCACGCTGCTTCACGATGACATATTGCAGGCTGCCATTGTAGCCATTGTCCGTGTCGAGCGAGTCATCGTCTGCGCCTGTCAGCACGAGGTGCTTGGCGTTGACCGTGCCTCCGAAGAACTCAATGCCGTCATCCGAGCTGTTGTGGACCTGGACATAATCAATCGCCGTGTCCGAACCGACGCCGGCAAGCGTGATGCCGTTCAGCTCATTTCCTGTGGTGACTTCGAAACCGGAATGCTTGACCACCGTATAACGCAGCGAACCGCTATTATCGGTTGGCAAGGCACCGCCGTAAACCGCATCAGGATTGGTGACGCCTTCAACCACGTTGTCACAGGCGACTGTCGCTGGCGTTGCCGCATTGCGGCAGCGGTTGATAGGCGAGCGGCCGAGGATAACCAGGCCGCCCCATTCGCCAATGGCGTTTTCCGGGTTGGGTTGCGTGTCCGTGACATCCGCTTCGGATGTCAGGACGACTGGATTTTCCTTTGTTCCGTTCGAAAATATCTGGGAACCACGGTTCACGACGACATAGTCCGCGCCGCTTCCACCGAAGAGGGTGACGCCGGACTCAATCGTCAGACTGGCTGGATCACCGCCTACCGCTGCACCATCGGCACCGATGTCAACACCGACGTCCAGACGTCCGACAACTTCATAGACATTTCCGCGTGTCAGACGAACATCGTCGGTGATCACACCTGAGACGCGGCAAACCGTTTGGTTGTCGATTTCGAGACCTGAATCAGTCGTCCCGGTCGGGCAGGTCGGGTCGGGGAAGAGACCAAACGTCCAGCCGGTTGCCCAGTTCTGGGTTTCCGTTTCTGTTGGGCCAAAAGCGCCGATATATGTCGTCGGCGAGAAGAACGCGTTCAGCGTTGCCACGTCAAATGGCGCCACGGCAGCTTCGTTCGGGCCTGGGAAGAAAGAGGCCGCGAGCGAATTTGCCGTCGTCGTGGAGTTGTCGGTGCCAGCTGCGAGGGATGCAGCTGCAGCGCCCGCGTCGGAGTTTGCCGTTTCAATGCCACCGGCACAGTCAAACAGGACCGAGCTGAAGGCAGGATCGACGCCCGCCTGGTAGCCGGCAACACCATTGCCTGCCGAGGTCTCCCAGCGGAAACATTGGGAGACTTCCGTCACCACGCCATTGACGTAGGTACTGATTGTGCCGGTGTTCAGGCGCAGAGCGTTGCCGATAGTGTTGCCACCGATGAGGGTGAAGTTGGAGACGTTATAATCCGAAGCGGGCGTGACGCCGGCAACGCTGCTGGCCTCGACCATGTTGTCACCGCCGGCAGTACGCTGCTTCACGACAACATATTGCAGGTTGCCATTGTAGCCATTGTCGGTGTCGAGCGAGTCATCGTCTGCGCCTGTCAGCACGAGATGCTTGGCGTTGACCGTGCCGCCGAAGAACTCGATGCCGTCATCCGAGCTGTTGTGGACCTGGACATAGTCAATTGTCGTGCCGGATCCGACACCACCCAGCGTGATGCCGTTCAGCTCGTTGCCTGCACCGATTGCAAATCCGGAGAAGCGCAGCGAGACGTAGCGAAGCGTACCACTGCTGTCTGCAGCATCAGCGCCGCCATAAACCGCATCGGGATTGCTCACGCCTTCGATCACGTTGTCACAGGCGACTGTCGCTGGCGTTGCCGCATTGCGACAGCGGTTGATCGGCGCCTGGCCGAGAATCACAAGGCCACCCCATTCGCCGATATTGTCGCCGCCGAAATCGCTCGCATCAGCGACCCGACGGATGAGGTCATTGGCGCTGGTCAGGACGATCGGGTTGGCGGCATTGCCGTCCGCATCGATCTGCGAACCGCGGTTGACGACGATATAGTCTGCGCCTGAGCGCCCAAAAACGGTAACGCCGGGCTCGATTGTCAGGGTTGCCGCTGTACCGCCTGCGGTCGTGCCGTCGGCACCGACGTCTACGCCAACATCGACGCGTCCATCAACTGCATAAGCAACACCAGCGACGAAAGGAAGGGTCAGGTCCGCAAGGTACGTACCAGAAAGGTTACACGTCGTGAGTCCGCCGACTGCCGCGCCTTCTGTGAAGCCGGTCGGGCACGTCGCGGCACTGCCGCCACCACCGCCGCCGCCGCTACCGCCACCCGCTGGAGGCGTCCCCGGGCTGCTTGCTCCCGGTGAAGCAATGTTGCTTCCTTGCGAACACGCTGCTGCTAAGCAAAGCGCAAGCGCGCTAACCGACCTGCGAAAAATCATAAGAACCCCTTATTTGGACCATCAGACAGGCCGACTCGACTGCGACCTCGTCAACGGCTGAATAGCGGCGCCCCATGACAAACAATTAACGGAAATGTCTCGGTTTTGAGACAGCCCGTTGGCACAGCATGAATCTCTCCGGCAAGATCGGCCCATACACCTCGAGGCGTCACAAAACTTTCGCGAAAGCGACATGCGAACGCGTTAAATTCCGCATATTCCTGCGATTGTTGAGAACCAGAGGGTCAACGCAACAAGGGGCTGCCTCGGTGGAAAATATGGATTTGCTTTACAGGCTGGAGGGTCGCCTGATCGATCTGGAGACGAAGGTCGCTCAGCTCGAAAAGACTCTGTCTGACCTGCCCAAGACAGAGCCGGCCATATCTGAAGACGCACAGAAACGCATTGATGCCGGCGAACATCCCGTTCGCGTGATGCGCGAACTCCGGTTGCTGACACAAAGCCAGTTGAGCGAACTCTGCGGTATTCGTCCCAATCACATTTCCGCAATCGAGCGCGGCCAGACTTTTGGTCTCAAGACGGCGCGGCGGCTGTCAGAAGCGCTGGAAGTTCCGGCAAGCGTGCTATTCTGACTTTCTCTTGCGACCAGATCGTAATGCAGACAGAAACAGTGTGCGTTATTGGGACAATGCCCACGCCCCCAAGTATTAACAAGATGTACTGTTATTCAGCTTGCCACTATTGAATAGTTTGCTTCATCAACATTCCAGATGCCAGAGCCCTGGCCTGGCCTGTCTGTTTGACAGGTGGCCCAGTTACACGATCCGGGCAGGGAAATTGCAGTCAGAGTATTATATGAGCCAATTAGACATTCTTTCGACGAAGGCACTGAACCTTTTGCCGCGCTTACGCGTCGGGCTGACAGCCGTGTTTGTTGCACTTTTGGGATTGCTGGCTGCGCGGTTCCTTTGGCTGGTGGCGGAGCCTGGCGGCGCAGTGAGTCACCCGCTGCCCTTGCCCGCCATGCAAGTCGATGCATCCGCGGGCTCCTCTCTGGCGAGTGCCGACCTCATGGCCTTGACCCGGTCAAACCGGTTCGGAGCGGCGGCCGCCGTCGGAGACATCATTCCGGACGCGCCGGCCACCAGCCTCAACCTCACCCTCAAGGGCGTGCGTTCGGTCGCGGCAAGCACCAACGATGCAATTCCGGCTCAGGTCTCGATCGCCATCATCCAGACCCCTGACGGTCGCGCCCTGACCTATCATCCTGGTAAAACGATTATCGAAGGCGTCACGCTGGACCGCGTCCTTCCTGATCGGGTGCTCATTCGCAAAAGCGGGTCGCTGGAAACCCTTATGATGGAAAGCGGTATCGATGCGCTTTCTGTCCTGACCCTTCCTGGCCAGGAGGGCATGGTCGAAGGTGCGCCGCGTCCCACAACGATTTCTCGACAGCAGGCGCCGATCAATCGCGCGCTCCTGGCGTCGCTCGACGTGGCGCCGGTGTTCACAGACGGCGTTCTTGTCGGTTACCGTCTGTCCACGCCGGGCGCGACTGCGGTGCTGTCCGGTTCCGGACTGGAATCCGGTGACATCATCACGGTGCTCGACGGTACGCCCATCCGCGACATCAAGATCGAAAACATCGCCGAACGGCTGTCGAACGCGACCGAGTTGTCCATGACGGTTCAGCGCAATGGCGCCAATGTCCCCGTCACGCTTCGCTTCCCTGAGGGAGAATAGAATGAACGTCCGTTTCGGCCTTTCAGCCATTCTGCTGGCCACGACCGCCCTGCCCGCCTTCGGGCTCGCGGGTGAGTCCGGTCCGAAGGCATCCCTCCATGTGTTGAATTTCGATGATGTCGAATTGAGTTCGCTGGTCGCCGACGTTTCCATCGTCACCGGCTATACGTTCATCGTCCATCCCGATGTCCGCGGCAAACGCGTGACCGTGACCTCGTCGTCCCCGCTGACACGGGAAGGCGTATTTGACGTCTTCCTTTCAACGCTGCGCGTTCACGGTTTCACGGCAGTCCCGGCTGGCAAGGACACCTATCGCATTATCCCCGAACAATCGGCGGTCAGCGAAGCCGGCACGCGGGCTTCCGGCTCGAACAGTTTCGTCACTGAAATCATCCACCTCAACAATTTCAACGCGCTTGAAGCGGCCCAGATGGTAAAACCCCTGGTCGACGCCCAAGGCCAGGTCATTGCAAACCCGCGCTCGAACACACTGGTGATCGTTGATTACCAGTCGAACATGCCGCGAATCCGTCAATTGGTCGCTGGAATAGATGAAGATCGCACCCGTACGGTAACGATCTCTCTCAAGAACATCCCGTCAGGCGAACTCGAATCCATCCTGATGGCCCTTCAAAAGACCGGTGGCGAAGACGCCTACGCGTCAAACTTCCAGGCCATCGCCTCCCAGACCGGCAATGCAATTGTCATCCGCGGTGACGACCTCATGGTCGAGCGCGCACTGAAAGTTGTCGAACAGCTGGATGCGACGGACCGGGTCGAAGACACCCTGCGCGTCATCTCGCTCAATAATGCCGATGCCGCCGATATTGTCCCGATCCTAGAGAAGGTCGCTGGCGCGATGGCGTTCCGGCGCAGCGAAGCAGGCGGTGAAATCATGCCGAGTACAATTGCCTTTCACGGCCCGACGAACTCGCTCGTGATCAATGCACCAAGCGAAACCTTGCTCACCCTTGAACGCGTGATCCAGGACCTGGACAAGCGCCGCGCGCAAGTTCTCGTCGAAGCGATCATCGTCGAAATGTCAGACGACACGGCGCGCGAACTCGGCCTGCAATTCCTGCTCAGCGGCACGGGCAACTCGACGGTGCCATTCGCGTCGACCAATTATTCCCGGTCTGCGCCCAACCTGCTGGCCCTCGCCGGCGCCATCAGCGGCAACACACCGTTCAATAGTGGCGAGACTAACCCGTTTGCAGCATCCGCCGTTACGTCCCTGCTCGGCCTCACTGGCCTCAGCGTCGGTGTTGGCGGCCAAAACGGCGACACGCTTTTCGGGGCCATCCTGACGGCTGTCGAGAACGATACGAATTCCCGTGTTCTTTCCAAGCCATTCAACATGACACTCGACAATGGCACTTCCTCCCTTCTCGTAGGCCAGGAAGTCCCGATCGTCACAGGGGAAGTGCTCGGAGATGGAAACACGAACCCGTTCCGCACCGTCGACCGCAAGGAGATCGGCATCCGGCTAGATGTCACCCCGCGCATCTCCTCCGATGATGCCGTGCGTCTCAAAATCAATCAGGAAGTATCCAGCATTTCCGGGGCGATCAACGTCGCAACGTCCGACCTCATCTTCAACAAGCGCCAGATCACGACAGACGTGCTGGCCGACAGCGGCGAGATAATTGTCATTGGCGGCCTGATTGAACAGTCCGATACGATTGCAAACGAGAAAGTTCCGGTCCTCGGCGACATACCGGTTGCCGGACGCCTGTTTCGCACGGAAGGCAAAGCCACAAAGCGTAGCAATCTGATGGTATTCATCCGCCCCACAGTGATCCGCGATCGCCAGAGCGCGCGCGATGTCACCGCCCGCAGCTATCGTTTCGTCCGCGCCGAAGAACTCTGGAACGGCAAGGACAACAAGGTCAATTCGCTCGACGCCTTTGTCAGCGAAGTGCTAGGGGCGCCCCCACCGCAATAATCCAATGAGCACACACGCCGCATCTTCCCGTCAGTTCACCTATGCCTTCGCCAAGGACAAGGGACTCATCGTGCTGCCTGATCGCGACACGCTGACCGTGGGCGTGCGCACGGGCGCTGATGTCATGTCCCTGATCGAGGCGCGCCGCGCGCTCGGGTGCGCCCACGCGATCGAATCGCTTGATCCGGCCAGCTTCGATCGCGCGCTGACAATCGCGTTCAGCCAGGGCCCCCTCGGCGCAACAGATATTGAAGCCGCCGTCGCTAGCCGGGGCGGACTCGAAAGCCTGATCGACGACATCCCCGAAGCAGCAGACCTGCTCGGCGGCAGCGACGATGCGCCGGTCATCCGCCTGATCAACGGCCTGATATACGAGGCCATGAAGCGCCGCGCATCTGACATTCATATCGATCCGTTCGAGGATAAACTATCCATCAGGTATCGGATCGATGGCGATCTGGTCGAAGTCCTCACGCCACCCCGCAAACTCGCCGCACCGCTTGTGTCGCGCATCAAGGTCATGGCCCGTCTCGACATTGCCGAAAAGCGCTTGCCACAGGATGGCAGAATCTCGCTGCAGGCCGGCGGGCGTTCCATCGACGTTCGCGTCGCCATCCTGCCGACCCGCTTCGGCGAACGCGTCGCCCTGCGTCTCCTCGACACGCAGAACGCCCTGCTCACGCTCGAGCAGCTCGGCATGGATTCCGACACCTACCAGCGCTTCGACAAGGTCCTCGGCCAACCGAACGGCGTGATCCTTGTCACCGGCCCCGTCGGCTCAGGCAAGACAACAACGCTCTACTCGTCAATCTCACGCCTCAACACCGGTAGCGTCAACATCATGACACTCGAAGACCCGGTCGAGTATGGCCTGCCGGGCATCAGCCAGACCCAGATGGATGCCAAGGTCGGCCTCACGTTCGCCCGTGCCCTGCGCAACATCCTGCGTCAGGATTTCAACATCGTCATGGTCGGCGAGATCCGCGACCTCGAAACGGCAGAAGCCGCCTTCGAATTCGCGTCCACGGGGCGTCTCGCCTTCTCGACCCTGCACACTAACAGTGCGGCCGGCGCCATCACTCGCCTGCGCGACATGGGGGTGGAGACCTACCTCATGGCCTCCACCCTGCGCGCCGTCATGGCCCAGCGCCTCGTGCGCAAGCTTTGCGACGTCTGCAGGGAACCAGCAACCGCCGGAGCAGCCGAATACGAGGCGCTGGACCTGCACCCGGCCGAATCCTTCACCCACTACACGCCCAAAGGCTGTATGGCCTGTGGCAATACCGGCTTCCACGGCCGCATCGCGATCTACGAGCTCCTCGTCGTCGACAACGCCGTCCGCAACCTTCTCCACGCCGACGCGACAGAAGACGCGATCGAAGCCGTTGCATTCGCTGACCATCACCGCCTGATCGAGAATGCCCGGCGTTATGTTTTCTCCGGCGAGACCAGCGTGACGGAAGTCCTCCGCGTCTGCCGCAAGGAGGCCCGCGATGGCAGCGTTTGAATATGTTGCCGTTGACAATGGCGGCAAGCGCCTGCGCGGCGTCATCTCTGCCGACAGTCCCCGCGCCGCCCGCAAGGAATTGCGAATGCGCGAACTTATGCCTGTCGACGTCTCTCCGCTCAACGCGAAGACGGCACGTGGCGGCAAGGCTGCCGGTGGCCGTATTTCCGAGAAGGATCGCGCCCTGCTGGCGCGCCAGCTGGCTGTTCTCCTCCAGTCCGGCCTCACCGTCGAACAGGCGCTCACCGCTGCAGCGAGCGATGCCAAGCCTGAAACGGTGGCCATCCTTCACCGCGTCCGCAACGAAGTCACCGAAGGCTCCCGCTTTGCCGACGCGCTCGCAACGGCGCCGCGCGCCTTCCCGCCTCTGTTCAAATCCGTCGTTGCGGCTGGTGAAATGTCGGGCCGGCAGGGCGAAGTCATGGAACGCCTCGCCGTCTACCTTGAGAACACGTGGCGCCTACGCCAGAAGGTCCAGTCCGCGCTGATCTATCCTGCACTACTCGCCACGCTCGCCATCGGCATGGTCATCGCCCTGATGATCCTCGTCGTTCCCCGCCTCGTCGAACAGTTCGACATGTTCGATGCCGACCTGCCCTGGCTGACCCAGCAGGTCATCGCCGTGTCCAATCTCCTGCGCAACTGGGGTTGGCTGATCGCCATCGCGCTGGTTGTCGGCATGGCCCTCCTCACCCGATTCCTGCGCGCGCCTGGCGTCCGCGAGACGCTCGACCGCCTCGTCCTACGGCTGCCCATAATCGGCAACCTGGCCCGCACCGTTTCGGCTGCCCGCTTTGCGCGCATCTTCGCAACACTTTCCTCGTCCGGGGCCACGGTTCTGGAATCCCTTCAGGCGGCGCGCGGCGCCATGTCCAACAGCGTGTTCCGCAAGGCTACAGACGAGATCGCCGTGCGCGTCAGCGAAGGCGGCTCATTCGCCGCCGCGCTCAAGGGCACTGGCGCCTTTCCGCCCATGATGGTCCACATGGTGGCCAGCGGCGAAGCGGGGCGTGACGTGCCCGGCATGATGACGCGCGCGGCAGAATTCCTCGAGGAAGAATTCGAAAATGCCACATCCACCGCCCTCAGCCTGATGGAGCCGATCATCATCGTTGTGCTCGGTGGCCTTGTCGGCATGATCGTTTTGTCGATCATGCTACCCATCATCCAGCTCAATACGCTGGCGCTGCAATAGCGCTGCGGACCCAACAGGAGACCCGAATGACCCAGGCCAAAGACGACCAGAAAGCCGCGCCCCACACCAAGGATGCCGGCTTCTCACTCGTTGAGCTGCTCGTAACCGTGTCGATCATGGCCCTGCTTGCCACAGCGGTCGTGATCTCCGTCGGTCCCGTGCTCGGCAAGTCCCGCATCGACCGCGCCCGCTCGGACATCGCCGCGCTTGAAAGCGGCCTTGAACAATACAGCTTCGACATGTTCAACTATCCCGGCGCCGATACCGGCCTGGCCGCGCTCAAGACGCCTCCCTCCGGCGCGAAAGCCGACCAGTATCGCCCCGGCGGCTACATCAAGCGCGTCCAGCAGGACCCCTGGGGCAATGATTACAATTACACCGCTCCCGGTCCCCGGTCCGCTGGTGCCTATGACGTGTTTTCCGCCGGCCCGGACGCAGAACCCGGCAACGAAGACGATATCGGCAACTGGAACTGACACCTGAAATGACCACCCGTCGCGACCTCCACGCATCCACTGAAGCAGGTATGACCCTGACCGAAGTGCTGGTCGCTGTGTTCATCATGGCGCTCGCTGCCGGCATGGTCACGATGACCATGCGCCCGAAAGCGGATCCACTGGCCGAAGCCGCAACGCGTCTTGAACATGATGTCACCTCGGCGCTCGACCTGGCTCTCGTCACCGGCGTGCCCCAGGGCCTGTCGATCACCGAAGACGGTTACCAGCGGTTCAGCTGGCAGAACCAGGTCTGGACCCCGGCTCCGGGCCGAGCGGTTACGTTCGCACGCAACGTCACTTTCGACACACCCCGCACCCCCTCGCGGACTGTGTCCGACACAGTGACAATCGTCCCGAATGTCGTCCTCGACACGACGGGCACCGTCCAGGGCGAGCCCCTCACACTCATCCACGGTCGCGAGACGATCACGCTGACCATCGCACCCAATGGCCAGGTCATGTGGGAGGCGCCCGATGCCTGACCGCACATCGCAATCCGGTTTCACGCTTGTCGAAGTCCTCGCCGCGCTGGGCGTCTTTTCGATATCGGCCATCGGCCTGATCCATCTCAGCAGCGAAACCACTGTCGGTGCCAAACAGGTCGACCTGCGGGCACTCGCCGAAATCGAGGCTAGCAACCGCATGGCCGACGCCATGACACTACCGCCGCCGCTGCCAACCGGCGTGATCGCCGGTGCGGCCACGCAGCGCGGTCGCACATTTGACTGGAAACGAACGGTTTCCCCCACGCAGGAAGACGGCCTGTTCCTTGTCGATGTGACCGTATTCATGCCGGAAACCGGTCAGGTGCTCGCCCACATTCAGGCCCTGAGGGCGGGCGAATGAAACAGACAGAGGCCGGATTCACACTCATCGAAACCCTCGTCGCGCTCGGCGTTACCGCCATGCTCGCCACGGCGGGAACGCTGATGATGCTGCAGACGCTGCAGGCCAGCCGCGCCATTGATGCGCGCATGGCTGACGTTCGCACGCTGGAGGCCGCCAACGGCCTGCTGCGCGCCGATTTTAGCGAGATGACCCAGCGCCCGTCAGCAGCGCCCGACGACTTCAATCCTCCCGTCGGCTTCACGGGCCGTACAGGCGTTGAAACAGGTGACTTGATCAGCTTCGTTCGTTCCGGCTGGCGCGACCCGCAAGTCGGTGGCGACCGCAGCGATCTCCAGCGCGTGGCCTTTCGACTCGAAGACGGGCAGCTGATCCGCAAGGCTTGGCTGCGGCCAGACCCCGTCCGCGACACGCCCGTTGTGGAACGCGTGCTTCTGGATGGCATATCCGACCTCGAAATCCGCTACCGCCAAAAAGGCGTCTGGTTCGACGAATGGCCTGGCGATGCCAACGGACGGCATCCGGACCTGGTGCAACTCGATCTGGAATTTCCCGACGCGGACCAGCTGACATTACAGTACATGGTGGGGGCCACGCCATGACCCCGGCATCCTCCCCCAAGGACCGCGGCGCCGCACTCTTGTCGATCCTGATGATCGTCGCCGTCATGTCCGTTGCCGCCCTGACCGCCGTCGACGCGCTCGGCCGGTCGATCAGCCTCGCGCGCGTCTCGTCGCAGCGCTCCCAGACCCTGTGGGCGGCGCGCTCGACCGAAGCGATCGGCGCCGTTGCCATTTCGCGCCTCAGGGACCTTGATGACGACGCCCTCCGGCAAGCCCTGGAGACCGGGCAGGCGATCACGCTGCCCTTCGAACGCGGCGTTATCCAGGCAACATTGGCCGACGACTCCAACTGCTTCAACCTCAACTCCATTACCGGAGCAGCCGACGACACCAGCCATATCAGGTTCCAGGCCCTGCTCGAAGCACAAGGCCTGTTCCGGTCGGACGCCCGCGCACTGGCGGAAAGCCTCGCCGACTGGATCGATACCGATTCCAATCCACGCGCGTTCGGAGCGGAGGATGCCTATTACGGGACTCTCGAAACACCCTACCGTGCCGCCAATGCCGGGCTGGTCAACCTGTCCGAACTCCGCGCCATAAAAGGTTTCACGCCAGAAATCATCGAGACAATCCGGCCACTCGTATGCGTCAGGCCTTCGACATTTCAGTCCGCTCTGAATATCGAAACACTGCGCGAATCTGATGCCCCCCTGTTGATCGCGCTTTACTCCGGTGAGCTCAGCATGGAACAGGCGCAATCCGTCATCCGTGCACGGCCGCTGTCTGGCTGGCTGACGCCCGACGCATTCCTGTCAGACAGCGAGATCCAGTCGATTGCCGTCGCCTCCAGAAACGATTCCATGATCGCGCTCCGGCCAACCAGCCTGCGTTTGACAGCGCACATCGTCTCTGGCCCGACGCAGGAAACCCTCCAGCTTACCTATGCAATGGACGACGGCGGCAAGGCCCCCCTCATCCAGCGCATAACGGGAGACTTCTGATGGCCCGGCGCCTCTATGCAATGCTTCCATCACCCGGAGAGCCAATCGAGTTCGCCTTGGCAACCGACAAGGGCATCAGCCTGCTGTCCGCCAGTTCGGCTGACATCGACTCCAGCGACGAGATCGTGGTTTTCGTTCCGGCAACGGAGGTGGGTTGCTTCGACGTCCGTCTTCCCAACCAAGGCGTTACCGAATTACGTCGGTCGGCGGCCTTCGCGCTCGAAGACGACCTCGCGGTCGCGGTCGAAGATGCCCATGTCGCCATCGGACAGCCGCTTCCCGGCGGGTCGCGCCCGGTTCACATCGTTGATCCGGCCTTGATGGAACAATGGGTGTCGATCCTGAATACTGCTGGACTCAAAACGGCTCGCCTCGTCGCTGATGCCTCGGTCCTGCCCGCCACGCCGACCGCCATTGATACCGGGGGCCGCATACTGTTCTCGATCAACGGTCGCCGTTTCGCTGCTGATGCCCAGCTGCCCGACGACGCGCTCAAGGCCCTCATTCAAAAAGCCGATGCCCCCATCTCGGTATCCGGGAGCCAAATCGCGCAGCGGCTTGGTGTGGCCGACGCTCAGTCGTCCTCTCTGCCGCTTCTCGGCCAGCTCGCGCAATGGGCAGAGAATGGCCCGCCACTAACAGACCTGCGCCAGGGCGCCTTCGTCAGCCGACGGCAAGCAGAAATCCGGATCGGCGCATGGCGTCCGGCACTCATTCTTGCCGCCGCTGCGACCGTCACGTTCCTGTCCGTTATCGCCCTCGAAACACACGCCCTGTCGCGCCTCGCCACCGCGCTCGACAGTCAGGCCCGCGCCACCTACGCAGCGGCCTTCCCGGGCGCGCCCATACCTGCGAACCTTGCATCGGCCGTCCGGAGCCAGAACACCGCACCTGTCGCAAACCGGCTCCCCTTCCTCGAAGCGACAGCTCTCCTCTACGAAGCCGTTCCAGTCGATAGCGGCATCTCGATCCAGAGCCTGCGATATGATCGTGCGACCGGTCGCCTGCTCGCCAACATGGTCTACCCCAACTATGGCAGCGATGCCGACCTGAAGAACGCCCTCGAAGCGAACGGCATCGCCGTGTCACTTGGCGATTCCCGCCAGCAGGACGGACAGGTTCTCGGCGACCTCACACTGGAGGCGGCACGATGATCGAATGGTGGGACAAGCTCAGCCTGCGCGAACGCGCACTCGTCGGAGCAGCCGCAGCATTGCTCGCACTTATCGTGCTGCTTCAATTCATTCTGTTTCCGCTTCTGGCCAATCGCGCCACCGCCAGCCTCCGGGCTGAACAGGCATCGCGCACGCTGGACCTCATGACCTCTCGCGGACTCTCTCCAACAGCCGACGCCAGCGCATCCTCTGGTGTCGCACTCGACGCTGACGCCCGGCGACGCACCATTCTCGATGCTGCGACGCGTCGCGGGCTCGCGATCGCGCGCGTACAAGTCAGCGCCGACGGCGTGGTAACCGTGCAGGTCGATGATACCAATGTCGAGAATGTCTTTGCCTGGTTGTTCGAACTGCGCAGCAGCGCCGGGCTCGAGTCCAGCAAGGCGACAATCACTCAGGCAGGTTCCGGCCTTGTTCGTTCAAGCTTTGAATTCGGGGGCATGCCGGCCGGATGAAGCGTCTCACACTCATCCTTGTATTCGTCGCTGCGCTTGCGTTCGGCATTTTGTCCGGCGTGCCGCTGTCATTCATGATGCGCAATGCAGGTCTCGTCGATCAGGGCGTCAGCTGGCAACAGGCACGCGGCACCATCTGGCACGGGCAGGTCACCGGGCTCGGATATCGTGGACAACCTGTTGGCGCGCTCGACGTCACATCGTCTCCATTTTCCCTGCTCTCAGGTGCCATCGTATCCGACGTGAAATGGGTCGGCCAGCCCGGCCGCGGGCGCGGCAATATCAAACTGTCGGGATCGTCCATGAACCTGTCCGGATTCGCTGCCGAACTAGATATCAGCCGCCTGAGCGGCATTCATCCTGAACTGCGCCGGGTCGGCGGCGTTATGAAATTGTCCAATGCCGCAGCCCACGTCGACAGCGCCGGCACGTGTAAATCAGCTAGCGGCGCAGCCCAACTGGATCTCGTCCGTCGGCTCGGCATCCAATACGGCCGCGACTGGCCCATGCTTGCAGGCGCGCCAACCTGCAATGACGGAAACCTTGAATTACCGCTCACCGGCGACGGTCCCAATGGCGAACGATTTGAAATCACCTTGCGCGCGCGTCCCGATGGACGCACCGGCATGGACGTTCATGTCGAACGCCTCGATGCTCAGGCAACCGCCGCCCTCACGGCAATGGGCTTCACAAAAACCGGAAATGGCTACACGCTGGGCCCGGAAGCCACTCTGGCCGAAGGTAACTGAATATGCGCCATTCACATTCCATCTGTTTCGCAACTCTGTTGATGTCGATTGCCATGTTGCCGGCCTGCGCAAGTAAACCTGCGCCCGCTCAAACCGTCACATCGGCAGCCAACGTAATTGCGAGGACCGGCGAGCTGCCGTCCCAGACGCTCGCGCCGGGCGCCTGCGGCCTGTTCCTGTGGACACAATCTGCTCCCGTCCGCTTCGTCTTCTTCGCCGAAGCGGGATCGGACAAGGCGGTCATGAACATTGGGGGCACCCAATCCCCGCTCGAACTTACGGCCTCTCGCGGCGCGCTTTTTGGCCAGTTCATGACCCAGATGACCTACCGTTCGCCTGACGGCAATGTCGGCCTGAGCTTCAAGCCCGGCGAGCTGCTCGATGGCGGCCAGCGGATCGAGGACGGGCGGTTGTCGCTCGTGAGCAAGGACGGCTGGGAAACCATGATTCCGGTCCTGGGACTCAGTGCCTGCCAGCCCGAGTCTCGGTGATCCGCGCCCCAATCACAATCAGTGACTGCCCCGACCTGAAACACATTTCAGGTTAGGATTTTCTGGCCCCTTCAAGCTTCACAATCGGAAAAGCCGATACACGTCAAGCGCCGCCGCCCAAGGCTTCGGCGCCGATTTTACGACTCCAATTGCGCTCCAAGCCGCGATCAGCTCAAAATCTGTAAAACAACAAAACTTTGTTGTTTATCGTGTATCTCTTATTGTTTTTCAACAATTTTGATGTTATCCAGACTCATCACGGCGCGGAGAAGCTCGTGCAAGCTCACGCCAGCGCCATCAAAGATCACAATGGGTATCTGAACCATGAACTATGCTGAAACTGACCAGAATCCGCCGTTCAGGCTTGGCCTTCTTGTCAAGCGGATCCTGTTCCTGGCCTTGCCCGTTTTCGTGCTGATCGGCTCGGTCGGCGGCTTTGTCGCCATGGGGGCATTGAAGCCTGCACCCGAAGAGAAGACCGAAATCATCGAGGCCCTCCCCGTGCTCACCACTGTGGCACGCTCCAAACCTGTTTCGATCAAGGTTCACGGTCAGGGCGAAGTCAAAGCCCGTTCCGAAGTCATGCTCGCCTCCGAGATCAGCGGCCGTGTGGCCTATGTCTCCCCCAAATTCCTGGCAGGCGGGCAATTTGAGCGCGGCGAAACTCTTGTCCGCCTCGAGTCCCGGGAATACGAACTCGGTATCGTCCAGGCCGAATCCGCTGTGGCGCAAGCCCATACGGCACTCCTCCAGGAAATCTCCGAAGGCCAGATTGCCAGCCAGGGCGCCGAACAGCTCGGGCTGGACCAGGTGTCCGATTTGACGCTTCGCCATCCGCAGCGCGCCCAGGCCGAGGCCCAGCTAGCCTCCGCGCAGGCGCGGCTCGACGACACCCGGCTCCAGCTGTCACGCACACGTATCCTCGCCCCCTTCGCAGGCCGCGTGCGGGAGAGATCAGTCAATATCGGCGCCTATGTCTCGCCCGGTGCCCGCCTCGGCGAAATCTATGCCAGTGACGTTGTCGATATCGCCATCGCCCTGACTGATTCAGACCTCGCAAATCTCGGTCTCGGCATTGGATTTTCCGAAACGCCGGCCCGTAAGGGCCCGCCCGTCACGCTGTCGGCCACCGTCGCTGGTGTGCCGCACACTTGGTCCGGCCGCATTACACGCACCGCCAGTGGCTTCGATCCGGAAACCCGCGTTCTCTTCGCCTATGTCGAAGTCACGGACCCCTATGGCAAAGGCGCCGACAATGGCACGCCCCTCGCCACTGGCCTTTATGTTGATGCCGAGATCGACGGGCGCACACTGGCCGACAGCGTCGTCCTCCCGCGCACCGCGCTTCGCGGCAAGGACAGTGTCTATGTCGCCCGAGAGGACGACACGCTCGAGGTTCGCCCGGTCGAAGTTGCCTTTTCCGAACGTGAACGCCTCATTCTCACGTCCGGCGTAAGCGCTGGCGAACGCGTTGTGACATCGCCTGTCCGCGCGGCATCCGACGGCATGAAAATCAAACCTGTCGACCGGCTCGAAACCGCTTTTGCGGCCGGCGCCAATGCGGTTGAAGAATAGAAGGATCCGAGGGCATGTCGGCAATCATCCGCTGGTGGGCAAGCAACAAGGTCGCAGCAAACCTGCTGATGATCGCGATCATACTCGGTGGCATTGTCGCCTTCATCAAGATGGAGCGCGAACTTGAACCCTATGTCGAATTCCCGGGCGCTCAGATTTCCGTCGTCTGGCGCGGCGCGTCTCCGCAGGACATCGAGGAACAGATCACCGTCCGCATGGAAGAAGCCGTCAGCACGGTCGAAGGAATCAAGGAACTCCGGTCTGTTTCCAGCGAAGGGGTCGGCCGCCTCATCGTCATCGGCAACCAGGATCTCGACGAAGGCAAGTTCCTTCAGGACCTCAAACGCCAGATCGACGCCGTCAGCTCCTTTCCGGCCGCCGCTGAACCACCGCAGCTGAACGTCTTCCGCAGCCGAGACGAGATCCTCCGCCTCGCCATGTCCGGCGACGAGACGGTCAGCGAGCAGGACCTCAAGCACTTCGCCGAGGCCACCCGCCGCGAGATCGGACTGCTAGGCTATGTCCCGTCCGTCGAACTCTTCGGCGTGCGGAACGAAGAAATTTCCATCGAGGTCTCCGAAGAAGCGCTCCGCCGCTATGGCGTCAGCCTGTCTGACGTCGCCGCTGCTGTCGGCGGCACATCCGTCAACATTTCCGCCGGGAATGTCCGCAGCGATGGTGGCAACGTCCAGCTGCGCACCCGCTCGCAGGCCGATACGCAGGCCGAGTTCGAAAACATTATCGTCAAGCAGATGCCCAATGGGGCCATCGTGCGGGTCTCCGACATGGCAACCGTCATCGACGGGTTTGAAGAGGTCAACCTCCTCGCCACGGTCAATGGACAGCGCACGATCTTGGTCCAGGTCATGAGCGGCCCGAAGATGAACATCGTGAAGATGTCACAAAATGTGAATGCGTATTTCGATGAAGCGGTCAAACACCTTCCGCCCGGCGTCTCGATGACGATCTGGCAGGACTCCGCTATCGACTATATGAGCCGCATCCGCCTGATCGGAACCAATTTCCTGACCGGCCTGTTCCTGGTCCTGGTCACGCTGCTGCTCTTCCTGCGTCCTGCCATCGCCATCTGGGTTGCCATCGGCATCGGCACGGCCTTCGCAGGCGGTCTCGCGCTCCTGCCCATGGCGGACGTCTCGTTCAACATGATCTCGACCTTCGCCTTCCTGCTCGTCATCGGCGTGATCGTGGACGACGCGATCATCGTGGGTGAAGCCATCCACTCGCGCACGGAAGATGGCGAGGAAGGCCTCGTCGCGGCGGTGAACGGCACGACCATGGTCATCAAGCCCGTCATTTTCGCGGTCTTCACCACGATGATATTCTTCGCGCCCTGGATGTACCTTTCCGGCGGCACCAGTGAATTTACGCGCTCCATCTCACTCGTCGTGATTTTCGCCCTCCTGTTCTCGCTGATCGAAGCCCTGCTAATCCTCCCGGCTCACCTGTCCCATCTCAAAGCGGTAAATCCGGAAACTCGCATTGCCCGCTTCCAGGCGTCCATCGCAAACAGCATCGTCTGGATCGCTCGTCGTCTATACCGCCCCCTCTTGCTCCGTGCACTGCGCCACCGCTATCTCACGGCATCCATTTTCATCGGCGGCATGATCCTGTCCGTTGGCCTGCTCACCAACGGTCTTGTGAAAACCGTCTTCTTCCCCGAAACCGAGTCTGACCAGATCGAAGTCTCCGTCGAAATGCCGGAAGGCACGCCCTATTCCCGGTCGCTCGAAGTGCTTGCGCAGATTCAGGCCGGTGAAAAGGCACTTGAGGACGAGGTCAACGCATCCACCAATGGTGAAGGCGAGCTGATCGAGAACTGGTACACCCGTTCACGCGACAATAATATTTTGGCCCTCGTCAAACTCGTGCCGCCAGAAACGCGCACACTCACAGCCAAGGAAACGGCCGAGCGCCTCCGCGTCCTGATCGGCGAAGTCCCGGACGCCGAGACGATCACGGTCAATTACCGGAACACCGACAATGATCCGCCGATACAGTACATGCTGAACTCGACCGATCTCGACGCGCTCAACGCGGCAGCCGAAGACCTCATGGCCAAGCTGCGCTCCTATGATGGCGTCTACAATGTCGTGAACGACGTGCAGAGCGCGACCGACGAGATCCAGTTCGACCTGAAGCCCGGTGCCGAATCCCTCGGCATCACGACGGCTGATGTCGCCCGCCAGGTGCGTCAGGGATTCTATGGCGAAGAAGTCCAGCGCCTGCCCCGCGACGGCGAGGATGTCCGCGTCTTCGTACGTTATCCGCGCACCGACCGGGAATCGCTCGACTTCCTGAACAATATTCGCGTCCGCACTGCCGATGGCCGAGAACTGCCCCTCTATGCGGTCGCCGACATACGCTTCGAAAAGGGCATATCCCAGATCAAACGTCGCGAACGCCGCCGGGCCATCGTGGTCAGTGCCGAAATCGTGGCCGAGCGCATCACGGAAATCCGTGGTGATCTCAACGACGATTTCTTCAACGATTTCGACAAGGCCCATCCCCTGGTCCGGCGCGGCAGCATCGGCCGAGCACAGGGCGAGGCGGAATTCATGGCTGAGATCATGACCTTCCTGCTGATTGCCATCGGCGTCGCCTACTTCCTTGTCGCCGTAGCCTTCAAATCCTATGCCGAACCGATCCTGATCCTTCTGGCCGCCATCCCGTTCTGTTTCACGGGCGCCATGGTCGGACATCTCGTCATGGGCTTCCCGCTCAGTATCCTGTCCTACATGGGCATCATGGCGGCGGCTGGCGTGGCCGTGAACGACAATCTCGTCCTGCTGGATTACGTCCACCAGCTCCGGGACCGGGGCATGGATGGTGCGCAGGCGCTGATCGAGGCGGGCACCCGCCGCTTCCGGCCGATCCTCCTCACCTCGCTCACGACATTTGTCGGCCTTTTCCCGCTGATGATGGAGCGCTCGATCCAGGCGCAGTTCCTGATCCCGATTGCTGTCGGCCTCGCCTTCGGGGTCCTGTTCGCCCTGTTCGTCACCCTGTTTTTTGTGCCCGCCCTGTATGGCATCGGCGCGGATATCAAACGCTTCTTCGGCTACCTCATTTCCGGCAAACACCGCCCGGGCTTCGATGCCCTGCTCGACGAGGAAGCACTCGAAACGCTCGCGCCCGTGCCGGCTGAGTAAGCATGCGTCACCACAGCAATGGTTGGAGGCAACAGAGCTTAGGCTCTTGCCTTCAACCCCTTGGTCGCTAAACCCCCCGATATGCTCACCATATCGAACCTCGACTACCGCATTGAAGCGCGCCTTCTATTTGAAGGCGCCGGCGCCCAGATCGCATCCGGCTGGAAAGTCGGCCTCGTCGGACGCAACGGCACGGGCAAGTCCACGCTGCTCAAACTGATCCGCGAAGAAATCACGCATCCAACCAATGACGGCTCTATTCGCCTGAACCAGGGCGCCCGCCTCGGCTGGGTCGCGCAGGAAGTCGCGCCGACGGATGAAACCATTCTGGAAGTCGTTCTCGCCGCCGATACCGAGCGTCACGCCCTGATGCAGGAAGCCGATACCGCCGAAGACCCGATGCGGATTGCCGACATCCACACGCGTCTCGTCGATATCGACGCCTGGTCGGCAGACTCGCGCGCGGCCGAAGTCCTGATGGGCCTCGGCTTCGTCCAGAGTGACCTTGATCGCCCGACCCGGGAATTCTCCGGCGGCTGGCGCATGCGCGCCGCCATCGCCGGCGTCCTGTTCTCGCAGCCAGACCTGCTCCTGCTCGACGAACCGACCAACTATCTCGACCTTGAGGGGGCCGCCTGGCTCGAAGGCTATATCAAGAAATATCCGCACACCGTGCTCATCGTCTCGCACGACCGCGAAATGCTGAACCGCTGCGTCACTCATACGATGGCGCTTGAGCACCAGAAACTCACCATCGTGCCCGGCGGCTATGACGCCTGGCTCAGGCTCCGCGCGGCCAAATATGCCCAGCTGGAAAGCCAGCGCGCCAAGCAGGAAGTCGACAAGGCGCACCTCCAGGCCTTCGTTGACCGCTTCCGCGCCAAGGCGTCCAAAGCCCGGCAGGCCCAGTCACGCGTGAAGATGCTCGAAAAGATGCAGGACATCTCGATCCCGATGGCCGAACGCACGACCCCATTCAACTTCCCTGCCCCCGCCGACAAGATGGCGCCACCCTTGCTCGAACTGCGCGGGGCTGAACTCGGATATGGTGAAGACGCCAGCATCCTGCGCAATGTTACCCTGCGCCTCGATCCCGATGACCGGATCGCCATTGTCGGCACGAACGGTCAGGGCAAGACGACTCTGGTAAAATCCATTGCCGAGCGCCTGCCGCTGATGATGGGTGACCGTGTCACCCACAGCAAGGTCCGCATCGGCTACTTCTCCCAGGACCAGCTCGACGAACTGACGCCCGGCGAAACCGTGCTCGATCACGTCCGCCACGCCATGCCCAAGGAAACGCCGATCTCCAAACAGCGATCAACAGCGTCCATGATGGGCTTCAGCCATGAAAAGGTGGATACCAAGGTTGAAAAGCTCTCCGGTGGCGAAAAGGTCCGCCTCCTCCTCGGCCTCATGGCCATGGACAAGCCTCATATCCTGATCCTCGACGAACCGACGTCGCACCTCGATATCGACAGCCGCGAGGCGCTTATCTACGCCCTCAACGACTTTAAGGGCGCCGTCCTTCTCATCACGCACGACATCTTCCTCGCTGAAGGCACCGCCGACCAGCTCTGGTTGGTCAAGGATGGCAAGGCCGAAGTCTATGATGGCGACCTGCAGGATTACCGCGCGCTCGTGCTTCAGGCCGACCGAAACAAATCGGATAGCAAATCGAAATCCAGAAAGTCTGATCCCGTCGTAGCAGCCCCCAAGGTTAACAAGGCCGACCAGCGCCAGCGCTCATCCGAAAGCCGCAAGGCCGCCTCGGGCCTCAAGCGCAAGGCCGACGACGCCGAGAAGCGACTGAGCACAATCAACGCCCGGATCACGGCGATTGATGCTGACCTGTCGAAGCCCGGTCATGCCTCGGAACAGCTCCAGGACCTGCTGCGCCAGCGCGCCGATCTCGTGGCGGAAGCCGAAGCCACCGAGCTGTCCTGGCTGCAGGCGGTCGAAGACTATGAAACGGCTCTCAACGCCTGAGCACTGTGCGCGCTGCCCACCACCGCAAAAAATGTGTGCTATTAGCCATCATCGGTGCGTTTTTCCGCCACGGAACCCGATTTTGAGGTCGCTGTCACAATAGTAGTACTATACAAACCGGGCTAAATTGCGCAGTTAGAAATTGAAAAAACCCCGCACAGAATATGCAGGTTGGCAGTTTAGATTGTCCGGGCATGCGTACATGCTCGCAGAGGATTAGAATGGGTGTTTCAGAGAATCTGAAAAGAGCCATAGCCTTCCCGCGGGAACCGGTGGTGCTCGCACGGACCTCGTCGGCGGGTCTCGATATTCTGGAATTGGAAGAGCAGGCCGACGCGTCCTCAAACCAGGTTCACCTGCCGCCGATCTATCCCGAATGGCTCGGTGACCGGCTCTTCGCACACACCCACGGTTGTCGCTTCAATTACGTGGTCGGAGAAATGGCCCGCGGCATTGCCACCACGCGAATGGTCGTCGAAGCGGTGCGCGCGGGGTGTGTCGGTTTCTATGGCAGCGCTGGCCTCTCGCCGGATGTCATCGAAGCCGGCCTGAAGGAAATCAAGTCGCAGCTGACGCCTGACCAGACAGCGTGGGGCGCCAATCTTATTCATTCCCCCCAACAGCCCGGTTACGAAGCGCGCGTCGTCGATCTCTTTCTCGCTCAGGGCGTGAAGCGGGTGTCAGCCTCCGCCTTCATGAAACTCTCAGTTGAACTGGTGCGCTATACCGCCGTCGGCCTGTCCCGCGCGCCGGACGGAAGCATCCGCCGCGACAATCATGTCTTCGCCAAGGTTTCCCGCACCGAAGTGGCTGAGCCCTTCATGTCGCCCGCACCCGCCAAACTGCTCGCAGAATTGGTGGCTCGCGGCGCCATCACCGCCGAACAGGCCGATCTCGCGTCGAAAGTTCCGGTCGCCGCTGAAATCACGGCAGAATCCGATTCCGGTGGGCATACTGACAATCGCCCTGCCAGTGTCCTTTTCCCGTCGCTGGTCTTGGCCCGCGATCGCGTCGCCGCCCGCACGGGCGTAGACGCCAACTCGGTCCGCATCGGTCTCGCCGGTGGCGTCTCGACGCCAATGGCCGTCGCCGCCGCCTTCCAGATGGGCGCCGCCTATGTCCTTACAGGGTCCGTTAATCAGTCCGCCGTAGAATCCGGCCTGTCGGAAGCAGGACGCCGCCTGCTCGCCAAAGCAGGGCCCGCCGATATGACCATGGCCCCCGCCGCTGACATGTTCGAGCAGGGCGTCGAAGTTCAAGTGCTCAAGCGCGGCACCCTGTTCGCTATGCGGGGAAAGCGCCTCCACGCCATTTACAGGTCGGGAGCGAGCTATGAGACCCTTTCCCAGAAAGATCGCGACTGGATCGACGACGTACTCGGCGAACCCTTCGACGCGAGCTGGCAGAAAACCTATGCCTTCATCTCGCAGGCCAATCCCGCCGAGGCCGCCCGCGCCGAAACCGACGGCAACAAACGCCTCGCCCTGGTGGCCCGGCGCTACCTCTTCATGGGCGCCCAATGGGCCCGTGAAGGCACACCCGGGCGCGAAATGGACTACCAGATCTGGTGCGGCCCCGCGATGGGCGTGTTCAATGAATGGGTTAAGGGCAGCTTTCTTGAACCGACGGAGAACCGCACCGTCAGGCAGATTGCCTGGAACCTGCTCGAAGGTGCCGCACAAATCACCCGTGCCGGACAGCTACGCGCACTTGGCCTACCAGTTGCACCTACAGATTACACCTATATGCCCCGTCAGTTAGCTGACGCTGAATGAGACAAAAAATGGTAAATGAGACCCGCACTCAGGCTGAGCCCATCGCTGTCATCGGGGTCGGATCGATCTTTCCGGGTCGGGGTGGCAATACCGGCTATTGGCGCGACATCTTCCAGGGTCGCGACACTCTGACCGAGACACCGGCCTCGCACTGGCTGCTCGACGACTATTATGATGCCAATGCGCTGACGCCTGATCGCACCTATGGCCGCCGGGGCGGCTTCATTTCGCCCGTCCCGTTCGACCCCCTTGCTTTCGGCATCCCCCCGAATGCCCTGCAGCAGACTGACAGCGCTCAGTTGCTGGCGCTCATCGCCGCCAAGCACGCGCTCGACGATATCGAAAGCTCAAGCGGCGTCGAGATCGACCGCACCCGCACCAGCGTCATGCTTGGCGTTGCATCTGCGACTGAACTCACCGCCCATATGGCCGGCCGCCTCCAGCGCCCCGTTTGGGTCAATGCCCTGCGCCAGTCCGGCCTCGGCGAGGCGGACGTGCAGGCCATCGTCAAGCGGATGGAAGACCATTACATCGAGTGGAAGGAGAGCACGTTCCCAGGCCTCCTCGGCAACGTCGTCGCCGGACGCATCGCCAACCGGCTCGATCTCGGCGGCAGCAACTTCGTCACCGACGCAGCCTGCGCCTCCAGCCTCTCGGCCCTCCAGATCGCTCTGCACGAATTGCGGGCAGGCGATTCCGACACGGTCCTCGCCGGCGGTGTCGACGCGCTCAACGACATCCTGATGTACATGTGCTTCTCGAAGACGCCGGCCCTGTCGCCCACAGGCGATTGCCGGCCCTTCTCGATGGACGCCGACGGCACCATGCTTGGCGAAGGCGTCGGCATCCTCGCTTTGCGCCGCCTGTCGGACGCGGAGCGTGACGGCAACCGTATCCACGCCCTCATCCGCGGGATCGGCGGCGGATCGGACGGCAAGGGCACCGCCATCTATACGCCGCTCCCATCGGGCCAGGCCCGCGCCATTGAGCGCGCCTATGTCCAGGCTGGCTACGGCCCGGAAACTGTCGACCTTGTCGAGGCGCACGGTACCGGCACCAAGGCGGGCGACAAGGCAGAACTGGCCGGTCTCCACCTCGTATTCGACGGCAAGGGCGATGGCGAACCCTGGTGCGCCGTTGGCTCGGTCAAATCCCAGATCGGTCACGCCAAGGCTGCCGCCGGCGCCGCCAGCCTGATCAAGGCTGTCCATGCCCTCAGCCGCAAGACCCTTCCGCCTACGATCAAGATTGGCGAACCTGCCGATGTGCTGAAAGACAGTCAGAGCTTTTACCTGAACAGCGAAGCGCGCCCCTGGATATCGGCGGAGTCCCGCCCGCGCCGCGCCTCGGTCAGCTCCTTCGGCTTCGGCGGCAGCAATTTCCACGTCGCGCTTGAGGAATATACCGGCCTGACCGCCATCCTGCCGCCGCGTGTCTTGCCGTCGGAACTCTTCCTGCTCTCGGCCGGCGCCACCGACGGCCTTGTCGAAGAACTAGAAGGTCTGATCCATACGGAAACTGATGAAGACGGTTTCGCCGCCCTCGCCGCATCCACGCACGGCACTTTCGAAGCCGACGCCCGCGTCCGCGTCGCCATCATTGCCGACGACCAGAAGGACCTCGCCGCCAAGGCCTCGCGCCTGGTCGGGCAGGTCGAGACCGGCACGTTCGGCACCGCGCCGCTCGGTGCAGGCATTCACGCATCCACCACGCCACCGGAAACAGGCAAGGTCGCCTTCCTGTTCTCAGGCCAGGGCAGCCAATATGTCGGCATGGGCGCCGATCTCGCCATGGCCTTCCCGGCGGCCCGCGCCGTGTGGGACATGGCCGCCAGTCACAAGACGACCGGCCCGATGAAGCTCCATCGCCTCGCCTTCCCGCCAGCCGCCTTTGATCAGGTCGAATTCGGCGAGCAGACCCAGCGTCTCACCGAAATGCAGAACGCCCAGCCAGCGATTGCCGCCGTCGCGCTCGCCCAGCTCGCTTTGCTGGACCGCCTCGGCATCGATGCTGACATGGCCGGCGGCCACAGCTTCGGCGAAATGATGGCCCTCCACCTGGCGCGAAGCTTCGATTCAAATGGCGCCCTCAGCGTTGCCGCGGCCCGCGGCCGCCTCATGGCAGAAGCCGCAAGGTCCACGCCCGGCGCCATGATGGCGGTCCAGACGGACTCCGAAACCATCGCCGCCATCGTCGCTAAAGTGCCGGATGTCGTCCTCGCCAATGACAATGGCCCCAGCCAGGTCGTCCTCTCCGGCCCGGTCGGCGCGATAAAGGCCGCTGAAGCCCTGTGCATCGAAAAAGGCCTGAAAGCCCGCCGCCTGTCGGTCGCGACCGCGTTCCATTCCTCCATCGTCCATGCTGCCGTCGAACCGTTTGCAGCAGAACTCGCCGCCCTGCGCCCGCGCAAGCCGAAATTGCCGGTCTACGCCAACGCCACCGCATCGCCCTACACGGTGAAGGTCGCCGACCTGCCTGCCGTCATCGCCGGACAGATCGCCACCTCCGTCCGGTTCCGCGAACAGGTCGAGGCCATGTATGCCGCTGGCGCCCGCCTCTTCGTCGAAGTCGGTCCCGGCTCGATCGTCACCGGACTCGTCAAGGACGTCCTCGGCGACCGCCCTTTCCGCGCCGTGTCGCTCGACAACAAGCGCACCAACGGCCTCACGCAATTCCTGTCGGCTGTCGGTGAACTCAGCGTCGCCGGCCAGTCGCTGGACCTCGCCGCCCTCTTCGCCGATACGCCGCCGCCGATCCCGGCTGCGCCGCCATCGAAGCACGCGGTCTACATTTCCGGCGCCAATTACGACAAGCCTTACCCGCCAAAAAACGGTGCGGCTGGCCGGGCCGCACCAAACGTCACGCCCACCCTCACCATCCAGCCCGCCATGGCTGCACCCGCTACGCCGCCGCCAATGGCGGCCCCCGCGCCAACGCCTCCACCAGCATCCACCGCTCCGACTCCCAGCAGGACCACTCCAATGCCCGACACGCCCCAAACCTATCCCGCGCCCATGCCGGCTTCTTCGTCCGCAGAGCGTATCTGGAGCGAAGTGTCCCAGCTTCATTCCCAATACCTCTCGACAACGGCTGCCAGCCACACGGCCTTCCTCAATGCGGCCGCCTCCCTGCTCGGCGGTCAGCCACTGACGCTTTCGGCGCCCGCGCCCGTCCAGCGCATCGGCGCACCAGTTGCCGCGCCGCAACCTCAGCCGGCGCCGCAGGCAGCAGCCCCCGCTCCGGCCCCCGCAGCCGCGCCCGCACCGGCGCCATACACGAACGGCGCTGCCGCCCCTGCACCTCAACCTGCCCCCGCACCGGTCGCCGCCGCGCCGACACCACCCACGCCCGTTGCAGCGGCTGCACCGGCACCCTCAAGCGATCAGGACCCCGTCGCACTTGTCCAGGCCATCGTGTCAGACAAGACCGGCTATCCGGTCGACATGCTCGACCCGAACATGGATCTTGAAGGCGAACTCGGCGTCGACTCGATCAAGCAGGTCGAAATCCTCTCCACCCTGCGCGAACGCCTGCCGCACCTGCCGGAAATCGATCCCGAACAGCTCGTCGAACTGCGCACGATCAACGCTATCGCGGCCATGATCGGTGGATCGGCCCCCGCACCAGCCGCGCCGGCCCCTGTTGCCGCCGCTCCGGCGCCGGTTGCTGCACCAGCCGCCGTGTCAGCCCCGGCGCCTACACCGACGACCAACGGCAATGGCATCACGCCGGACATCATCCGCGCCCTCGTCGCCGACAAGACCGGCTACCCGTCCTCCATGCTCGAAGACGACATGGACCTTGAAGGCGAACTTGGCGTTGACTCGATCAAACAGGTCGAGATCCTCTCGGCCCTGCGCGACCAGCACCCGTCGCTGCCGGAAGTCGATCCCGAAGCCATCGCCGAACTGCGCACGATCCGGAAGATTGCCGATTTTTTCAGCTAGGGGCCGGTGAGGCCACGTCCTCAGCTCACCGTCCCCCGTCCATGGTTCAGCCCGTCGCCGCCTATGGCAGCGACGTCCGCCCAGTCAGCTTCGGCGCGCCTGTCGCGCTACCGCCATGGACCGGGCAGGTCGGTCTGGGCCGCGTTGAAATCACCCAGGCCGGACCCGCCACTGCGCAAGCCATTATCTCCGCACTGACGGCCCAGGGCGTTGACGCGACTGCCGTCACCACGCCCTCCGGCACCGCGCAGACAGTCATCCTCACCGAAGGCCTGTCCGCCGCCGATCCCGCGACACGTCACTGGGCGGCCCTCGCACATGCCCGCACCGCGCGCACGCCCGGCGTCCGCATCCTCCTGCTCCAGTCCGCCGCGCCGCAGAGTCACACGGCCATCTCCGGTATGCCCGGCCTGTCGCGCACGCTGCAAAAGGAATGGCCCGACACGAGCGTCGCGGCATGGTCGCTCACTGCGCCCGACGCACCGACCCGCGCCCACCACATCCTTACCGCCCTCGGCACCACCCTGGGCGACGCCATCCTCACCGCCGACGGACAGGCCCGCCAGACCCAGGTCGCCGCATCGCTCGCGCCGCCCATCACACACGCCGCCACGGCCCCCGCCCTCTGGCTCGTCACCGGCGGCGCGCGCGGCGTCACCGCCACCTGCACTATAGAGCTCGCCCGGCGCACCGGCGGCACCTTCCTCCTCGCCGGGCGCTCCGCCCTGTCGCCGTGGCCGCAAGGCATCGCCCGCACCGCAGACCTCAAGACCCTGCGCGCCTCCCTTGCCCAGAACGCCGTCGCCAGCGGCGAGAAGGTCAAACCCGCCGACATCGACCGCGCCGCCCGCGCCGCGCTCGCCGGACAGGAAATCGAGGCCACGCTGTCCGCGCTCGCCTCAGCTGGCGCCACCGCCCACTATGTCCAGGTCGACCTGTCAGACACATCCACGCTTGCTCCGGCGATCAATGCCATCCAGAGCCAGCACGGCGCCATTACCGGCCTCGTCCACGGCGCAGGCGTCCTCGCCGACAAGCTGGCCATGGAGAAAACCGAAGCCGAAGTCCGAAAAGTGTTCGGCCCCAAGGTTGACGGCCTGCTCGCTTTGCTTGGTGCCATCAATGTCAGCCAGCTGACCCATGTCGGCCTCTTCTCCTCCGCCTCCGCCCTGTTCGGCAATACCGGACAGGCCGATTACGCGATGGCGAATGAAATCCTGAACCAGCTCGCCCGGCAGCTCTCCGCCGAACTCCCCCACGCACAGGTCAAATCCTACAATTGGGGGCCATGGGATGGCGGCATGGTCGATGCCGGTCTCGCGGCCCACTTCGCCCAGCAGGGCATCGCCCTCATTAGTCAGGCCGACGGTGCCCGCATCTTCGCCGACCAGCTCCTCGACGGAGGACGCAATATTGTCGAACTCCTCGTCGGGGATGAGTGGAGCGGCGAATGACCTTCTTCGAGCCGATTGCCATTGTCGGTCAGGGCTGCGTCCTGCCCGGCGCCCTCTCCCCGGAAGCGCTCTGGAAAGCCATTGCAGGCAATGAATGCCTGATTTCCCGACCTGCAAAAGGCGCGTTCGGCCTCACCGAGGCCGAGCAGGCCGCCCTGCCCTATGTCTCCGGGTTCGTGTCCGACTTCGACACGGTCTTCGATCCCAGGCGCGCAAAACTCCCCGGCCTTGATGCTGCGAACCTGGACCCTGTCTGCCTATGGCCCCTCCATGCCGCGCTGCAGGCATGGGACGAAGCCGGAAAGAGCGATACGCCGCCTGACCGGCGCGGCGTCTTCCTCGCAAATCTCTCCTATCCAAGCCGCGCCAAGTCCGCCTATGCCGCCGATGTCTGGACACACGGAAAATCGTCCCGCCCCGCGACCGACGCCTTCAATTCCGGCTTCCCGGCCCATGTCCTTGCACAGGCCATTGCCGCGACCGGCCCCGTCCTCGCGCTCGACGCCGCTTGCGCCTCTTCGCTCTACGCCCTCGAAATCGCCTGCCGCAAACTGCAGACCCGCCAGATCGACATCGGTCTCGTCGGTGCGGTCAATGCCGCCGACAACCTAATCCTCCATATCGGCTTCGAAGCACTTCAGGCGCTCAGCCCGACAGGCCGCTCGCGTCCCTTCATCAAGGGCGCCGACGGCCTCGTGCCTGCAGAAGGCGCCGTGGCCGTAGTCCTCAAGCGCCTCAGCGACGTATCACCAAAGGACACGGTCCACGGCGTGATCCGCGCTGTCGGACTCTCCAATGATGGCCGTCGCAAAGGCCTCCTCGCGCCTGACAGCGAAGGTCAGGCCGAAGCCATGCGGCGCGCCTATGCCGAGGCAGGCCTCACGCCCGACAGCGTCGATTTCCTCGAATGCCACGCAACGGGCACGTCGGTTGGCGACAGTGTCGAGATCGCCGCCGCAGCCAGCGTCTTCGGAACTGAGCGCTACCTGCCCATCGGATCGCTCAAGGCCAATACCGGCCACCTGATCACGGTCGCGGGCCTCGCCAGCCTCCTGAAACTGACACAGTCCATGGCCCATGAGACGCTGCCGTCCATGCCCCTCAACGGAGACCTAATCGACGCAGTGACGTCCCCCGCCCTTCAGCCGCTTGCGGAAACGGCGCCGTGGACATCCGGCAAAGCCCCCCGCCGCGCGGCGATCAGCAATTTCGGTTTTGGCGGAAACAACGCCCACCTCATCCTCGACCAGCACCAGCCGGTCAAAGGATCGGTCCAGGTCATTTTGCCGCTCGACACAAACGACGAAATCGTGATCTGTAGCGCCAGCCTGATGGGCGGCAGCGATCAGGGCGAACGCGACGTGCTCCGCCGCCTGATGAACAGTCCGGTTAGCCGGGCCAAGCCAGCGACGACCGTCGGCGCCGATCCGCGCCATGCCCGCACCCCGCCCAATGATCTGTTGCAGGCCGAGGCCCAGCAACTCGCTGTCCTCTCCCTGATACGCTCTGCCCTCAGCGGTATCCAGCGCCCGGACGCCGAACGCTGCGGCGTCTTCGTCGGCATGGGCTGCGCGGCCGATTCTGCCCGCTGGCTTCTGCGCGAGCGCGTGGCGAAAGAATTCGGTCTCACGCCCGGCACGCACGAACACGCGAAAGCACAGGATGGCATCGCGCCACCGCTTCAGGCCGCTACTGTCCTCGGTGCCATGGCCAACATGACGGCCAACCGGATCACCTCCGCCGAAGACCTGCGCGGCCAAGGCTATTCCATCTCATCCGAAGGCATCTCCAGCCTAGCGGCCCTCGATGTCGCCTGCGACGCGCTCCGCGCAGGTCGCCTCGACTTGGCAATCGTCGCGGCGGCTGACTTCGCAACCGAGCCGGTCGCCGCAGCAGCCCTCAAGCAACTCGGCATCGCTGCACCCGGAGACAGCGCAGCAGCCCTCGTCCTCAAGCGCCGGTCAGACGCCGAAGCCGCCGGCGATCGTATCCTTGCCACGCTGGATCCGGTCCAGTGGTCTGGCAGCGGCACACCGTCGCCCCTCTTTACCTCCGCCTATGGCACAGCCCCCGCCGCCTCGCCCCTGTTCGAGATCGCGGCGTCCGCCCTGCTGATGGCGCGCGGCCAGGCGATCACCGAAGATTGCGCCATCCCGAACCTGACAGGCGAACAGCCGCAGCACATGGTCACCGCCCCTGCCAACGCCCTCACGCACGGCGCATCGGTTGCTTTGACCGGCAACCCGCCCATACCCAGCCCCGATCCGCTCCGTCCGCCGCCGCATCTCTACTGGACCGCCGGTACCACCCGCGCCTCGCTCGCCAAGAAGCTGCGCAGCGCCAAGACTGGGGGCAAGGGCAAGTGCCGTATCGCCCTGATCGCCGCAGACGAAGCCGCCCTCGCAGACCTGATCGACACCGCCGCCAAGGCGCTCGAGCGCGACACGGCGCCGTCCGGCGAACATGTCCACTACGGCGAAGGCGCGCCCGAAGGCGAACTCGCCTTTGTCTTTACTGGCTCGGCGGCGGTCTATGCCCGCATGTCGCGTGGCCTGTTCATGGCCTTCCCGGAACTCGGCAAGGCGCTTGCATCCATGTCCCGCGCCACCGAGATGGCAGAACTCCTCACCCACGCGGACCTGTCCGAATACGAACAGCTTTGCGCCGGAACGCTGGTCAGCCAGGCCCATGCCATCCTGATGCGCAACGTGCTGGAGGTAACGCCCACCGCGGCCATCGGCCTGTCGCTCGGCGAAAGCAACGCCCTGTTCGCCTTCGGCTTCTGGAAAGATCCCGGCAAACTGCTCGACGAGATCGACGATGCCGCCATGTATGAACGCCATCTCGGCGGCGAGTTTGAAACAGCGCATGCCGCATGGGGGCCGAACGTGCCCACAGACTGGACCAACTGGCATATAAAGGCACCCTTGCCAAAGCTCCGCGCCGCCATGGCAAGCCACCTGAATGTCGAGATCACGATCATCTATTCGCAGGAAGACTGCCTGATCGGCGGCCCCGCCGCCGCCTGCCGCGCTGTGGCCGAAGCGCTCGGTCCCGGCTCCGGCGCGGCGATGAACCAGCACCTCATCGTCCACGCCAAGGCCATGAAACCGTTCGAGGACCAGTGGCGAAAATTGCACACGCGCCCCGTTTCCAAAGTGCCCGGCATCCGCCTCTACGCCAATGCGATCAATGCCAGCTACACGCCGACCAAGGCCCGCGTCGCCGACATGCTGACGCGTCAGGCGGTCGACACTGTCGACTTCCCGTCAACTGTCCGCCAGGCCTATGAAGACGGCGTTCGCACCTTCGTCGAGATCGGCCCGCGCGCCACGCTGTCGCGCGCCATCTCCAGCGTGCTCGGCGACAAGCCGCACGTCGCGGTCGCCACCGACCGGATCGTCGCGTCAGACCTCGGCCAGATCGCCCACCTCACCGCCACGCTCTTCGCCGATGGCCGCGACATCAATATTGCCCGCGTCGCCGAACGGCTGGACGCAGCCCGCAACAATCTCTGGACAGGAACCGACCCTATGCCCCTCACCAAACCGGTTCACTATCCGAAACCTGAAATTCCGGCAGCGCGCACCGCAGGCGGCCTGCCACCTGCCCCATACCTGCCATCCCCGCACTACGCCCATAGCGCCACCGCGCCAGCCCCGCTGACGCCGCCTGCGCCGTGCGCCACATCCAAGCCCCGCACGTCGACGCCGCCCCGCAAAGTCGTCAATGGCAATGAACCCCTCATGCCCCGCGCGCCCAACGGCCCGAACTGGGCCCGCGCCGCGATCGAGGAATCGACACGCGGCCTCATGTCGAACTTCTTCGGCTCCGCCTTTGTCGGGCAGGATGCCTTCGACCGCCAGGTCCGCCTGCCCGCCCCGCCGCTCCTTCTGGTCGACCGCATCACCGGCATCGATGCCGAAGCGGGCGTCGAAAGCACCGGAGTCATCTGGACCGAGACAGACCTCAAGGCCGAAGACTGGCACATCCGCAATGGCCGCGTGCGTCCGGGCCCGCTGATCGAATGCGGTCAGGCCGACCTGACCCTGATCGGCTGGATGGGCGCCGACCTGAAAAACAAGAACGAGCGCGTCTACCGCCTGCTCGGCTGCGAGATCACCTTCCACGAAGGCGGCCTGCCCGGCCCCGGCGACACGCTGGCCTTCCAGATCGAGATAACCGGCCACGCCACGCTCGCCGGCGTGCGGATGTTCTTCTTCCAGTATGACTGCATGGTCGGCGACCGGAAGGTCTTCTCGGTCCGCAACGGCCAGGCCGGATTCTTCACGGATGACGAACTCGCCACCGGCAAGGGCGTCATCTGGGATGCGTCCACCGACGCCCCTCCCACCCCCAGACCACACCCTTTCGACACCGCTCGCGCCAGCACCAAACGGACCTTCAGCGCCCCGGACCTCGCCGCGTTTCGCGCTGGCGATGCGCTCGCCTGCTTCGGCAAGGGCTTCGAATTCTGCGCCGCCCATTCCCGCCCGGCCCACCTGCCAGACGACAAGCTCGCCTTCTTCGACGAGGTGACCGCCTTCGACCCAGAAGGCGGCCCATGGGGACGGGGCTATCTCAAGGCCCGCGCCCACGTGCCAACGGACGCGTGGTTCTACGAAGGCCATTTCCATGAAGACCCTTGCATGCCCGGCACATTGATGGCCGAGGCAGCCGTGCAGGCGCTTGAGTTCTATGCTGCCGCCGCAGGCCTAACCATCGAGCGCGACGGCTATGTCTTCGAGCCCATGCCCGGCCACACCGCCAAATTCGTCTGCCGGGGACAGGTCATCCCCGACCACGACCATGAAGTGACCTATGAAGTCTTCATCGACGACATCATCGATGGCGAAAGCCCCGTCCTCTACGCCTCGCTGCTCGCCCGTTCCGACGGCAAGAAAGTTTTCCACTGCCCGCGCTTCGCCATCCGCCTGCGCAAGGACTGGCCGGCGCCGCACACGACGGACAAACCGCTCCGCGTCGGTCCTATGGGCGAAAGCCGCGGCGACCATGCCGCCCTGCTCAACTGCGCCGCCAGCGCCCCCTCAGCGGCCTTCGGCGACCTCTACGTTCCCTTTGATACAGCCGGGCGCGCCCCGCGCCTGCCCCAGCCGCCCTACCATATGATGACCCGCGTCACCGAGGTCTCCACCCGCCCGGGCGTGAAAGAAACAGGCGCCCGCGTCGTCGCCGATTATGATATCCCGGCAGACGCCTGGTATTTCCGAGACAATGCCAGTGGCCACATGCCCTTTGCTGTCCTCTCCGAAATCGTCCTCCAGCCCTGCGGCTGGCTAGCCAGCCATTGCGGCTTTGCCCTCGAAGGCGGCGAACGCTTCCGCAATCTCGATGGCGACGGACAGGTTTTCATGCAGGTCGGCCCGAACGACGGGATGATCACGGTCGACACGACACTGTCTTCCTTCTCGAAGGTCGGCCCGATGACGATCGTGGCCTTCGAACTCAAGGCCACGCTCGCCGATGGCCGCCCGGTCATAAACCTGAAAACCCAGTTCGGCTTCTTCCCGGCCGCCGCCCTCGTGCGTCAGGCTGGCCTACCGACCAAGGACGAACATCGCGCGCTAATCAATCTCGCCCCCAACCGCCCCGGAACCAAGCTGCCAGCCGCCCCCACGGCTACTGGCGACCTCGTCATGCTCGACCACATCGACTATTTCGATGCCTCGGGCGGCGCGGCAGGCCTCGGTCTCGCGCGCGGGCGACAATCGGTTGATCCGCATGCCTGGTACTTCAAGGCGCACTTCTTCCAGGATCCGGTCCAGCCGGGCTCGCTCGGTCTCGACGCGCTCGTCCAGCTCCTGTCCCATGCCGCTTGCCTCAAGGGCTTCACCAAAGGCATGGCCGACCCGGAATTCGAAACCATTGCGGCAGGCGCCCCCGTCAAATGGGCCTATCGCGGCCAGGTCACCCCGGACAAGCAGGAAGTCACCACGGTGATGGAGATCATGGATGTCGTCCAATCCGGTGACCGCCTGCTGATCACCGGCAAGGGCACGCTCTGGTGCGACGGCTTGCGCATTTACGAAGCCAATCCGCTCACCATCGCGCTGGCCGACGGCGCCTAGCGCGTGTCGCCAACCGCCACGCTGACGAAAACATCCTCGATCTGCTCCGTCCAGACCGCGTAGCGGGCGCCGCCAGCCGACACGTCCCGCAGTGTCGGCAAAGGCTGCCCCAGTGATGCGACCGGCACCGGCACGGTCTTCGCCCCGCCGCCAAGGCCTTTGCCTGACGCCTTCAGAACGGCCTCTTTCACCGTCCATAGCTCGAAGAAGACAGCAAGGGCGCAGTCGGGCGACGCATTTGCCAGCGCCAGCACCTGGTCGCGCTCCGTATCGCTGCAGATCATCGACAGCATGGGCTGCCAGTCGATTGGCCTTACTTGCTCAATATCCAGACCAATCGCCCGCGCGTCGGCGAGAGCAACAGCCGTCCATCCCTCACTTCGGGAGATCGAGATGGCACGGTCGTGACGGCTGGCAAGATAGGGCACACCTTCTTCCGTGCGCGCCAGGTCCACTTCGCGCGCCGGAATGCCCAGCGCGAGCCCCAGCATCGCTCTCGCGCTTGCGAGAGACACCAGCAGCCTATGCCGCGCCACCGGATCGCGCAGCCGCGCCGCGCGTTCGCCCTCCGGTGCGCTGGTCACGAGACTGTCCGTAACCTGAGCCCGCCCATGCTTTGCACTGTCACACACCAGAACCGAAACCCCGGGAATTCCTGATTCAACCGTGACGACACCAGCAAGCGAAGTCCCGCCGTTCAAATTTGAATTCGGTTGCATCAGGGCGCTTTCAGAGCTTGCAGGGCCGCATACATGCATATCGCGGAATACCGCCTGAGGCGAATCCCGCGCCGTTTCAGACGCGATAATCAGCCGTACAGCTACTGAGCACTTGCAACAAATTGGATTGTGCAGCACTGGTTGGCCGAAATGGGTTCGGGTGGGGTTATTGCAGCACCGTAATGCTGCGCCGCAAAATGACCAAAATTCTCAGTGAAACGAATGCCGAGGCGAGGCGTACTGCCCAGATAGCGCGCGCTTTATGAAGCGTCGGCGATCCGGGCGACAATTCTGTTGCCACGGGTAAACGACGGCGCTTTCTCAACTGAGTGGCTTCGTCGGCTAAGAGGTTGTCTTGAAACTGACTGAACGTCCTTTTTTCTTTCCCGCCGTCGCGCTCTGCGCGGCGATCACTGTCCTGTTGGGCGGTATAATCATCGCGTCCATCTCGCCAAGGCCAGCACCGACCCTTGCCGTGGTCGGCTCAGGCTCGACGGCTGGGGAAACGTCTGACCTGACCGACGCGGCAATTGCCCTACCCACTGCGCCGGCCATAGAGCCAATCGACTCTGTCGCCGATATCAGCGACGAAGCGGAGGTCTCAGGCGACACTGGTAATCCGGCTACGATAGCGGCAGATGCTGCTCCCATCGCGCCGCCATTCGCCTTCGAGCAGGTCATCAACAAGGCGCAGGCGCTGTCCGAGCACGCCTACCAGAAGTCCCCGTCCGTTCCTGCTGCCGCCGCCTCGCTCGACTATGACCAGTATCGGCGTATCGAATTCAAGCGCGAGGCAGCCGAGTGGACGCCCGACGACGCTGTGCCGTACCGGGTGCATTATGACCCGCGCGGTTATCTCTTCAATGATGAAGTAAAGCTCAACATCGTCGAGAACGGTGTCGCGATGCCCCGCCCCTACGTGGAAGAAGATTTCGCCTTCTTTGACCTGCCTTTGTCGGACGCGGACAAGAAATCGATCGGCTTTGCGGGCTTTCACGTCACGACACCCCTGAATTCGTCCGGTAAGTTTGATGACCTGATCAGCTTCAAGGGCGCCAGCTTCTTTCGCGCCCTGAGCGCCGGCACAGTCTATGGCGCGTCGGCCCGGGGCATGGCGATCTCGACGGCCTCGCCAGCCGGAGAGGAGTTTCCGTCCTTCCGTGAGTTCTGGCTGGTCAAGCCAGAGCCCGGCGCCAATACGCTCACCGTGTACGCCCTGCTCAACGGCGTCAGCACAACGGGCGCCTTCCGCTTCGACATTACGCCCGGCACATCGACCATGATTGATGTGGAAGCGGTGTTCTTCCCGCGTCGCAAGCTAACCGAAGTCGGCATCGCGCCGATTACCTCAATGTACTATTTCTCACCGCATAGCCTCAATCGCGGCAACCGCGACTATCGCGTGGCCGTGCACGATTCCGAAGGCCTGATGATCGAGCTCCGGAACGGCGAATGGGTCTGGCGGCCGCTCGCCAATCCCAGCCAGCTCGAAATCTCCAGTTTCGCCACCCAGCCCCCGCTCGGCTTCGGCCTGATGCAGCGCAATCGCGACTTCGGGGATTATGACGACCTTGAAGCGGCCTATGAGCGCCGCCCGAATGTCTGGATTGCCCCGAAAGACGGCTGGGGCCCCGGCAACCTGACCCTGGTCGAAATCCCGACCACCAATGAATACAATGACAATATCGTCGTCTCATGGCGCCCGGCTGAGGCATGGGATGCGGGCAAGCCGGTCCGATTGTCCTACCAGATGGTCTGGAGCCTGCCACAACCGGTCGTCGCCCCCGTCGCCAGGATCACCGCCACGAAAGTGGGAATATCGCCCGCCACCAAGCGGCCGATGTTCATTATCGACTTTGACTCCGACAATGACGAATTGCTGCGAGATGCAGTTCCCCAGGTGTCGACGTCCTCCGGCACCATCATATCGCCCATTGTCCGGCCGAACCCGAAAACGGGCGGCGTCCGCCTCAGCTTTGAACTCGACGCCAAAGACGCAAGCCTGAGCGAACTGCGCGCCTTGATGACCAAGGCCGACCGCCCTGTATCTGAAACCTGGCTCTATCGCTGGAGATCGCAATGATCACTTTTCGCGCCCGCCCTGCAGAATACCCCATCGCGATGCCTGACCAGGCATTCAAGACGGGACCGACCGTGAACCGTCGCGCGCCTAAGTCACTGATGTGGCGCAAGGTTATCGTGTTCTCGCTCGCCCTTGTCCTCGCCGCCTGGGCGACCACCGAGATGTATTACGTGCTGAACGTGTCCGGCGTCACGGTGCTCGAAAAAGTACTACTCGGCGTGTTCAGCCTGAACATCAGCTGGATCGCCTATGCCTTTGTCAGCAGCACGATCGGCTTCCTGGCTGCAATGGCTGGCCTGTTTGCCGCGTCCAAATCGACCACATCGAACGCCACACAAATGATCGCCGGCCGCACCGTCGTCGTGTTCCCGATCTACAATGAAGATGTCGAGCGCGTGTTCGCCACGGTCGAGTCGACCGCCGAATCTCTCGCGAACGCTCCCGGCCGCTTCGAATGCTTCATCCTCAGCGATACGAACGATCCCGAAATTGCCTTGCGCGAGGAAGCCGCGTTCGAGCGCTTGCGCTCACGCATGACGCCCGGAACGCTGGTCCACTATCGCCGCCGCACGATGAACCTGCACCGCAAGGCCGGCAATATACGTGACTTCATCACCCGCTGGGGTGGCCGCTACGACTATATGATCGTGTTCGATGCGGACAGTTTCATGGAGCGCGACACGCTCATCGAACTCGCGCGCCGGATGGATGCCTCACCGGCGACCGGCCTGATCCAGACCATTCCCCAGCTTGTCGGCGGACGCACCCTGTTCGCCCGCACCCAGCAGTTTGCCGCCGCGCTCTATGGCCCCGTCCTCGGCAGCGGCCTGGCCTGGTGGGCTCAGAATGAAGGCAATTTCTGGGGCCACAACGCCATCCTGCGCATCTCGGCCCTCGCCAATGCGGCCGGTCTCCCGGAAATCCCGGGACGGGCCCCGTTCGGTGGCTCCATCCTCAGCCATGACTTTGTCGAAGCCGCGCTCCTGCGCCGTGCCGGCTGGAACGTGGAGATCGCGCCCAAACTGGGCGGCTCCTATGAGCAAGGCCCACCCTCGATCATCGACCTGTCCATCCGCGACCGCCGCTGGTGCCAGGGTAACATGCAGCACATGGCTGTCCTGCTGAAGACACGCGGCCTTACCTTCACCAGCCGCATGCACCTGATCATCGGCATCTTTTCCTATCTCGCATCGCCGCTGTGGCTGCTCTTCATCACGGTCGGCATGTTGCTGTCACTGCAGAACATGTTCCTGACGCCCGCCTATTTCGGCGAGACGGCGGCCCTCTTCCCGTCATGGCCCGTGATTGACTCCGAACGCTCACTGCATCTCTTCACGGCGACCATGGCGATCCTGTTTGCACCCAAGCTTTACGGGCTCATCTATGGCCTCGCGTCGCCGCGCTGGCGCCGCACTGTCGGCCCGGCGAAGACAGCCATGGGTGTCGTCGCCGAAACGCTTATCTCGGTCCTGCTCGCACCTGTCATGATGGTCGAACAGACGACCGCGGTATACCGCGTGTTCACAGGCCGCGATGGCGGCTGGAACCCGCAGGCTCGCGAATCGAACGAATACACCCTGTCCGACACGTTCCGCCACCATGCCCCGGCCATCGTTCTGGGCGTCGTGCTCACGGTTTCAGCCTTTGCCATCTCGCCGATCTTCGCCGCCTGGCTCGCGCCAGCGACCATCGGCATGCTGCTGGCCGCCACCCTGTCCTACTGGACCGGGCGCACCAAGAGCGGCGAGTTCGCGCTGCGGATGAACCTGCTCGAAAGCCCTGAAGAACGCGATCCACCGCAGTCCTATCTCGACTCCGTGGCCAGCCGTCCCGCCTATCAGGACCTGCCGGCTCCAAGCCTGGCCAGCCTGTTCTCAGACCGTAATCTGCGGAACCGCCGGACGCACGTCGTCGACACTCACTGGCCCCTCGCCCATAGCGAGGTTCATGCGCCCCTCGCCATAGCCCGTGCGCGTGCGAACCGCGTCTCGACGATTGGCGAATACATCACGGCGCTTGAACCGAAGGAAAAGCTCGCGCTGCTGAATTCGCCTGGCGACCTTGATGCGGTGATCGACCAGTACGATGCCCGCGCGCTGGACTTCGCGACGGGCACCACCTGAGTCGGGACGTCGCTAGAAAAACGGCTGCTTCTCGACCGACATGGCCTTCATCATTTCGTCGTATTCGACCTGCACTTGCGGGTTGGCTTTGCCCTTCATGAGGCTGACGAGAACCGTCGCCGCAAAGCTCAGAATGAAACCTGGCACAAGGGCGTAGATCGTATCCGACAGCGACTCGCCGCCGATGGTGACCGGCGCATAGAGCCAGAACAGCACCGTGACGGCCCCGGTGATCATGCCCGCGAGGGCGCCATTGCGCGTGATGTCACGCCAGTAGAGGCTGAGGAGGATGATCGGCCCGAATGCCGCGCCGAAGCCGGCCCAAGCATAGCTGACAAGCGCCAGGATGCTGCTCGATCGGTCAAACGCCAGCACGATGGCCACGAGTGACACGACCAGAACGGATAGGCGCCCGACCAGGACGAGTTCCTTCTGGTTGGCGTCCTTGCGCAGGAAGGTCTTGTAGAAGTCTTCCGTCAGCGAGCTCGACGACACCAGCAATTGCGATGAAATCGTACTCATGATGGCTGCGAGGATCGCCGCCAGCAGGAAGCCCGTGATCAGCGGATGGAACAGCACCTGCGAGAACAGGATGAAGATGGTTTCGGGATCGGTGAGCTGATCATTGATGCTCTGCTCGTTGACGTAAGCCACCCCCGCGACACCAACAGCGACTGCGCCGATCACGGTCACGAGCATCCAGCCCATGCCGATATAGCGCGCTGCAGCAATATCCTTGAGTGAGCGGATCGCCATGAAGCGCACGATGATGTGCGGCTGGCCGAAATAGCCGAGTCCCCAGCTCGCAGCGGATATGATCCCGATCAGCGACAGGCCCTGGAACCAGCTGAAGAAGTGTTCGCGGCCGGGTGCGTCAGGTACGCTGGCGGCCGGCGATGCCAGCACTTCGGCATGCGTCGCATCAAACCCGCCCACGGCATGGATCGCCACGACCGGCACCAGCACAAGCGCGACGAACATGATGCAGCCCTGCACGAAGTCGGTCAGGCTGACCGCCAGGAAGCCGCCAAACAGCGTATAGGCGACGACCACGCCTGCAGTCACGAACAGTCCCAGTGAATAGTCGAGACCGAACGAGGCCTCGAACAGCTTGCCGCCGGCAACAACGCCCGACGACGTGTAGAGCGTGAAGAAGATGACGATCACGATGGACGACAACACACGCAACATGCGTGAGTGGTCCTTGAAGCGGTTCTCGAAAAACTCGGGGATCGTGATCGAGTCTCCGGACAGTTCGGTGTAGACTCGCAGGCGCGGCGCCACGAGGCGGTAATTGAAATACGCCCCGATCACGAGGCCCACAGCAATCCAGGCCGCGCTGAACCCGGACACGAAGACCGCTCCCGGTAGGCCCATCAGCATCCAGCCACTCATGTCGGACGCGCCCGCCGACAGGGCCCCGACCGCAGGGTGCAACTGCCGGCCACCCAGCATGTATTCCGATACGTCGCTGGTGGACTTGCGGTAGGCGTAGAGCCCGATCAGCATCATCAGGACGAAATAGGCGCCGAGCGAAACGATGGCAGAAATATTCATATGAACCTTCTTCTTTGTCGTCTTTATTTGCGAAATAGATCGCCAGTAATGCCAGAAACCGCTCGAAACGGCTAACGCAGTTCCACGGCCCGGTCATAGGCGGCCTGGGTCGTGCGCAGAAGCAACTCGGAAAGCGTGCCGTCTGCGTTGAGGGCTTCGAGGCCCGCTTGTGTCGTGCCGTTCTTGCTGGTCACCGAATTGCGCAGCGCCTCGACAGTTTCGTCAGATAGCCGCGCCATCTCGACCGCGCCTGCCATCGTGCCTAGCACAAGTGCACGGGCCTGGTCGTTCGTGAAGCCCAGGGCTTCAGCTGCAGCGATATAGGTACGCGCGATCTCGAAGACATAGCCCGGTCCGCTGCCAGCAACAGCTGTCACGCGATCAAGCGCATCCTCATCATCGACCCAGACGGTCGTGCCGGCACGCTGCATCAGGGTTTCCACGGCCGTCTTCTGGTCGTTGGTACAATCCGGGCTCGCATACAGTCCACTGACGCCCTGGGCGATCAGGGCCGGCAGGTTCGGCATGATCCGGATCACCGCCCCCGCGCCTGTCGCAGCCTTCAGGCGGTCAACCGAACACCCTGCCGCGATCGAGGCGACAACGCCTGATGGCGCAAGACTGGTCTGGTAGGCAGGCATGACTTCGTCAATCATCTGCGGCTTTACCGCGACGATCAGCAGGTCAAACAATGTGTCGGGAACATCCTCACGGGCTTTCAGCAAAGTAACACCCTCTGGCACGGTTTCAGCGAACGGATCGACGACAGTGAAGTCCCAATCCGCAGACCGGGACCATTGTTGCAGCAAAGCGCCGCCCATTTTTCCACATCCAACCAAAAGTGCCTTCATTGTGACTTTCTGTTCCTGTAACGCCTGAGTGACCGGAATCCTTGCGAACCCCTTTGCGGCCTTCCTAGTCGGTTTTGCTTTGAGTTCAAATTTTTATCACACGCGGCCCATATCAAACTTTTTTCATATTTTTCAAGGCAAGCGTCCAGCACTTTGCTTTCATTGCCAATATTTCGGCCAACACGGCTCGTCAGGTCACAAAGCACAGTCGTTTTATCCGCCAGCGAGTTGTTTCCTCGTCAAAACACACCTAGTTCGTGCGCTCAGACTTACGGAGTTGAAAATTGCCTAAGACAAAACGGATCGTCGTGAAAGTCGGATCAAGCCTTCTGGCCAATCCTGAGCTGCTCACCCCGCGCTGGGCGTTCATTCAGCGGCTGCTCGAAGATATCGCGCTGCTGCGCGCAGATGGCTATGAAGTCGTGCTCACGTCTTCCGGCGCGGTTGCGCTCGGTCTGAACACGCTCAACGTCACGCCCGAGAATGCGGGGCTTCGCGACAAGCAGGCCGCCGCAGCCTGCGGCATGCCCATCCTTCTCAACGCCTACAAGCAGGTCGCACTCGAGTTCAATTTCGACATTGCCCAGGTATTGGTGACACGCGGCGACCTCGAAGAGCGCCGCCGGTTCCTGAACACGAAGAACACGGTCCACCGCCTGCTCAACGGCAATGTCATGCCCATCGTCAACGAGAACGACACAATCACGACCGAAGAAATTCGCGTCGGCGACAATGACCGCCTTGCGGCACGCATCGCCCAGATGATCCAGGCATCGCACCTGATCATCCTGACCAGCGTCGATGGCCTCTACGACAAGGACCCGTCCGAACCCGGCGCCAAGCTGGTCGAAGAACTGCACGACGTTTCGGAATACCTGTCGGTCACCGAAGGCACGAGTGCGCTCGGCAGCGGTGGCATGCTCACCAAGATGCAGGCCGCCAACATGGCCCAGCATGCCGGCTGCACGACACTCATTGCCAATGGTGAATCCGACAATCCGGTCTCGTCCGTACTCAAGGGCGAACGCCCCCACACGAAATGTATCGCCAACACCGAGCCAGCCTCCGCTTGGGCTGCGTGGCTCACTGACCGTCTCCAGATGGCTGGCAGCATCGTCATCAGCCAGGAAGCGGCTGAACTGATGGAAACCGGCAAACGCGGTGTCGAACGCGCGGACGTAATCTCCATCCATGGCCCCTATGTCCGCAGCGACGTCATCCATGTCTATGATGAAGAAGGCGTCGAGCGCGCCCGCGGTCTGTCGAATTTCTCGTCCGAAGAAACTATGCTGCTTGCCCGCAACCTGGACGAGCCGACGACCAAACTGCTTGGCTACCACACGCGCGCAACCATCATTTCGCGCGATAACCTCGTCGTGCTCGACGAGCGCCATCTGCCTTGGGACAGTCCCGCCGAAGACGAGATGGAACAGGTCGAACGCTAAACCCCGTTCAGGCTGGGTGCTTCGGCTCATCCGGGGACAGGTCGCCAATCTCGAGAATCGGTGCAGCGTCGAGGCCATCGGCCTGAATCATCCCGGCAAGGCGCTGAACTGATGAGACCAGCAGCGACGTCTCCCAATCCGCGAGCGCGCCAAATCGCGTGAGAAAGTCGTGCTGCAATGGCGCTGGCGCGTCTTCAAGGCGCACACGTCCGGCGTCCGTCACGACAACCTCGATCGCCCGCTTGTCTCCGGCACTGCGCTCACGGTCGACCAGACCGGCCCGCGCGAGATTGTCGACAATCGACGTGATCGTGCCCTGCGACAGGTTCACAGCCCGGGCTATTTCCGACGGCTTTTCGCGGCCGCGCACGCTGACCGCCTGTAATACCAGCAAGTGGGGAGAGGTCAGTCCAGTCTCTTTCAGGAGCCGCTCTGAATAGAGCTCGATCGCCTGTGTTATCTGGCGAAGGGACTTCAGAAGGTCGATGTGACCGGCCATGACTGCGTCAGGTACGGGCTGACGGATACGGCCGCAAGACGACACGACAGCACGCACGATGACGCCAGAACCGGCACACGAGTCCGGCGTGGCGATAAAGTCACGGCTCCCCGTTTAAAATCTCGCCCGGCGCAGAAGGCAATTGACAAAGGGGCAGCTTTGAGGCGTTTTTCAACAAATGTTGAATTTGAGAGTCGAAGCATTCCGCATTCGGCTCCGAGGAGGAACGCTAATGAACAAGCTCACATCCCGCGTCGCGTTGATTGCTTTGGCAGCCAGCGCGCTGACACCGCTCGCACCTGCCTTTGCCCAGGTTGACGATGATGCCGGTGCGCAAACCGAGCGCCGCTTCGGCCCGGTCGTCGTCACCGCCCAGCGCCGCGAACAGAACCTCATCGATGTGCCACTGTCGGTCTCCGCTTTTGACGGCGACCTGCTCGCCAAACTCGGCGTTGTGGACATCACCGAAGTCGCGAAAATCTCCCCGAACGTCACGCTCGAAGTCTCGCGCGGCACCAATTCCACGCTCACCGCCTTCATCCGCGGTGTCGGCCAGCAGGATCCGGTTGCCGGTTTCGAAGCTGGTGTCGGCATCTATGTCGACGACGTCTATCTCAACCGCCCGCAAAGCGCCGTCCTCGACGTGTTCGACGTCGAGCGCATCGAAGTCCTGCGCGGCCCGCAGGGCACGCTCTACGGCCGCAACACGATCGGTGGCGCCGTCAAATATGTCACCCGGTCGCTCGCCAATGAACCGACGCTCAAGGTCCGCGCCGCTGTCGGCAGCTACGGCCAGAAAGAAGTCGTCGTCTCGGCCAGCACGCCGCTGTCAGACACGTTCCGCGTTGGCGGTGCCATCGCAACGCTCAATCGCGACGGCTACGGCGAGAACATCATCACCGGCCAGGACAATTACAACAAGGACGTCTTGTCCTCCCGTGTGTCGGCCGAATGGGACGTCAATCCCGACTTCCATATCCGCCTTTCCGGCGACTATACCAAGGATGATTCCAATGCCCGTCAGGGCCATCGCCTGATCCCTGACCAGTTCGCACCCTTCACCTACCCAGTCCTCGGCAGCGAGTATGACACGCGGGCCGGCCTGAATGTCGTGAAACAGGAATCGGAAGCCTATGGCGGCTCGCTTGTTGCCGAATACACGGTGTCCGACACGATCACGCTGAAGAACATTCTCGCCTATCGCGAAGACGAGAGCACATCGCCGATCGACTTTGACAGCCTGCCTGAGGCAGACCTCGACGTTCCCGCGATCTATGCCAACGATCAGCTGTCTGAAGAATTCCAGATCCTGTATTCCGGCGACCGCCTCAACGGCATCGTCGGCGTCTACTATCTCGACGCGAACGCCTCGACCGTCTTCGACGTGGCGCTCTTTGAAACGGGTGACCTACTCAATGCCATCAACAGCACGACGGCCTACACAGGGCTCAACGCCCAGACCTTCGGCGATGTCGGCACCAAGACATGGTCCATCTTTGGCGACTTCACGTTCGACCTGACGGATCGCTTTAGCGTCGCTCTCGGCGCCCGCTACACGGAAGACGAGCGCACCTCGAAAGTCCTGCGTCGCACCTACAATGGCGGGTTCTCGGAATTCTTCGGTGGCAGCCCCAATCTTCTCGCCACGACGTCGGACTTCAATGGCAAGGCCACTTTCGACGATTTCAGCCCGCGCGTTTCCGTGAGCTATAAAGTCACCGACGACAGCAACCTTTACGCGACATACTCGCAGGGCTTCAAAGGTGGTTCCTTCGACCCGCGCGGCCAGACATCGGCGGCGCCGGACCTCGACCTCAGTGGAACCGTCTCGGATGCCGAAATCTATGATTTCATGCAGTTCGATCCGGAAGAAGTCGACAGCTACGAAGTCGGTTACAAGGGCAGCCAGTATGGTGGCGACCTCAGCTACAGTGTTGCGGCTTTCTATTCCGACTACAAGGATGTCCAGGTTCCCGGCTCGGTCGGCATCGATACCGACGATGACGGCGTCAATGACACGTTTACCGGCGTGACGACGAATGCCGGTGCCGCAACGATCTGGGGTGTTGAATTCGAAGGCAACGCCACGCTCGCCGAGCAAGTGTTCAACGAGTCCGACCTGTTCAATCTTGGCTGGTCAGTCGGCTATGTTGATGCACAATATGACGAGTACATTGATGCATTCGGCAATGACGTTGCCAATGACCGCGTCATCCAGAACACACCGGACTGGACTGCCAGCACGCGTCTTTCCTATGACACACCGCTCACGATCATGGACAATAACGGTCGCCTGCTCATGAACACGCTGGTCTCCTATCGTGGCGACTCCAGCCAGTTCGAATCGCCCAACCCGTTCCTCGACCAGCCGGCCTTCACCTTGTGGGACGTCGGCATGCGCTGGGAAACCGAAGGCGGACGCTGGGGCTTCAGCCTCAACGGCAAGAACCTCACTGACGAGCGCTACATTGTTGCGGGCTACAATTTCGTGAACATCAACTCAGACGGCACGTTCACGCCGACCCTTGGCCTCGAAGGCACGCTGACCGGCTTCTACGGCGATCCGCGCACGGTCACATTCGGTATCGACTTCAAATACTAGGACTGCAAATGACCCTCCCGAAACGACGGCGGCATGGCAACGTGCCGCCGTTTTCGTTTCCGGCTTCAGGTCGGCCTGATCGATTCGAACCCGGCCGTGATGAACCGCACGACATGCTCATACGCCCCGGCCAGGTCATCGGACCGGCACAGGCCCCTCGACAACAGGTCGATACGGCCGGTCTCTGCGAATGTCAGGGTCAGGGCGCCGGAAAAACAATGGTACGACCAGTATAGCGCCTTTTCGTCGACATCGCCCAGGCTCAGTCGCAGCGCGTCGATGAACTGGATGATCAGCGGATCGAAGAACTGAGTCATCAGTTTGCCGCCCCAGTCGGGCGAGTTGTTCACATAGGCGATCAGCGCGTAATAATGCTTCCAGCCGGGCTCGGTGACGTGCGGTCCGGTCAGCAGCGGCCTCAGATAGGCCCTGACAATCGCCTCCACGCTCGGTGGGTTCGGCCTGGCCTCCGACAGCGCGTCCTCCAGCGCCTTTAGGCGCCACGCGTTCAGCACTTCGGCCCGGCGCATCAGCACCGCGTCGAACAGGTCACGCTTCTTCCCGAAATGGTAATTCGCCAGCGCGACATCCACACCGGCATCGCGGGCAATCGCCCGCAGGTTCACGCCATCATACCCGTGCTGGGCGAATTGCGCTTCGGCGGCGTCAAGGATCGCCGTCCGGCGAACGGGTTTGCCGTCATCGGGGATTGCTGGGGACATAGGTCATTTCTCTTAGGGTTCGATCGCAGGAATTGACTGATACTAACCGGCATGACGCATTTGTCTTGCCCCTCATGCGAAAGCAGGTCATATTTCAACAGTTGTTGAAGTGGGGGCCAGCCTCGCTCTGGACGTACCACGGGGAGTGGAATGGTGCATATGCCGAACTCATCCGTTCACCTCGCGACATGATACTGCGCCCCGCCAGCCTGAATGCGGCTCGCCAGACTATAGGTCCCTGCTGATGAACTCCGATCTGTCCCTGCCCACGCGGCACGTCAATTCCGGCCGTCTATGGGTCCTCATGGTGCTGACGCTCGTCTACACGTTCAACCATGTCGACCGACAGATTCTCGTCATCCTGCTCGAACCGATCAAGACCGAACTCGGCCTGAAGGACAGCCAGCTCGGCATGCTCACCGGCATCGCCTTCGCAGCTTTCTACGCAACATTGGGTATTCCCGTCGCCATGTGGGCCGACCGCGGCAACCGGCGCAACATCATTGCGCTTGCCCTTACCGTTTGGTCGGGCATGACCGCCTTGTCCGGCCTGTCGCAATCCTATTGGCAACTCCTCGTCGCCCGCATGGGTGTCGGCGTCGGCGAAGCCGGCGGCACACCGCCCGCTACCAGCATGATCGCAGACCTCTATCCCCCGCAGGAACGCGCCACCGCCCTCGGCGTCTACACGACCGGCATCGGCCTTGGCGTCATGCTCGGATTCGCCCTCGGCGGCCTCGTCTATGAGGCCTATGGCTGGCGCATGGCCTTTTTCGTCGCAGGCGTGCCGGGCCTGTTGCTGGCCTTGCTGGTCCGCTTCACCATTCGCGAACCCGTGCGCGGCCATTCCGAAGCGCGCCAGGACGACCGTCCCGCGCCGTCGCTGAAGGAAACACTCCGCTTCATCATGGGCCAGACCTCGTATCTGTGGCTCCTCGCCGGCTGCCTGCTGATCTGCATCTCGGCCAATGCTTTCCTCGTCTTCACGTCCAGCCACCTCCAGCGCACGTACGGCCTCAGCCCCGGCCAGGTCTCATGGCCGCTCGGCCTCCTCATCGGCGGCGTCGGCAGTATCGGCGCCGTCGTCATCGGGCTGGTCTGTGACCGCCTGTCGAAGAAAGACCTGCGCTGGCGCCCGTTGATCATCGCTCTCTGCGCCGCAATCGCCCTGCCCTTCGCCTGGATGTTCCTGCGCGCGCCCACAGTCGGCCTCGCCTATGCGTGGAACGTGGTGCCCAGCTTTGTCGGCCTCATCTATGCCAGCATCGCCTACACCGCCTCACAGGAACTGGTTCAGCTGCGCATGCGATCCTTCGCCTCGGCCTTCATGCTGTTCTGCCTGACGCTGATCGGCATCGGCTGCGGTCCGTGGATCGCTGGCAGCCTCAGCGACTATTTCACCGCGCAGGGCGAGGCCCACCCGCTGGCTCGGGCGCTCGAGCTCATCCTCATCTTCAATGCGCTCAGCATTCTCTGCCTGTTGATGTCCAGCCGGAACTACCGGGCCGACGCCGAACGGGCTACCCGGCTCGACTAGTGTTCTAGTCGGCGGTTACCGTCACGACGGGGCCGCCGCCGAGTGCCCGGAACAGGGACACGACGTTCAAGGCCCGGTCCAGTTCGGCTCCAATCAGGTTCTGGCGCGACTGATAATCGTCCCGCTGGGCATCCAGCACAGAGAAATAGTCATCGATCCCTACGCGGAACCGTTCCTGCGACAGGTTCAGCGTGACCGACGTATCCTCGACAAGCCGGCGCAGCGCGTCGATCCGGTCATCAACCGTCTGCGCGATCGCCAGCGCGTCAGCGGTCTCGCGGAAGGCCGTCTGGATCGATTGCTCATACTGCTCCAGCGCCAGGTCGCGGTTGGCCTTGGACACGCCGAGGTTCGCCTTGCGACTGCCACCATCGAAGATCGGCAGGGACAGTTGCGGGCCAATGCTCCACGCGCCGCTGCCGTCGAACAGGTCATCCAGTCCCGTACTGCTATACCCGGCGCTGCCGGTCAGCGAGATCGTCGGGAAATAGGCCGCGCGAGCCGCACCGATATTCGCATTTGCGGCGCGCAATTGCCGCTCCGCCGACAGCACATCAGGACGATTGAGCAGGATGTCCGACGGCGCATCCACGGCCAGCCTATCCTTGATGGGCGACGGGCTCAGCACGGCCTGCTCCGCAACATTCGTCGGCAGGTTCGCTCCGACAACCAGTCGCAGCGCATTCACGTCCTGCCGCACCAGTCCGGTAAACTGCGCCACCTGCGCCTTCGCCGTCTCGACACTGGCCGACGCCCGACGCACATCGATCTCCGTCACGACACCGGAATCGAACAATTCCCGCGTCAGTGCCAGCGACTTGCCCTGGCTCTCGACAGTCTCTTGCGCCAGCCTCAGACGCTCTTGGTCGGCCGCGAGTGTCAGCCAGGACTGCGCCACTGACGAGATCAGCGAAATCTTCACGCTGCGCTCGCCTTCGACCGTCGACATGTAGGTTTGCAGAGCCGCTTCATTCAGGCTCGACACCCGACCGAACAGGTCCAGTTCATAGGCCGTCACACCCAATTGTGCTTGCGCACTGTCAGTCAGGAAGGCGGAGGCATCGTCGCCATCAAGCGCACCTGCTTCGCGCGCCGATCCTGTGGCTGACAGGGTCGGCAGACGCGCGGCCCGCGTTATCCCATATTGCGCTTCGGCAATCGCGATCCGTGCGGTTGCCGATCGCAGGTCCCGGTTGTTCTCCAGCGCCAGCTGTATCACGCTTTCCAGCGCATCGGATTCGACAAGGTCCTGCCAGCCGCGCACATCGGCAGCACCCGTGTCGGCATCCGAAACCGGCAAAGCATCCGGCACGGGAGCCGCCACGCGGTCATAGGCTGGCGCGAGATTGACACATCCCGCCAAGGCGACAGACAGCATGAGTGGGGCAAGGCGAAGAGTGTGGGGCATCAAACAGTTCCATCAACTTGAAGGCGCGCCTTGGGCGTGCGGGTCGTCAGTTTCCGGACGACGACATAGAAAAGTGGCGCAGCAAACAGGCCAATCACCGTCACGGCGATCATCCCGCTCAGCACGGTTGTTCCCAGTGCGGCGCGCGACGCTGCCCCGGCACCCGAACTGAACACAAGCGGCGTAATACCCAGACCGAAGGCCAGCGACGTCATCAGGATCGGACGGAAACGCAACCGCACCGATTCCATCGTCGCCTCGATCAGCCCCTTGCCTTCCGCCTCAAGCGCGCGGGCGAACTCGACAATCAGGATGGCATTCTTGGACGCAAGCCCGACCGTCGTCAGCAGGCCCACTTGGAAGAAGACGTCATTGTCATACCCGCCCAGATGGGCACCAATGACCGCGCCAAGCATGCCAACAGGCGCAACCAGCAACACGGATATCGGCACCGTCCAGCTTTCGTAAAGCGCCGCGAGGCAAAGGAAGACGAACAGGCCGGACAACAGGTAAAGCAAGGTGCTCTGATTGCCGGAGCTACGCTCCTGCGCGCTGATACCCGTCCATTCGAGGCTCGTGCCAGCCGGCAGGCGAGCCACCAGCTCTTCCATCTTGTCCATCGCCACACCGGAGCTTTCGCCCGGCGCAGGCTGGCCCTGGATGTTTAGCGCTGGCGAGCCATTGTAGCGTTGCAGCAGCGACGCGCCATAGTCCCACTCGGACGACACGATCTCCGACACCGGCGTCATGTCCCCGGTATCGTTGCGCACGCGCCAGTCACCAATATCGTCGGGCTGCATCCGGAACGGGGCATCGCCCTGCACGTAGACGCGCTTGATCCGCCCACGGTCGATAAAGTCATTCACATAGGTGCCGCCCAGGCCGACCGACAACAGGCTCGTCGCATCGGCCAGGTTGATGCCCAACGCCTGCGCCTTCTGGTAGTCAAGGTTCAGCTTGAATTGCGGACTGTCTTCCTGCCCGTTCGGACGCACACTCGTCAGGCCCGGTTCCTGCGCGGCCATGCCAAGCAATTGGTTGCGTACCTTGACCAATGCATCATGGCCGATGCCGCCGGTATCCTTCAGGTAGAGGTCAAAACCGCTGGCATTGCCCAGTTCGCGGATAGGTGGCGGGATAACGGCGAAGATCATCGCATCCGTGCGCTGGCTGAAAGCACCCGAGGCCCGCCCGGCAATCGCCGACGAAGACTGGTCCTTCCGGGTCCGCTCCGACCAGTCCTTCAGCGGCGTAAACGACAGGCCGACATTCTCGCCCTGCCCGGCAAAGCCGAATCCGGCAATCGCCATGACGCCCTGCACATTCTCGGTATCGTTCTCACGATAATGCAGCGATACGGCATCCATGACCTCCGTTGTCCGCGCCAGTGTCGCACCGGTCGGCAGCTGGACAATCGTCATCACAGCGCCCTGGTCTTCGTTCGGCAGGAACGAGGTTGGCAGGCTGCGGAAGCCCAGTCCCAGCAGGACAAGCATCACGGCGAACACACCCACGAAGAGCCAGACACGGCGCAGCACACGCGCCACGACCGCCTCATAACCATCACGCAGGCGCGAAAATCCGCTATCGAACAGGGCACCGGCGCGAGCGGCCAGGTTTTTCTTTTCGGACACGTCATGTCCGTTCGCTTTCAAAAGGGTCGCACACAGGGCGGGCGACAGGGTGAGCGCGACCAGCACCGACAAGGTCATGGCGGTAACGATCGTGATCGAGAACTGGCGATAGATCACACCCGCCGATCCCGGGAAGAATGCCATCGGAATGAACACGGCCGACAACACAACCGCGATGCCCACAAGCGCGCCTGTAACCTGCTTCATCGACTTGCGCGTCGCATCGCGCCGCGACAGGCCTTCTTCGGCCATCACCCGCTCGACATTCTCCACCACCACGATCGCGTCATCGACCAGAAGGCCGATCGCCAGCACCATGGCGAACATGGTCAGCGTGTTGATCGAATAGCCAAACATCAGCAGTACCGCGAACGTCCCCAGCAAAACCACAGGTACCGCGATCATCGGAATGAAGCTGGCCCTGAAACTTTGCAGGAAAACGAGGATCACGAGGAAGACCAGGATTACCGCTTCGATCAGCGTCTTCTGGACTTCATGAATGGACGTGCTGATGAACGGCGTCGTGTCATACGGATAGACCACGCCGATATCGTCCGGAAACTGCTTCGCCAGCGTGTCCATCGCAGAGCGCACGCCTTCCGCCGTCTGCAAGGCATTCGCACCCGATGCCAGCGAGACAGCCATACCGGCCGCCGGCTGTCCATTATACTTGGCAACCGTCGAATAATTCTCCGCACCCATCTCGACCCGTGCAACATCGCTCAGCCGCACGGATGCGCCATCACCAGTGGTCAGGATCAACAGGTCGCGGAACTGGTCGGGAGTGGAGAGCAGTGTCTGCAGCGAAATGGTTGCCGTGATTTCCTGGCCTTCGAGCGCCGGGCTTCCGCCCAGCGAACCGGTGGAGACTTGTGCGTTCTGCGCGCGGATCGCGGTAATCACGTCGCTCGGCATCAGGCGGTACTGGTTCAGTTTGCCCGGATCGAGCCAGATCCGCATCGCATAGGGCGAACCGAACAGCCGAACGCTGCCGACGCCATCGATCCGGCTCAGCACGTCAGTCACGTTCGAGCGCGCATAGTCGCCCAAATCAGTCTGGTCGAACGTCCCATTCGGCGAAATCAGCGCCGTCACCATCAGGAAGCCTGCCGACGCCTTGCTTACCGTCACGCCCTGGCGTTGCACCTGTTCGGGCAACAGCGGGCTCGCCAGCGCCAACTTGTTCTGCACCTGCACCTGCGCGATGTCCGGGTCGGTCCCGGTCTCGAAGGTCAGCGTGATCGAGGCGACGCCCTGCGAGCTGGACGAGGAGGCAATGTAGTCCAAGCCATCCAACCCGGTCATCTGCTGCTCTATCACCTGCGTGACCGTGTCCTCGACCGCCTTGGCCGATGCGCCGGGATAGACAGCGTTGATCGACACCGTGGTCGGTGCGATGTCGGGATACTGGGCGACCGGCAGGGTCCTCAGCGCGATACCGCCTGCGATCATGACAATGATCGCCAGGACCCATGCGAAGATCGGCCGGTCAATGAAGAAATCAGCCATGGGGGTTCATCTCGGTTGAATTACTGTTTGACGACATGTGTCGCAGCGCTGTCCGGTTCGGCCGACGCTGTTTGTGGCTGCACCGACATGACGGGCGCGCCGGGGCGCACTTTCTGAAGGCCGCCAATGATCAGCTTGTCGCCGTCTTCCAGGCCGTCGGACACGATCCAGTCATTGCCGTGCGCTTCGACGATTGTCAGGTTGCGCATTTCGGCCGTGCCATCCTTGCCGACCACCATCGCGGTGGGGTCACCTTTGACGGTGCGGGCCACAGCGCCCTGAGGCACGAGGAAGACATTGTCATATGTGCCTGCGCTGAAGCTGGCATTGACGTACATGCCCGGCAGGATGAACCCGTCCGGGTTGGGAACGACCGCGCGCAGGATCACCGATCCGGCGCTTTCATCCACGTTCACTTCGCTGAATTCCAGCCGCCCCGGCTCGGAATAGGTGCTGCCATCTTCCAGCTTGATCGACACCGACACGCTCTGGCCGTCGGACGACTGAATCCGGCCAGCCGCGATATCGCGCTTCCAGCCGAGGATCTTTGAGCTGCCCGCTGTCAGGTCCAGGTAGATCGGGTCCAGTTGCTGAACCATCGCCAGTGGCGCGGCCTGGTTTTCAGTCACCAGCGCGCCCGGCGTAACGGTCGAGCGGCCAATCTGGCCCTCGATGGGTGAGGTCACCCTTGTGCGCGACAGATCGATATTTGTGCGCTGCAGCGCTGCCTTCTGGATCGCCACGTCGGCCTCCGCCTGCTTCTGGGTCGCGACCGCCTGGTCAAGATTCTCCCGGCTCACGGCATTGATCTCGGCAAGTCGCTCGAACCGACCAGCCGTCTGGCGCGCCGCTTCGGCTGTCGCCTCTGCGCCCTGAACGGCAGCTTTTGCGCTGTTTACCGCGGCGGCATATTCGGAAGTATCAATCTGGTAGAGCGCCTGGCCCTGGCTGACCAGTTCGCCTTCCGTGAATAGGCGCGACTTGATCAGCCCTGTTACCTGGGGGCGGATCTCCGCCTCCCGGAATGCGCGGGCGCGGCCCGGCAGTTCGCGTGTACTTTCGATGCTCGTCCGGTGCACGACCATCACGTCGACCGGGGCCGCAGCGGGAGCGCCAGACGCAGATTGCGCGGGCGCGGCTGGCTCGGACGCACCGCAGGCAGCTGCGGTGCCGATGAGCGCCGCAGCGATCAGAGCTCTGAAACTGTTTGATATTCTTGGCATTACTGTCACCTTGATCAATCGCGCCTATGTGTGATTGACCGCTTGTAAAGTTAGAATGAACGTTCGAAATAATGTTGCGCCGCAACAAATCAAGAACGGGGAGCAGAAGTTTTTACGAAAATGACCAAAACCATCGAAAAAAACTCACCACGCGCCCAGGCACGGTGCGAACAGATACTCGACGCAGCGACCGCCTGCTTCGTTGAACAGGGCTTTCATGGCGCCGGCATGGCCCGCATCGCCGAGCAGGCCAGCATGAGTGCTGGCCATATTTATCACTATTTCGACGGGAAGGACGCGATCATCGCGGCCATCGTCGACCGTGAAAACGGCCTCCAGACAGATAAACTCTCATCTTTCAAAAATGTTCCGCCGGACGCCTTGCGAAACGAGCTGGTCGAGCGGGCCGAAGAAGGCGTTCGCAGCCTGACCGACCCGTTCAAATCGGCCCTCAGCCTCGAGATCATCGCCGAAGCCCAGCGCAATCCCGCCATCGCAGAACGGATGCAGGTCCATGACGCGAAAGTCAGGGCGATCTTCGCAGAACTACTGCGCGACCATCTCCAGCTCGACAATGTCGAGGGACGGGTCGACATGCTTTTTACCCTGTTCGACGGGCTGGCCATCCGCATGCTCCGTCACCCCGATCTGGATCCGGTGACGATGCTGCCGTTCATGCGCGCATCGATCATGTCCATCCTGGCGGCCTGACACCTAACCCCATCACCACCCCACTGGTCCCACCCCCGGCACCACCGCGTCACGCCACCCTCACGGCTCTGGACAGCATGGGGCAAAGCCGGGCAAATCATCTCCATGACCAATTTCTCCGGACCGACCTCGAACAGCTTCATTTCCCAGCGCCTGCGCCTGCACTATGTCGACTGGGGCAACCAGGACGCGCCGCCGCTGGTTCTGGTCCATGGCGGCCGTGACCATTGCCGTTCATGGGACTGGGTCGCCGAGGAACTCAGCAAGGACTGGCACGTCGTCGCGCCCGACCTGCGCGGTCATGGCGACAGTGCCTGGTCAGAAGACGGCGAATATTCGGTCCGCGCCTGCGTCTACGATCTCGCCCAACTGATCCATCAGCAGAAGTTCAATCCCGTCACCATCGTCTCCCATTCCTATGGCGGCGCGATTTCCCTGCGCTATGCTGGCATCTATCCAGAAAATGTCCGCAAGATCGTCGCCATCGAGGGCCTTGGCCCGTCGCCGAAAATGATGAAGGAGCGCTTCAGCACCTCACCCGGCGAGCGCATGCGCGAATGGATCAACTCCAAGCGCGCCGCCGCTGGCCGCACGTCGAAGAAATACCCGACCCTCGAAGACGCCTATACGCGCATGAAAACCGAGAACAGCTACCTCACCGATGAACAGGCCCGCCACCTGACCATCCACGGCATCAGCCAGAACGAGGACGGCACCTATTCCTGGAAGTTCGACAATTACTTCCGCGTGATGACGCCGTATGACATCCCCTATACCGACATCGAGACCCTGTGGCAGGCCATCACCTGCCCTACGCTCCTGCTCTATGGCGAAAAGAGCTGGGCCTCGAACCCGGCCGAGGATGGCCGCCTCAAGCATTTCCAGGATGCCAAAGTGAAGCTCTACGAAAATGCCGGCCACTGGCTCCACCATGACCAATTCGACCGCTTCATCGCCGACCTGAAAGCCTTCCTCTAGCTGCGCGACCGGTCTGACAGGAAAAACTTGTCCCCCCCTCCGGCGCGGCCCCACAATGGGCTGCATGACAGACACGGCCGACCCCACCCTGTTTTCCCGCGTGACCGACATGGTCGCCGCATTCATCGAGTGGATCAGTGGCCGCGAGACGCTGACTATCCCGCGTGCCTTTTACAGGAAGGCCCAGCGCCGTCTCTGGGTCATCGAAGACATGCTGCGCGGCGCGCTCTACATTCCCGCACTCGAGCTCACGGGCGCGCCCATAGTCCCTAAAGCACTTCCGCATCATTTGACTCCATATCCAGCAGCTTTGAAGTAGTTCTGGCATTCGTCGGCTGAGTAGAGGTCGATGACCGAGGCGATTGCGTTGTGGAGGTCTTCGATTGTCCTC